>Ga0302156_10000061_pt1 | contig 100232 bp, 62 predicted proteins | sample I_Bog_N3_2_FD_193503 | JGI IMG/M metagenome (GOLD analysis project Ga0302156, IMG submission 193503) | Peat permafrost microbial communities from Stordalen Mire near Abisko, Sweden - I_Bog_N3_2 | ecosystem: Environmental > Terrestrial > Soil > Wetlands > Peat | place: Sweden: Abisko, Stordalen... | reverse complement strand
GGATTTGCCAGTCGGCGGTTGCGGAGAACCCGTAGCGTTGGACGCGGCAGAGCGCGGGGGCCAGACATTCGGTGACGTTTTCGTTGCCGTCATAAGCCACAATGAGCCCGCGGCGGGGGACGAGATTCACCAGGCGCTTGAAGGCGGTTTTGACGGCGTCGAGGTCGGTGTAAATGTCGGCGTGGTCAAACTCGACGTGGGTGAGGATGAGCGCGTCAGGGAAGTAGTGGAGGAACTTGGGCCCCTTGTCGAAGAAGGCCGTGTCGTACTCGTCGCCTTCAAGAATGAAGGTGCGTGTGGGGCGGAGCTGGAAGCTGGTCTGGAAGTTCTCGGCAACGCCGCCAATGAGGAAAGACGGTTCGCGCGCAGGGTCGGCGTGCGCGGCGACCTGGTAGATCCAGGCAAGCATGCTGGTGGTGGTGGTTTTGCCGTGGGTTCCGGCGACGACCAGCGACTCGCGTCCAGGCAGAAACTCGTCGTGAAGCAGGGCAGCCATTGAGGTGAAGGGGATGCGCTGGTCGAGCACGCATTCCACTTCCGCATTGCCTCGCGAGAGCGCGTTGCCGATGACGACGATGTCGGGGGCCGGCGAGAGATTGGCTTCCGAGTAGGGCTCGAGGATGGGGATGCCCATCGAGTGGAGCAGGTCGCTCATGGGCGGATACGCGGCTTTGTCGGAGCCGGTGATGCGATGGCCCTGAAGCTGAAGCAGTCCGGCGAGCGAGGCCATGGCGGTGCCGCAGATGCCGCTGAGATGGATGTGTCGGGAGGATTGGGACATTGGATTCAGAGGGTCACCGCGGGTTGCAGGAGGTGCAGGCTGGCTTCGTTGGCGGTGTGCAGTTCGGCATCGACGCCGAAGGTGAGGGTGACATTGGAGCGGGAGACGTGGCCGCTGCGCAGGCCAATGGCGATGGGGCCCTGGAAGTCTTCAAAGACGCGGAGGATCACTTCGTCGAGCAACTCGGGCGGCGCGCCGGGCGATGCGCAATCGAGCATCTCGCCGAAGACGATGCCTCTGACGCCGTCGAGCTTGCCGGCTTGTTTCAACTGCCAGAGCATGCGGTCGATTTGATAAGGCTTGGCGCTGACATCTTCAAGAAAGAGCAGCTTGCCTTCGGTTTGCGGTTCGTAGGGAGTGCCCAGCAGTGCAGTGAGAATGCTGAGACAGCCGCCGTAGAGCGTGCCACGAACACGGCCGGGATGCAGGGTGCGCAGGCCTTCGGCCGGGCCAACGGAGTAGGGCTGTCCACCGAGAGCGGCGCGCAGGCTGGGCAGATGGACGCCGTCTTCGCGGGCAAAATCGGCGGAGAGCATGGGGCCATGGAAGGCGGGGATTTCAAGCTGATCGAGCAGCCAGAGCATTGGAGCGGTCAGGTCGCTGTAGCCCATGAACGGCTTGGCGCTTTCGGCAATCAGGTCGAGGTCGAGATCTTCAAGAATGTAATTGGAACCGTAGCCGCCGCGGGTGGAAAAGATGGCGCGCACATCGTCATCGGCAAAGGCGTGATGCAGATCGCGGAGGCGCATGGCGGGCGTTCCGGCAAAGTAAAGCGGGCCGCGTGTCAGAATGTGTTCGGCGGGCTGGGGAACGTAGCCAAGGGCGCGCAGGGCTTCGAGTCCGCGCTCGACGCGAGGGGCTTGCGGCGTTGAGGCAGGCGAGACTACGGCGACGAGCGAATCGTTCGGTACGGCGGATGGCTTGAGCACTTCAATTAAGTATAGAAGGCCTCGCCGCGCGCGATGAGGGACGCGGGGCCGGTGAGGCGCAGTTCGGCTCGAGGGCCTTCCCAGGCTACGGTCTGTACGCCGCCGGGAGCGAGGACGATGAGCGGTGAGGTGCAGCCCATGAAGGCGCGTGCGGCGGTTGCGGAGGCGGAGCTGCCGGTTCCGGAGGAGGTGGTGGGTCCGACGCCGCGCTCGAAGATGCGGATCTCGATCTGCTCGGGGCTGAGGACGCGGACGAACTCGACGTTTGTCTGATTGGGGAAATCGGAGTGGAGACAGATTTCCGCGCCGATGGTTTGCCAGGGTTTGCCGGCGACGGAGAAGTCAGAGTTGTCGACGACGATGACGAAGTGCGGATTGCCGGTGGAGATTTCGATTCCGACGATAGGAAGCCCGCCGGCAAGAAGCACGGTGCGTGGCTGGAAGACGGGCACGCCCATTCCGGTTGTCACCTCGACGGTGAAACCGCCGGTGACGCTGAGCGCGTTGATCTGGCAAAGGCGCGGGCCGGCATCCGTTTGGATTTCAAGAAGGTCGCCGGGCAGGGAGCGGCGCTGATAGGCCATCCACGCGGCCACGCAGCGGGTGCCGTTGCCGCTGATTTCGGCAATGGAGCCGTCGGCGTTGTGGAGCCGGATGCGGCCGGAATTGGGGCCAGTCCACGCAAAAAACTCAATGCCGTCCGCGCCAATGCCCGTATTGCGGGCGCAAAGGCGGCGCGTCATGTCTGCCCAGTTGTGGCTCGCGGCGTCTTCTTCGGTGACGATGAGAAAGTCGTTGCCGCAGGCGTGCGCCTTGGTAAAGGGGATCAAAGGTCCTCCGCATCGCGAAAGGTGAGTAAAAGTTTGCTGTCGGGGCCCGGCATAAAAAGGGACACAGGCGCTCAAGCGGGCGTCTGTTGCTTCAGGTGGAGAAAAAGCCTTTGACCGATGCTATCACCGAGTCAGCGTAAATCCTTCAATTCATGAAGGGGGAGTATCGGAGACGTAAAGCGTGGCATTGGGTTGGCCCGGTGCGGTGAAGCGCCGATAGACGGTGAGCCCGGCGGGGTGCGCATGGACTGCGCGGTCAATTTCATCGCCGTCGAGAGTGAGGATGAGGTCGGCGTGGGAGGCCGGAGCAGCGAGCGCGCCTGTGAAGATCTGGAGGTCGGCTTCGTTGATTGTCTGCCGAAGGGGGATGCCGGTGAGCGCGACGATTTCGGGATCGACCGAGGTGTCCATCAGAAGCACCGCGCCGGGATGCGCGGCGAGCAGCGAACGCAGCACCGGCGGAATCTCGGTTTGGTATGGACGGTGCGCCTGCATGTTTTTGGTGCCTTCCACGTAGACCAGGGGGCGCTCGCGGACCATCTCAGCGGCGTTGAGTGCGATTAGGACGAGGAGGACAGCAGAGGCGGCGGCGATCCAGCGAACGCCGTCTTCGCGGGGCTTGAATTCGCGAATGGCAGTGAGGCAAAAATGCGCGAGGAAGCCGACGGCGAGAGCAAGCGCGGGCAGCAGTTCCATGCCGTAGCGAAGGTTGTACCAGGAGTGCGGCCACCACGGGGGCAAGAATATCGGCACAGACCCGTAGGAAATGGAGTAGGCGTAAAAGGGGATCGGCATCACCAGGAGCAGCGTCCAGGCGAGTGCGCGGCGACGGGCGGTGAGCCAGGCCCATGCGGCTCCGAGCAGGCCGAGGACGAGCAGAGTGTTGCCCCAGGCGAGGGCGGCGGCATCGAGCTCGGCGGCCTTCATGAAAAACAGCAGCGAGACCCAGGGATTGTGCCAGCCGGGATGGGGCGGGTAGCCGGGCGTTGCGGTGCGCAGTTCAATAGCCTTGGCGGAGTAGGGGCCGCGCATGAAGTCGAGCCAATCTGCGAAGGCGACGAAGTTGTAAACGAACCAGGCAATGGGGGCGGCGACTACGAGAACGCTTGCAAGCCAGAAAGCGCGGCTGCGCAATTGGCCGCGGCGGAGCAGGGTGATGGCGATGGCCAGCCAGGCGAACATGGCCATGATCCATCCGTCGTAGCGGGTGAAGATGGCGGCGACGAGCACCAGCGCGATCAGCCACAACAGGCGGCTGCCTGATTTGTGTCCTATGTCGAGAGCAGCGCGCCAGTCGACCAGCCAGACGGTGAGCCAGATCATCTCGCAGAGGAACAGCGGCTCGGTCATGGCGGTGGTCTGCAAATAAAGCAGGTTGGGATTGGCGGCGAAAAAGGCGAGAGCAATGGCAGCGGCCGGCACGTTGAGCCAGCGGCGGGCAAGGCGGTAGAGGCCCGCGCACGCGAAGAGGTAAGCAAGCGCCGAAGGGACGATACCGGCCAGACCGTTGGCCCACCAACTGTAGATCTGGACAAAGGGAAGCAGCAGAATGTGCGGCAGCGGCAGCCAGACCGAGCCGAGCTGGGTGAGTCGCGGCTGGTGTGAGTCAAAGACGCGGCGGGCGATGTGCATGTGGGCCACTGCATCGCCGTAATTAAGCAGCGCATGGTTCCGCCAGCTCCAGAGAGCGGCAGCAACGGAGGCCATGAGGGTGAGCGCCAGGACGATGAGCCATTCCATTTTTGAAATGGCTCGTCCCGATGCGGCCTGGTCAGGTAAGGCCGCCCGCGCGATGTGCTTCTCAGTCAAGGTGAGTCAACTCGCGGAAGACGTTGAAGCGCGCGTCGATCTGCTCGCGGGAGAGCTGCTGGAGACGCTCGGTGCCGAAACGCTCGCAGGCGTAGGAGCCCATGACCGACCCGTAAAACATGGCCCGGCGGAATGCGCCGGGGGTGAGCTCGGGCTGCGAAGCGAGATATCCAAAGAAGCCTCCGGCAAAGCTGTCGCCCGCGCCGGTGGGGTCGACGACTTCTTCAAGGGGCAGCGCGGGAACTTTGAAGGTATGCGAGTTTGGGCTGCCGGGCACAGCTTTGTGGAATAGAGTCGCGCCGTATTCGCCGTGCTTGACGACCAGCATGCGCGGGCCGAATTCCATGACGGCGCGGGCGGCCAGGACGACGTTTTTGTTGCCGCCGAGCACGCGGGTTTCCGTGTCGTTGATGAGCAGGATGTCGAGCCCTTTGAGGACTTCGAGCAGCGCGGGGCGATGGTCGTTGATCCAGTAGTTCATGGTGTCGCCGGCAACGAGTTTCACGTCGGGCATTGCCTCGCGAACGCGGCGCTGGAGGACGGGATCGATGTTGGCGAGAAAGAGGAACTCTGAGTCGGCGTAGGCCGCTGGAATCTTGGGCTCGAACGTGGCGAAGACGTTGAGTTCCGTGTTGTGTGTCTTGGCTTCGTTCAGGTTTTCGAGGTAGGAACCTTCCCAGAAGAAGCTTTTGCCTGCGGCGCGTTCGATGCCCTGAATGTCGATATTGCGGTTGAGGAAGACAGCTTCCTGGCGGCGGCCGAAGTCTTCGCCAACCACGGCGATGACGCGGACATCGGTGAAGAAGCTCGCGCTGAGGGCGAAGTAGGTAGCAGCGCCGCCAAGGCAGCGGTCGCGGCGACCGGCGGGTGTTTCGATGGAATCGTAGGCAACGCTGCCTACTACGGTGATGGCCATTTGTGGTCCTCTCGTAAGAGCTTTATGAAGCGTTCTTCGGTGCGGGGATTTGGAACATTGCGAAGCGCGATGATTTGACCGGCTTCGCATTCCCTCGGGGCTCAGGTTCGGTTGATATTTGTGAGCGAAGGGGACGGGACAAAGCCAGCCCCTTCAAAAAACAAATGCCAGCCAGAGCCATGGTTTACCAGCCGTGATATTTGCCCCAAAGCAGAGCAAGTTTTTCCTTTGCGGCTTCCGGGATGGCCTCTTTCGCGGTGAGTACGGCGTACTTCGCAGCAGACGCACAAGCGCAAGTGCGTTCTGTCGGCAACGCGGCAACGGCAGCCTTCACAACCAGTGCAGCATTCGCAGCGTTCTGATGGAGTACGGCAACAATCTCCTCGATTGTTACGGCGTCGTGGCCTTCGCGCCAGCAGTCGTAGTCGGTGACCATGGCCACTGTGGCGTAGCAAATCTCGGCTTCGCGAGCCAGCTTGGCCTCTTGCAAATTGGTCATGCCGATCACGTCCGCGCCCCAACTGCGATAGAGGTTGGACTCGGCGCGCGTAGAGAACTGCGGGCCTTCCATGCAGACGTAGGTCCCGCCCAACTTGCCGACTACGCCCACTGCGGCGCAGGCCTCAGACGCAGCCTTGGCGACAGTGGCGCAGACCGGGTCTCCGAAGGCCACGTGGCCGACGATGCCATCGCCGAAGAAGGTGGAGACGCGATGGAAGGTGCGATCGATGAACTGATCGGGGACCACAAAGTCTGTGGGCTTATGCTCTTCCTTGAGCGAGCCGACGGCGGAGGCGGAAAGGATGCGCTCGACGCCTAGTTTTTTGAAGGCGTAAATGTTGGCGCGGAAGTTCAGCTCTGAGGGCAGAATGCGATGGCCGCGGCCATGGCGGGCGAGGAAGGCGACTTTGCGGCCCTCCAACTCACCAAGGACAAAGGGATCCGAGGGCGGCCCGAAGGGCGTTTCGACAACTTCCTCGTGTACGTTGGTGAAACCCGGCATGGAGTAAAGTCCGCTGCCACCGATGATGCCAATCTCCGCTTGCGCCAATGCCCGCTCCCGTCCTGCGGGCCCCTCGAACGAGCCCGCCTTGATCCCCCTCAGTATAAAGGCAGAGGGGGCAGCGGGTTTCCCCCTACTGCGGGATGACAATCAGCAGGATCGACTGCGCCGGGAAGGTCGTGTTGAGGATGGTGCTTCCCGCTACAGGGGCTCCCAGCGTGATGTCCGGCTGCGCCACGATGGCTGCGAGGTTGGCGTTGGAGTAGAGATAAGCCTTGGCAGGGCCGCTGGAATTGACGTGGGCGAGCGAAACGGAATCGGTGAGGTCGCCATAGGTCTTGTTGATCGCCATGATGGTGACCGCGTTGTCAGAGCTGCGCAGCGCGGCGTAGACGGCAAGCTTGCCCTGGTCTGCGGAAGTTGCGGAGAGCGACTGGTTGCCGAAGGTGGACTTGTTGCCGTCGTAGTTGCGGTACATTGCGAACGACATCATGCCGGGAATCTGGCCGGACGGATCGCTGGTGGGCCACATGGTGCCCACGTCCAGGCCATAGGCGCCAAAGATGCCCAGGATATCCGCCTGCGCTACCGCGCCGTTGATTGACTCCATTCCGCCCCAGTTGTATTCATCGATGGCCAGCCTGGTTCCCGGATAATCATTGGCGACCCATGTCTTCATCATGGGAATGAGCTGCGGAGCCTGCGCGGGCGTGGCGCAACTGGCGGTGTAGTTGGCGTCGGTGGTGTAGTTGGGCTGAGCAAAGTTGGGATCGGTATAGGTTGGGTCCCAGAGGGCGCGCGTGGAGTCGAGCCGCGCCTGCTGCATGCCGGTATCGCCCGCGGTGGTGAGTCCAACGCCGGTTCCGTTATAAGTGGCGCCAAAGTAGGTGTGCAGATCGACGTAGTCCAGCAGGCGCACGCCGTAGGTCTTTTGTGCGGCCGCAAACTGCTGCAGATAATATTCAATGAACGGAGCGCCGTTGTGGGCGGTGCGATCGGCGGGGTTGCTCCAAGGCTCATAGCAGGGGCCGGTGCTCCAGCCGGCTTCAACATCTTTTTTGGAATAGAAATAGTCCCACCAGAAGTCCATCACCGGGCCGCTGACTTCGGCTGTCGGGTCAGCGGTCTTGATGGCCAGCGCGGTTCCGATGCCGCCCTCGGTCACCTCGTCATAGGTGAAAGGCTTCGGATGCACGTCAACGCTTCCACCGTCCCACCAACTGGGCTCGTTGTCCAGGTCGTAGATTGAGACGCCCGTTGTGGCGGCGGGGGTAGGGTTTCCGGGGCCGAATTTCTTGACCAGGTAATCTGTCCAGCCGCCCGCCCATGTCGCATCTGCCCAGGCCGCATTCACGGCGCTGGCCGCCGGGGGCGCTGGAGGCGGCTCAGCGATGCTGGTGACGGTTGGATCGTTGCCGGTAATGTTGCAGCCATTCGCGTTGGTGCAACCCTGAACGCCATTGGCATATTTGCCATTGCCGCATCCCTGTGGGCTATAGCTCGATTGGTTGGGATAGGTGGACTGCGGAAAACTGCAAGAGGTGGCGTCCTTTGAGACCCATCCGTTGACACCCACTGTGCCCAGCGTCTTGATGCCGTTGGCGGCATTGCTCTCGACCAGGGCGTCAAAGGCCTTGGTGTTGCTGACAGCGAGCCAGCCGTCTCCGCTGGTTCCCAGCGCGTTCTCAAAGTAGTAGTCGGAGATGTCGTTGGTGACGTCGAGCTTGTAGTTATAGCGCTCGGTGGAGTCTCCGCCCCAGCGATCGATGGTGATGTTTGCCGGCGCCACGGCCGCGGCGTCGGCGGCTGTGCCATCCAGCAGGTAGGCGTCCATGCCATAGATGTATGGGTTGATGGGGTGGGTCACGGTTCCCGCATCGACCGCGATGGCAGGTCCGGCCGCGGTTGCCGGCGGGGTCAGGGTGACGATGGCGGTTCCGGTGATGCTGGCGTCCTGGGCGCTGGTAGCGGTGACGGTGACGGTGGCTGGAGCCGGATAGGGTGTAGTCAAAAGGCCGGTTTTAGTGATGGTGCCGGGATTGAGCGAACTGCCGGCGGGCGGGGTCACTTCCCAGCTTACAGCCGAGTTGAAGTCGCCGGTGCCGGAAACAGTTGCCACAAACTGGACCTGGGTTCCGATGATAGCGGTGCTCGGCGTGACGGCGATGGCGGTGACGGTGGGGCCGGTTGGGGGTGGAGGGGTTGTTCCCGAGGAGGAGCCGCCGCCCCCGCACGCTGCCAGAAAAAAACTCACAGTTGTCGCCAAGGATAATGCGGTATACCGACCCGAAATTTTCATGGAGTTATCGTCCTTCTCGCTTTCACGCTGGTTGTTTTCACAGCGGCCGGCGAGATGCTGCTGAATTTCGACCCATATTACACCTCAAGTGCAAGGCTGATAAGGGGCGAAATCACGATTCTTGATATCGATATCAAAAAAGGATAGTTGTCGATGGAAAGGGCGCGCGGGGGACCATGCATCCGGCAACGGTTGCCCGGCAGCCGGCACAGGATTTAACTAATCCGGCAATACACTCAGGGTTGCGCCCAGGGTGTGCTGCTGGCCCGGCGCCAGCGAAACCGAGGCCCCGAGAATGTTGCTGGCTTCCACGCAGGTCATCGATTGCCACTCGTCGCTGCCGAGATCGGAGAGGGAAGCCGCACCCTGCTGCCACGGATTCCATACGATGGTGGTTGCTGAGTTCTGCTTCTCGGTGCGGAGTATCCGATGGAAGCCGGAATCGATCAGGTCAAGACTTGTGACCGTGTTCAGATAGGCACTGTCGGTTGCCGCGTTGAAGACGATATCGCCGGCCTGCACATGCTCGCGGTTGCCGCCGGTGTTGTCGAGGTAGCTCGCCTGGTCAAGTCCGCTGACACGCACACTGCGCGCATCGCTGACGCGGAAGTAGGTATGCAAGGCTTCTTCAAAGCTGAACGTGGCTGCGCCCGTGTTGCGGGTCGTGAGCTCCAACTTGAGAGCGGCGCCGACAGTGACGCGCAGCATGAGTTGAAAGTCGTGCGGCCACCACTGCAGGGTTGACGCATCGCTCGCCGTGGAGAGTTCCGCAATGACCGATCCGCCTTCGTTCGCTTGTATTGCGTCGAGGTGCCACTCTCTGGTTCGGACGAAACCGTGAGCGGGGGCTTTCGGGTTGTCAGCCTTGGCGCGAAACCAGGGAAAGCAAATAGGGACTCCCCCGCGGATGGCCCGGCCGTCGTGCCAGTGCGAATGTTCGCTGAGAAAGAGTGCTTCCGCAGCGCCGGCGGGATGCCATGCGGTGACCTGGGCGCCGTGCAGGTAGATCTCCGCCGATGCTTCGAGAGCGGTGATCGAGAGCTTCGGCAGCGCGTTGTTTCCGCAGACCACCTTGGCAATTCCGGGAATGCCGAAACGGCGATTGAGAGCGTCGATATGGGAAGGTTCGTTGACCACAGAATGGATTCTACCGAAGGGCACGAAGCGCGCGGGCGCAAGGGGAGCCGGAGCCTGAGTGATCTTCCAGATACACGGCGCTGCAACTCAGGAGCGGCGTGAAGAAGTAATCGGTAACTTGCGCAGAGGCGCGGAGGTCTTGATTGGAGCAACTGGAGCCACGGGGTCACCATTTTGCGGGGAAACCGCAATCGCTCGCAAAAGCGATTCACGTAAAAGGTTAGGATGCAAACGTTTACTATTTCGAGGACCAAAAAAAATGTTTACCCGAATCCAAGTAACCAATCCTTAGGTTACCGAGGTTCTATTCCTTGTAGTATCTAGGACTTCCATGAAATCGATTTAGTGCTTCCGGCGCCCGGCGTGTTGAACTCGTGAATATTTGACGGGTTGATCCTTGACAATCGCACAATCTCGGGACTTAAATTGCGGACGGCCAGGAGAATGCTGTTCTGACTTCACCTGGCTCAAACGTTTCAGTAAATGGATTCACGAAGATCGAATTGGCAATTGGTTTTCTTCAGGCAGGCGGGGAAGACAAGCCTGCTTAACCGTGAAGAAGTGGATTGTTTGTAGATCTGTTCAAGTCGTACGGCGCTGAACAAGGCGCCGAGGAGCTGAAGATTGACGGGACTGAATTTGGTCTCGGCCAATGAAACAAACGAAGCCCCGCATCCGGCGGATAATACCGAGGCCCAAGTCAGCGCAAGCGGGACGAGAGGCCAAGGAGACCGGGATGGGGCAGGCGCATTGAGTGCACGGGTTCGAAGGTGAACCGGGCTTCAACAGCAACACATTTGAAAGAGGAAGGTCACATGAGACAAAAGCATTACAGGCTCATCCTGTTGCCGCTGTTCTTGGTACTGGCATGCGTGGGAGCATTTGCGCAAGCCAATTCCGAGGTTACCGGCATCGTTACAGACCAAACCGGCGCAGTTGTTGGTGGAGCGAAGATCACTCTCATCGATCCGGCGACCGGGGCAACCAAAACAACGGTGAGTGGTGGAACCGGACTTTACGACGTGCCCGGCTTGAACCCCGCCAACTACAACCTGAAGATCACAGCGAAAGGCTTCGAGTCGTTCGCGCAGAACGGCATCGTGGTCAACGTCTCCTCGACCGCGCACGTTGACGTCAAGCTCACCATCGGAGCCGAGTCGCAGACAGTAACCGTGGAAGCGGATGCCCTCGCGGTGCAGTCCGATTCCAACGTGGTCAGCAGCCTCATTGACTCGCAGCAGATCAGCGAGATTGCTACCGAGAACCGCAACTTCGCGGCTCTGGCGGCACTGGGCCTGGGCGTAAGCTCAGCACTGCCCGATAGCAACACCCCCACCTCGGTGGCGGCAAGCTTCACCATCAGCGTCAACGGCCTGCGCCAAAGCCACAACATCTGGCTCATCGACGGTGGCGAGGCGGACGACCGCGGCGGCGCCGGCGGCATGGACATCATGCCCTCTCAGGACGCCATCGCCGAGTTCAACATGATGACTTCCAACTATCCTCCGGATTACGGCATTTCTTCCGGCGCCACCATGAGCCTTTCGCTCAAGAGCGGCACGCGGAAGTTCCACGGGGAAGTTTGGGAGTTCAACCGCAATACCGACTATGACGCGGCCGAAGTCTTCAGCCAGGCAAAAGCAAATGTGCATTACAACATCTATGGCGTGAACGCGGGCGGACCGCTCTTCATTCCTCACGTTTACAACACCAACAAGGACAAGACGTTCTTCTTCTGGAATGAAGAGTGGCGCAAGATTTTGACTGGCGCCGGTGCTTCCAACAATCCCACGCTGGACAGCGCCGATATTCCATCGGCGGGCAGCGACCTTACCTACGTCAATCCGAAGTTTGCCACAGCTTTGCCGGGCGCTCCCTCGGGCACGGTAATGCCTCAGCTTGTGGTTCCTACGGTCAACGACCCTGCCTACTTGGCAAAGCTTGCCGGCCTTGACCTGACGCCTGGCGAGTGCTTCAGCAAGCAGGCTCCGGTGATGGATTCCTATGGGAAGCCCACCTGCCCTGGAACCGCGGTCATTCCGCATCAGTTGTTCGACCCCAACGCCGTGCTCTACTTGAATGCGGGCATTCTGCCCAAGGCCAATCAGAGCAACGACTACAACATCACCAACGTGTCCAACCCCATTACTGTCCGCGATGACGTGGTCCGTATCGACGAAAAGATCACCGACAAGTGGCAGTTGTTGGGTCACTACATGCACGACAGTGTGTTGCAGGGTTATGCTCAGCCTGAACTGGGTTGGGATTGGGCCAGCTACAACACCATTACCAGCACCCTTTCCAATCCTTCAAACAGTGCGGCCATCAAGCTGACGGGGACTCTGTCTCCCAATCTGCTTGTGGAAGCGAGCATCAACTACGACGGCAACGTCATCAACATAGTCAACAGCCCGAACTCAAAGTTGCCTTCCGGCTGGGCCGTTGCTCCGGTTAGTTCCTCGTTTGCAATCAGCAGGGATTCGGTGCCCGGCATCACCGGCTTCGGCACTCCCTATGGCACCGGTGAGGACACCGCGTCCGCTCCGTGGCACAACGCCGCTGAAGACTACGAGCCCAAGGTAGATCTCTCTTACACCCAGGGCAAGCACCAGATGAAGTTCGGCTTCAGCTACAACCGCTATACGAAGAACCAGCAGTTGTTCGGCGACGAGCAGGGCGACTACAGCTTTGGCGCTCTCTCAGGCGACGGCATCATGGACATGCTGCTCGGTCTGCCTGGATCTTACAGCCAGTTCCAGGCTGTTCCGATCCGCCACTATGTCAACCAGACCCCGTCGGTCTACGCGATGGATAACTGGCACGTCACCTCGCGCCTCAGCTTGCAGTTGGGCCTCCGTTACGACGCTCTGCCGCATGCCTGGGAACGCAGCAACCAGGTCGCCAACTTCGACCCCGCCGCCTACATTCCAAGTGAAGCGCCGGTCTGGAACGGTGGCGTCATCTCTGCATCCAGCCAAGGCCTGGCCACAGTAAACGGTGTCCAATACTACCTGAACGGAATGGGACTCGCATCTCAGAACGACTTCCCTCGGGGACTGGTCACCAACGACTTCAAAACTCTGCAGCCTCGCGTAGGATTCTCTGAAGACCTCTTCGGAACCGGCAAGACCATTCTCCGCGGCGGGTTTGGAACGTTCTACGAGCGCCTGCAGGGCAACGACATCTACAACGCGGCGACCAATCCTCCGTTCGCCTATAACCTCTCGCTCAGCAACACCTACTTCAGCAACCCAGGCACCAGCTGGGTGGATGGATCGAACGTCACGGCCAGCGGCGCGCCGATTTTTGCGGCCAGCGTTACCAACCTGGCCAAGAACTACCGTGCACCCGCCGTTGCGCAGTTCAGCCTTGGCGTCCAGCACGAAATATCTCCGTCCATCATCTGGGTTGTGCAGTATGTGGGCAACCTGGCGTGGCATCAGAACGTTGAACGGAACATCAATACCTACCCGCTCAGCACTGACCCCGCAATCCGTCAGGCTTACGGCGATCCGAACGGCAACGCAGTTGGAGATTCCAAGGTCAGCAGCCTTGCCAATGCCAACCTGTATCGCACCTACCAGGGGTACAGCGGTATCACACAGCAGGAAAACACCACCAATGGCAGCTACAACGGATTCCAGACCGGTCTCCGCATGCAGAACCGCTGGGGCCTCAGCGGCGAGCTCGATTACACCTATTCGCACGAAATCGATCTCACCTCCTATGACCTGGACACGGTCAGCAACCCCTGGAACCTGAAGTACGACAAGGGTTCCGGCGCACTTGACCGCCGCAACATCTTCAGCGCCAACTACGTCTACAAGCTCCCCTTCTTCAACAAGAGCAATAGCCTTGTTCACACCATTGCAGGCGGATGGGAAGTTGCTGGTACGATCGTTGACGAGTCCGGTACCATCCCGGCGAATCAAGGCGCCGGCCTTTCAACCAACTACGACTCGATCGGTTTGGGCGGCGGCTATACCAACCGTCCCAACGTAAACGGCAAGGTGGGCTACACCAAGACGCGGTCGCAGTGGTTCAACATCAATCAGTTCTCGAATACAACCCCGGCTTGGCTTAACGGAGCCAACCAGGGCTTCGGCAGCGCCAGCAAGGATGCAATTGTTGGTCCCGGCCGCGTGAACTTCACCACATCGCTGTACAAGTCGTTTGCGGTTACTGAGGGAATGCACTTTGAGTTGCGCTTCGAATCCTTCAATACCTTCAACCACACCCAGTACAACGGCGTGAGCACCAGCTTTGGTTCCGGCAACTTTGGCCAGGTTACCAGTGCATGGGACTCACGTAAGCTCGAACTCGGCGGCAAGTTCGTGTTCTAAACCAAACCTCAACCGGGGCGCGGCGGGAATCCCCTGCCGCGCCCCATTTTATTTGCGCACAGGTTTGCCCCCATGAACGGCGGCGAGAGAGAATCAGAAAGGATGAAAGTCATAGAGAGTCCCGAAGCGTACGGCACTTCCACATGGAGCAGACAATCCAGTTGGCGTTGGGTTGCGAAAGCGGGATACTTCGTCGTTCTCATCCTTGCCGCCAGTCCAGCTTTCGCGGCTATCGGGCAAACTGCTCCCTCCGAAAATTCCCGTCAATCGGCCATTGCGCTTGAGCAGCAGGGAAAGACCACAGAGGCCGAATCCGCATGGCGCGCACTGCTCAAGACTCATCCTTCCTCGGCGGAGGCCTACGCGCACCTGGGCCTGCTTGAGGCCCGCCAGGAGCACTACAAGGAAGCAGTGCCGCTCTACCGCAAGGCGCTTGCGCTCAACCCGTCCGTGCCGGGCCTGCGGCTGAACCTTGGCCTGGCGCTTTTCAAAGGCGGGGAACTAAAAGAAGCGCTGCCGGAGTTTCAGCGCCTTCTGAAGGGCGCTGCAAATCCAGACGAAAACCAGCGGCTTACCATCCTGGTGGGGATGGCGCACTACGGGCTGGGGGAGTATTCGGCTGCAACGCCGTATTTGAAAACGGCTGCCACCCGTGACACGCAGAATCTGCAACTGAGGCTCGCCCTCGCGCACAGTTGTCTCTGGTCAAAGCAATACCAGTGCGTGATGGACACCTACCACGAAATGCTGACGCTCAATGCCGAATCGGCGGAAGTGGACATGATTGCCGGCGAAGCTCAGGACGGCTTGAAGAATTACGACGGCGCCATCGAGCAGTTTCGTGCCGCTGTGAAGGCTGATCCCGCGGAGCCCGATGTTCACTTTGGCCTCGGCTATCTTTTGTGGACGCAAAAGCAATATCCAGAAGCGGCCAGGGAGTTCCAGGCTGAGCTGGCAAACAACCCCGACCATGCGCAGGCACTGGCCTATCTTGGCGACACCGACATGCAGTTGAATCACCCGGAACTCTCCTCCCCTTTGCTGGAAAAAGCTCTCGGATTGAATTCCGAACTCGAACTGGCCCATCTTGATCTGGGCATCCTGCTCGCGGATGCCGGCAAGAACGACGAAGCGCTCCGCGAGTTGAAGAAAGCCGCCCAGCTTGTACCGGGCGACGTAAACGTTCACTGGCGGCTTGGGCATCTTTATAAGGCGATGGGAAATGCGGATGAGGCAAAGACGGAGCTTCAAAAGGCCAGCAGTCTTCACAAGGCCGAGGAGGACGCGCTGCTGGAACAGATGAATCGCGCCCGCGCCCATGCTGATCAGAAGCAGGCGCCGGAAGCAACCGCTCCCCAGCAATGAAGGGCACCGCCCTTTGCCGTATTCGCCAGCAGGTCGCGGTGGGTGACGAACGGGAATGCGCTCTGCTGCTCTTCCATGTATGGAACCTCCTGAGCTGGCTGTAAATCGCCCAAGTCTTACTGCGCGCTCGCGTGTGGCTGCGTGTACGCAGGTGGCCGAAGGGACTTTCCCCGGTGGCGGAATCCATGGTCACCCGCGCCAAATCTCTACCAATATGTAGTGGCCACCACGTCTACGGCAACAGGTTGAAATCCGACTACCTTTACATGCAGTACGGCCTGCATGTTCCTGGTCTCCCAGCCGCGCGGCGCGTTCTTCAGAAAGTCCCGCATCTTGTCAGGGTTGGCAAGCAACTCTGCGGCCGCCTGAGTGCCGTATTCGCCGATTCCGGCAACGGTGATCACCGGCCCGCCGGTCTTTGAGGAAATCAGCCGGGAAATCAACGCGTAATCGTCCGTCTTGCTCGATCGCGAATCGTTGGGAGGAACCGACCAACTCCGATCCGGGTGATCTCTGTTCTCGATCTGGGTCCCCTCCCGGAACCTGTACGGGAGTTCGTTGGTCAGTTCCAGAGTCCACGGATTGTTGAAGGCTCCTATCATCACGCTCGGCCGATTTCGCAGGTCTCCAAAAGACAGGTCGCTTCCGGAGCGAAGCACGAAGGGTCGCTTCCAATCCCGAAACAGCGTAGTTAGCTGCACGATAGCCGTCACATCCGCAGTCGTCACAAAGGTGTCTTTCACCGGAATCAGATCGCCCACCTGTACGGAAGTCTTCGGCGGCAGGTCCACAAAAAACTCGGGGCCGGTGTCAGGGATGCCGCGTGCGGAACGATATTTGGCCAGGTAGTCCGAACTGAAAACATAGGCCGCATTGGCTCCGAGATAGATGAGCACCGGCTGCCGTGCGTTTGTCAAAGGTGACCAAAAGCGCTCCTGGGGGCTCGTCCATAGGGCTTGAACCCAAAACGAGGTTCCGCCGATCCCCAATGCAATCAGAGCCAACGAGAGAATCCTGCTCCTCACGGTCGAAAACCACCGGGGCCTGCCGCGGACTGGCTGTGCCGCAATTGCAAGGGTCTTGTCTGCTTCTACGACTTCAGAAGCCGGAAGACGAACCGCGGGCCGATCCTGGCGAAAATGCGCACGATACGATCCGGGCAGCAGTTCAATGTGCAGCACATTGCTGCCTGGTTCCAACGCCTGATAGTACTGGGCCAGACGCTTGCGGACATCGGCTGCGCGAACCCGGACCACCGGATCGTCGTTCGTGTCGTAGGCCGGTTCGCGGCTAAATACTTCGACCCCAATAATCCGCTCCCGCAGGCTCGCATCGTCGCCGCTGAGGGAGTGATTCACGATGTACCGGAGCAAATCCTGGCACTGTTTGCTGGTGCGGAACGGATGACTCTCCAGAATCAACCGGAGCGTCTCCCCAATCTCGGAAACTGGAGGGCGATCCTCTCCTGCGCCCGTTTCTCCAAATTCCCGACCCTTTGCAACAGAAGTCATATTCGCTCCAGCCCGTCTGTCCGCCCGTAGCCGACAGTATGTTACGTGACCCTCAAACTGTTGAAATTAAAAGCAAAAATCACATTACGTGGGGCGCTCTACCGTAGTCCACCTTGCCCGCCTGGTGTCCCGTCAATACTCATGGCCAGCGTAACACCTCACTCGATTACCCGGTAGGGAACTCAATAGGAATTCCTGCTGTGGGTGAGGACATTCCAGGAGGAATATACCAAATGAAGCGATTCCGCTATCCGCGAAGCATGTGCCTGCCCGCTTTTCTGGTCTTGCTGCTGCTCGCCATTCCGTTGGCCCTTCAAGCTCAAGATCTGACAACATCTGCGAATCTAACAGGAAATGTGACCGACAGTTCAGGCGCCGTGATTCCCAGGGCCACGGTAACCGTGTCCGGCGTCGACAACGGAATCTCGCGTGTGGTGAGCACAGACGCATCCGGTAACTTTAGCGTCTCACTGCTGCCGCCTGCCAGCTACAATCTGCGTGTCGAGTCGAAGGGATTCAAGGCCTATCAGCAGAAAGGGATTACCCTCATTCCGGACAGCACCGCCAGGCAGAACGTCCAACTGGCCGTAGGGTCTGAAACCGAGGAGGTGACCGTCACCAGTCAGGCGCCCCTGCTCAACACCGGAGACGCCAATCTCTCGGCCGAAATTACCGGCCAGCAGGTGGAGGATCTGCCCCTCAACCTGCGCAATGTGATCGCGCTCGCCACCTTGAACTCTTCGGTGTCGAACACCTCTGAGAGCGAACAGGTCAACGAAGGCGGTACTTCAGGAAAGGCCGATCAGGACGTGTCGTTCCTCAATTTCGGAGGCGGCTTTTTTGGCACATCCGCCTACTTGCTTGACGGCATCTGGGACACGGACAGCACCTGGGGCGCTGTCATTTATGTTCCTTCGGTTGAGTCGGTGGAGAGCTTCAAGATTCAGACCAACGAGTTCACTGCGCAAACCGGCTTCAGTACTGGAAACGTCGTCAACATCCAAACCAAGTCCGGGTCCAGCAACTTCCACGGCACCGCGTTTGAATTCATTCGCAATTCCAAACTCGATGCCAACGAGTGGTTCAACGACTTTTACAAGTCTCCCAAACTTGACTTCCGCCGCAATCAGTTCGGTTTCTCGGCCGGCGGCCCGGCTTACATCCCCGGACTCTACAAACAGCGGAACAAGACGTTCGTCTTCGGCACCTACGAGGGCCTGCGCCAGGGTTCACCCGTCAACAACACCTTTACCGTGCCCACTGCGCAAATGCGTACCGGCGACTTCTCTCAACTGCTTACCGGAGCCCTGGTCACCAGCGGCGGCAGTCCCGTTCTTGACCCGCTCGGAAACACGATTCAGGTAAACCAGATTTACAATCCCGCCACTGGGCGTGTCCTCACCAACGGTGGCGTTGACCCGGTCACGGGCAAGCACGTCACATGTCCCAGCGGAGACGCTACCTGCTGGTATCGCGATCCATTCCCGAACAACAATGTGGCCAGCGTCATCAACGCCGTGGGCGCAAATCTTATCAAGTACTATCCCAATCCGACCAGCAGCGGCACTTCGAACAACTACTTCGGCTCCGCTTCCGCGCCAACCACTTCGGACGAGTACATCATTCGCGGCGATCACAACATCAGCGATGCCACGCGTCTTTATGTGCGCTGGGCGTCGAAGCACGAACAGAAAACCAACTCGCCCAGCTACTACGACAAGGGCTACGGCGGCAACGATCCGGGCGGCCCGGGAAATGTGCGGCCCAATGACCGGTACAGCATCGTCGCCGGGTTCAGCCACGTCTTCAACGCGACCACCGCGGTCAGCGCCAACGCCGGCTTCCATCGCTGGAATCAGGGCGGATTGTCCCAGGCGTATCCATTCGATCAAACCACACTGGGCCTGCCTGCATCGCTCGACGCCAACTCCAACGCGTTCCCAATCATCAACGTCGGCAATGGCGTATCCTCGCTGGGCCCGGTCCAGGGAAATTTCGGCGCTGGAATTGCCAACGTGGGCAGCGTCAGCGTGGACGCAACCAAGTCGCTCACCAGCCATGATCTGTCGTTCGGATTCATGGACGTGGTGCTGCAAAACAATGGCAATGGCGTTGCTCAAACCAACTTCAGCTTTCAGCCGGATTACACGTCGCAGTTCCAAGGCACGGGAACCGTCTCTGGTTCCGGCTATGGTCTGGCTTCGCTGCTGATTGGCGCGGCAGACGGTGGAAGCACCTCCAACAACTTTCATGCCGCCCCTGAAGAACATTACTCGGGCTTCTACGGCCAGGACAACTGGAAAGCCACCAAGACCCTTACCTTGAACCTAGGCCTCCGTTACGAGTGGCAAACACCATTCACCGAACGGCATAACCGCCAGGCTTACTTCGATTACAACGCCATCAACCCCATCAGCAACGCTGTGGGTACAGCCTTTCCCGGCGAAGAGATCTACAGCACTTCCGGGCATCGCACTCTCTCTGACACCAACCTCAGCAACGTTGCGCCCCGGCTTGGCTTTACCGATCAGCTTACGCATCGAATCGTGCTGCGAGGCGGCTGGGGCATCTTCTTCCCACCGCAAGCCTTCGTCGGCATTCAATCCAGTCCCGGCTACAGCCAGACCACGAATTACGACGCCAGCGATAACGGTGGACTCACGCTCAAAACAACAGTCAGCAATCCCTTTCCAACCGGACTTCTGGCGGCAACGGGCGATGCGCTCGGCGCGCTGACGGACGTTGGAAACGGAGCCAGCACCGGGGTTGCCGCCCGGCGTCGTTCCCCCATGTTGCAGCAGTATTCGCTCGGCCTGCAATACGCGTTCACCACCAACGATGTAATCACCGCAAGCTACGTCGGCAACCGCGGACAACACATGCTCACTGACAGCGTCAACCGCAGCCAGGTTGACCCCGCTCAGGTCCTTGCGCAAAAAGGCAATCTTGCCAATCTCGTTCCCAACCCGTTTTACGGCGCCATCTCCTCCAGCTCCTGCGGTCTAAACAATCCGACGATTCAACTCGGCCACCTTCTCTCGCCGTACCCTCAGTACTGCGGAGTTTCTGAGTCGCAGGCGCCTGAAGGCGACTCGTTTTACAACGCCCTGCTGGTGGATTACAACCATCGCTTCCACGGCGGCCTCAACATGCTTGTCTCCTACACCTACTCGAAGTTCATTGACGACACGGGCGGCACGGCGGATTGGGCCTACCGTGGTGATTCAAGCTACGGTTTCAGAGACTCCTACAACCTGAAACTCGATAAGTCCGTCGATGGAACCGATCAGCCCCACAGCCTGGTGGTGAACTACGTTTATGCGTTGCCAATCGGAAGAAAAGGCAAGTACCTCAGTCACATCAATCGGGCCACCGATGAGGTGATTGGTGGATGGCAAGTCTCGGGCGTCACAACCTCCAAGTCCGGCCTTCCATTGAGCATCACAGGCGGCGGAAACACCAACGAGTGGGGCGGCGGACAGCGTCCCGACCAGGTTGGCGATCCAAACGCCATAGCCAAGCGCGGCATCGGCCAGGGTGGCCAGCCGGCCTGGTTCAACACTGCGGCTTTCCAGGCGCCCGCACCCTATTCACTTGGCAACACCGCGCGCTATCTCCCTTACCTTCGCGCCCCAAAGTACAATGACTGGGACGCGTCGTTGCAGAAAATATGGGAACTCCATGAACACCTCAACCTCGAGGGCCGCGCGGAGTTCTACAACCTGGCAAACCACCCTAACTTCTACACACCGGATACCGGCATCACCGACGGTAATTACGGTCAAATCAGCCAGGCGTTCGATGCCAGAGAGATTCAATTCGCAATGAAGCTGATCTGGTAACTGGTGCCACGATGAATTGTCTTGCTCGGCGCGCTGCGCTCTGGTTGTTGCTCTTCACTGGTGTCCTTGCCGCTTGCCCCGTCCGAGGGCAGGCGCAGGATATCGATGAGTTGCTGCAGAAAGCGCGCGCCGCGCAATCCTCAGGAAACTATGCGGACGCGGCCGGCCTTTATGCGCGCGCCGCGCAGCTTTCTCCTTCTACGCCTGAATTGTGGGCGAACCGCGGAGTCATGGAATACCTCGCCGGCCGGATGGAGGCCTCGACCATCAGCCTCAAGCACGCCCTGCGGTTGAATCCGGACTTGTTCACCCCGATGTTATTTCTTGGTAAAGCCTATGTCCGGTTGAGCAAGCCTGCAGTGGCGCTTCCGTGGCTAAGCCAGGCGCACACGCTGAAGCCCGCGGACGTTGAAGTGCTTCTGACTCTCGCCAAGGCGAATGCGGACTTGAACCAGCAGCGCCAGGCCGCGTCGCTTTACGCCGACACGGTACGGATCGCTCCCGAAAACCAGGCAGCCTGGCTGGGACTCGGCGCCGCCTCGCTTGAAGTCATTACCGTCGATGGCCGCGCATTGGCAGCCACCGCGGCACAGTCTATCTGGGCGCATTCGCTCTACGCGGATGAACTGTTTGCGCAGGGCAGGCCGCTTGAAGCAGTCGATACTTACATGGCGGCCACAGCCGCTGCTACGCCCCCACAAAAGGCCACCCTCCTTCGAAATCTGGAATGGATGCGGACCCATCCCGACCTCTTCCCCATACCAACCGGCTCGCAGCAGGCTCTGCTGCAGTTGATGGCGCAACTGGAATCCGGCCAGGCGATCGCTGGCTCGCCCTCATGCGGGCATCAGGCAACTCTGATTGAGCGCGCGGCATGTGCCTATTGGGCCGGCGAATACGAGCAATGCGCAGCCAAGGCCGGAGAGCAGTTACACCGATCGGCGCAAGACCCCGAAGCTCTCTATTGGTCGGTCAAAGCCAGCGAGCGCCTTGCCGTCGCGGCCTTTGCACGCTATGAGGAACTGGCCCCTCAGTCCGCCACAACCTATGTCATGGTTGGTGATCTGTACCGATATCGGCGGCAGATGGACAGTGCGCTCGGTGAATACAGAAAAGCGCTGTCGATCGACGCTCACGCCCCAGCTGCGCTGCTCGGTACGGTGGTCGCAGATCTCTCTGCAAACAAGCTGGAGGAAGCCATTGTGGTGGACGGCATCGCCCTCGCCGACCGGCCGCTCGATCCGCAGTTGAACCTGCTGATGGCGGAGATTCTTGCGGCGGAAAACCAATTCGACCAGGCGCGTCCTTACCTGGAGAAGTGCCTGTCGTCACCGCCTGAACTTCAGTCTCGCGTGCACTATTTGCTGGGTCGCGCCAATGCCGAAGACGGCAACACAGAAGAAGCAATTCATCAATTTGAATTGGCGATGCCGGCAGACAAGGACGGCAGCCTTCATTACCAACTCTCGCGCCTCTATCGAAAAGTGGGCAAGTTGGCGCAAGCTCAACAGGCCGAGCAGGAAGCGAAAGTTCTCATCCGCCATCGCGACGAAAATGCCGCCATTGCGGTTCGAGAAGCAACCGGCCACGATTGATAGCGAAGGCCTCAAAACTTAGAAGGTATCCACACAAGTCATGATTGATTTCTGTCTCTTTTCTCGCCTTCGTTCCGGCATCCTGAACGCATTTCTGATCACGTTCGCTGTTGTTCCGCCCCTCGCAGCCGCCCGCACCGCCGCTTCGCCCATGCTGGCACAAATCCCCGCAGAGGTAAGCTCCAGCCATTTCACCGTCACAGTCAACGGCGTCCCTTCGCCCGTGATGCACGCGGCGAGTGGATACTATCTGTTGAACTTTCAGGAAAGCGGAACCTCGCAAATCACGGTCAAAGCGGATGATCCTCACTACTGGGATGCGGGTGTCGAAGTTCAGCCCATGCGGCTCGGCATTCGACCTCATCGTGACGGAGCGTCCATCAGCTTCTCCATCGAGGGACCGGCAAAACTGTCCATCACCCGGCCCAACGACCATTTCGCCGATTCCGAAATGCTCTTTCTTTTCGCCAACCTGCCGGATGCTTCCGGCATTACGCCGGACACGCCCGGCATTCGTTACTACGGGCCGGGAATTCACCGCGAAAACATCGATGCACACAGCGGCGATCGCATTTATCTCGCTGCCGGAGCGGTCGTCTTTGGCGCATTGAATATCTGGAAGGCGCAAGGGGTGCAAGTTTCAGGACTTGGCACAATCATCTACGACGGACCGCAGGACCCGGCGCAGGATGAGGGCTGGATGCACAAACCAAACTGGCACGCCATCGCGATGGACAACGCCAGCGACATCCAGATTGAAGGCATCACGGCAATCGTGCGCAGCCGCACCTGGATGGTGCAAATGCGGGATTCGCATGGCATTCGATTTCGCAACGTGAAGATCGTCGGAGGCAGTCCGGGAAACGCCAATCAGGACGGCATGGACTGGCTGGGCGGCGGCGATACGCTGGTTCAGGACTGCTTCATCCGGGCTGCCGACGACATCTTCGCCATGTACGGAAACTGGGATGGCTACACCGAGGAAGCGTTGACCGCTCGCGGCCACGAGGTGGGGAATATCACCATAGAAAACAGCGTCCTTTCCACCAGCATCTCCAACGTGGTTCGCATGGGATGGCCGAAGAAGATATTTGACAGTCACGGTTTCACGCTGCGCGATTCCGATGTCATCCACATGGGCGCAGGCGGCTGCGGAGTGCCCTTTGCGTTGTTTGAGCTGTGGGCCGACCCAGGCGGCAAAGGCCGGCACTCCGGCATCCTGCTTCATAACATTCGCCTCGACGATTGGTATTCGCTTGTGCAAGTGCTGCAACCAAACCCAGGCGTCAGCAATATCGAATTCTCGAACATCTGGGCCATGGATGGACCTGGCCTGGTGCCCTCCGTTTTGAAAGGCGATGTGGCAGGGGTTGCATTCGACGGTGTGAACCTCGGCGGCGGTGACGTGTTGAAGAATAGCGATGTGCCCCTCGAAGTTACTGACGGCGCCGGGCAGCCGCGCTACCAGGGCGCACTTCTGGATGCAGGCTTCACATATTCTTCGGGGCTGATTCGTCCACGCTCCAAAGTTGTTTTCAAAGCCAATGGCCCATCCGCGCTGCACTTTCGCTGGCTCTTCGGCGATGGAGATACGGCCGAGGGGCAGGTGGTCAGCCACAGGTTTCCCGATGCTCATGGAACGCTGCTCGATGGCAGCGGGCGCTTTCGCGTGCTGCTCTCCGTTACCGGCGATGCCGGACAACAGTCCTGGAGTTCGCAGTCTATCGTCGTTGCCGATTCCATCAAGACCGCCGCACACGCTCCCCCACTTTCTCCGCAGCTTGCGTCCATCAAGGATCGCCCCGGCGCCTATGAGGGCTTCTTGCGTGTGCCCGCTGGCGGAGGGTATACCATCACACTTCTTACCAGCACTGCCGCTACGCTCACAATCGATGGAGTGAGCGCCAAAAACGCAACGCTGCGGCCGCAGGTGTGCGGATCAACCGGAAACGCGGTTCAAGCCATCCGCGTGAGCGCCGCGCTCAGCCGCGGACTGCACCGCATTCGAATCGAACGCGGTGCGGAGATTGAGAACGCGAAAATCCCGGGTATCGCCTCCCCCCAGCCCATCCTGCTTTGGGAAGGCCCGGCGATGCGCCGGCAACTTGTGCCCCCTTCGGCCATACTTCATACCAGGCTGGATCGTTCATTCTAGATTCATTCACGAGGAGATGTTTTGAGAAAGCTGCTTCTACCGGCGTTGATGTTTTTCCTTCTTTCGCGCGCATTTGCCCAGTCCTCTCCAAGCTGCGATCCTCACGCATTTGGAGCCAGGGGAGATGGCGTTACGCTCGATACCCAGGCCGTGACTCGAGCGATTGCTGCATGTGTCAAACAGGGAGGAGGCACAGTCTACTTCGGCCCCGGCCGCTACGTCATTGGCACCGTGCAGTTGTTCAGCCACATTCATCTCTACCTCGAAAGTGGCGCTGTGCTGGTGGCAAGCCATGACATTCACGATTACCTTCCCAGTCCGCCCTTCGGTTTTGCCCGCAATTACGGTGTCGATATTACCGGCGAGGGCACGTTGCTCGGAATGTTGATCGCCAAAAACGCTGAAGACGTTTCGATCGAAGGGCAGGGCGAAATCGATGGCGAGGGCGACACATTCATGGCCGTGAAGATCTCGCATGGGGGCAACGATTACGTGAAGGCGTACGTGCGCAATCCTGACAAGTTCCAGGCGGCCATGAGCTCGCTTGACTATGGCCCGGTAGAACCTGGCGGTCGACCCGGCACAATGATTGTGTTCTTTCATTGCACCAATGTGCGCGTGGACGGGATCACGCTCCGATCGTCGCCCAATTGGACTTTGCACCTGCAGGATGTGGAAGGCGCCTCGATATCCAACATCCAGATTCTCAATAATCCGAGCGTGCCCAATAACGACGGCATCGACTGCATGATGTGTCGCCGCGTGCGCGTTTCAAACTGCAACATCGACACCGGCGATGACGGCTTCGCAATCGTCCGCAGCGATCATGTCAACGTGAACAACTGTTCCATATCGTCACGGTCCGCGGCCATCCGCCTTGAGAGTACCAGGCTGAGCACCTTCACAGGCCTCAGCATGGACACAAACCGCGGCATCGCAATCTTTGGGGACGGATTTCCAGGCCAGGAAAACCGGTCGACCGAGGATGTGACATTCTCCGATATCGTAATTCGAACGCGGCTGATTCCCGGCGGCTGGTGGGGCAAGGCCGAGCCGATCTACATTGCCGTTCAGCCATGCGATCCTGGACTGCTCTGCGGCATCAGGGTGCACAACGTGTACTTCAATAACATCACCGCGGAGGCTGAAAACGGCGTGCTGCTTTGGGGCGGAGACCGAACCCCGATCAGCGGCGTCCAATTCAACGGAGTGCGCCTGCACATACACGCTCCAAGTGCAGCCATGAGCGAGAGTGTTGGCGGAAATCTGGACCTGCGCTGGACCGCGCTGAATCCGCGCGACGGGATCGTCAAAAGCGATATTCCGGCATTCCTTGCCCGGCAGGTGGTTGGCCTAAGGCTGCGCGACATTCAGGTGGATTGGGACAATTCGCTGCCGGATTATTTCTCTGAAGCTTTGCGTGTTGAGAACTTCGTTGACCTCGCCATCGACAACTTCGAGGGACGCCAGGCGCAGATTTCCAGTGGGTCGGCCATTCATCTTGAAAACGGTTCGGGCGTCTCGATCACCAACTCCCGCGCGATGCCGGGAACGCGTACTTTTCTGCAAATGAATCAGGTGGAGGGGCGCCGCGTATTTGTGAACTATGACCTCAGTGGAGCAGCGAATGCGATTGACCCCCCGGGCGACACATTCGACACTCAAATTGGTGCGCCGATCTTCAAGCGCCGGCCGGCAAAACCACGCCATCCAGAGGTCACCAAACCTCGGCCCCAATGAGAGCAGCTACATCGGTGTTTTCGTCGCAGACAGTCCCATTCGCCTTCGTTGTCTTTCACGATTGGCTGAAATCGATCGAGCCCTGCATATCCGGTTTGCGATTTTTGCATGCAGAGCACCGGCAAAACACTGGACCGCTCTGAGCCACCGACAGGCTCGCAGAGGCAGCCACGGCGAGAGCTCGATCGCGGCTTGAGCTAGCCCCTGGCGCGGGCGCGAGGTGTTTTTCGTTCGGAGACTTCGAGTTGATAGCGGGAGCTGGAGGGATGTGGACGGAAAAGGAGTTGCACAGCTTTGCTAGTGCGGCCGGAGACAGGCTGTCTCATCAAGCGGAAGCACCTCTGCCTGGGCCGGCTGCTTTTTCAGAACACGCTGCACAGTGGCAGTTTAAATAGAGTGCCGCTTTGCAATCCGGCGTTCTCAGAAGAAACGCTTGGAGCACTGCCTACGGGACAATGAGGATGGGTGCGCGCCAGTAGTTGGTCTTCTGATCGGATGGGTCTACTACGGTGACCTGGCAATCGTAGCTTCCGGGGGGAAGGCGATCGAGTGCGACGCTGAAACTGAGCGGAGTTATGCCAAGCCGGCTTGCTGGATTGGGCAACACGGCTGCCGGCGGAGTCTCGAAGACCTTGCTGCCGGCAAGATAGAGGCTGACAAAGGCGAACAGCGGCTGGGGCAGTACTGCGGCGGCCTTCGGGTCAGCTGCGGCAGGCGGCGGTTTGTAGGCTTGCAGATAGACGTACATGGGGCGCGCGGCGCTGAAGACTCTCGTTACGCTGGGGATGATCTTTTTTCCATCCTGATCGAGCGGATTGACGCTGTCTTCTTTCTGCCTGTCCTTGGCCTTTGCAGCATCGAAGAGGGTATCCTTTTCTTCGACGCGCTGGCTGCTGAGCACCACGGAACTGATTGGAATGCGCTTGTCTTCCTTGTTGAGGTTGGGGATGGTGAAGGTTGTCTCATAGGTTCCGATTCGACCTGTCTCATCGTCGCGCGCCAGGAACTTGATCCTGTACTTGCCAGGCAACAGAGTGAAGCCGGTGTCGTACTCGATGGGGCGATGGGCGAGTTCGGCTGCGGTTGCATCAGAGAGCTTGATGTTTACGCTGTCGCGAACATTGCTGACAGTCACCCCGCCGCTGAGATCCTTGATCTCGCCAACAAAGTCAATCAGCGTGTGCTCCGCTCCGCCACGCTTTGCCAGTGCCAGCTCACGGCCGGGAATCTTCACGATAATGGGAATGAAGTACTCGGCGCGATTGAGTTGGAAGTAATCGATCTCCATGGCGATGGAGAGCTCGGTAATGGGGTCCTCGAGCATCAGTGCATCCTCAAGCTGGCGCTCCTTATCGACAGCTGTGAAGCGGCTGAACTCCTTGTCTGCGTAGTAGCCCTGGCGATAGTCCAATTTTGCTTCCAGATTTTGATTGAGCGTGATCTTGACACGGCGGAAGTGCCCATTCTTAGCAGTGTTGGTAGCGTAATAGCCGAGCAGGTAGTAGTCGGAGATGGAGTCCTGCGCCTGCACCAGGCCGTGGTCAAGGTCGTTGGTGTCAAACAGCGCCTTGCCGCCCGTGTCTCCGGCCAGTGCATAGAGCGTATCCTGCGACTGCTGGAAGTTGCCAGTGTTGGCCTGGGCCGCGGCGCCGGTGTAGATGCCTGAGTTGCCCGGCGAGCCCTGCGTCGCATCGCCAAGCGGCGCCTGAGCCACCAGGCCGCGCGCGTCAATGGGCCAAAAGCTGACTCCTGCCTTGATGGCGGTGTCTACTGTCGCGTGCAACTGCGCCTGATTATCGACCCCGTTCAGCCGCAAACCGCTGGCGAAGTAGATGAGCGACTTCTTCTCATTCAACTGGCCGAGCATCTTGGCCGCGGTCTCAAGCGCTGACAGTTGACGATCGGTATTGAAGACGTTGAACTCGCTGTCGTCCTGGCCGAAAGCCGCGCCGGTGTCCGCGCTGCTGGAGTCGTCGGTGGTCTCGGTCTCGCCCTGCGCTTCGCCAACCACAAGCGTTTCCAGAATGCTGAGCAGCTTATTGCGGTCGGCTGTGAAGTCCTGCAGGATATCTACCGCGCCGCCCTCGTAGCGCAGGATCGACACCAGGTCCACGGTCGTCATCTGCGTGCGGATGAACTGCCTGGCAGCCGAGAGCGCGCGCAACTGATCGGCCGGGCGCATTGCCGACATGTCAAAGTAAAGCGCCAGCAGACGCCGATTCTTGTAGCGCTCGGTGTCTTCAGTTTCCGGAGCGATCTGTGTACGCGCCAGATGCCTGTAGACCTTGATGTCTCCGGCGCCAGGCTTGATCGCAGGCAAGGGCACGGACTGCTCAGCGAGGTTCTGACGCTCGCAGATGCGAACTGCCTGCGGCACTCCATCTTCAGTGACTGTGAAGTCTTTGGCAGTGAGCCCGGGAATGGTTTTTCCATCCTTGTCTTTGACAACAACTGCTTCCACCACGAGCTGCACTTTAACCGAGAGAGTGTAGCCTTGCGAAGCGTCGGCCGGCTTGTTCTGGCCGATCTGCTGCGCGCCCGCAAGCGCTGCGCCCAGGGCGATGCCCGATGCGGCCAGGGCGACGAGGATGGATGCAGGGATTCGCATGGCTAGAACCTCAGCCGTAGTGTGGTCTGCAGACTGCGCATGGGATTTGCGGCGGCAGGCAGGCCAAACTGTAAGCTGTTGACGGTGGAAATCCAGCTGCTGAAGACGACGTGATTGAGCGTGTTGGTCGCATCGATACGCGCAATGAGATTGAACTTCGAGCTGGGCCGGAAGGCGCGCTCAAGCGAGCAGTCCAGGCTGAACTGTCCGGGCCCGATGATCGAATCCCGGCCTGCGGTGCCCCACTGGCCCAGAGCAGGAGCTGAATACGCGGCGGGATTGAGATGGGGCCCATTGCTGCTCGCCTGGTTGCTGGCGGCGTAGATCGACGCGCCCGTGAGGCTGGGCCGAATGGTTCCAGTGAACCCTGTGCCTGGAACTGCCGCGAGATAGGTGGGCGTCTCCGGCATTCCGGTTCCGAGACTAACTTGAGTTACCACTGTCCACTCTTTAAGAAGCTTGCCGCGCCAGCCAGTCATCAGGTCTCCGCCGCCCGCACCCTGCCCGGTGGTGTACTGCGCCTGCAGGTTGAACAGGTGACGCTGGTCAAAGGTTGAGAGCGAACGCTCGGCTCTCAGGTCGAGCCAGTTCTGCGCGACTGCGAGTGCGGGCGATGCGGCTTGCGTCTGATCGCTCGCCGCCTCGCCCTGGGATGCGGCACCAACGTGGCCCTGCCCGCCCAGCGCGGCATCGTTGTCGACTGATTTCGAATACGTGTAAAGCAGCGAGGCAGTGAATCCGTCTTTGAGCCTGCGACGCAGTTGCAACTGCCCGGACTCGCGCGTCGAGTTACCGCCCGACGTTCGATATTCAAAGTCCAGAGGACAGGCGGGGCACGGCGTTGCAGCGCCTATCGGGAAAGTGTTGGGCAGTAACTCCTGCACACCGTGCGTACCCTTGACGCCAAGGTAGGTCGCCGTCATTTGCAGCGCGAAGGGCAGGTCGCGCTGCACCGCTAGATTCCAGGTCTGCGCATATCCCACGCGAAAGTTGGGATCGACCGCGTAGTTATCCTGGCTGCCAGCGCCGCAGGTTGCAAAGCCGCTGGCCAGCGTCAGCGGGCAGGCTGCGCTATTTGAAATGTTCAAGCTCGTCGAGAGCGGAGCCTGCTGCGCAAGCTGCAGCGCGGGCGCGAGATATACGGATGTGTCGTGATAGATGCCGTAGCCGGCGCGCACCACCACGGTCGAAGCAGGGATAGGCCGCCAGGAGATGCCGATGCGCGGCTCAATTCCACGGAGGTCTGGGCGGATCAGCGAGTTGGGGTAGTGCATGCCTGTGAGCGGGCCGACGGGATCGCCGCCCTCCACTGGCGCGGCCGCGGCGAATCCCGGCGTCAGATCCAGATTGACAAGCCGTCCATGAAGCTCCGTCATCGGCGCTCCATACTCCCAGCGTGCACCGGCGTTGATGGTAAGGATCGATAAAATGCGCCAGTCGTCGGTTGCGTAGGCATCGTAAACGGGTTGGCGAAAGTATTTGTCCGCGTTGCCGAACGCGATGGTGCTGGTATCCGGCACGCCGATCAGAAAATCGGCTAAATCGGAACCGGTGTGCCCTGTCCCCGCCGTCGCCGCGCCAGTAAAAGTAAACGCACCGCGCGGATTCTGCTCGAAGAAGTCGTTGTACTGCTGCTCGCGAAAATCCACGCCTGCCGTCACGTTGTGGCGCCCACGATAGATTCCCGTTGATGCGGAGAAGGAGTCGGTACGGCTGCGGTCAAAGGAGCTGTTGGCATCGCTCAGACCGGCAATTCCGCCTGAGAAACCCAGCGCGGGCGGACCCCAGTTGGCCGGGGACTGATCGTTGCCGGTGATGCCGGCGTCGCCCGAGACATTCTCGTGACTCTCAAAGTTCGGCGTCACCAGTGTTCTCAGCCGGCTGAATTTGTAGTTTGCATAGACGAAGACTTGCGGGTTGAGCCGATGCGCCCAGTTGATGTTTGAATTGGTACCCAATGTGTCGGTGGTATCGACAAATCCAAACAGGTTCACATTGCCCGCCCGTGTGCTTTGCAGGTTAAAGCCCCCGTAGAGCTGATCTCTGCGGCCAAGAGTCTTGTCCAGGCGCAGTTGGACTACGTCCTGGTGACTGCTGTTCAACACCGGCACCTGGAAGTTATAGCCCGAAGCCCCGCTGAGATTCGGCAGCGGGTAGAGCGCCAGCAACGCCTGCGCCTGCGAGCTTACCGGGATGCAGGTGGGTGCAGCCGCACAGCCAGGAAACGGCAGCCCCGTGGCCGGATTGTAGATGGTGCCGGACAGATCTCCGGCGCGCTCCGCCTCGGTTGGCACCAGCCCGGGCTCGGTTGCCGCGTTGTGGTCGCGCGTCCATTGGTAGGCGGCAAAAAAGTTTGGTCCGCGCGGCAGCAGGTGCGGAATCTTGATTGGCCCCCCAACGGTGACAATCGCCGTGATGCGATCGTAAAGTGCTTTAGGTGCTTCAAAGCCGGAGAGCGAATAGGGCCGCGCATCGAGAGCGGAGTTGTTCAGAATCGCCGCAAATCCGCCCGTGTACAGGCTCTTGCTGTTCGGCCTTCGATTGCCAAACGCTCTGTCGAGCGAGTATTGGCTGGTGGCCGCGTTGTTGACGCTGCCATTTACCAGGAAGCCGTCATTCGCCTGCTCGCTCTGCTCATCCGGCGCCTTGGGAATCTCAGCCGGGCTCGCGGCAGTGCCGTCCGGCTTCTTCGCGCTTGCCGATGTGCTCGCGCCCTGAGGCAGCGTTGGCGGGGCCTGCGTCAGCTTGCTCCGCGCCATCAGTTGGTCCATCGGAAGCAGTGTCAGCTCCCACTTGCCCGGAGCCATCTTCGCAGAGACAGTCACCTCCGCCTCAAGCTTTTGAAAGCACTCCATCTCGATCACGATCTTCCACGGCCCGTCCGCCAGATCGTCAAAGGAGTACACACCGCCCGCATCGGAAACGACGCTGATTTTCTTCGTCCCCTGCGTCGCTGTAACGGTGGCGCCGGGAACAGGGAACCCGCCGGAGGTGACCTGTCCGTGATACTCACTGGCCCACGCCAGGCTGGAGGCGCAAAGAAGCAGCAGCCAAGAAATGGTCGAGATCCTGATCGTGGTCCAAAGCCTCACCAAACACTCCCGGTCGCTAGTTCGCCGAAGGCTTCTCCACGTGGTCGATCACGATTACGTCGACGGGAACCTTTGCCGGCCCCATCTTCAGCCCCAGTTGCTCGGTAATCGCGGTATAAAGCTGCGGCGGAGCGGTTGCGCTGTCGGTTGGCGGCGGCACCACCGCACCCACTCCCCGAAAGGCTGCGAATTGCGACTCGTCCGGAGTCCATTTCAACTGGAAATCGTAGCGGTCTGTCAGCCCCGTTTGATCCACCACCGGCCTGTCCATCACGCCGTTCTGCATCCAGGTGGCAAAGTCGCCCATGGTCTGATTTCTCACCGTCAGATCCCCAAGCGCCCGGAAGAAAAACGCCGGCGGATCGGTCGGGGCTGAGCTGGTCTTGGTCATCTTTGGGCCGCCGCTGGCAACGCTGATGGTGTAAACGGCGAGCTCGCGCTTGTCGTGATGAAACTTCAGTTGGAAGCGATCCTCCAGCAGCTTTTGCGCCATCGCTGACATCTGCTTCATGCTCGGCCGTCCCTCTGCGTCGGGTTTGGCTTCAATGTCAAAAAGATCCGTTCCAAACCAGGCCGGCGCGTCCACTATTTGCTTGGGATGAAGTCCATACGCGAAGGCAATCAGGTCGTTCAGGTCCGTATTCCTTGTTATGAAATGCCCGGCCTGGAAGCCAAAGCCCTTGCCTTTTGCATCTGGCTTGCTCGGCTTGATCGTCGCAACCTCAAAGCTTGGGTTGGCGTTCGCGGCCATCGGTGGAACCGGCGGCGGAGGCGTAGGAATACTCCACTCCGTCTCCGGGGTGGCACGGGTAAGCGGCAACGCCAGCGGATTGGGTCCTTGCGTCCAGTTGCCCGTAATCGTCTTTCCGTCTGCGCTCAGCTTGCCTTCGTACTTGCCGCTGATCAGGTTCAGCGTCAAGGTGATGGAGGAGCCATCGACGGCAACCTTGTCGATGGGCAGCGGCTGGCCACCCTGATCGATGCTATAGAATTCCGCCTTGTAGCCGCCTCCATCCGCCTTGGCGATTTTGGTCACGATACGCAAATCCTGACCCGCATGCAGCGTGCCCTGCCAGGTACCTTCAAAGCCCTGCGCCTCAGTTGGCGTTGCCGCTTGGGCGGGCGCACCTGCAGCCTGCGGTGTTGCAGCAGCCGGAGTCTGCGCACTGACGGGCCTCGCGTTCATCAACCCGAACAGGGCCGGTGTCAACCCTGCAAATGCAAGCGCCAGACTAAGCAGAGTTGTTTGTGTTCCCTGGAGTTTGCGTGTGAAGTATTCCGGCATCATGCGGCTATTCCTCTTCCCCGATCGGTGTCTCAATATCCAAGTGACGCGCCTCGGCCCAGATTCAGCTTCCTGTTGAGAATATATCGGTAAGACGCAAATACTGCCCGTTTGGCTCCCTTCTTCGCGGCCTTTTCTCATGAGCGGCTCAGAATGTTAGCTTGAGCTCTGCCGGAGGAGCCAGATCGCCTCGCGGATGCAATGAAAGCCGAACGGAACCGCTTCGATATTTCCAGGGGATTTGCTTCGACAACGCAAGGCGACGCGATCGGTTTCCTGACAAGCCCTTCGGGTCGGGGCACACATCTGTTGCTCGATAGAACAGCCTGAATCCGGCCCAGGGCTCACGGGGACAAAAGCTGTGGGTTGGGGCACACGAGTCTATGCAGGCTTACTGCCCAGTGCCGGTTAGCGCGATGCTTTGCGGGGAGCCGGCAGCGCTGTCGGTAATGGTGATCGCTGCTGTTAGCGCTCCCTTGGTCGTGGGAGCGAAGTGACCGTGGATGGTGCAGCTTGCTCCAACGGCCACGCTTGTTCCGCAGTTATTGGCGAACACGAACGAAGATGCATTTGTACCGGTCACTGCGATGCTGCTGACGGTCAACGTCGCGGTGCCGGTGTTGGTCAGGGTTACGGATTGCGACGCGCTTGAGGAGCCCACCGTCACGGCGCCGAACGAGAGGCTGGTCGCGGAGAGAGTGACCGGAGCCGCCGTGAATGTGTAGTCCTGATACTCGTGGGTTCCGCTAAAGTCCGTGAACAGCCGGGCGTAGATCTTGCCTCCGCCTACCGGGAGATTGTTCACCGCTACCGATGTCGTTGAAGTTGGATATTCGGCGGAGTTCAGCAGGTTCGACGACCCCGCACCGGTAGTTCCCAGATGCAGGAAGTAGCCGTTCACACTGCCTGTTGCGGCCGACCAGACGAAGGTCGCCGCTGTCCTGGTCAGTGTGGCGCCCTGGAGTGGAGACGTCAACAGCGCCTGCTGCGCGGCGGTGAACGTGTAGTCCTTGTAGAGGTGCGTGCCGGTGTAATCGGTAAACACCCGCACGTAAATCGTCTCGCCGTTCAACGGCAGATTGTTGACGGTGACGGACGTCGTGGTGGTGGGATACTCGGCCGAGTTCAGCAGGTTGTCTGAGCCTGCGCTCGTGCTTCCAATGTGCAGGAAGTAGCCATTGACGCTGCCCGTTGCCGCCGACCAGCCGAACTTCACCGTTGGCCCGGCCAGTGTTCCACTGGTGCCCGGCAGTGTCAGCACCGCCTGCGCCGATTCTGTCAGCAGGTAGTCCTGATAGAAATGCATGCCGTTGTAATCGGTGAACAGGCGCGCATAAATCTTCTGGCCATTTACCGGCAGGTTGTTCACGGTCACTGAAGTAGTTGTGCTTGAGTACTCGGCAGAGTTGAGCAGGTTCGACGAGCCCACGCCGGTCGTTCCCAGGTGCAGGAAGTACCCATTCACTTCTGAAATCGCCGACCACTTGATTGTCACGCTGGGGCCTGCAAGTGTGCTCCCCGACGCGGGTGAAACAAGCGCGGCCAGCGGTGGCGTTTCAACCACGATGCTCTCGGTAACCTGTGGCGCGGCGGTGTAGTTCGAGTTTCCAGCCTGGTTGGCATGGATCGCAATTGTGCCGACCCCGGTAACAGTCAGAACACTGTTGTTCGCACCGCTCAGTGTTCCCGGCCCGGAAGCCAGAGTGAAGGTCACGGGATTCCCCGAGCCACCGCCGGTCGCGGTCAGCGTGATCGGCGCCACGCCGTAAGTGACGGAAGGTGCGGGATAAAAACCAATAATCTGGGAGGCCTGGTTGACGGCCTGTATGAGCGGGGAACTGGAACTGGGCGCCAGAACGGCCGATGTCGAACCCGAGTAGGCCGCGGTGATGGTGTGGTTGCCCACCGGGAGTCCCGAAATCAAGGTCGATGCGCTCCCGTTGGTGAGGGAAAGGTTGACTGCGCCGGGATATTGAGAGCCATCGACACTGAAAGTTACAGTGCCCGCGAACACTGTTCCCGAAGGGGAAACCACGATCGCTGTGATGGTTGGGGATTCTCCATAGATGGACGGATTGAAGTCGGAACCCATGTCGATGGTGGTTGGCGCGCCGGCATAGTTGCCGCTGAGCGAGATGCTCTGCGTCGCGTAGCTGGGAGCGGCCGCATTCAGCGTGTTGTCGGTCAGCACCAGCGAACCGGTATAGCTCTCGACCGCGGTTGGGACAAAGTTCACTGACAAGTTGCAGGAGCTGCCGGCAGCCAGAGTGCCCGGGGACGATGTCGAAGTGACAAGAGGGCAAGCTGAAGCCGCGCCGCTGTTGAATGAGAAGCCAGCCGAGACATTCGGGTTGTTACCAGACGCGGGAACCGGGAATGTCAGCGCCTGGTTGCCGACGTTCGTCATCGCTACCGCCAGCGGTCCGAGGGTGCCTCCCGAGCCTGGCGTACCAAAGTTGAGCGACGCCGGCTGGTGCGGGTTCAGGACCAGTACCTGCCCGTTGCTCAAGTCGGGGATGTAGAGGTCTCCATTGCGATTGAGGGTGAGCAGGTAGGGATAGCCGAGGCCGCTCACAAGGGTGATTTGCCCGGAACCGCTGACGGGCATCTCCAGAACTCGATGGTTGATGGTATCGGAGACATAGACATTGCCCACCGGGTCGACGGCCACGCCGGATGGGTCGTTGGTCCCCGTGATGGGAAGCGTGATGGCTGCGCCTTCGCCCACCGGCAACTCGGTGATGGCGTTGTTGCCGCTCTGTGCAACATAGACGTCGCCTGCGCCATCGACAGCGACGCCGACAGGACTGTTCCATCCACTGCCGAGCTGGACGGGCGATGCGCCGCCTGCGGGAAAAAGCTGGACTGTATTCGCAGACGAATCGGTGACGTACAGGTTTCCGCTGTTGTCGATGGCGATGCCTGATACATGGGTGTAGCCGCTGGATTGCACAATCTGCGATCCGCCGCCCACCGGCACTTCCACCACCCGGAAGTTTCCTGTATCGGCAATGAAGACGTCGCCCGCAGCATCCACGGCCACGCCTTCGGGCTGGTTGAGGCCGGTACCGATTGGGACCGGGGTTCCTCCGCCGTAGGGGATCTCCACCACCTGATTCGCACTATTGCTCGATTCCGAGATGTAGGTGTTGCCGGCGGAGTCGATCACAACGCCGAAGGGCTGGCTCAGGCTGCTGGCGAAGGTGGTCTGCTCGGCAGGATTGAAGACGATCTCCGGCCCGGCGCCGGTACCGGTGGCTGGAATGGCAAGCAGGAGGGTGGAAGGGCTGCCTTGACTCAGCAGCGAGTACGCGCCGGTCCACGAGCCAGGCTGCGATGGCGCGAAATCGACTGTTCCGGAACAGGTTCCCGCGCTGCAACTGAAGCCGCCGGCGTGGAACGCACTTGGTCCGTTGCTCAGCGCGCTGCCCGGCACACCGGTCAAGGTGCTGCCCTGCACACTGCCGAAGATGCTGGCGGGGCCCGCCTGGAAGGTGATGGCCTGTGTACCGGTGCTGCCCACAGCCACCGAGCCCATGTCGATGGGGGAGAACACGTTCAGCACGCCGTTGGCAGCGGTGAGAGCGTAGTTGGTAGAAGCGAGCGTCCCCAGCGTGAGGTCGATAGGATAGGCGCCTGCGGGCGAGGAAGTTGTTGCCGGGGCGCTCAGCGTGGGAGAGCCGGTAACGGCGGTAGCGGCTGTGTCGCCGTTAACCAGGCCGAGGAGCGTGTAGTTGAAGGTTGGGACCGTTCCGCCGGCCATCATGTAAGCGTCATTGGCCGCCACGGTAAGCGGGGCAGGTGAGACGACCAATGTCCCGGTGGTTGAACCGGCTGCGAGATAGTAAGACGACGCCATGGGACCTGTAAGTCCAAAGGGGATGGTGTCATTGCCAACCGGACTGGCAGGTGTTGCTCCGCCTGTAATGGTCAGGTAAACCTGGTCGCTCTGGTTGATCAGGCCGCTCAGCAAATAAGTCACAGTGGGCGCGGCTGCTCCATAGACTTGCGTAAATGAGGAGTGGCGCGTGTTCACGGAGATCGGCGCCGCGGTGAACGTTACCGAGAATGTAACAGGAGGAGCCGGTGCGTAGGTCGAGTTACCCGCCTGTGTGGCCAGGACGGTAACTACGCCTGCCGCGGTTGGGTTGAGTACAGAGCCGTTCAAGCTGCCCGGACCGGAGATCACGGTGAGGGAGACCGCCAGCCCTGACGAGGCCTTGATGTAGATCAGCGGACCGGCGGTGGAGTAGGGGTAGCTGGGGGTCTTGGTGAAGGTGCCGCCGGAGAGCGTGCTGGAGATGGTCTGGCTCAGTCCCCCCTGGTGTCCTGTGCCCGTCACCGGTACGCTTGCCTGAGTGTTCGCTCCACCCAGCGAAGTTGCGGTGAAAGTGACGTCCTCGGTGAGTGTGCCGGCGGTGGTTGGCTCAAATGCTATGGGAAGAATGCACTCCCCGCCCGGTGCGAGTGATGTGCCGATGCAAACGTTCGTGGATGAGCCGGACTCAGGGAAGTCGGTGGGATATGTGAGCTGCGTAAAAGTTGAAGTCACGTTCCCGGCGTTGCTCACGGTGATGATCTGCGGGCTGTCGGGGCTGGTGTTGCCCACTGGAGTCGTGTCAAAGCTCAGCGTTGGCGGAGTAGTGCGCGCAATTTGCACCAACACCGTGCCCGAGTGCCCAGCCGGCGCACCGGGGCCGCCGACGAGCAGGGCTCCCGTCGCTGAAACGCTCAATGTCTGCGCGCCATAGAGTTCATTGCCTGAATTGACCGACACGATTCCGTCGGTGTGCAACTCCACAATTCCCAGGTAGAAGTCCGCGATATACAAGGTTCCGCCGGCATCCACGGCCAGGGCGGTTGGCGCCTCCAACTGTGACGTTGCTACCTCGGTCACCAAACCCGTCGCTTCGGGAATCTCATATACGTCGAAATTTGAAATGTAATAGAGATCGCCGGCCGTATCGAGGGCGATACCCAAAAGCGATTGAATACCGGTCGCCAGCGGGTACGAAATGCCCGACAGCAGCACTTTGTCCACTTCTCCGTTTCCCGCATTGTCAACGATTAGATCGCCTACCGCGTCGGTTGTCAGTTGCGTGGGCCCATTCAGTGTTATGCCCGAAGTGGGCAGGATCGATGTCTGGGAGTCGAATGCAAAACTGGAGTTGAGTTGGACTTGAGACTCCCAATAAATCTTCAGGATGCGGTTGTTGCCCGTGTCGGCAATGAAGAGATCTCCCAATCCGTCGATCGCCACGCCCTTGGGGTCGCTGAGCGTGTAGCTGCCCGTATTCACTACCGCCGACGCCCCCCCAGGTGAAATTGCGAGCACTTCGTTCTGGCTGGGGATAGCGACATAGGTGTAGCCTGCGCCGTCCGTCACCGACTGTCCCACTGTGCCCAGAACGCTGCTCGAGACCTGCATCACGCTGTACGGCAGGTTCGCTCCGTCAAATACCGGGTTCGCCGACGTGCCCGTGCCATACAGAGGAACTTCGTACTCGGGAGCGGGATGCGTGGTGGAACCGTCGGTAATCGAGAGGTAGGCAAAGGCGCCTCCGGAGCGAACACCGGGCGCGGCTGGCGTGAACGTGACGGGCACACTGCACGTTCCGGGGGCGCCAGTGCAGGTGAGCGGCCCGCTGGTTGCAAACTCTCCAGCCGACGTGCTGCCCAGTGAAAAGGCAGCTACGTTGGAGATATTTTCGCCCGCCTCCCCCAACTTGAAAGTCAGCGTGACCGGCGTTGATGTGGTTCCGACCGGAACGCTGCCAAAATTTGCGTACCGGGTGGAATACTTCACAATCTTGCCGTTATTGTTTGAGAAGTAGAGGTTATCGTCGGCGTCCACGCCAATCCCCAAAGCTCCTCCGCCGTTGGGGGGCAGTACTGTGTAGCTCTGTCCGTCTGGGGGAATCTCTACCAGCAGGTTTCCACCGCCCCAGTAGTTTGTAGACCCCACGTAAATGTTGCCCTGGCTATCGACTCCCAGGAATTGCACGCCGCCGCCATAAACCGGGATTCCACCAGGGTTGAGATTTGTTCCTTCCAGGTTCAGGCCCGGAGGCCCGATGCCATAGTTGTTGCTGCCCACCGGTGTAACCACCACAATGCGATCGTTGTAAGGGTCCCCGATGTAGACATTGCCCTGGCGGTCGGCCGCGAGCCCGGTTGGCTGATTCAGATTGAACGGAGATGTGTCGAGAATAAAGGGCGAGCCGCTGGCGGGTAGTTCCACCACAAAATTGAACGGGTCTGTAAAGCTCAGGTACAAGTTTCCGAATGGGTCCACGGCCATGGCGTAGGCTCCATAGCCCGACTCGCAGCTCGCAACATAACCGCTCCCCTCATAAGGCGCATAAGATTCGCAGTAGCTCGCGATCTGCGATTCAATTCCCAGATCCGTCGTAGTCACGGCGCCATTGGGCGCTGTCTTGTGAACCAGCCCCGCGGCGCTCGTATAAATGTTGCCCGCATTATCGATCGTAACGGCGTCTGATCCCCACTTCCCGATGGAGGAACCGAATACAGTCGCTTGCCCCTGCGGAGTGAGCTCATAGATTCTGCCCTGGGTTGCATCGGAGATGACTACATAACCGGAGGCATTCGCAGCGAGTGAATCGGGTCCGAACCCTGAGGATGGAAAGTTATAGTTGGTGGTGCTCACCGTCTGCCCCAGGAAGGTGAACTGTGCCTCAACATGCCCAGCAGAGAGAGCAACCAGCATCGGAAAGCAAAGAGCGGCGAGAACTGGAAACGAGAGGCAGGGAACGGCCAGACGAAGACGCATGAGTAACTCCAAAAAGGTGGTGAGACCTGGTCAAATGGGGGGGGAAGTGCCCATGGAAACGGAAGAACACATCAGTGTCTGGCATTTGCTTTGCGGCGGGGGAGGGGCACCGGAAAGCCTTGTCGCGTTTCGACTTAAACTGCAACCCGCACTGGAGCCTGATCGGTCCTGAAGTAGCGGTTGCCCCAATGTATCTCATACAGCATACAAAATTCAAGACTTGGCAAGCGGTATTATTTTGTTATATTTGTCTTTCGATTGAATCAGTTAGGCATTTTTATGGCGGAGAGCGAGGGATTCGAACCCCCGATACCCTCTCGGGTACGTCGGTTTTCAATACCGATGCCATCAACCACTCGGCCAGCTCTCCGCATTCTGGGCAACGCCACCTGCTTCCAGGGTTCGCAACAGGGACGCACGTTTTGACGAGAAATGCTCTTCGTCGGCCGCTTTGATTTGTTCATCGCGGCGGCCCGGCGCCGCAGGGCGGCACCGCTTCCCATGATATACGAATCTCCACCGCACCGGCTTCGTATTGTGCCGGGCGATTGAGGCGGCCTCGATTTGCAGGGTCATCAAATCGCGGATTTTTCAGCCGGAGAACCTCAGCGCCGCGCTTATAGTAGTGCCTGACGATTTGCCAAGGTCGGAGAGTGTGGACAACCTTCAATGAGGCCCGAACTCAGCCTGTTTTTCTTCAGTGCGGACTCCGCCGAGCGGCAAGGCGACCGCTACAGGCTGCTGTTTGATGCCGCAAAGTTTGCCGACCGGCGCGGGTTTACCGCTGTCTGGACCCCGGAGAGGCATTTTCAGCGCTTTGGCGGACTGTATCCGAGTCCCGCGGTCACCGGGGCAGCGCTGGCCGTCTTGACAAATCGCATTGCAATCCGCGCCGGCAGCGTCGTGTTGCCCTTGCAGAACCCTTTGCGCGTGGCCGAAGAGTGGGCCATGATCGATAACTTCTCCAATGGCCGGGTCGCAATTGCCGCGGCTTCCGGATGGCATGTGAACGACTTCGTCCTCTCCCCTGGCGCCTATCTTGACCGCACCCACGACATGCTGGCCAAGATCGCCTTGATTCAGCGGCTCTGGCGGGGTGAAACCGTTCTGTTGCCCAATGGGGCAGGCGTGGAGACAGAGGTCGGCATATTGCCCAGGCCGGTCCAGAAAGAGCTTCCCGTCTGGCTCACGGGGCAATCGGACGAAACGTTCTTGAGGGCGGGCGAGCTTGGCTTCAACGTACTGACGGCGAACTTTACCCTGAACCACAACCTGGAGGAATTTGTACGCAAGGTCTGGATTTATCGGGACGCGATCGAGGCTCATCATGGCCGCCGCGGACACATAACCTTGATGGCGCACACCTTTGCCGGGGAAGATTCCGAGGCGGTGCGGGCGATTGCACGGCCGGCGCTTGCCGGTTATCTCCGCGAGAACCTTCAGATGCAGAGGGATAACTCCTCCGGCAAGCGCGACCAGCATGGCTTTTCAAAGCTCAACCAACGAGAAAGCGAGATCATGGTCCGTACCCAGGTGCGGAACGATCTGCTCAGCCCTTTGAGCTTTATCGGTACCCTCGAGCACTGCGCCAGCCAGGCCCAGAGACTCTATGACAGTGGAGTGGACGAAATTGCCTGCCTGATCGACTTCGGAATCGGGTATGAGGACGTGATGGCCAGCCTGCGACGATTGTCCACTCTACTTCCCGGTTAGCGGCACAGGCCGGCGATGCCGCGTTCTGGCTCGTCCCTGGGCGCGAAGCTCTTGAAAAGACTGTAAATAAAGCGCCCCGGAGTGTTACAACAATGGTGAATGGTCAAGCGCAAACCACCAGGAGCCGAACCGAAGCCGGGACAGACGATCAGCCTGCGAACGCTGGGGGAGTATCTCAACCTTTCTCCGGCCACTATTTCGCTGGTCCTGAACAATGCTCCGGGAGTGCACTCGATTCCCCAGGAGACGCGGGATCGTGTGACCGAGGCGGCGGCGAAGTTTGACTATCGGCCCAGTTTTTACGCGCGTTCGCTGCGCAAGCGGCAAACATTTTCCATCGGCGTACTGGTGCCCAGCCTCAACGACCCTTATGTGGGCCAGGTGCTTTCAGGGATGGAAGAACTGCTGATTGAAGAGGGATACTTCTACCTCACCGCCAGCCACCGGCGCAAGCCTGACCTTGTTGAAGAGTATCCGCGACTGTTGCTTGACCGCTGCGTTGAGGGGTTCATCCTGATTGACACGGTGCTCGAGCACTGCCTCAAGCTGCCGACAGTCGCGGTGGCCGGGCATCGCAGCTTTGAAGACGTCACCAACGTGGTGCTCGATCAGCGCCGCGCGGCTGACCTGCTGCTGCGTCACCTTTACCAGCTTGGACATCGGAAATTCGCCTTCATGCGTGGCGGCAGCCACAGCTCCGACGCCGATGACCGTTGGGGATGCCAGATGGCGGTGGCCAGGGAGTTGAAGATCGAGGTTTTACCGGAGTTGATTGCCGATATCAAAACACGTGAGTCCACGCCGGAGATGGGTTTCGATCCTGCCAATGAGCTCATCGGTCGCGGCATCGAATTCACCGCGCTGGTCTGCTACAACGACGTGTCAGCATTTGGCGCCATTCGAGCTTTGAAGGACCATGGCCTGCGCGTGCCGGAAGATGTCTCCGTGGTCGGGTTTGACGACATTCAGAGCGCGGCCTTCCACAACCCCAGCCTGACCACGATTCGCCAGCCCCTGAACCGCATGGGCGAGGTGGCGGCGCGCATTCTGCTGCAGCGGATTCGCGGGCAGCAGAAGTTTCCAGATGCGGTATCCATCATGCCGGAACTTGTAATTCGCGAGTCGACCTGTCCGCCTTCGCCGCGAAGAATCAGGCAAAAGCGCATCTGAATCAGGCAAAAGCGCATCTGAATCAGGCAAAAGCGCATCTGATTCGGGCAAAAGCGCATCTAGCATTTTGTGGCGAAAGTCACGTTTTGAAAGGGCACGACTTCAATAGCCCGCCCTGAGCGAAGTCGAAGGGGTGCCGCGAGTAGCTGAAAAAATAAAGATGGGCTTTGCAGGCTGCGAAAAAACTCACTCTGGAGGGGATTCTCGAGGTTGTGTAACAAGGGCACGGCTCGGGAAACCCACACGCAGTGTGGGTCGCGGGCCAATAAAGCCAATCAAATCGATGTTGGGCTTTACAGGCTGCGGGAAAACTACCAAATGGCCGAAGTTTTGAAAGGGCACGGCTTCAATAGCCTGCCCTGAGCGAAGTCGAAGGGTGCCGCAAGTGGCTGAAAATAAACGCTGGGCTTTGGCCCCCGAGGGATGTTCTTTGTGAATCTTGACTCAAAACCCGACTTTTTCCGCAGCCTCTTTAGCCCCTGCTAAAGTGACTACTGGCAATTCGTTCGTTGAGGGCCTTTTTCCCCAGCCTCTTTAGCCACTTAGGTATGTTTTTCGCCGAACCTGGATTTCACCACAGGCATCCAGGTTCGATCCACCCGCGCCGGCTTGAGGAGGGCGAACCATGCGATTTCCGGCGATCCTTTCTCTGTTCGCAAGCCTGGTATTGTCCGCAGGCATGGCTACACCGCTGTTCGCTGCCGAACCGATCACTGTGAACGATCTGGCGGCGATGGTAGCCAGCTCTCACGGAACATCGGATGGCCGCCTGGCGAAGCAACTCTACGAGAGGAAGTTGACGGAACGGTTGAGCACCGTGCGGCTGAGCGTGCTCTCTGTTGAGGCTCCCGGCGATGAATCCCGCAAGGCTCTGCTTGCGCTGGCCGATGCCTCCGCATTTCTCGATTTGCCCGCCGCGGAGATTCCAGCAACCGCGCCGATGGCTGAAGAGGCGCAGAAGCAGTTGCTCCAAAAGAGCATCGACTACCTGAAGAGGGAGATCCCCCTGCTGCCCGACTTCATGGCCACGCAGCGGCTGATCCAATTCTCTGACGTGCCAGCCAAAGCGCGAAAAGACCATGACAACAAGCCGTACGATGAGAAGCTGCATGAGGTTCAGGAGTTGAGTGCGACGGTGCGCTTTCTGGGCGGCAAGGAGGAGGTTGCAGCGCGGCCTGTGCGGGACAAAGGCACTGCCCCGGCCGCGCAGCGGCTGTTGGTTCAGGGAGTTTTCGGCCCCATCTTTTCCGTTGTCCTGAAAGATGTGCTGGTCGCCAATCCATCTCTTGACCTGTCCAGGAGCAACCTGTCCTTTAGCCATTGGGAGTCGGAACAAGGGGGCGCCATGGCGGTGTTTCGGTTCCAGGTCCCGCGTGAAAGGTCGCACTATATCGTCCAGGATTCAGAGGCGCAGGAGGAGCTGAGCCCGTTTGCGGCCTATCACGGAGAGATTGGCCTTGACCCCGCGACTGGGGCCATTTTGAGACTCATGCTGGTAGCCGACCGGCCTCCGAAAAGTCCGGTGGCGCGCGCCGATATTCTGGTCGAGTACGGTCCCCAGAACCTGGGTGGAAAATCCTACATCTGCCCGCGCAAAAGCGTGGCGGTTTCGCTGGCCAGGGACGTGAGCCCAATGGAAGGCTTGTACACTTATCCGTTAAGCATGGTGCCTCCGTTCAAGCTCGAGCTCAATGACACGGCCTATACCGAGTACCATCTGTTCCGCACGGAGATGCGCGTGCTGACCGGAGACGGCGATGGAGAGAGCGGTACGACTGCCCCGCCGCCGAAGCCGCAGCGCTGAGCACCAGGCAGGCCGTTTGAGAGATTGGCACGAAAGGACGTTGGGGCAATGCGCGGAGCTGCGATTCTTCTGTTCCTTTCAGCGTTTGCCTTGCCTTGCTTTGCGGCAAAGCGGGTCGCGGTCGATCAGTTGGAGCGGGTCATCTCCACGCCACGCAGCAAAAACGATGCAAAGACAGCCGATGCGATTTATGGCCTTGAGTTGACCGAACGCATGAGTGCTGCGCGCCTTGTGCGTGAATTAGCGCTTTTGCCCGGCCCCGCCTCGCGCCAGGCTTTGCACTCGCTGGCCGATGTGTCGGAGTTCCTCGACCTTCCCGCCGCGGACCTTCCTCCAACACCCCCGCCAGACCGCGAGTCGGAGATCGCGCTTTGGAAAATGGCATTGGCCAATGCCGGCAAAACCATCTCCGCGCTCCCCAACTTTTTTGCGACCCGCGAAACGACCCACTTTGTCGACACGCCTTCGGAGCCTCCGCGCAACACGCCAGACACCATCCGCTATGCCCCGCTTCACCAGGTGGGCGATGAAAGCGTTACGGTGCTTTATCGCGATGGGCACGAGTTTCTTGACACCAAAGGTACGCATCATGCCAGCCTTGACCCCAACAACTTCGGACTCAGCACCGAGGGCGAGTTCGGCCCGATCCTGGAAACGGTGCTGGCGGACTCCGGCCATGGCCACGTGTTCTGGAGCCACTGGGAGCAGGGCGTCAACGGCCAGATCGCCGTGTTCCGCTACGAAGTTGCCAAGCCGGAGTCGCATTACACCGTCAACTCTCCCGGCCCCAAACGGGATACGCAATTCATCGCTCCGTATCACGGAGAGGTCGGAATCGATCCTGCGGACGGATCCATCCTGCGCTTGACCATGGTTGCCGACCTGAGTCCGAATGACCGCGTGGCGAAAGCGGATGTCCTGATGAACTACGGCCCCGTGCAGATTGGTGGCGCCACCTACATCTGCCCTTTGAACAGCGTCGCTCTCACCCTGGTGCACGAGGTGCGGGTCAATTCCAACTCCTACACAGACGACGAGGAGCAGTTGGGACCGCTCCAGACGCTGGTGAACGACGTTGTGTTCCGCAACTATCACCTGTTCCGTGCGGAGATTCGCATTCTGACCGACGACTCGTCCGGCCCCAATGGGAGCTCCCCACCCGCCCCGCCGCCGGCCGCTCCCAATCGCTGAGAGCGGGTTGCCGCGCTTGAAAGGACGATTGACCCTGCGAAATCCAAGTCCTATTCCCCTCTGATTTTGGTCGCTTGCCATTGTCGGCTCGTGCTACTCTTTCCCATCTGAGGTGAATCCGATGCCGGATAGCCATTCCCCGCTTCTCAGGCTCGTGTTTTCAGCTTTACTCGTGGCGCCTATCCTCTCTCAGCCCGCTTGGGCCCAGGACACTGATGCTCCGGTGCCCACCCTCAAGATCAACGTCCGCACCGTGCTTGTGGATGTGGTTGTCACGGACAAAGACAACAAGCCCATTCCCGGACTGAGCAAGGACGACTTTCAGGTCATTGAGGATGGAAAGCCGCAGCAGGTCACGTTCTTCGAAAAGCATTTTGAATCGGATGCGGCGGCGGATGCGGCAGCGCGCGCAAGTCTGCCTCCAGGCACCTTTACCAACGTGCCCCCGGTGGCTCCCAACGATGCCGTGAATCTGCTGCTCATGGATGGCCTCAATACACCGCTCGCAGACCAGGCCAACGTCCACAAGGAGATGGTGAAATATCTCGCCTCTCTCCCTTCCAACTTGCGGATTGGCGTCTTTCTGCTCAGTGAGCGCCTGCGCATCATTCAAGGATTCACCCAGGACTCAGCGGTTTTGCGGGCTTCCATTGCCCGTCTCGCGGCCAATCCAAACACTTCGGCTCTGCTGCAGACGGCCTCCACCGACGCGGCAATGGACGCGCCGGTGAACATAATCCTGCAAAAGGCGGTCGAGTCGGGAAGTTCGCAACTCGCCGACATGGCGTCGGGCTTGCAGCAGTTTGAAGATCAGCAGTCCTTCTTTGAAACCAATGAGCGGACGGTCATGACTCTGGACGCGCTGCAGCAGATTGCGCGCTACCTGTCCGGCGTTCCGGGACGCAAAAACCTTATCTGGTTTGTCGGCTCAATTCCGCAATGCCTGGCAGCCATGACCAGCGAGTCGGAACTCACCGTGGCCGGCTGCCCCTATGAAGACAAGTATGCCAAAACCATCGATATGTTGGCCGATGCGCGCGTCTCCATCTACCCCATCGACTCCGGCGGACTCCAACCCGATTCGCTCTACGACGCGGCAGCACCGCCGGTCTCGGCCAGCATGGGCGCCAGCGGAACAGGGGTAACGGCTCCGAATATTACCGCCGCCCCTAGCTCGTCCGCTGTGCAGGAACTCAACAACGCACAGAACAGTTCAATGCTCAATGAATATCAAAAGCGCAGCCTCGCGCATATGCAGATGGATCACCTGGCGCAGATGACCGGCGGGCAGGCAGTTTATGAGCGCAACTCGCTGGCTGCGGCGCTGGCCAAGGACATCGAGAACGGGTCGCGCTACTACACCATTGCCTACACTCCCTCAAACCGAAAGGAAGTGGGCAAGGAGCGCAAGATCGAGATTCGTTCGCCCTCCGGCAACTACAAGCTCTCGTATCGCAAAGGCTATTTTGAGGACAACCCAAAGGAACTCAAGGTGGCAGAGAAGGCCGTCGGCGGCGACCCGCTGCGCCCGCTCATGGATCGCGGCATGCCCAACTTCACTGAGCTGCAATACAGAATGCGCGTGGCGCCCTCCAATCCCCAGCCCTCCCCGAACGCGCCCCACGCAGGCGACAACGGCGAAATGTTTGGCCCATATACCCGCTACACCATCAACTTCAACCTCGCAACCGATGGCCTCACGCTTATTCCAGGACCCGACGGAGTGCGCCGCGGTTCGGTGGAAGTGGCGCTCGTTGCGTACAGCCAGGACGGCCATCCGCTTGACTGGGAGGTGCGCTCCGTCGGCCTGGCCATCAAGCCGGAGTTGTTCGCGGCGGCCGAGTCGTCGGGCATTCCCTTCCATCTCGACATCGATTCGCCGCCCGGAGATGTTTACCTCCGCACCGGCATCTACGATGGCACATCAAGCCGCGCCGGCACCCTTGAGATTCCGCTCAGCGCCGTAAACCTGGCGCAAACAGCCCGGCGATAGGCGCGGAATTCTGCAATGAACTTAGTCTCGGCTGCGTAAACATTGCTCCGTGCACCATCCATTCGCAGTTTCATCGCGAATGGGTGGGAAAGCAAGACTCTCAACCAGCCCTGTTCATGAGCAAATCAAAAGGGGAGCCAATTCGGCTCCCCTCTTCTTCGCAACCCTGCCGCATTGCTACTTGCTCTGCAACTCATCCGCCAGCGCATCCGCGTGATAAATCTTGTGCAGCCCTTCCATCATGCCGGCCGAATGCACCGCGACCGCGCGGTTCTTGCTCCCGTCATAGACAAAGTCGCCGGCCATTGACTCGATGTTGCCATCGAAGATCAGCCCCACCAGTTCGCCATCGCGGTTGACAACCGGCGAACCGGAGTTGCCGCCGATGATATCGCCTGTACTGACGAAATCGAACGGGGTGGCCAGGTCGAGCTTGTCCAGTGCGGCTGCTTCTTTCGACGTCAGATCGAACGGCGGTTGGTTGCTGAAACTTGCCGCGCGGTCGTATAGCCCGTAGAAAGTCGTGAACGGCGGCGCAACGGTTCCGTTGTACGGATAGCCCTTCACGGTTCCATAGCTCAGCCGCAGCGTGAAAGTGGCGTCGGGATAAGCGTCTTTCCCATAGACCAGGAACCGCGCCTTGCCCAGCTTCTCGCCTTCCTTGGTCAGCACGCTGCCAAACTCGTCGCGCATCCGCTTGGTGGTGGCGCGAACAATTGGGTCCACGCGCCGCGCGGCCACGATCATCGGGTCGGTGGACGCTTCCACCGCCGCTTCCCCGCCATCCATCAGCGATTTGCGGAAAGCGACGTCGCCCAGCTTGGTTCCGTCGATCATCCCGTCCACGGCCTTGTCCACATCGCCGCCCTGCAGAATGGCCTGGATATACGTATCGTTGTCGCCCAGCTTTTCTTCGCCCAGCTTGAGCGCCGCCGCCATGTAGAGCTTCTCCGTGGGAATCTCTACTGGCGCCGGTGAAAGCAGTTGGAATTTCACCGAGCTCAGCCCCGCATCGTGGAATTGAGGCAGGCGCTCGCCGTCAGGCTTCTTCACCTCTGCCACGTATTCCACAATCGTCTGCGCAATTCCGAAAAGACGGCTGTCGGTGCGCCGGAACATCTGGCTCTTGAACTCCGGCTTCACCTGCTCCTCGACTTTGGCAATCGCGTTCCACGCATCGCCGTAAGACTTCTGCCACTCGGGATTGGCGGCAACCTTGGCCCGGAAATCGGCTTCTTCGGCCTCCTTCTTGGCCAGAATCGCCGGGTCAGCCAGCGCTTCCTTGCGGCCAATGTACACTTTGAGGCTGTTTTGCAGACCGAAGATCAGGCTGCCCACCAGCCGCGCCTGTTCCGGTCCCTGCGCCGCGTAGGCTTGGGCGGTGGCAATGCGCCGCTCAAGATAGTCGGTCACCGCCGGGCCAATCACGTCGCGCTGCACCAGCAACTGCGCCACCGTGTCGTCCCGTTCCGTGGAACCGGGGTTGCCGGAGATAAAGATCAATTCTCCTGGCGCGGCGCCCTTGGCACTCCACTTCAGAAAATTGTCCGTATGCAGCGGCTTGCCGTTGTCGTAGACGCGAAAAAGCGCCATATCCAGGTCATAGCGGGGATAGGTAAAGTTATCCGGATCGCCTCCGAAAAACGCCGCCTGCTGCTCCGGTGCAAACACCAGCCGCACGTCGGTGTACGCCTTGTAGGTGTAGAGCCAGTACTCGCCGCCCTGGTAAAACCCCACCACGTCGGAGCGGAGTCCGGTCTTGTCCTTGCTTTCCTTTTCAATCGCCGCAATCTCGGCGTCGCGCGCCTTCAGAGCCTTGGCGTCATCGCTGATCCCTTTGGCCGCGCCCTGCACGCGTGCCGTCACGTCCTCCATGCCCACCAGCACGTTTACTTCCAGGTCGGGCGACTTCATCTCCTGATCCGGAGTGGTGGCGTAAAAGCCGTCGCGCAGATAGTCATGCTCGGCAGTGGAGTTCTTCTGCAACTGCCCGCGCGCCACGTGATGATTGGTCAGCAGCAGGCCATTGGGGCTGACAAAGGACCCTGAACCGCCGTCATTCAAGCGCACGCTGGATAGGCGCAGATGGTCAAGCCATGCCTGCGTCGGCGTGAAATTGTATTTGGCCTTAAGTTGCTTCAAGGGCGGGTTGTCAAAGGTCCACATGCCTTCTTCGGCATGAAGAACGGGCGCAGCCGCCATAAGGAGCGCGGCTGCAAGCATGAGTGCGGAGCCTGATTTGCGAAAGGGCATCACTTTCCTCTTTTGGTCTTCGCGGTTATCGAACTTCTGAATGGGTTGATGCTTTGAAATGTCCCGATTTTACAGGATGCGGAAAACTCATGCGGGTGGTAGGCCGGGGATTCATCCCCGGCACAAAGCCAATCAAATCAATGTTGGGCTTTACAGGCTGCGGAAAAACTACCAAATGGCCGAAGTTTTGAAAGGGCACGGCTTCAGCCGTGCCAATAAAGCCAATCAAATCATTGTTGGGCCTTACAGGCTGCGGAAAAACTACCAAATGGCCAAAGTTTTGAAAGGGCACGGCTTCAGCCGTGCCAATAAAGCCAATCAAATCATTGTTGGGCTTTACAGGCTGCGGAAAAACTACCAAATGGCCAAAGTTTTGAAAGGGCACGGCTTCAGCCGTGCCGCAAGTGGCTGAAAATAAACGCTGGGCTTTAGCCCCCGAGGGATGTTCTTTGTGAATCTTGACTCAAAACCCGACTTTTTCCGCAGCCTCTTTAGCCCCTGAGGGTTTTTTGACTTTCAAATCCGCACAGGTCAAGGGTTTTCCGCAGCCTCTTTAGCCCCTGAGGCAATGCTGAGACTTTCCCAGAGCCCCCTTAGTTGACGGTGATGCCGAGAGCGCTGGTGGTGGTGCTGCTTGCGTAAGTGCAGTCTCCGCTATAGACAGCGGTAATCGAGTAAGCTCCCGATGTGGCATACGAGGTGGTAAGAGTCGCCGTTCCCGAAGCCACCGTCCCGGTTCCGAGCGATGTGGGAGTGCCGCTGGTGTCATCATAGAACGTCACGGTTCCGGTTGCCGTCGACGGGGCCACGGTTGCCGTCAGCGTGAAGTTCGCTCCGGCCGCGGGCGATGTGGTGGATGAAGCCAGCGCGGTGGTCGTCGCGGCAAGACTTGACGAGGCGGCGATCGTCAGGCTCAGCGGGCTCGACGTGCTGGCGGCATCGTTGGCGTCTCCCCCATAAGCGGCCGTCACCGTGTGGGTGCCCACGATGCAGAAAGTGGCCGTCTGCGTTGCTACCCCGGAGCTGAGCGTGCCGGACCCCAGAGACCCTGATGTGGAGGTGTCGGTGAAGGCCACGGTTCCCGTCGCGGTGGATGGAGTGACGGCGGCGGTCAGGTTGACGCTTTCGCCTGTGACCAGCGTGCCGGTGGTGGTTGAGGTCAGCACGGTCGTCGTACTCGGGGGGGTGCCCGTGGCTGTTACCGTAACGGTGACCGCGGCTGAAGTGCTGGCGGCATAGGTGCTGTCGCCACCGTATTTCGCGGTCAGCGTGGCCGTTCCTGCAGCGCTGAATGAGGTGCTGAGAGTCGCCGTTGCCGAGATCAGCGTTCCCGTTCCCAGCGAAGTGGTGCCGTTATAGAACGTCACCGTGCCCGTGGCGGCAGAGGGCGTAACCGTGGCCGTCAGCGTAACACTCGCGCCCACAGCGGCCGTTGTTGCGGAAGGCGAGAGCGTTACGCTGGAGGCGGTGGTCCCAGTGGTGCCACCTGGCGCCTGCCAGAAATCGCCGCAGCCCGACAGCAATCCCGCCGCCAATCCCAGCGCTAACAGTGCCTTTTTGCTGCCGATTGCCATCGTTTTCACCCAACGCTCCCTGTCTTTTGTCCCACCGATACCCATGTGAGGATTCTATCCCCCGACTACTAGAGACGCTCACGAATGCAAAACGCTCACGGCTGCGGCAGCACCAGCACCTCAACCCCAGATGCTGCATCCTTCTGGTGGAAAACCTCTTCAGTAGCCTTCTGGAAATCCTCCGGCTTTGCAAACGGAATGTCCGTGAAAGTCTGCGGGTTGCGGTCCGTCAGCGGAAACCACGAACTTTGCACCTGGACCATAATCCTGTGCCCGCGCCGGAAAGTATGGAAAAGATCCGGCATCACAAAGTTCAGGTCGGCTTCCTTGCCGGGTGTCAGCGGCTCCGGCTTCTCCCAACTGCTGCGGAACTTCGCCCGGAACGGCTCGCCGCGCAGCAGTTGCTGGTATCCGCCCATCTGCACCGGCGGCGCGTCGCTGATCCGCTTGTTCCCGTTCATTTGCTCGTCGGCGTTCGGAGCGTCGTCCGGGTAAACGTCGATCAGCTTCACGTCGAAGTCAGAATCGGTTCCCGAACTGGCGACCTTGAGCTTCGGCGAAATGGGCCCCGCAATGGTCACATCCTCCTGCAGCGGTTCCGTTTCATAGACCAGCACATCGGGCCGATAGCCGGCGAAGCGCTGGTCGTCCACCATGTACCGCTGCGGAACCGTATCCGTCGTGTATCCCACAAACGGAACCGGATGTGCCGGGTCGCTCACGTACGTATCTTTGCCGCTGGCCCCATTTCCCGATTCGCTGGGCGCGTCAAAGCTGAGTTTGCCCCCCGCGTGGAAGTACAGCGTCTTTGCCGCAGCAGCCTTCGGAGGCCATGTATCAAAATGCCGCCAGACATTGGTCCCCGTCTCAAACACCACAGCCTTGGGCTGGGCTTCGCCCTTGCCCTTCAAATAATGCTCGAAGAAAGGGAACTGGATGTGCGCCCGGAAGTACTCCGCCGTATTCGCGTTGAACTGCGCATCGCCCAGGTGATTGCCCTCCCCGCGCGCCCAGCCGCCGTGAACCCACGGCCCTTCCACCAGCGTAGTAGGCGTCTCCGGATTGAATTTGTTGATCGCGTAAAACGTCCGATAAGGCCCGGAAAGATCCTCCGCGTCATACCATCCGCCCACCACCAGCACCGCGCACTTCACGTTCTTCATGTGCTGCGACAGGTCGCGAGCCTTCCAATAAGCGTCGTAAGTATCGTGCTTGAACTGGTCGTTGAAAAGCCAGTTCGACCCCTTCAAATAAAGCTTGTCCAGGTTGTCGATGTTCCCGGCATCCAGAAAGAACCGGTAGTGGTCCGGCGTGCCAAACTCAAACGGAAGCATCGGCTTGGGCGTCTGCGGCCCCTCTTGCGGATGAAAAAACGGAGCATAAAAACCAAAGTTCGCCGCCAGCATGAATGCCCCGCCGTGGTACCCGTCGTCCCCCAGGAACAGGTCGGTCATCGGAGCCTGCGGGCTGGCCGCAACCAGCGCCGGGTTCGAGTCGATAATCGACGCCGAAGTGTAAAACCCCGGATAAGAAATACCCCATATCCCGACCTTCCCATTGTTGTTGGGAACGGTCTTCAGCAGAAAGTCGATCGTGTCCGAAGTGTCTGAAGCATCGTCCACGTCCTGCGGCGACTTCTTGTCGTCGATGTGCGGACGCATCTCAATGAAGTCGCCCTCGCTCATCCACCGCCCGCGCACATCCTGATAGACGAAGATGTAGCCGCCCTTTTCAAACTCCTCTGACGGCCCAAGATGCCGTGGATACTGGTCTTCCCCATACGGTCCCACCGAGTACGGCGTCCGGTCCATCATGAATGGATAAGGCCCACCCGCCGCATCCTTCGGCACATAAACCGACGTGAACAGCCGCTTCCCGTCGCGCATCGGGATGCGGAACTCGTACTTGGTGTAGTGCGCCTTGACGTAGTCCTCAGCCGGCGGAGTGGGCGCAGGCTGCTGGGCGCGAGCAACGGTGAAGGCAACGAGCAGGACGGCAACGCAAGCGCTGGGAAGGCGGAACAGTTTGAGCATGGGTAGCAAGAATCTCCTGAGAGAACAGGTTACCGCACGCAGACGGGGAAGCGCAGGGAACAGCGAACAGGGAACATCGTTCAAGCCCCCTTACCACTTTCGTAGCATCTCCAAGCCAAAAAAGATAATTTCCACCACACATTTCCAGATATACCATCAAGGCATTCGAGGACCAACCATGCGCAGGAACTCCCCCAAGTTTCTCTTGCTCCTGGCGGCCCTGACGCTGTGTGTCCCGATCGCTCTCAACGCACACGCCCAGGAAGCCGCCGCCAAAGTCAAAACCGCGGCTGGCGCCCCCACCACCAACGTCACCGTCGCCGTCAATACGCTCGCAAATCGTCACCCCATCAGTCCTTATATCTACGGCGCAAACTTCCCGCCGTCCCAGGCCTACATCGCACTGGGCGGCGTCACCCTCAGCCGCTGGGGAGGCAACAACAGCTCCCGCTACAACTGGAAGCTCAACGTCACCAACCTCGACAACGACTGGTACTTCGAGAACTACGCCTGGGGCAGCGGAGGCATCGAAACTCCCGGTTCCGCGTCCTTTATCTCCAGCGTCGTAGCTGCCGGCGGTTCGCCCGTCATGACCATCCCCATGCTGCCCTGGGTAGCCAAAGACTCAAGCTCCAACAGCTTTTCCGTCGCCAAATACGGCGCCCAATGCTCCACCGACTACTGGCGTCCAGACGCCGGCAATGGCGTTGAAACAAACTGCTCCACCAGCATCACCGGCAACGATCCAACCGATGCCGACGTCTCGCTCCTTGACCAGCCTTCTTCCGGAGACCCCGCCGACAGCGTCTATCGCAATCAGTGGATCGAGGCCATCGCACCCACCTTCGGCCAGCAGCCGCATTTCTATCAACTCGACAACGAGCCGGAGATCTGGAGCGGCACCCACCGCGACGTGCATCCCGCCTCCGCCGGCTACGACGAGCTCGCCGCCGACATCGTCAAAGAAGGTCACGCCATCAAGTCCTATGACGCAAAAGCAGTGCGGTTTGCGCCCGTCTTCGATAGCTGGTGGTTCTACTGGAACGGCGCCAATGGCAACGACAAAGCGGCGCACGGCGGGCTCGATTTCCTGCCCTGGCTGGTCAACGAAATCCTCTTCAACGATCAGGTTCAAGGCTCGCGCTCCTTTGACGTATTCGATGTGCATGCCTACTTCAACGGCCCCTCCACCGGCGGCATGACCACCGCGCAAATTCAGGCCGCGGCCCTGCGCGAAACCCGCGATTGGTGGGACCCGACCTATGTCAGCGAGTCCGGCACCGTCAACCAGCAGTGGGCCACCTCGCTCCAGCCCGAAAAGACCGTTGCCTTCGTCATTCCGCGCATGAGGGCCATCGCCAACTCCATTTATCCCGGCACGCCCGTCAGTTTTACTGAGTGGAACGGCGCCTTGGCCGGCGAGTCGGACTTTTCCACCGCCCTGGTCGACGCCGACACCTATGGCATCCTCGGCCGCGAACGCATGTGGGGAGCCTCCCGCTGGGTTGCCGCCGTCCAAACCGACCCCGCCTACCTCGCGCTGCTTCTCTATCGCAACGTCGGCGATGGAGCCTTTGGATTTCAGACCACTTCCGTCTCCGCCATCCACAACGCCAATCCCAACCTTTTCAGCGTCTATGCGGCTACTGACGTTCACGACAACTCGCTCACGCTGATGGTTATCAACAAAGACCCGGTGAACCAGGCAGCCGTCACCTTCGACATAAGCGGGTTTACGCCGGCCACCATGCGCACCGCCAGCATTTCGCAGGCCTCTCCCAGCGCGATTTCGGTTTCAAACACCGAGCCCCTGAACGGCACGCCTTGGTCCGCAACGCAGACCTTTGCACCCTACACGGCCACACTGGTAGTGGTGAGCGGCACAGGGCAGCATCTCATCTCCGATGACTGGGACCCCAATCCCGACACGCTGCTCGCGCCAACCTCTGGCACGGTTGTCATCCACCCTGTAATCACCCGCGGAACCTCCCAGGTCAGGCTCACCTCAGCCAGCGGCACGGGAGGCCTGGAAGTGGCTTTGACCCAACCCCTCATTGGGCAGAATTCCCCCGGCACAGTCACCATCCAGGCCCCTGCCACGCCGGGTCTTTATTCCTTCACCCTCACCGGCCACGACTCCGGCGAGACGGTACAATCGGAAAGCGGCTGGGTACTGGCCACGGTTCCGGCCGCCACGCTCACCAAAACCGGCGACAAACAAACCGCCGCCCCCGGAGCCACCATCGCCCTCACCGCAACCTACATCCCCGGCGCTGCCAGCTCAACCGGCGCAACCGCCGAAGGCGTGGACCTGCTGTTCACCGCCAGCGCCGGCACGCTCTCCCAGCGAATCGTGCGCACCAACTCCAACGGGCAAGCCACCGTGCAGCTCACGCTCCCCGCAACCGCCGGCACCGTCACCGTCACCGCCGTAGGCCCAGTCTTCTGGGGCACTCCCACCGCCACCTTCACCGAGACCGTGCAATAGGGGAACTTGTTTTGACTGCTTGTGTCCCTTCTCAAAGACTCATCACAAAACCGAAACTGTCATCCTGAGTGAACGGGGCCCCAGGCGTTCTTCAGCCTGGGGGTGGTGAGTCGAAGGATCTGCGGTTGTTCTTCAATGAACCTATGAGACGCCACACTGGGGCTTCCTGAAAATAGATCTCTCATTGCAATCTGCGGAAAAACTCATTGGGGGTCCACTCCAAAGTCTCTGTATCAGGGCATGACTTCAGTCATGCCGCAAGCCGCTGAAAATAAAGATGGGCTTTAGCCCCTGCGGGATGGCTTTCCGGCGGCTTTGCGCGTGCCCCCGGTCTGGCACCCTTTTCAACTGAGGATGAGGGTGCCCCCGGTCCCTCGCTTTTGGGGACCGGGGATGGAAGCTCCAGAAGCACGTATAGCGGGCCTCCTGGCCAACTGTCGCTTGGACCTCCCGGTCCACGCCGCACTCTACACCAACAGCGAACGCATTCGAGCCTCATCACGCCCACATGCCCGCCCCTATGCAGGCTGTTTCGAAACTTCATGGGCGGAGGCTTTGCGAGAAGGGGACAGCCAATTTCAAAGGCAGAAGGGGACAGCCAATTTCAAAGGCTCTGTATCAGGGCATGACTTCAGTCATGCCGCAAGCAGCTGAAAATAAAGCTGGGCTTTAGCCCCTGCGGGATCACACCCACGGATACCAACCTTGCCATCCATCGAGTCTCTGAAAAAGCCCGCGAACTCCAGCGCCCCGCCCAGCAAGCCCCCGAGCCCCAAACCACCCCAGCGCCGCCCGCCACGTCGCCCCAGGACGCGCCGCCGCCCACCCGGTGAGGCTACCCCCATGGCAGAAACGCCAGCGCCGCCCCTGTTGCCGAAAAAGTAACTTCCGGGTAGGCGGTTACCCGCCCGGAGCATGTCCTTTGCGGTGGCAAATTGCAGTAGCCTTTTCAGATACCGACGAACTTTCCGATTTCTATACCGTTCAACGATACACGGTAGCGATTAGGTCTGATCCCAGCAAGAAGGAGCGGCCTCTCCTTCGTAATGCAGACATGGCGAGGTTCTGCCCCGGGTAGCGAGAATTCGTAGTCTCGCGAAAGCGAGAATCCGAATTGAGTAGACGGGGCGAATGCGCTTCTGCTGTAAACCTTCTCTCCGTTTGCCCTGATGGTTAGTGATCCGGAGAACCAGTTTCTATAGAATTCGATAGTCGTCCCTTCTCTGTCGGGCAAGACACAAGTGAACTTCACAGGTATGCGCATCCTCCATTCGACAGTATATCCAGCTTCAATTTGCTAAACTCTGATCGTATTGTCGCCTATTCGTCAGTAACTCCGAAGCCACTCCCCCAAAGCATGCCCCGCGCAAGCACCGGCCCAGCTTGCGGCGTGGACAGGTTCAGCGGGCAAAGCCCGCCACCACATGCCCGCGCCTTCAGCGTAACCGCCCAGGGCCCGTTCTTCTGGGGCACGCCCACCGCAACATTTACCGAGACCGTGCAATAAGGAGAATTGTTCAGTTCCCAATGCGAATTCCTCCAGAGCACCCAGTTGATTCACAATCGTCGCTGTGCCCAGTTTGGGAACATGGTATGCTCTTGATGTGCGCATCATTGCCCGAAGCACGTTCACGCGATTTGTCGAATCCCTATCGGGACACAAGGACCAACGTGCAGTGAAGTCGGCGCTTGATTCATGGTTCCAAGAAGTCAAGCCTGCGGATTGGAAGAATTCATCGGACGTGAAGGACAGCTACGCGCACGCAAGTTTGATTGGCGCAGACAGGATTGTTTTCAATATCAAAGGAAATACCTATCGCATGGTGGTTGCAGTCAACTATCAGCGCAAAATGGTCTTCATCAAGTGGCTCGGAACACACAAGGAATATGACGCAATCGATGTGAGGACGGTTCAATATGCATCTAAAGCCAATTAAAACTGACGCCGACCACGAAGCCGCACTCAAGGAGATTGAGAGTCTCTGGGACGCTGAAGAGGGCACACCCGAATCAGATCGTCTGGAAATTCTAGCTACGCTGGTTGAGGCGTACGAAGAGGCGCGCTTCCCCATGGATTTGCCGGATCCTATCGAGGCAATCAAGTTCAGACTGGAGCAGCAGGGTGAAGGCACGAAGGCCCTGATAGGGATCATTGGCAATCGTACCCGCGTCTATGAAGTTTTGCGTGGGGACCGGGCTCTTTCCCTCGCCATGATCCGGCGGTTGAACGAGCGGCTTCGGATTCCGGCGGAAGTGCTCATCCGGCCGGCTCGTTTGAACAAAAGAAAACAGGCGGCCTGAGGGGCCGGTGACAGAATTTGGCCTCAATTAACTATTGAAATTCAGTCGCAATTCAAGATGACCAGAAAGCGAGGGGCATTGAGCAAGGTCTCAATCAAGGGGGTTCTGATCGGCAGCATCCTGGATATCGTTTCATCTGTGATTCTCGGAATGCCATTCGGCATCTACGCGGTGTCCCAGGTTGATGTTGCGCACACGCCGAAGGAGCAGTTGCAGTCGGCCGTCTCCGCGGCCATGCACAGCAACATGTCGCTCTATCTTGGAACACTGCTGGTCGGGATGGCCTGTTCGGTTCTTGGCGGTTTCGTAGCAGCATGGCTTGCCAAACACGATGAGCTTCTAAATGGCGCCCTTTCCTCGATTCTCTGTGTCTTGGGCGCGGTCTGGTCAATCTCAGCAGGCAAAGATCCTCAACCAATGTGGACGCAGACCCTGCTTTTGATCGCGAGCCCCGCACTGGGGCTGCTCGGAGGTTACCTACGCCTTAGGCAAAGGAGTCCCGCTGCCCAATCCGCATGACCTCACGTGAGTTTTTCCGTCGCGCCGGTTGATCCGGGCCGCCCCCCCTCCCCCTTTCCTAATGCCGCCCTTATACCCCGTGTGTTAAAAGCAATAGAACAGGGTTTGGCGGGGAACGGAACCGAAGACCAAAGCAGGCGCGTTCGCCCTCCGAGGTCGCAACTCACCCTCCGCCGGAATTCTGATTCTGTACCAAGGAAAGCCCCGGCCCATGAGCGCCAGTCCTCCCGTAGAGATGCATTCGCTGTTCGGAGACTATCCGCTCGACCAGGCCTTCGACGAGATGCGCGCGCGAGACGGCGAAGTGCGGCCCCATTACAAGGCCCTTGCCGAGACGCTCGCCGCCCTGCCCCAGGAAGAACTCCAACGCCGCAAGCAGTCCGCCGACATGTCCTTTCTCACCCAGGGCATCACCTTTACCGTCTACGGGCGCGACGAGGGGACTGAGCGCATCTTCCCCTACGACCTGCTGCCACGCCTGGTGACAGCCGCTGAGTGGGACCTCATCGAACGCGGGCTCACCCAGCGCATCACCGCGCTCAACGAATTTCTGCGCGACGTCTACTCCGACGCCAAGATTCTCAGCGACAAGGTCGTCCCCCAGGAACTCGTTTATAGCTGCAAGCATTACCGCCGCCAGATGCGCGGCCTCCAGGTTCCGCGCAACGTCTACATCGCCGTAGTCGGCTCCGACCTGCTGCGCCTCAACACCGGCGAGTTCGTCGTCCTTGAGGACAATCTCCGCGTGCCGTCCGGCGTCAGCTACATGCTCACCAACCGGCGCGTCATGAAGCGCACCTTCCCGCAGCTCTTTCACAGCTACGGAGTGCGGCCCATCGAACACTATCCGCAACTGCTGCTCGGCACGCTGCGTTCGCTGGCGCCAGAGGGTCGTCCCGAGCCCAACATCGTCCTGCTCACGCCCGGCGTCTTCAACTCCGCCTACTTTGAACACACCTATCTCGCCCGCCAAATGGGCATCGATCTGGTGGAAGGCCGAGACCTGGTCACCCACGACAATATCGTCTACATGCGCACCACCGACGGCCTCAGGCGCGTCGACGTCATCTACCGCCGTGTCGACGACGATTTCAGCGACCCACTCATCTTCCGCAGCGACTCGTCGCTCGGCTGCGCCGGCCTGTTCAACGCTTACCGCGCCGGAAACGTCACCGTTACCAACGCCTTCGGCACCGGCCTGGCAGACGACAAGGCCATCTACGCCTACGTGCCCGATATCATCAAGTACTACCTTGGCGAAGACGAGATTCTGCACAACGTCAAGACCTTCCTCCTCAGCGATGACAAGCAGCGCCAGCACGTCCTGGCAAACCTCGACAAGCTCGTAGTCAAGGCGGTCGGCGAAAGCGGCGGCTATGGAATGCTCATCGGACCGCAATCCACTGCCCGCCAGCGCGAAGAGTTTGCCCGCCAGATCGAAGCCAACCCACGCAACTACATCGCCCAGCCCACGCTCGACTTTTCTCGCGCGCCATGCCTCATCGGCAATCGTCTTGAGCCGCGCCACGTCGACCTGCGGCCGTACGTTTTGTTCGGCGACAAAGTGAACATCGTTCCCGGCGGATTGACCCGAGTAGCCATGGAAAAAGGCTCGCTCGTAGTCAACTCCTCGCAAGGCGGGGGCAGCAAAGACACATGGGTTCTGGAACACTAGACCCGCAGGGCATAACGCACACCAACCGGAAATCAGGGAGAGCCTCTTAAAATGCTATCGCGCGTAGGCGACAGTCTCTACTGGATGAGCCGCTACCTGGAGCGGGCCGAGAACACCGTGCGTCAGCTCGACGTGACCATGGGCCTCATGCTCGACACCAGCGACACCAGTCTTGAGACCCGATGGCAGCGCATGATGGCCTCCCTCGGCAAAATCTCAGACATGGAGTGGACCGGCGATCTGGAATCCATGGCGCGCAAGCTTGTCTTCGACAGCCTCAATCCCGTCTCCGTCACGTTTTGCGTGAATGGCGCACGAGAAAACGCCCGCCAGGTCCGCGAAGAAATCTCCAGCGAGCAGTGGCAGCGCCTCAACCGCCTCTACCACCAGATGCATTCCCCGCACGCGCAGGTTCAGTTCCGCGCCAACATCAACGACGCCCTCGCCTCCGTCCTTGACGGCATTCACCTCTTCAAAGGTGTCAGCGACACCACCATGATTCACGGCCAGGGATGGCAGTTCATCCGCCTCGGCCGCTACCTCGAGCGCGCCTACGCCACCGCCACCCTCCTCGAGGTCTACCAGCCCGAATTGTTTGAAGAGCAAACCCGCGACGACTCCGGATATCAGTACCTCGAACTGGTCGGCCTGCTCCGCTGTTGCACCTCCTTCGAAGCCTATTGCCAGGTCTACACCGCCGACCTTTCCCCCGACCGCATTCTTGAATTCCTTCTCCTCAATCGCGATTTTCCCCACGCCATCCGATACTGCGTAGACGGCATCCGCCACGCCATCGAGTCCATCCAGCGCCTCGGCGGCCGCCGTCCCCCTGACGAGCTCACCGCCGTCATCGGAAGGCTCCACGCCATGCTCGGATACACCACCATCGGCGAAATCAAGATCGGCGACACCGGCGCCTTCCTCCACAACATCCGCGAGCAATGCATGCGCATTCACGAGCTCATCTACCGCTATTACGTCCAATACTCCATTCAGTCCGCGCTCGCAACTCAACAACGATAGGGACAGCATGAACTTCTATTCCATCCGGCATCTGACGCGCTTCCGCTACTCCAGCCCCATCAGCGAGAGCATCATGGAGACGCGCATGAATCCGCGTTCGGACTCAAGCCAGCACTGCCTCACGTTCTCGCTCTCCGTCAGTCCCCGCTGCCGCGTCTTCAGCTATCGCGACCACATGGGCAACAACGTCCAGCACTTTGACATCCCCGGCGAGCACAACCAACTCGTCATCGTTGCCGAGTCGGTCGTCGAAACGCAAGTCCTCCCAGACGTCCCCGCCTTCCTTTCCCCCGATGCCTGGCGCGCCCTCGACGAGATGGTCGATGCCGGCGACTACTGGGAGATGCTGCTGCCCAGTCAGTTCGCCGTCGAAACCCCCGCCCTCACACTCCTCGCCACCCAAATGGGCGTCACCCGCCGCGACGACCCCCTCATGCTCGTCCAGGAGCTCAACCAGCGCCTCTACGACTACTTCGATTACGAGCCCCGCTCCACCCGCGTCGACTCCCCCATCGACGAAGCCATCGTCAGCGGCAAGGGCGTTTGCCAGGACTTTGCCCACACCATGATCGCCCTGCTCCGCCATGTCCGCATCCCCGCCCGCTACGTCTCCGGCTATCTCTATCGCAGCCGCGAAGACCATGACCGCTCCACCCCCGATGCCACCCACGCCTGGGTCGATGTCCTGCTGCCCCACCTCGGTTGGGTCGGCTTCGATCCCACCAATAACCTCGTCGCCCACCATCGACACATCCGCACCGCGGTGGGGCGCGACTACGCCGATGTCCCCCCAACCCACGGCATCTTCCGCGGCAGCACCGAAAGCGAACTCTACGTCGCCGTCCACGTTGAAGCCAGCGAACAACCACCCGCGCTCGACCGCAAACTGCCCATCCCAGACGACTGGAGCGTACTCGTCGAGAAGGCCCAGCAACCGCCCAAACCGCCTTTGCCCTTCGTCGACCTGCAGCAAATGCAGCAGCAGCAATAGTTTTCGTCCAATGAAAATCCTTTGCGTCGGGAATTCTGAATTTCGAGGGGTAAAGAAGATTTTTGTTGAACAACTGGTAAATTTCGGACAAGATAGTATCCAACCCGGAAGGATGCTCACCCCCAGCGCCCTTCCCCATGAAATATAGGCAAGACGGACCCAAAGTTCCGTGTAATCGAGTTCCTGGTTTTGAGTGGCCCTGAAGACAATCAGCGCATCTTCACCCGGCCTTGACAAATCCCAAGACAGCGAAAGCATCATCGTTTCTGTTCTCAACAAGAAGCCTGGAAGCCGGGAGGATTCGTCCTCAACGGAAAGCCGTATTCCATCTTCTTCAGCAATCGATTTTTCGAAGCGAAGATGCTGTTTTGAAAGGGCACCAATTTAGTCCCGCCGCAAGCTGAATCAATCAATGTTTTGAAAGGGCACGACTTCGGTCGTGCCGCAAGTAGCTGAATATAACCGTGGGCTTTAGCCCCTGAGGGAATGCCGAAGGCCAATCAAGAGCTTCGCTGAAACCCCAGTCACCCAGGCCAATTAGGCCAAAGATTAGAACCAGAATTTTCAGGAGGAGTAGCCGTGAAAAAGTCCCTATGGGGATGGATGCTTTTTTGTATCCTTTCCGCCGCCACTTTCGCATTCGCCCAGAACGCAAGCACCTCACTCCGCGGAACCGTAAAGGATTCAACCGGGGCCGTGGTTCCGGGCGCCGCCATTACCCTTACGGACGCCGCCACCGGAGCTGTGTATAAAGCAACAGCGAATACCTCAGGCACCTACATCTTCCCCGTCATCTCCCCTGCGCACTACTCCATTGCGGTTTCATCCACCGGTTTTGCTGTGCAAATCAAGACCGCCGAACTGCTCGTCAATCAACCGGCCACCATCGACTTTGCCCTGTCGGTCCAGGCCAGCACCGTTGAAGTGGACGTCTCCGGCAGCGCTCAGACGCTCAACACCACCGACGCCTCCCTGGGCGGAGCCGCCGACAACACATTGATTCAGTCTCTTCCCAGTGAAACCCGCAATGTCCCCGATCTGCTCTCAATGCAACCCGGCGTCCTTTTCCTGCCCACCACCAGCGATAGCCGCAGCGGCGCCGTCAATGGCGTTCGCTCTGACCAGGGCAACGTAACCATTGACGGGGTTGACGATAACGACGAAGTCAACGGCTATGCCTTCTTCGGCGTCTTGCGCGAAACACAGGATTCGATTGAAGAGTTCCGCGTAACCACGGCAAATCCCAACGCCGACGAAGGCCGTTCGGCCGGCGCGCAGGTCAGCATGGTCACAAAGTCGGGCACCAACAAGTTTCACGGCGCGGCCTATGAGTACAACCGCCCCACCATCACTGTGGCCAACGACTGGTTCAACAAGCAGGCAGAATTGAACAGCAAAGAGGCCAATCGCCCCGGCAAACTGATTCGCAACATCTTCGGCGGCGACGTGGGCGGCCCCATCTTCAAAGACAAGCTCTTCTTCTTCGGAAATTACGAAGGAACCCGCCGGGCTGAAAGCGCCGAAGTCACTCAAACCGTGCCCACCGCCAGTTATCAGCAGGGCATTCTCAAATATCAGGGTGACGCGGCAAACGGCGCCATTACGCCTGTGACCCTGCAGCCATCCGATGTTGCCAAACTGGACGCCGGATGCCAGGTCTGCAATTCGGCAACGTATTCTCCCGGTCCCGGACCCGACCCCAACTCGCTCACTTACTTTCAAGCCATGCCCGCGGCCAACGGATTCACCGAAGGCGACGGATTGAACCGAGGCTCCTTCGCGTTTGCCTCGCCCAATCCCGTCACACTCAACACCAGCATCGGCAGAATCGACTGGGCGCCCAGCGACAAGCAGAAGGTATTCGCGCGCGGCAACCTCCAGAAGGACACCACCGGCTCAACCGAACAGTTCCCTGGCCAGGGCCCTTCCAATATCTACGAAGACAACACCAAGGGTTTCATCGTCGGCGACACATGGGCCATCTCTCCCACCATGGTCAATGACGTTCGCTACGGCTATATCCGGCAGGGATACAGCAACCACGGCGCAGGCTCCGGCGATTATGTCGACTTCCGGTTTCTCGCCAACCAGACCTCTGAATCCAGAACGTCCGTCAACTGGGTGCCCGTCAACAACGTCGTAGACAACCTTACCTGGACCAAAGGCAAGCACTCGTTCGAGTTCGGCGGAAATTGGCGCCTGGTCCACCAGAACCGCACCTCCAATTCCAACTCCTTCAACAGCGCAACCACCAACCCCTACTGGCTAGGTGGCAACCCGCCCGATCCGTCCGATCCCAACGGCCTCAACAATCTACCCGTCGATGGCGGCTTTACCAACTCGTACGTCATCGCCTATGCCAACCTCGTCGGAACCGTTCCTTCGGTCACCAACGTCTACAACTACGACATCACCAGCCCCACCTCCGGCACCCTGCTTGCGGACGGCGCAACCCTCGGCCGCCACTTCAAGGGCAACGAGTTCGAATACTATCTCCAGGATGCGTGGCGGCCAACTCCCAGCCTGACCATCACCGTCGGCATGCGCCACAGTATCCTCCAGACCCCCTACGAAACCTCGGGCCAGCAGGTCACCCCAACCATTGACACCCACGCCTGGTTCCTTGAGCGTGAAGCACAGGCGCAGCAGAGCCAGATCTACGAGCCCTCGCTTTCATTCGCTCCAACCGGCCCGTTCTACAACAAGCCCGGCTTCTGGCCAAAGTCCAAAGCCAACATCGCTCCCAGGCTCGCGATTGCCTGGGCGCCCAGCCCCAAAACGTCGGTCCGTGTCGGAGCGGGTATCTATTTCGACCACTACGGCGAAGGCTTGGTCAATACATTCGATCAGAACGGCTCCTTCGGCGTCAGCAGCGCCATCACCAACCCCGCCGGAACCTATGGCTTTGAATCTTCTCCGCGCTTCGTCGGCCGCAACACCCTCCCGTTCTCCAACGGAACCGCACCCCAATCCGCGGCATTCCCCTACGCCCCGCCTACCGGTGGAGATGGATTTGCCATCACCTGGGGCCTCGACAGCCAGATGAAGACCCCCTACTCTGAAGCCTTCAATTTCAGCATTCAGCACGAAATGGGCGCGGGATTCACACTGGAGACTGACTACGTCGGCACCATCGGCCGCCACCTGCTGCAGAGCCGCGATCTGGCCGAACCGGTTGACTACATCGACCCCAACGGCGCCGGCGACTATTATGCGGGCGGTACAGCACTCTCCAAACTGGTGGATGCCAACGGCGGCAACTATGGCCTGAACTACGACGCCAACAACAACCCCATAAGCTCCACCAACCCGGTCCCCAAAGTCCAATACTTTGAAGACCTCTTCCCCTGGATGGCAAACCTTGACTACAGCGGTGAGAGCGCAACCCAGGCCATCTACAACAACGAGTGGGCCCCGTACCGTTCCAACCTCGGCGCAACTTCAGCTTTGGCCGATCTGGATTTCTTTGGTCCCATCTTCGGCTTCTACCCCGCGCCCGCCAACTGGCAGCCGCACTTCTGGCAGGGTCAGTTCTCCTCGCTCTATGCCTTGTCGTCCATCGGCAACAGCTACTACAACGCCGCCCAGGTCACACTCCGTCATCCAACCAGCCACGGATTCCAAATGAACGCCAGCTATACCTGGTCCCATTCCATCGACATGGGCTCGGATGCTGAGCGTGCGGGCGGCTGGACCGGCGGTTCATTCAGCAACATTCTCAACACCTGGAAGCCATACCTCAACAAAGGTTCATCGGACTTCGATACCCGCCAATTGTTGACTGTCGACATGGTCTATCTGCTTCCCTTCGGGCGTGGAAAAGCCGTGCTGGGAGGCGCCAACCGGGTTGCCGACGCCATCATCGGCGGCTGGCAGCTCTCCGGCATCAACCGCACCACCAGCGGTCTCCCCTTCTCCCTGTTTGAACCCGGCTGGAGCACCAACTGGCAGATCGAGAGCTACGGCGTGCAGACCGGAAAACTCAAGGTCAAGCGCTATTACGACACGAACGGAGATCCCCAATACTTCTCCAGCCCCAATGGCATTAACTCCGGTCTCTCCAATGGGTCTCCCGAGCGGTTGCCCTATCCCGGAGAAGCCGGTCAGCGCAACCCGTATCGCGGGGACGGATACTTCGACATAGACACCGGTTTGTCCAAGACCTGGGCACTGCCGGAAAGGGCGACCCTGAAGTTTGCCTGGGAAGTCTACAACGTCACCAACACCGTTCGCTTTGACCCGGCCTCCATCGACTCCGGATTGACCGACGGCAGCCTTGGCGTCGCCAGCAGCCTGCTCACCTCACCCCGCCGCATGCAGTTCAGCTTGCGCGCGGACTTCTAAACCAAGCCAGAATCACCCCCAAAACCAGCAGGGCCGGAGCATCCGCTCCGGCCCTGCTTTGCGTCCAGCCTGCCGACCGCGCCGTAGGCGTAATGTTTGTTAGCCCCGCGCTTCAGCGTGGGGTTGCAGAAACCAACAATTCGTTCGGAGTCCCGAAGGGACGGCGCTCATGCTCCGCGACCTTGAATCGAACTTGCGGGAACAATAAGAACCCGTCCAGGCCGCATCCTTTCTCCCTTTCGGGGCAGAATGATCCAATATTTCGAAGGCCAGAAATAGTTCTCAAAACGTTGCAGTTTAATTCCTATCAAACGCGCACAATTGAATCACGTCGTATTTCTAACCCCGGATGCACGCCGCTTCTTGGCCATCCGGACCGGGCGGAACCCCAAAATTGTCGCCCCCCCCTACCCCCTCCCCCCGGTTTTGTTGCAAACAAAGGCACTTACGCTATGGCCTCCAAATGACCCATTGAAAACAAACGGGTTACGTGAGGTGGTCCGTCGCAAAAGACCCCTTTTTCGTCGCAAAACGGCGCATTTCCCCACCAAAATGCGCTCAGGAAGCCTTCCGAACCTCGGCAGCAATCCGTCGCAGCTCCGGCAAAATCCGGCCAAGCGATACGGCTTCGGCGTTCCTCTGTCCCAGCGCAAAGTACACGTCGCGATAGAGTCGGTAAAGCTGCTCGTATACAGCCGCAGCCTGAGCATCCGGCTCAACCGTCCGCAGCGGCAGGCAAACCGCGGCCTGCGCTTCCTCGATCGTCTCGTAGGTCCCAGCAGCCAGCAGCGCGAAGATCCCCGAACCAAGACTCGTCGGAATTCCCGCCGGAACCAGAACCGGCTTGTTCAGTACATTGGCATACACGCGGTTCAACACCTCGCTCTTCTGCGGAATGCCTCCCGCATTGATCACCCGATCGATGCGAACGCCGTGCTCAGCCATCCGCTCCAGGATGATCCGCGTATGGAACGCCGTGCCCTCGATCGCCGCGAACAGCTCATCCTGCGCAGTATGCAGCAGGTTCCAGCCCAGCGTCACGCCGCCAAGCTCCGGATTCACCAGCACAGTCCGGTCTCCGTTGTCCCAGCTAAGCCGCAGCAATCCGGTCTGTCCGGCCTTGTAGCTCTCCAGCCCTTCCGACAGCGCCGCGACGGAAGTTCCCGCGCGTCGCGCCACTGCCTCGAAGATGTCCCCAGTAGCCGAAAGCCCTGCCTCAATCCCCGTATAGTCCGGATGCACGCTCCCCGGAACCACGCCGCACACACCCGGAACCAGCTCCGCCTCCCGCGCCATGGCGATAATGCACGTCGAAGTGCCCACCACATTGACCGCGTCGCCCTCCCGGCAGTTGGACCCGATCGCGTCCCAGTGCGCGTCAAAGGCCCCCACCGGAATCGGAATCCCGGCCTTCAGCCCCAGCGCCTCAGCCCATTTCGGTGACAGGTGCCCGGCCAGATGGTCGCTGGTAAGGAACTCCCCGCCAATCTTGGCCTGTACTCCGGCAAACAGCGGGTCCACCGCCACCAGGAACTCCTCCGGCGGCAAGCCCCCCCACTTCGGATTCCACATCCACTTGTGCCCCATCGCGCACACGCTGCGCTTCAGGTCCTTCACCTCGGTAATGCCGCTCAGTGTCGCGGCCACCATGTCGCAATGCTCCAGCGCGGTGACAAACTGCGCCCGCTTGTCCGGATTGTGCCGCAACCAGTGCAGCAGCTTACTGAATCCCCACTCCGATGAGTAAACCCCTCCGCACCAGTCGATCCCCTCAAACCCCAGTTCATGGGCCTTGGCCGTGATCTCTTCCGCCTCGGCAAAGGCGCGATGATCGCACCACAGATAGTACTCGTCCAGCGGCTCCAGCCCCTCACCCACCGGTATGACGCTTGAGCCGGTCGTGTCCAGCGCAATCGCCGCAACAGTCTGGCCGTCAACTCCCGTGGCCCGCAGCACGTCCCGGGTGGCAGCGGCCAGCGCAGACATCTGGTCGGCATGGGACTGGGTCGCAAAATTGGGGTCTTCGCGACGCCTATGAAGGGGGTAGCTGGCCGACGCTGTGCCGATGGGACCGGTTTCGCTGTCGACAAGCGTAACGCGAACACTGAGGGTGCCGAAATCGACACCGGCGACGATAGTCATGGAGGATCACTCCTTTGAGTAAACGCTTTCTGGTTCGGAAACCAGACTACACCATTCCCCCTGTCCTCCGCGCGACAATTTCTCCTCCCGCGCCGCCTCGCTATTTCTTCGCTCCAGGCATCATGGCCTTGAGCCGTTCCATCAGACCTGGCTTGGTCTGGCCAGGTTTGGCCGCCGGAGTGCCAGCCGCTGGTTTGACCAGCGTTACCGCCGATGGCGCAGTGGCTGGCGCAACCGGCCCCGCGGCTTCCCCAGGTGTCTTCGCCGGTGGCGACTTTTCTGTTGGCGGTGCATCCTTGCCCATCACCGGCAGGGGTGTCGTGCCATTCACAACCTTTTCCGCAGAGAAATCCGGTACCGCTTCCGTATCGTTTTTCACCAGGATGGAGATGCGCCGGTTTGAGGGATCCGTTGGGTTGCTTTTCACACGCAACATCTGGTCGGCATAGCCGCGCACCTGTGTCACCTGGTTCTGACGCACGCCATCCTGCTGCAGCAACCGCCGGGCGGAGTTGGCCCGATCCGCCGACAGGTCCCAGTTGCTGTATGCATTGTTGTTCGAGTAGGGGGTAGCGTCCGTGTGTCCCTCGATCAGCAGGGAATTGGGAATCGTCTTCAGCTCCGATGCGAGCAGAGTCAGCAACTCCTGTCCACTCCCACTCAGCTTTGCGCTGCCCAACTCGTAAAACGTGCCGTCCTTGCCCTCGATCAGCTCAATCCGCAGCCCCTCCGGCGTAACCGTGATCTCAATCTGCTTGGAGAGCTTTTCCAGGTCCTTGCGTGCCTTGATCTCCTGCTCGATCTTGTCTTTGAGCTTCTCCAGGTCTTTCGTGTCGATTTGAGAGACGGTCGCACCTGTCCCGGTCATTGTTGTTCCCAACTGGGCGCCGGTCCCTTTGGGGTCGTTGAAATAACCGGCGACCGCGCGCTTCACCTTTTCACTTGATCCCATCAGCCACAGCACGATGAACAGCGACATCATGGCGGTGACGAAGTCAGCATAGGCCACCTTCCACGCACCGCCGTGGTGGCCGCCGTGGCTGACTTTCTTCTTGATCACGATAATGGGTTGCGATTTCGCGGTCATGATTCTCATTCTTCCCTGAAACTCGGTTGCAGGATTTAAGCGGCTGCTGCTTCTGCACCGCCGCCCTTGCAGTTCTTCTCCATCTCGTCAAAGTTGGGGCGTACATGTGCGGGAATGGCGCGTCGGCCCATCTCAATTGCGATCATCGGCGCAGACCCCTTCAGAAACGACAGCATGAGCACCCGCAGCACATGCAGATATTCATTGTGCTCGTCGGTTGTCTTTGACATGTTCGAAGCCAGCGGGCCGGCCACTCCATAGCAAAGCAGGATTCCCAGAAACGTGCCCACCAGCGCCGCGGCCACCTTCTCGCCAATCTGCTCCGGCGGTCCGCCCAGCGAACCCATGGTGATCACGACTCCCAGAACCGCCGCCACAATGCCCAATCCCGGCAACGCATCGGCCACTGTGCTGAGCGCGTTTACGGGCTGCATCTCCGCGTGATGGTGTACCTCCATGTCGAGCTCCATCATCTGGTCCATGTCGAACGGATCAACACCCCCGGTGATGGCCGTCCGCAGAGTATCGCAGACAAAGTCGCACGCATGATGATCTCCAAGAAACTCCGGGTAGTTCTTGAAGATGCTGCTCTCCTTGGGTTTTTCGACATCCATTTCAACGCTGAGCAAGCCCTCTTTGCGGACTTTATTCAGGAACTGGTACATCATCTTGAGTGTGCTCAGGTACCGCTTCTTGTCGAACTTTGAACCCTTCAACACGCCCAGCAGCCCCGCGATCACGCCTTTGATAATGTGCATCGGGTTGGCTACCAGCAGGGTTCCGGCTGCCGCGCCAACCAGAATCAGGAACTCGGCCGGCTGCACCAGCACCGCAATGTGACCCTTTTCCATCAGAAAGCCGCCAATGACCGCGACGAAGACTACGACAATTCCTATGATTGCGAACATGTGTCTCCTTCCGGCGCGGCAGTGATCCGGTTTCCGCCCGATTGATAGCTGGAAAACATGGCAGCCTTGGCGCGTTCCAGCAGGCCGGCCAGTGTCCCCGCACTGTTGGCCTGCGCCGCGCCAATGCTCACCGTCAGCGAAATCCTATCTCCCCACCAGCGGAAGTCCGCAGTGCGCGCCAGCCCCGCAAGCACCTGCGCATGCACGGCAAGCATGGCCGCGGTGCGCTCATGCGAAATGACCAGAAACTCATCTTCGCCCCAGCGCCCCATGTACTCGGCCGGCCGCAGGCCCTGGCTCAATGCGCGCTCCACTTTTTCCAGCATTGCTTCGCAGGCGCCAGCGCCGTGCGTCCTGCGCAATTCGTGTGCCTGGTCCACCGTAATCCACTGCACTCCAAAGCTCGGTCCGCCCATCGTGAAGTCCGCAAACAGCGATTCCATCCGGTCTTTGAGATCTTCCTGGCTTCCTTCGACATCTTCGTTTTCGCCGGTCACGCCGTGCGGCAGGGCGTCCAGGCACTCCGCGGGATGAAAGACAATCGCAGTGCCGATCCGTGCACCCAGCCCGTCACGCAACGCCAGGAGCCGCGCCATCACCAGCACATCGTGGCCCATCGAGTGCCGGGCATGCGCCAGGTACCCGTGTCCTGACTCGGCTCCATAACCCGGTTCCTGAGCCCCGTGCGCGCTTATGCCGTCGAGCAGAGTCTTCAGCCCGTCCGGCGCCGGCCGGCCCAGCAGGTCCATCGCAGCATAGCCGCTAATGGCGCGCGCAGCCTGGTTCCAGAAGGCAACGTGGCCTTCGCCGTCGAGTACGGCAACGCCCTCCAGCAACATGTCCAACGTCGACTCAACGAGTTCCGCACGATCCGCCATCCAGCGCCTCACTCCCTAAATCGGCAGCGCGCGCAGCAACTTCAAGAATCAGTTGTGGGAAAGCGGAGATGAGAGAAATCTCATGTCGCTTGGACCACCGGATCACTTCCCAGCGGGCAGAGTGGCCGTGCATTGGGCAGGCTTCCCAAGCGGAAGACGAACAATAAACCGAGTGGTGCCCGGCACTGACTGCACCTCGATCGTGCCCGCGAACTTTTGCGTCACAATGCGATGCACAATCTCCAGCCCCAAGCCCGTCCCATGGCCCTGAGGCTTGGTGGTGAAGAACGCTTCAAAGATATGCGGCAGCGCCTCGGGTGGAATGCCTTCGCCATGATCTTCAATGCAGACTGCCAACTGCCCAGGGCCATCTCCCGTCTCAGTTCCAGCCTCGTTCCCAGGCTCAATCCATGTCTCAATCCTGATCTTTGCGTTGGCCGGCGACGCGTCCAGCGCGTTGTCAATCAGGTTGGTCCACACCTGGCTCAGCGACGAACCGCGCGTGTGGATGATTGAAGGGCTGGCCGTAAACTGCTTTTCAACCTGAATGCCCTTGATGCGCAGCTTGTGTCCCAGAATAGTCAACGTGCTTTGCAGGCTGTCGTGCACGTCCAGTTCCTTTGCGGGCGACTTTTCATCGTAGGCGAATTTCTTCACCGCCATCACCAGGTCGGAGACTCGGGTGATGCTCTCTTCAATCGTGCATACCAGGGTCACGCTGGACACCAGCGCTTCCAGCCAGTTCAGTGCGTCCGAAAGGCTCGCGGGTGTGAAGGCTTCTTTGGCGCAAGCCAGTTCTTGCTCTTTCAGGCCGATTCCGACCAGTGTCGGAGCAATCGAGAATGCGTTCTCGACGCCCGCCGCGGTGAGCCAGTCGGCCATCGACTCTTCCGCCTCCGATTGCTCAATGGTGCTCATGGCCTGCAGACTGCAGCCGGCCATGGTGTGCTCCAGCAGAGCCCGCATGCATTCAAGCTGTAAAGCGGTCTTGGGCGCATCGCTGAAGCGCAGGCTCAACTGCTGCAACCGCAGCAGGTTGAGCCGCAATTGGGACGATGCACGCTTGGCCGCCGATCCGGGGTTGTGCAACTCGTGCATCAGACCGGCAGCAAGCGTGCCCAGCGAGATGAGCTTTTCACGGTGCAGGGCTTCCACCTGGTAGGACTGCAGGCGCTGCGACATGTTCGCAAGAATCACCGTACGCACCGTGGGACAGCAGGCAAGCAGGGTCCAGAACTCCTGTTCCGAGAAGCGAACCAGCACAGTGTCGCGCGTCGCTACTACCCGGTGAGGCATATGGGGCTTGCCGATCAGCATCGGCACTTCGCCGAATCCCTCGCCCACCTTGGCAATGCCGGCGAGTGTGTAACTTCCATCCGGTTCGGGTCGCTCGGCGCGTAACTCGCCTTCAAGAACTACGCAATAGAAATCGAGCGGATCCCCAGGCATGCGCAGAATGCCGCCGGTCATTGCATGGATGCGCTCCACCTGCGGGATGACCTTAAAAGCCTCGGGGCCGGCCTGGGCGAAGGGTTTGGTGCGTCTTAGAGCCTCAGCCGCATCCTCGAAGGGAATTGTTTCGACCCGAAATGCCTGCTCTTGGTGCCCCATCCTTGAATTCCCTTCCAACCTTACCCGGCTCAGAACCCGGCCAGATACTGATGCGCAAACTGCACCGCAATCGAACCCTCGCCAACCGCCGAAGCTACCCGCTTCACTGACCCATGGCGCACATCTCCCGCAACAAACACGCCGGGCAGGCTCGACTCAAGCAGGAACGGCTCACGCTGCTGTCCCCAACCCGCCGGCAGCTTTCCATCGCTGCGCAAATCCGGTCCTGCCACCACGAATCCAAACTCATCGCGCAAAATCGTAGGCGGCAACCAGGCCGTGCCCGGAGCAGCCCCGATGAACACAAACAGCGACGAGGCCGGCACCCGCGTTTCGCCTGTCGGACCCTTCAGCGTCAGGCCCTCAAGGTGATCCTCGCCAAAGGCTTCCACCACCTGGGTGTGAGCCTCCAATACAATATTGGATGTGCGGGCAATCTCATCGATTAAGTATTTCGACATAGTGGCCGACAGACCCGCTCCACGCACCAGCATGGTTACCTTGCAGGCATAGCGGGCAAAGTGCAGCGCCGCCTGCCCTGCGGAGTTAGCCCCGCCCACGACATACACTTCTTCATCCTTGCAACTGGCCGCCTCAACCAGCGCGGCGCCGTAGTAAATCCCGAGCCCGGTCAGCTTCCCCGCTCCAGGAACATCGAGCCTGCGATAGGTGACGCCCATGGCCAGCAGAACGACATGGGTTGCCACCTCGCGTCCATCGCCCAATTGCACAAAGCGGTACTGGCCCTCCGTTCGCAGTCCAGTAGCGCGCTGCGACAGGAACTCAGCCCCAAAGCGCGAGGCCTGAACGTGCGCCCGGCGCGCCAGGTCGGCCCCGGTTACACCGGAAGGAAAGCCAAGGTAGTTCTCAATCTTCGAACTGGAGCCGGCCTGCCCGCCGGGAGCCAGGGGCTCAACCACCAGCGTGCGCAGCCCCTCGCTTGCGCCATAGACGGCGCCAGCCAGTCCGGCCGGGCCGGCGCCAACCACCACCATGTCATAGAAGTCCTGAGCCGCCTGAGTGCTCAGCCCGATGCGCTTGGCCAGGTCTGCCGGTTCGGGGTCCACCACCACGCTGCCATCGGAAAAAATGACCACCGGCAGATGGTCGGCATCCAACTCGCGCTCCTTGAGCAGTTTCTGTGCTTCTTCGCTCGCCGCTACATCCAGCCAGCGGTAGGGAACATGGTTGCTCGACAAGAAACTACGCACCTTGTGGTCTTTCAACGACCAGCGATGCCCGATCACTCGCAGGCCCTCAAAGGCTGGTTGGTAGCCGGCATGCCAGTCTTCAAGCAGGTCAGAGAGAACCGGGTAAAGCTTCTCCTCGGGCGGGTCCCAGGGCTTGTTGAGGTAATAGTGAATGCGCGCCGAGTTGATTGCCTGAATCGCTGCCTCGGTGTCCGCATAAGCGGTCAGTAGAACACGCTTGCATTCCGGATAGATGGCCCGCGATCGCTCCAGAAACTCCACACCGGTCATGCCGGGCATCCGCTGGTCGCTCAGGATCAGCGCCACGGGGTCGTGGCGGATATTGAGCTGGGACAGCGTGTCCAGCGCCGCCTGCCCACTGGCCGCGCGCATCACGCGGTAGGTTGATCCGTATTCACGGCGCAAATCCTGCACCACGGCTTCCAGCACGTTCACGTCGTCGTCTACCGCCAGCAGAATTGGCCTCGCCATATGTCCTGATTCTAGAGCCTCCGAGTCCGGCTCTCCAGTCCCCTGTTTTGAAAAACCTTCTTCAAGGGAATTGCAGTTCATTTCCCCCAATACTCATTCGGACGGCCGATTTCGAATGCTTTGCAACAGGGCATGACTTTAGTCGTGCCGTTAAAGGAAATCGAATTTGTCAGGATTTAGCCCCTGCAAAGGTAGCACCGGCACCTCGTTCGTTGCGGGCCTTTTTCCGCAGCCTGTTTGGCCGCCGAGGAATGTTTTTCACCGGGTTTGGACTTTCACCCCAGGCTGATAGCTCTGTTTGTCCTCGATGAAATGCGGGAACAAATGGCTTAGAAAGAATCCAATGTGATCCAGCGAACGCCGAGCAACACCAAACCATATTCTGCATGGTTGCTGTCCCGCTGCCCCGGCGGGTCATTCCAATCCCTCGCTCGTGTTAGTGCATCTTCATGTCTTGTAGCGGTAATCTGTTCTTTGCGATGGCTGCCGGGCAAAAGGCGATCACAGTTGCAAATCAGCGACAGGGAGATTTGGGCACGCTCCACTGTCGCAAATGCAGTCAATCCCAAGACTCTCTGCACAGTTGCCGATAGTCCCCCAAGAGGCGTAGAAAGTTGCCACACTAGACGTTGCCGGTTCGGGCAGCTTTTGGGTCTCGCAGCAGATTGTTTTATCCGGGCATCGAGGCGGTCTCTCCGGAATACGAGGCAGATGAGGCGCACACTATGAACAAGATCATCCTGGCTGATTCGCAGGCAATATTTCGTGCAGGAACAGCCAAAGTGCTGGCAACGGACGAGGATATGCGCATCATTGCGCAGTGCAGCGACCTGGACCGCATGTACCACGCAATCACCACCTTTCCAGGGTCCATCGTCCTGTTTGCCGCGGCGCTCAGGCCAGACTTCACCCGTCTCCGCATGCTGCTTGAAACGACAGGCAGCCGCGGAATCGTGATTGCCGAAAACAACGAGATTGCCGGCACTTATCTTCACCAGGGCTTTCGCGGCGTAGTCTTCCGCAGCGTGAACGGGCCAGCGCTCGGAGACTGCGTGCGGCGGGTAGCAGCAGGAGAAACCTGGCTGCCTCCGCAGGTCATGCAGCCCGAAGCTCCAGAAGAAGACATGGTGGGAACGCGCGTCCGCGACCGGCTCACCCCCAAGGAAATGCGCATTGTGGCCCTGATCGTTCAAGGCTGCAAGAATCGCGAAATCGCCATCCGGCTCAAGACCACCGAACAGGTCATCAAGAATTACCTGCGCTCCGTCTACGACAAAACCGGCGTAAGCGATCGTCTGGAACTGGCCCTGTTCACGATTCACCATCGCGTTCTGGCGCAGGCCGCAGCCGAGGTAGGCAGCAAGATCGAGGTTGAAGAACGCACCGCACCCCCGGCGGTTGCCTGAGGCGGTTTCTCAGACGAATCGACCACCGACACATGAAAATGGGGACGGCCTCAAGCCATCCCCATTTTCATGCAAACAAAACTCCCACGCAGCGCCCTACTTTTGTTCGGCCTTGAATGTAAACGCGTCGCCTGGCAGAGACTTGTTCAGCTTGAAATCCTTGTAAAAGCAGACCTTGGAACTCATTGCGTTCAAAGTGAATATCTGCTTCAGACTCACCGCACGGTCCGGGTCCACCCAGATGGTCACCTTGGCCAGGTTCTTGCGCACTTCGGGGTCTTTGGCCACCAGTTCGAGCTTCTCGGTGCTGATTCCGTCGATCGGTTCCGCGCCGAGATACTTGATATCCCACTTGGTTTCAAGATCACGGCCACTGGCGCCGAAGCCGAGCAGCAGATAGCTCTCGAATTTGCCCGCCTGCGGATAGCTCGTCACCTGGTTGCTGCCAGACTCGTGCAGCTTGAGAACCCCGCCGAGGTAGGTGTAGGCCTTGGTGGAAGGCTTGCCATTGTGCTCTTTGAAGTGAACGCCCATGCGGAATTGAGCGCCCTTGCGGTCATAGTAAACCAGTCCCTTGAAGACGTCCTTGTCGTAGATGGGATCGGTCGTAATGTCGTCAAATTCCACGTCCGCGGACATGGTTTGGAAGTTGGCGGCGGACGTGTTGAGCCGGTCGAGAACGCTCTTCAGGTCGCTCGCGGGAGTGGCATGGGCGGCGGGGACAGCCAAAAACGTCAGCGCAAGCGTTGCGGCAACCATGATCTTGATCTTGAAGTGCATTCATTTCCTTTAGGTGTTGGACGCGCCAGATCCAGCGAAGAACCAGAATAATCCGCTATCGGTGGGCCCAGACCTTCCAAACGGGATTGCCCCGATCGTCGGTGGCGGTTTCCCAATGCTCAACGAAGACATCGTCGCCAGTGACTGGCTCAATGGCCTTGCGCAGCGCCTTCTTAACCGTTGGGTCGGACGCGGCAGTGTGTAAATCCAGAGGGACGTCGGCTGCCTGCACGGTGACGATGACTCCCTGGCCGTCGTTTCCGATGACCTGGATGGGATGAACCGGACCACCGCTCGGCGAGGGCTTGTCCGCATAGCTCCATCCGGGAATGTGAGGCGTGACAAAGATGAAGAGGAGAATTGCGGTAACCATGACGTCGTAGTGCAGGCTGCCCCGCGAGTAGGTCCAGTAGAAATAGCTGAGCAGGACTTGCTTCACGGTGCGGCGAGCCTTGGGGGGGGGCGCGGATTGGTTGCTTTGCGGCATCAGAATCCCTTCATGGGCGCGGTTCCGGCACAATACGTTCCAGGCCGCCCATGTAGGGGCGCAGGGCGTCTGGAATGAGTACCGAACCGTCGGTCTGCTGATAGTTCTCGAGAATCGCGAGCCAGGTGCGGCCGACCGCCAGACCGCTGCCGTTGATGGTGTGGACGAACTCCGGTTTTGCTTTGGCTCCTTGCGTTCCGGGCCGGTAACGAATGTTGGCGCGGCGGGCCTGGAAGGCTTCAAAGTTGGAGCAGGAGGAGATTTCGCGGTAAAGCTGCTGGCCTGGGAGCCAGACTTCCAGGTCGTAGGTCTTGGCGGAGGAGAAGCCGGTATCGCCGGCGCAGAGCAGGACGCGGCGATAGGGAAGCCCGAGTGCCTCGAGAATCTCTTCGGCGTCGCGGGTCAGCTTTTCGTGCTCGTCGTTGGATTCTTCAGGGCGCACGAACTTGACGAGCTCGACTTTTTGAAACTGGTGCTGGCGGATGATGCCGCGGGTATCTTTGCCGGCGGCTCCGGCCTCGGCCCTGAAACAGGGTGTGTAGGCGGTGAGGCAGATGGGCAGGCGGGCTTCGTCAAGGATCTCGTCGCGGTAGAGGTTGGTGACGGGAACCTCGGCGGTGGGAATGAGCCAGTGGTCGGAGAATCGGCCATAGTCCTCAACGTCTTCACCACTGTCTCCAAAGGCGACTGACATCATGGTGCGGGCGGCATCGCCTTCCGGCAAAATCTCGGCACATCGGAAAAGGTCTTCAGCGAACTTGGGCAACTGGCCGGTGCCAAACATACTCTTGCTGTTGACCATGAAGGGCGGCAGCACTTCCGTATAGCCGTGCTTCTCGGTGTGCCGGTCGAGCATGAAGTTTATTAGCGAACGCTCTAGGCGCGCCCCAGCGCCCATGTAGACAGCAAAGCGCGCTCCGCTGATTTTTGCCGCCCGATCCAGGTCAAGAATTCCCAGCGCTTCTCCCAGCTCCCAGTGCGGCTTGGGAGTGAAGGCGAAGGCGGGCTGCTCGCCCCAATTTCTTACATTCAGGCTGTCCTCTTCAGACATGCCTGGCCGCCAGGTCTTTACCGTGATGTTGTCGGCTTCTGACTTGCCGGCGGGAACCTCGTCGCGGGTGAGGTTGGGGACGCTGACGAGCACCTGGCGAAGCTTCTCGCCCTTCACGGCGACCTTCATTTCGAGATCTTTAAGGTTGTCCCTGAGGAACTCGCGGACTGCTTCCTGGCCCGCGAGAGCCTTGTCCTTGTCGCCAGCCTTAAGCAGTGCGCCCACCTGCTGCGAAAGCTCGTTGCGGTGGGCTCTGAACTGCTCGGCGGCGGTGATGGCTTCACGGCGAGCCTGGTCGAGGGCGCGAAAATCGCCAAGCAGCGCGACAGGGTCGGCGTTGCGGGCGCGGAGTTTGGCTTCCACGAGTTCGAGGTTGTTGCGGACAAATCCCAAGTCGAGCATGGCTCTATTAGTTTACCCGACGGGAATCGCAGGTTCCTGTGATGGCGGTTTGCTGGCGGAAGGCGAACTCCCGACAATCGGCCAAAAACGCAAAACGGCACTCGAAACGAAGCGCATTTGCGGTATTTTTCGGGGAAGAAGGGCCTTTTGGGAGTAAAAACAGGCGATTTTTCGGGGTTTATGTTTACCTATTGGTACATAGGCGGTTTTCGTAAAGTGTTTATTACAGGCATGTTAATAGGGTCATAGCGCCAGAATTTGGCAGATTCTGAGGTAGGGGGGGTGGGTCGCCGTCCAAAATCCCCGGAATGTGGGTCCGCCAATACGCCGGAGACAGCCGGTTTGAAGAGATTGTGCATAGGATGATTGTGCGCTTTTGAGGTTTAATTGCATGCAAACTTGCGGAAAGTTTTTTGGCGTGGTCTTCGGGCCATCCCTCCGGGACGGCCGTCGTCGTTTGTGGGCCTGTCCGCCGGACTTGATCCGGGTCTAAATTTGTTGGCTCGCTCAGCGAGGCGGTTTGGACTCTTGGTTTGTGGGTCCGGCATCGATCTGGTCTTGCCAGCCGGGGAGGCGCTGGTCGCCGGTGATCAACCTTGCCCCGCGTGTGAAGGTGAAGTAGGTCCAGACCCAAGCTGCAAATACAGCAAAGCGGTTGCGGAAGCCGATGAGGAAGAAGATGTGGACCACGAGCCAGGTAATCCAGGCGGGGAATCCGTCCAGGTGGGCTTTGAAGGGCCACTCGACCTTGGCGACAGCGTCCATGCGGCCGATGGTGGCCATGTCTCCCTTGTCGAAGTAGCGGAATGGGGGGCGAGGTTTGCCCTGGAGGTCTGCCGCAATCATTTTGGCGATGTGGTCGCCCATTTGCATGGCTGGCTGGGCCACGCCGGGTATCTGGTGGCCGTCCTGCTCGAAGTGGGCCAGGTCTCCGAGGACGAAGACGTTGGCGAGGCCGGCTGGGTTCAGGTGAGCATCGACGAGCACACAGCCGCGACGGTCCAACTGAACGCCAGGGACTGCCGCCAGCATTTTGCCGAGTGGAGACGCCTCCACTCCCGCAGCCCAGAGTGTGACGACGGCGTCGATGCGCTGATCTCCTGCTTGCACCCAGCCGGGGCCGATGTTGGTGACATGCGTGTTGGTATGGACCTCGACCCCGAGCCGCGTCAGGGCTGCCTCGGCCTTGGCGGAAAGATCGGGCGGGTAGGCAGCGAGGACGCGGGGAGACCCCTCCAACAGCAGCACCCGCGAGGTTGAGGGGTCGATGTGGCGGAAGTCGTGCCGCATGTAGAGCTGGGCTATGTCGCTGATGGCGCCGGCCAGTTCAACGCCCGTGGGACCGCCGCCGATGACGACGAAGTTGAGGGGCGGATGCCAGCCGTGCTCGACCATCTGCCGCTCGGCGAGCTCGAAGGCGAGGAGCACGCGGCGGCGAATCTCGGTGGCGTCTTCGATCGTCTTGAGGCCGGGAGCGAACGGCGCCCACTCGTCTTTGCCGAAGTAGGAGTGGGTTGCGCCGGTGGCCAGCACGAGGTAGTCGTAGCGAAGCTCGGCGCCTGATCCAAGTGTGACGGTGCGCGCGGAGGCGTCGATGCCCACAACTGCGTCCATCAGGACCTGGGCGTTGGCTTGGCGCCGCAGGATGGTGCGAATGGGCTGGGCGATATCGGCCGGGGAAAGCACGGCCAGCGCCACCTGGTAAAGCAGAGGCTGAAAGGTGTGGTGGTTGCGGCGGTCGACGAGCGTGACCTCGACCGGCAATTGGGCCAGGCCCTTGGCCGCGTGAATGCCGGCGAATCCTCCACCGACGATCAGCACGCGGCGGAGGGGCGGTTGCAGAAGTACGGTTTCGTTGCCCAAGGTTGGAAAGCCCTCACCAGGGTTGATGCGGAATGGTGGGCGGAAGTCGCGGCGGGGGAGGGGATTGTGTTGCAGGGTGGGATGGTGGTGGCGGGGTATGGGGACGGTGCGGGAGATGACAGCTTGAAGGGCGGAGGCGAGCTAGTCAGCGGGTGAGGGCTATTTGCTTTTAAAAGGAGCAACCGCAGATCCCTCCACTGCGGTCGGGATGACAGTTTTTCGGGGGTGGGAAGGGTGCGGTTGGGATGACGGCGCTTGTTTCAGGGGGATTGGCTGAGGGTCAGTTGGGTGCGAATTCGGGGTGGCGGGCTGGGGGGGTGAACTGGCGGGTGGAAGCGGGAGCGGCTTCCGGGGCTGGGTTTTCTTGGTCTTCGAAGATGTGACCGACGGTTCCAATCGGCACTGGCTTGTAAGGCAGGAAGACGCGGAAACTGGCGCCGCGCACCGGATTGCGCTCGGCCCAGATGCGTCCCGAGTGGTGGTGGATGATGGTGCGGCAGATGGCGAGGCCCAGTCCGGTGCCTCCCTTCTGGCGGGCATCAGAGGCGTCCACCTGCTGGAAGCGGCCAAAGATCGACTCCAGCTTGTCCGCTGGAATGCCGCGGCCCGCGTCGACCACCGAGAGCGTGACTCCGTTGGGATCGGGGCGCATGAGCACGGAGACGGCGGAGTTGCGCGGAGAGAACTTGATGGCGTTCGAAAGCAGGTTGGTAAGGACCTGGAGCAGGCGGTCGGAATCGGCGGCGATTTCCACCTGGGTTGAATCGCGGATGAGTTGGACGCCTGCTGCGTCAGCCACGGGCGCTACGCCTTCAATGGCCTGGCGGACGATCTGGCCGAGCTGCACTTTGCGGAAGACGAAGCGCTCGCGTCCGCTCTGCATGCGTTCAATGTCGAGGATGTCGTTGATGAGCCGGAGGAGGCGTTCCGAGTTGGAAAGCGCAATGCGCAGCAGGTTAGCGGCCTTGTCGTTGAGGGGGACGAGGCTGCCATGGTTGAGGAGCCCAAGCGCACCTTGAATGGCGGTGAGAGGGGTGCGCAACTCGTGGCTTACCGTGGAGACAAATTCGTCTTTCAGCTTGTCGAGGGCATATCGCTGGCTGATGTCGCGGAAGCTTAGCACAGAGCCGGACAGGCGGCCGTGATCGAGGATGGGCGTGAGGGCGTAATCGACGCGGAACGGGCTGCCGTCAACACGGTAGAGCGTGTCTTCTCCCGCGGTTGCCATCAGTTGCAGTCGTCCGGTGGCGCGCAGCAGGGCGCAATCAGGGCCGCACTGAGTGTCAGTGGGCGCCGCGCCATGGAGCAAATCATGCACCGGCCTTCCGGTAAGGCTGGACGGGGTTGAGCCGAGCATGCTGACGGCGGCGGGGTTGGCGAAGCTGATGAAACCGTTGCTGTCGAGTCCGCAGATGCCGTCGGCCACCGAGTTGAGCAGGATCTCCTGCTGGCGGTAGAGCTTTTCGGCCCAGCCGCGCTCCTGCGAGCGAGCGAGCATTTGTCCCAGGGAGACAGCTACGGCCTCGACAGCGGCCATTGTCTCGCGATTCTCGCGCAGGGCGAAGTGGCAATAGAACTCGAGGACCGCGAAGACCCTGTTGCCGACGCGAATTGGGGCGGTGCAGCCGGAAACCATGCCGCGACGCAGTGCCGACTGGGTATGGGGGTTGGCCGGCTCAGCGGCAAGATCGGCTACCCAGATTGCGCGGCCGTCCTGCCAGGCGCGTCCCGGCATGCCTGCACCGGGGTTCAGAGTCTGGCCCATGCTGTCTTTGAGCAACGATGCGGTGCGTCGACCGGGCGCATTCCAGCCGGAGCAGAACTCGAGGCAATTCTTGTCGGTGTTGACTTCCCATTTGAGAGCGACATCCCAGCCCTGGGAGACGCAGAGGGCCTCCAGAATTCGCATGGAAGCGACCTCGGGCGAGGTGTTTTCGCCGACTATTTCGCTGACCACCAGTTGCAGCGCGACACGGCGCTCCCTTTGCACCATGAGGCGGAGAACCAGGACCGCCGCAGCGGCTCCGGCGGAGAAGATCAACACTTCGGTAAAGCGGGGGTCTACCGTCAGGCTGTGGGTGAGCAGGCCAAACACGCCTGCGAGAGCCAACCCGGTCAAGATGGCCGAGAGGTAGGAAAACCCGCGCTTCACCAAGTGCGCGTGCTGCTCGCTGCCGTTCGTCCTGGTTCTGCCGGACAGGTCCGCCATCGTTCCCCCAAGCAAATTGCCGGAATTCGCTCACCGCACGTCTGGCGGCCCGCATTCTGGCTAGCAAGTTCGCCAATCGACGGGATTCCAACTGGATTGCAGCATCCCAAGGGCCATTTCCGCGCGACGAGTAAGGCTTTGCCTGTTAACGAGTTATGGACGGTGACCGAATTGGCCTGTGAACAGTTGTTTACACGTCATACCTGTACGATTACAGGTCATTTCGGCACATTGGCTCGTGGTTTTGACTGTTTGACCGCCTAATTGCTAGGGATGTTGTTCGACGGAAATGGAGATCGTGCCGGCATTGCCGGAGGCGGCCAGGGCCAGCAGGTTGGTGGCAATCCCCGGAAGCGAGGCGGGCGTGAACGTGACGGTTCCGTCCAGCGACGAGGTGGCTGTCGCAGTTTGCGTCTCCAGCAGGTTGGATGGAGGACAGGCGGAGTGTGCCGGGCAGGGTGGCGCCCAGGCATAGAGCGCCTGATAGAGAGAGACAGTACCGGCGGCTATCGGATTCCCGTCCATATCGAGCAAGCGTAAGGTGATCTGGCCGGGAATGGCCTGGACGCTCAGAGTTTGCGTTGTTCCGGAGACGGCCTGGAGCATGGCGAACTCGGGACGCGCGCCGATGGCGGTGAAGGCCACGCATTGGCTGGTGCCGTTGAGGCAGGCGTTGATGGTGGCCAGTTGGCCTTCGGCGAGCGGGCCAGCGGTGAGGGTTTGCGAGGCGATGCCGGAGCTGTTGGTGAGGGCGGCTGCGGCGCCTTGTGGGGTGAGACCGGTGGCAGTGGTCTGCCAAGACACCGCCTGTGCGCCGAGGGGAGCTCCGTTGTTGAGCACCAGTGCCTGGACCGGCCAAGGGATGCTGGCGCCGGCGGCAACCGAGAGCCGCGGCGTGAGGGCAGCCAGCACCGGGGGCGTGCCTCCGGAAAACTGGGCTTGAAGACTGGAGCCGTTGGTGAGCGAGGCAGTCACGATGGACAAGGTTCCGTCGGTTGCGGTGACGTTGAGGGAGGCGCGGCCATCGCCGCCGGTGGTGACAGTGCAGGTCGGGTTGCCACAGGCCAGGGTTGCAGTGCCGCCGGCAACGCTGTAGACGACCGTGACGCCGCTGGCAGGGGCCAGGTTGGAACCGAGAGCGGTGACCGTGAAAGGAATTGGAACGCCGATGGGGACAGTGTTTGTTGGAGCGGTAACCAGGGTTAGCGCGTCGCCGGTTGCGGAGTCGTAGCTGACGCCGGCGGAGATGATCGCGGCGGCGTAGAAGATGGGCAGGTCGTCTACTTCGACATCGACGGAGCCGGTGACGCCGGATGCGGCGGGTGGGGCGATGGCGTCGATTTCATTGGGAGAGACGCTGGTGACCAATGCGGGCTGGCCGTCGACCAGCACCGTATCGGCCAGGCGAAAGCCCATGCCCTGAATGACGATTGGCCCCCCTTCGGCGGGCAGATGCTGCGGCTGAACGGTGTCTGCGTAGAGCACCCAACCGTTGTACGGGTAGTCGGGCCGTCCGTCGCCGCGCTGGTCGGCAACGCCGATCTGGACCAGGTCGCTGCCGGACGCGGTGACGCGCAGCCAGGATTCGCCGACAGCGAGGCCGTTCATGCCCGGAGCCGCGCCAACCGGCGGTGTGCCCACTGGGTCAGACCCATCCCAAACGCCAATTGAGGGCATGGCCTTGGATTCCGTGGGTGCGCCGGACTCGTCAAGGGCCTGAGTGACGACGGTAAAAGTGCGGCCGCCGCGAACCGGGAAGGTAAACCAGTCGGTTTGGGCTATCTGGCTGAGACGGCCACTCCACTCGCCACTGACGGGGAGGCTGCGGGGGGAAGCCTCGGTGCCGACGGCGGTTTCGGTTGCGCCGATGGCGGAGTCGGCGACGGTGACGGTCAGCGATTGGGTGCTACCCGCGCCAAGGTTGGAGATTGTGATTGGCAGCAGAGAGCCGGAGGGCGCCACCTGACCGTCGAGATAGGGGCCAACCGAGTCTTCCAGAATATAGAGCGGATCGATGGGCTCAAAGGTGACCTCATAGTTGGCGCTGGTTGCGCCGGGCGGAAGCGGCATGGCGGATAGATCGAAGTAGCCCTGCAGAGCTGGGTCATTCGAGCCCCACATGGTGAGCGGCTTGCTGTTTGCATCTGTGAAACCGGTGATGGGATTGCCGTGGTTGCCGTTGAAATAGCTGCCGGAGGCGAAGGTGACGGTGTATTGATAGAGCGGGTTGCCGTAGTCGTCCAGCGGGCGGGCGACAACGTTGACACCCTGCATGCCGATGCCGTTGCGGAAGGTGATGGTTCCGTTGATGGAGATGGTGTTGGCTGCGGTGAGCTGCTTGGCGGGGAAGGCGGAGGCATTCTGCGCGGTGACGGGATAGATGCGGCCGAGGGCGGCGATATCGTCGAAGCGGAGGACTGTGGGGTCGGGAATGCACTGTCCTCCCGCTTCACTGCAGACACCGCTGAGTGGCTGCATCACAGGCCAGCCTGCGAATCCTCCGGGAAGTTCGCTGCTGAGGGCGGTTGGATTGACTTGCGCGTAGTCGAGGCCCAGGATGCGGCCGAACGCGCGTTCGAGCTCGTAGTTCATCATCTCAAGCAGGTCGGGGCTGGTGGCGCACAGACCGTTGAGCACGATGATGCCGTGCGCTATGGTGGCGTCGGGATTGATGGTGTCGAGCCATGTCCAGACGCCGTTGTTCTGGCAACTGGTTGGATCGCTTGCGCCGGTTCCGAAGATGGCATCGATCACTGATCCGTCGGCGTCAAAAATGATGCCGAGCGGGTAGCTGCCGGCCGCCGGAGTGACGTCCGCAGGTGCGGTGATGACACCGTTGACGGCCGAGATGTTGCCGGCGCTGACGTCTTCGTTGAGTTGGCCCTGATGGGTGAGTGTGACAGCCGCGGTAGGTACGGCGGACCAGAGCGCGGCCGCCCCATCCACCATGGCCGTAGCCTGCTGGTTGTTGATGGAGGCGTTCAGGGGCCCTTGGTCGATGGAGTAATTGACCATGCCGCCGGACCAGTGAATGGGCTGGCCGAGCGCGGCAGGGCTGAAATAGCTGACCCCGGCAACATATTTGGGGCCGCCAGCGTGCGCGGAGCCCGAAGTGAGAAGGGGCAGGACGGCGAAAAGGCAGGACCCAAGGCGACGTGACAGAATGGCATTGAACACGGCAGAGACTCCGGATAGCTTTCTATGCGGCGTCTCGGAAGGTTCCGGATGATGGATGCAAGGCCCCGACGTGGAGGCGGTTGCATGCCCTTTATGAGCAGCCGCACACGAATTCAGAGCGTGCGGAGTGCCTTTATGAGGGTGGCGGGGTTAGCAGATTCTAATGTGGCGGGTCTTTGGGAGATAAGACAGTGTTCGCGCCCCTCGAATGAGGAGCGTGCCATGAGAATCCTCTAATAGTGCTCAACGATCGGTGATCGGCAACGGGAGCCGGTCGTTGAAACGCACTGAGCAGGGGCAGCTCGTCAGATCTCCGGGTAGAAGTCGAAGAAGGCGTCGAGACTGCGCTTCAGCTGGGCCTCAATCTCTTCGCGCGAGCCTTCGATGGAGTGCATGGTGACGTGTGCCTGGTGGCCGTTGGCCAGCTTGAGGGTTGCGTCCTGGATTTCGGTGACTTCGCCTTCGGGTAGAAGCCTGAGTCCGTAGATGAGTGTGAGGTTGGCCATAGGTGCCATGATAAAGAGGAAAGCATCGCGAGGGAACCTTGAAAATGAGCGAGATAAGTCGGCGAGATTGGCTGAAGGGAGCGGCGGCCGCCTGGGTGGTGGCCGAGAGTGGCTGGGGTGCGACAGCGGCGATGGCATTGGAACTGCCGAATGCGCGACCGGCGAAGGCGGATCGACACTTTACGAGCGCCGCGGTAGAAGCGCTGATTCCTGCGATACAGCGGAAGATGGCCGACCGTGCGCTGGCGACGATCTTTGAGAATTGCTATCCGAACACGCTGGACACGACGGTGTTCCCAGGCGTATTTGAAGGCAAGCCGGATACCTATGTGGTGACCGGCGACATTGATGCGATGTGGCTGCGGGACTCGTCTGCGCAAGTGTGGCCTTACCTGCCGCTGGCGAAGGACGACGAGAAGCTGCGCACGCTGATGGAAGGCTTGATTCGCAGGCAGGCGCGGATGATTCTGATCGATCCGTATGCGAATGCCTTTATGCGCGACGAGAAGGCAGCGCCGCTGAGTTGGGCGGTGGACGACAAGACCGAGCATCATGCGGGGGTAGGCGAGCGCAAGTGGGAGGTGGACTCGCTGTGCTACACGCTGCGACTGGCGCACGGTTATTGGCAGGCCACCGGGGATACGCAGCCGTTCGATGCGACGTGGAAGGAAGCGGCATGGTCGATTGTGCGGACGTTTCGCGCACAGCAGCGGAAAGGTGGGCCCGGGCCGTACTCATTCCAGCGATCGTCGTTGGTTCCGTATGACACGGTGCCGCTGGGCGGCTTCGGCAACCCGGCGAGGCCGGTGGGCATGATTTTCTCAATGTTCCGGCCGTCGGACGATGCGTGCATCTATCCGTTGTTTGTGCCGGCGAATTTGTTTGCGGTGGTGAGTCTGCGCCAGTTGGCGGAGCTTGCGGCGAAGGTTCTGGGCGATGCGAAGCTGGCCGCCGAGGCGGAAGCTCTGGCAGCGGAGGTGGAGCGCGCGCTGGCGCAATTCGGCAAGACGCAGCACGGGCAGATTGGCGAGATATGGGCTTACGAAGTGGATGGCTACGGCAACGCGCTGATGATGGACGACGCGGGCGCGCCGGGGCTGCTGAGTTTGCCTTACCTGAAATGTTGCGGCCGAGAGGATGCGCTCTACCGGCGCACGCGGCAGTTTGCGCTTGGCGAGGCGAATCCGTATTTCTTCCGCGGCAAGGCGGGCGAGGGTCTGGGCAGCCCGCACGAGGGGCTGAACATGATCTGGCCCATGGGAATAATCTACCGTGCGCTGACGGCAACGGATGACGAGGAGATTCGCCGATGCCTGCGCTGGCTGCGGGACACGACGGCGGGGACGGGATTTATGCATGAGTCGTTCGACAAGGACGATGCCAGCCATTTCACGCGGCCATGGTTTGCCTGGGCCAATACTCTCTTCGGCGAATTGGTATTGAAACTGGCGAATGAGCGGCCGGGTTTGCTGGGTGCGAGCCTGGGCTGAGGCGGCTTGATGGGCGCGGATAAGAATCGGAGCGGCGGGCGGAGCATCTAGAATCTTGGTAAGGAAACAGGACAGGAACCATTCATGGCAGAGATTCGCGACACGGTAATTCTGGGCTCCGGCTGCGCCGGGCTTACGGCGGCCATCTACACGGGCCGGGCAGGGTTGAACCCGCTTGTGCTGGAAGGGCACGAGCCGGGGGGGCAGCTTTCGATCACCACCCTGGTGGAGAATTTTCCGGGATGGCCGGAGGGTATTCAGGGGCCGGACCTGATTGAAAACATGAAGAAGCAGGCGGAGCGATTTGGGGCGACGTTTCAGCTTGCGCATCTGAACCGCGTGGAACTGGGCGCGCATCCGATCAAGCTGCATACGTCGGCGGGTGAGGTGCATACGCGGACGCTGATTGTGGCCTCAGGCGCCAGCGCGCGGTGGCTGGGGCTGCCAAGCGAACAGGCTCTGATTGGGCATGGGGTCTCAAGCTGCGCGACTTGCGATGGGTTCTTCTTTCGCGGCAAGGAGATTGCGGTGGTGGGCGGCGGCGACTCGGCGATGGAAGAGGCGCTGTTTTTGACGCGCTTTGCCACCAAGGTAACGCTGCTGCACCGGCGTGAGGCGTTCCGCGCATCGAAGATCATGCTGGACCGCGCAATAGCTCATCCAAACATTGAGCTGCGCACCAACACCGTGGTGGAAGAGGTGCTGGGCGTGGAAGAGAAGGAAGTTCGCGGGTTGAAGCTCAAGGATACGAAATCGGGCACTCAGGATGAGCTTGCGATCAGCGGGCTGTTTTTGGGCATTGGTCATGAGCCGAACGCGAAGATGTTTGAAGGCCAGATGGACCTGGATGAGGATGGCTACATCAAGACCACGGGCAACGTGCTGACGACGCATGGCGGCAAGGTGATTCCCGGCGTGTTTGCCTGTGGGGATGTGCAGGACCGGCGTTATCGGCAGGCGATTACGGCGGCGGGGTCAGGATGCATGGCGGCGCTGGAAGCGGAGAAGTACCTGGAGGAATTCGGGCACTAAGCATCTGCGGTGCGGCAGACGCTCGGCACCTGCGGTGCGGCCAGCGCTCGCTATTCGCTCGCATGTGCCTTGTTCTTTCAGTCTTGCATGAGGGCTCTGAATCCAGGGTGGTTTCGAGTATGCGCGAAAGAACAAATACAAGTCGTTGGACTCAGACCCCCAACCTGCGCCTCAAAGAACAAAGACCACTCTTTGGGGCTCGGGTGCTGAAGAACGCCTGGGGCCACTTTCGGTCCTCATGAACAGCGCCCGAAGAGCAACCGCAGATCCCTCCACTTCGGTCGGGATGACAGTGTGGTGGTAATGAACATGCTGGACGATTTTGGCGTTCATGGTAGCCGTAACTCGCATTGCGGGGGGCAGGATGCTTGGGATGACAGTTTGGTGGGAATGAAGACCCTGGGATATATTGGCGTTCATTGCAGGTGCAACTTGCCGCGCGGGTCGGATGCTCAGGAGGACAGATTCTCTTTGTGATGAACTTCAGACTCGGGATGCTAGTGGGAAGAGGAACGGAATGGCAGCAACGATCTTTCCGGGGCGGTATACCGCGCAGGGCGATGAGCCGTTTGTGGTGTTCCTGATCGGCTTTCGCGTGAACCGATGGCTTGCGGTGCGCAGTTGGACGCGCGTGGCGGGGGCGATGGGTCCGATGATTGCGGAGCTCAAAAAACAGCCGGAGCTGGGGCTGCTGCATGTGGAGACTTTCATGTACTGGCGCGGCGTGGGGATGGTGCAGTACTGGCGTAGCTTTGAGCAACTGCACGCATATGCTCATGCACGCGACGCGGCGCACCTTCCGGCGTGGGCGGAGTTCAACCGGCGGATTGGCGGCAACGGCGTGGTGGGCATTTGGCATGAGACATACCGGGTGACGCCGGGGCAGTACGAGACCATCTATGCGAACATGCCGCGCTTTGGGCTGGGCAGTGCGGGGAGGCATTTGCCGGTGACGGGTCGGATGGAAGGCGCACGGGAGCGGATTGAGGCTAAGGCCGACTAGAGCAAGGCACGATCAGAATTTGTGAAAGACAAAGAAGGCGGCGGCTACCAGGCAGAATGCGGCGGCGGCGTGGTTCCAGTGCAGCTTGCTACCGAAGTAAAACGTGGTGAAGACGCCGAAGACGATCAGGGTGATAACTTCTTGGATGACTTTGAGCTGCACCGGGGAAAACCGGCCGTAGCCGAGGCGGTTGGCGGGGACCTGGAAGCAGTATTCGAAGAAGGCGATGCACCAACTGACGAGGATGACCTTCCAAAGCGGCTGCGACTCGAACTTGAGGTGGCCATACCAGGCGATGGTCATAAAGATGTTGGAGAAGATGAGAAGAACGATTGTCCACATGGATGTGTTAGAAGCGGCGCGGCTTGGCCGGGTTGCAGGGGTGCGTGTGGCTGGGATGAGGCAACGATGACGGTTTTGGCGGAGAATCTTGAGCGGCTGGAAGAGGCGATTGGTGCGGCGTGCCGGAAGGCGGGGCGAAGTCGGTCGGATGTGGAGCTGATGGCGGTGTCGAAGACGTATCCGGCGGCGACAATCATAGAGGCTGCGGAACTGGGGCTGCGTCTGTTTGGCGAGAACCGGGTGCAGGAGTTTGCGGCCAAGGCGTTCGAACTGGAAGGCTGGCGCGCGGAGGGGAGCAATGCCGCCGCGGATGAGCCGATATTGGTGCATCTGATTGGGCACCTGCAATCGAACAAGGCGCTGCGGGCGGTGGAGCTATTCGATGCGATCGATTCATTGGATTCGCTGAAATTGGCGGAGCGGCTGAACGAAGCGGCAGGGAAGCTTGCCAAGCGGCTTCCGGTGCTGATTGAGGTGAAGCTGAGTCCGGAGGAAACCAAAGCTGGGCTGGAGCCGGAGTTAGCGGATGAGTTATTGGAGCGGCTGCCGGATTTGGAACATCTGGATACACGTGGACTTATGACGATTGCGCCGTGGGGCGTGGCGGAGGATGTAACTCGGGCTTGCTTCCGGAGTTTGCGGAATTGGCGGGATAAGTGGGCGGCGAGTTATCCGAAATTAGGGATGGATGTGTTGTCGATGGGGATGAGCGGGGATTTTGGGTTGGCGATTGAAGAAGGGGCGACGCGGATACGGGTGGGGACGGCGCTGTTTGGCAAGCGGACGCCGTGGACGGGGCCGGAGTAATGATCAGGGTTGTCGATGGCGGGGTGACGCTGGCGGTGCGGGCGCAGGCTGGGGCGAGGAAGACGGCTGTGGTTGGAGTGTATGGCGAGGGTGTGGCGGCGCAGTTGAAGATTGCGGTGCAGGCGCCTCCGGTGGAGGGCAAGGCGAATCTTGCGTTGATTGCTTTTTTGGCGGAGACCTTTGGACTGGCTAAGAATAAAGTGGAGTTAGTGGGCGGGGAGTTGTCTCGAAGTAAGGTGTTTTTGTTGCGGGGAGTGACAGAGGCCGGGGCTGACTCGTTGCTGAGTCGAGAGCGAAAATTGCGCTGAGTGGATGTCCGGTTTGTGGCGGGCATATACTGGAGCCACCTTTTTCTCCTGCGGGGCAAGCACGTGAACCATCCCATAAAAAATCGCCGGCGTTTTTCCGATGGCGTTGATGTCGTCTTCGTTTTGGCGGTGGCGATGGTTGGGGGCCTCCTTCCGGCGGCGGGGCAGGAGCTGCGTGGAGTTTCCGCGGAGGGGTATATTACCGCGACCCAAACTCCGGACGGGTTTGATGTGAACGGCCGGCATGTGTTGCTGACCAGCCAGACAAAATACGTGCTTGCCGGGGACAAGTCATCGGTTGCCACCGGGTCATTGAGCGATGCGATGCAAATTGGGGCGTATGTTGCAGTGGTTGGGCGGTCGACTGGCAAAACCAAACCGGTGACAGCCAAGAGCGTCTATCTGCGCGACGATCTGGACGAGAGTCTGAGTGGACTGGGCGTGATTGAGCGGGTAAGCGGGAGTGGGGCTGAGCCGGAGTTTGAGGCGGACGGCTACCGCATACGAATTCCGGTGGGTGCGGCGACAAGTTTTCGGGGCGACGTGAAATCGATGGCCGATGTGGGTCCAAATACCTGGATTCGCTACGAAGGAAAGCGGGACGCTGACGGTGTTCTGGTCGCGTCCAAAGCAAAGTTCATGCAGGTGAAAGCCAAGCTGCCGAAGACGGTGGATGGGCTGGAGTCGTTTGACATGCTGTTGGAGAAGCCAGACCTGGGCGCACATAAGGATGGGAAGGTGAGGCTTTTTGCGGTGGGCGGCTGGCGGAAGATTCCGGCGGACCGGGCGTTGCAGGAACGAGTGGCGCGGGTAGGGGCGAGCGTTCTGCCTGCTTACCAACGGGCGATGGCGGAGGACAACCCATACAAGGTACATATCGCGTTTTATGCTATCGACGATACGAAGCTGCTAACGGATTATTGCTCGATGAAGGGCGGGCTGATCCTGGTTTCGCGGCAGCTTGTGGAGCGGATGGCGAACGATAGCCAACTGGCGGCCGTGTTGGCGGATGGGGTGGCTTACCTGGTGCAGCGGCAAGGGGTGAAGCAACTGACGGGCGAGCGGGTGATTTTGGGCGAGGCGGCTGCGAGCGTGGCGTTGGCGGCGTTCGATCCCGGGGCGGCGGTGTTGCTTGCGCTGAATGGCGCGGCGTCGGGCGCCGTGCCGGGGAGCAAAGCATGGATACTGTTGCAGCGGCAGCGGGGGCGGGTTGCGCTGGAGCTGCTGGCTGAGGCGGGATACGATCCTTGGCAGGCGCCGGAGGCTTGGCGGCTGGCTGAACCGAAGGCTTTGCCGAAGGATTTGGGGACGCTGCCTTATCCAGACCGGAGTGGGTATCAACTGGGAATTCTGAATCTGCAATATGGCAGGAATGCGGCGGGGAAGGGTGCATCTGGCAGCGATGGGTCTGGCCAATCGAAGGCCAAGCTGCCTTCCTGGTGAAGGCAGCGTTGCACGGGCTGTGCTCCGTGCCCCTCGCGTCCCATCCCAATCGCCTTTTCACGAGTTGTTTTCCGCTCTTATAACCCGTCGCATGCCGGGCGTCTGCTCCTCCGATATACTTTGAGCGATCCATTTGCAAGGAGAGTTTTGTGCATCGAACGAGTTCGTTTCTTCGGCTGCTGACTGCGCTCGCAGTGGCAGTTTTCGTCGCTCCCGTACTGGGCCAGTCGAGCTATTTTCCGATTGAGGGTTATATCAACGTGCTTCGCTCGCCGACGAGCTTCGAGGTGGGCGGGCGCTGGTTTGCAGTGAGCCGGGAGACTGGCTTTGGCGTGATGGGCTCGAATTCCGCTTCTGCCGAGAGCGCTCTGCGCAGTTCACTGCGCATTGGCGTGTATGTGCAGGTAGAGGGTAGGGATGAGGGCCCGATCAAGCCATTCATGGCCCAGACAGTGATGATCCGCGATGACTGGGGCGAGAAGATTGGTGGCGTGGGTGTGATTACACGGGTTGTTGCGCCCGGTCCTACGCCGGTGTTTGAGGCTGACGGCTACTTTGTGCTGATTACGACGGCGACGCGCGCCACTTTTCTGGGCGGACTCAACTCGCTCGACGATGTGTCCGAGAATACTTGGCTGCAATTCAGCGGCAGGCGGGGCAAGGACGGGGTTCTTGAAGCGACAAAGGTGCAATTTTTTCCTGCCAAACCCACGAAATTCAAGGCCGTGAAGGGGCTTGAGATTGCCACGGTGAAGACACGGCCGGCGGGCGCGAAAGACGGTAGCACGACAAGCGAGGCTGCGGGCACCCCCGCCGCCCTGACTGATGGCGTGGCATTGCGGCAGGACGAGCAGGTGAAGATTGGGCTGGGCCGCTGGCATACGCTGCCCGCGGATCAGCCACTGCAAGAGCGTTTGCACCGCATTGGGATGGCGCTGGTGCCGGCGTACCAGAAGGCGCTGGCAGACGATGACCCATCGAAGATCCATTTTCGCTTTTTCGCGGTGGACAACAGCAAAGAGCGGGGAGCAATTTGCCTGTTGGATGGAGCGGTGCTGGTGTCTACACAGGCCATTGAGCGACTCAGCATCGACGACGAGTTAGCTGCTGTTGTTGCGGACGGGGTAGCGTGCAACTTGCAGAGGCAGGCTGCGCGCACGGTGGCGGCGGTGCGCACGGAGCTGGGGATTGATCTGGCGCTGGATATCGCAGGTGCGTTTATCCCGGGGGTGGGGCTGGCGAGGGTGGGCCTTGGCGTTGGCAGGGGCGATGAGGAAGAGGCGATGGAAGAGGAGCGGCTTCGGATCGGTCTCGCGCTGATGCGCGATGCTGGCTTCGACCCGTGGCAGGCGCCTGAGGGTTGGCGCTTTCTGGAACCCAAGAAGCTTCCGGCGAAACTTGCCTCGCTCAAATATCCGGATTCGAGCTGCTATCAGATTGGGATATTGAATCTGCAGTATGCGCGGAAATAACGACTAGCGGGTGTGGTGGGTGAAAGCGGCGGCGAGGGCTTCTTCGGGCTCGGGGCGGACGCGGAAGTCGGCATGGGCTTCGGCGAAGAGGATCTTTCTGTCTTTCCCGATGACATAGGTGGCGGGTATGGGGAGGCGCCAGCTTGCTTCTCCATTGACGAAGGGAATGTTGACGAGGATGGAGAGATAGTAGGCGCGGTGGTACTCAGGGACGGTGTAGACGAGGCCGAATTTCTCGGCGACAACGTTGCCGGGGTCGTGGAGGACGGGGAAGGGAAGCCCGTGCTGGCCGGCCATGAAGTCGCTTTGGCGGGCGATTTGGGGGCCGATGGCGACCATGAGGCCTTCGCGCTCGCGGAGGGTGCCGTAGAGGTCGCGCCAGGCTTCGAGTTCTGTGACGCAGTAGGAACACCAGCGGCCGCGGAAGAACTTGATGACCAGCGGGCCGAGGGCTAGGAGGTCGGAGCTGCGGACGAGGCGGTTGTTGGCGTCTTTGAGGGCAAATTCAGGGGCGAGGGCGCCGACGGGGAGGATATGGTCCTCGATGCCGGAGGCGAAGAGCTCTTCGACGGCGCGCTCGCCGACCGCGAGGCGCTCGGCTTGCACCAGGTGGCGGGTGTTGGCGGTGATCTCGTCGAGTTGGTCTTGGAGGGTGGTGGTTGTCATGGGCGTTTCCCTTGCAGATTGCTGAATCTGAATTTCTCTGAGCCGCTCTCGCGCATCCAAAGCAAAGTTCTGTGCGAAAGCAAGAATTCACGTTCGATGACGCCGAGTCGCGAGTTCATTCGGGGGAAAGTGTGCCCGAATACAATCAGACAAACGATCTGCGGGAATCGAATCGGGTCCTTTTCCCAAGCCACAAGTGTATCCTCGATCTGGATCAACGCGCGCTTCAGGTCCGAAGCCTTGAGTTCAACGATCACATCCACTGATCTGTGAAAGCCGACGATAAAGTCCGCTTGTCCTCGACCGTTCGTCCGATTGTAGCAACCGTCATACCGGACTTTCCGGAGTTCTCTGCGGCGAGGATTTAGAAACGTGGCACCAACTCCTTCCTCTTGAATATGCAATGAGGTCTTGTTAGTGAATTCGATGCACTCTTCCCCGCGCGTGTCTTCTGGCTCGTTAAGAGGCTTTTGTCTTGTCATACTCAAGCCTCAGCAGCGAGTCGAACTCGTTGCCAATCTTCTCGGAAACACTGTCCAGGTACTCGCCGTCAATCAGTCCCGATTCTGAAAGGATCGATTCGCATATTCCGTCGTGGACGGAATATGCTGCGAACGTGCCGGGTTCGATCCAGTATTTCTTCTCAATTGGGATTTTCTGCCGCATTGACTTGTCCTGCCCCAGTTGACCCGCGTAGATCAGGTTATTAAACGCAGAAAGAATGTAGGGGCTGTGGGTGGTGATCGCGTAGGACTTCCAGACGCGTTCGGAATTTGCCAGCAATGCAATTAATTTGGCGAATTGATATTGCGTCTCCGGGAATACGCTTATCTCAGGTTCCTCGGCAAAGACCAGCCCGATTTTTGGACTCGGCATGTTCGGATGAACCGGATCGCCCGTGTCTCTCGCAACCTGGGCAAGAATGTTCAAGATCGGAAGCAGCGACAGGGTACCGGAAGAGAGAATCTCGAAAGGGCGCTTTTTGCCATCCTCTATCGATTCGAAGAGGAGCCTACCATCTTCTTTTACGACCTTCCCCTTTAGCATTTCGATGGAATGATGGCCAAATAGACCTAGAAGAATGCGATTCGTCTGGTAGGATTCACGCAAGTTTTGATACTCGGCGTCGAATTCGGTCGCGAATCGATTCGTCAGCCAGTCCAGGTTTTTTGTGGATAGAGCAGCGAATGCCCTGTTGGGGGTGGAAAAGAAATCTCTTCCGGTGGGGATATAAACGGAATCGCTCTTGATCGGCAAGGGCCCAGGATCGCCGCCCGACATCAACGCGCGCCGTTCGTCGCTAGATAACTTGCGTGGCTTCAGCGGTTTGCTCTGAAGGACATTGGTGTAGTGCTCCTCAATGCTGTTGTTCCAAATTAGAGAGGGGGTCTGAGTTTCGACCAGCATCTCAATGTAGACGGAATAGTACGAGCCAACTTCGTACTTGACATGGAACTCCTGTCCTTGCCTACCTTCTTCTGGGAAATAAGAAACGAAGTTCTCAATTATCTGATCCTTTGCAAGTTGTAGAGGAGTGCCTTTCGCGAGGCACTCCCGAAGCATTTCAGGCACGCGGCATTCGAAGAAGAACGCGAGTTTGCAGAGGAGGCTTTTGCCGCTGGATTGGGGGCCGATCAGGACGGTGATTTTGCCGAATTCTAGTTCGGCTTCTTTGATTACTGAGAAGTTCTTGACTGTCAGTTTGCGCATTCGGTCCTCCTTTCCGGCTTTGAGATCTGCCTCGGCGGCTAAAGCCCAGCGTTATTTTAGGCTACATTTGGCACGACTGAAGTCATGCCCTGATACAAAGCAAAGGCAAATGTCGATGAATCGGGTTCGCTGTTCACGTTTCGGTTAGCACGACCCGCGTTTATCATGATTCCCTCGGGGCTAACGCCCGGTTGTTCGGGAGGTTTTTGGCGGCACGACTGAAGTCGTGCCCTTTCACAAAGCGAAATGTCCCGCGCGCGGCAATATTACCGTCCGAAGCGTTGTTTGCCGCCTAGGCCCATGGCGCCCATGCCGCCGCGTAGCATTTTGGCGCCCAGGCCGCCTTTGCCCATTTGCTTGAACATTTTGGCCATCTGGGCGTATTGCCTTAGCAGGTTGTTTACGTCCTGTACCTCGGTTCCGCTGCCCTTGGCGATGCGCTTGCGGCGGCTGCCGCTGATGATTTCGTGGTTGCGGCGCTCTAGCGGGGTCATGGAGTTGATGATCGCTTCCAGGCGCGTGAATTGCTTTTCATCGACATTTTTTGAGGCTTGTTGCATGCCGGCGAAGGGGCCTACGGAGGGGAGCATTTTTAGGATGCTCTCCATGGAGCCCATTTTCTTGATTTGACGGAGCTGGTCGCGGAAGTCTTCGAGGGTGAAGCCGTCGCCGAGCAGGGCTTTTTTGGCGAACTCCTCCGACTTCTTGCGGTCGAGGGTGGATTCGGCTTTTTCGATGAGCGACATCATGTCGCCCATGCCGAGGATGCGGCCTACGATGCGGTCGGGATGGAAGGGCTCGAAGGCGTCGGGCTTTTCTCCAACGCCGAGGAACTTGATGGGCTGGCCGGTGACGTGGCGAATGGAGAGGGCAGCGCCGCCGCGGGCGTCGCCATCCATTTTGGTGAGGATGACGCCGGTGAGGCCGAGGCGCTTGTGGAAGTCTTCGGCGGAGTTGACGGCGTCCTGGCCGGTCATGGCGTCGGCGATGAAGAGGATTTCGCTGGGGTTGAGGAGCTTTTTGAGCTTCTCCATTTCGCCCATGAGCTCTTCGTCGATGTGGAGGCGGCCGGCGGTGTCGACGATGAGCGTGTCGCAGCCCATGATTTTGGCTTCGCGGAGAGCTTCTTTGGCCAGGCGCACAACGAGATCCGGTCCCGGTTTTTCGCCCTTCTGGTCGCCTTCGTAGAGCTTGGCTTCAATGGACTTGGCGACGACCTTGAGCTGTTCCCGCGCGGCCGGGCGGTAAACGTCGACCGAAACCAGCATGGGCCGGTGGCCGCCCTTCTTGAGCCATGCGGCGAGCTTGCCTGACGTGGTGGTCTTGCCGGAGCCCTGGAGGCCGGCCATGAGGATCACCGTGGGCGGCTGGGAAGCGAATTTGAAGCGGGCGGTGTCTTTGCCGAGCAGGGCGATGAGCTCGTCGCGAACGATCTTGATGACCTGCTCGGAGGGCGAGAGGGCGGTAAGCACCTCAGTTCCGACGGCTTTGGCGCGGATGCCTTCAATCAGATCGTTGGCGACGTTGAGGTTGACGTCGGCTTCGAGCAGGGCGATGCGGATTTCGCGCAGGGCTTCGGCGATGTTTTCTTCAGTGAGCGTGCCTTGGCCACGAAGGGATTTGAAGGCGCGCTGAAGTTTGTCTGTAAGGTTTTCAAACATGATCACTTCAAGTGTATCGCGGGCACCTGCGGTGCGGCGGACGCGGCTTGCGCCGCCACTTCTGGAACGACCCAGGAAATAACGTGGCCCCAATAGGCCAGGTCGGGGTGGCGGAACGGCTGATTGTGATAGACCTTGGGCACGACGATCAGGTTGGCGTTTCCGGGGCATGCCGCGGCCAGGTCGCGGGCCATCTTCACGGGGAAGAGGCCGTCCTTTTCGCCGTGGACAACGAGGACTGGTACTGGGCAGGCAGGCAACGAGTCTAATGTGCGCCAGATGTCGGGAACCAGGAGGAAGAGGAAGAAGGGCATTCCTGCGGCGCGGGCTCCGTCGTGGAAGGACGTGAATGCCGCGCAGAGGATCAGATGCTCCGCGTTGACCTTGTCGATGACTGCGGCGGCGATACCGCTGCCGAGTGAGAATCCGAGGATCGAGACGGGGAGCGGATGAATGAGGCGTTGCATGTGCTCGAAGGCCGAGATGGCGTCCACTTCAGATTGGCGCCAGTCGACGCGGCCGGAGCTGCGGCCGTAGCCGGAGTAGTCGAAAACGAGGGAGGCGACGCCGTTGAGGGCGAGAAGCTGCTGGACGGGGAACCAGCGGTCAACGGTTTCTCCGATTCCGTGACAGAGGACTATCGCCGCTTGTGGAGGAGTTGTGGCCTGCCGGACGAAGGCTGCATCGATGAGGTTTTTGCCGCTGGGGAACGATTCACGGGAAACGGTGACGCCGGGGGCGGGCGCGCGCAGACGGGCGGGGACGGGCTTGAACAGCAGGTCTCTGACCTCGAGAGCGCGGCTGATGCAGGTCAATGCGAAGGTGTAGGGCACCCGGTAGGGAGGCATGGCGGCTAATACGGATTGTAGCTTGCGAGGGATTCGCGGCTCGACGGGTCTCGGATGAACAGGGCCCGTAGAGAGTTGTGCTCTCCCGCCCTCGGGCCAGAAAAAAGGCGCAAGAACGGGGCACGGGAAGTGTAAGGCTGGCGCGGAGCCGGCGTG
>Ga0302156_10000055_pt1 | contig 104122 bp, 83 predicted proteins | sample I_Bog_N3_2_FD_193503 | JGI IMG/M metagenome (GOLD analysis project Ga0302156, IMG submission 193503) | Peat permafrost microbial communities from Stordalen Mire near Abisko, Sweden - I_Bog_N3_2 | ecosystem: Environmental > Terrestrial > Soil > Wetlands > Peat | place: Sweden: Abisko, Stordalen... | reverse complement strand
GAGGTGCACGCTGCTCTTGGCTTCATCGAATTTAAGCAGTATTGAGCCCATTTATTGAATCAAACTTTTATTTCGAGGCTTGCGCAGAGTTTCCTTAACATAACAACGACATATCAAAAAACGTATAGTTAATATTCGAGCAGCCCTATTTTTCCCGCCTCTATTTCAACGACATTAGCAACGCTGCGCGCAATCCGCTCAAGAACATAAGCACTTCCCGCGAGCGGGCTGCGCACCGGATAGACACACGGCATCAAGGTGTCGGTTTTAGCGCGAAACGACCTTAACGCAGAGTGAATAAAAATTCATCGCTCAAGCGATACACGGAGACAATCCCATGGCATTTCTGGACAAGTTTTTCAAGCTCAGCGAGCACGGCACCACGGTACGCATCGAACTGCTGGCCGGGCTGACCACTTTTTTGACGATGGCCTACATCATCTTCGTCAATCCCACCATTCTGGGTGACGCCGGCATGCCCAAGGATGCGGTCTTCCTTGCCACCTGCGTAGCCGCCGCCATCGGTACGCTGATCATGGGTCTGTACGCAAATTATCCGATCGGCCTGGCGCCCGGCATGGGGCTCAATGCCTACTTCGCCTACACCGTGGTCAAGGGCATGGGCTTTCCGTGGCAGGCGGCATTGGGTGCGGTGTTTATTTCTGGCTGTCTATTCGTGCTGGTGAGCCTGCTACGGCTGCGCGAGCTGATCGTCAATAGCATTCCGCATTCCTTGCGCACCGCCATTCCGGCCGGTATCGGCTTGTTTCTGGCCTTGATTTCGCTCAAGAGCGCCGGTATCGTCACCGCCAATCCGGCCACCTTCGTGACGCTGGGCAATCTGCACCAGGCGGCGCCGGTATTGGCCATCCTGGGTTTTCTGCTGATCGTGGCACTGGATCAACTGCAAGTGCGCGGCGCCTTGCTGATCGGCATCTTGAGCGTGACGGTATTGAGTTTCGTATTCGGCGGCAACCATTTCTCGGGGATCTTTTCGGCGCCGCCTTCGATTACGCCGACGCTGTTTCAGCTCGATATCAAGGGCGCCATTTCGATGGGCCTGATCAATGTGGTACTGGTGTTTTTTCTGGTCGAACTGTTTGACGCCACCGGTACGCTCATGGGTGTGGCACAGCGCGCCGGTCTGATGAAAGATGGCAAGATGGCACGCATCAACAAGGCTTTGCTGGCCGACAGCGGCGCCATCGTCGCCGGCGCCCTGCTTGGTACTTCCAGCACCACCGCCTATATTGAAAGTGCCGCCGGCGTACAGGCTGGCGGCCGCACTGGCTTGACTGCCGTAGCGGTGGCGGTACTGTTTCTGCTGTGCCTGTTCATTGCACCGCTGGCTGGCGTGGTACCGGCCTATGCCACCGCACCAGCGCTGTTTTTTGTGGCTTGCCTGATGCTGCGCGAACTGACCGATATCGATTGGAAAGACAGCACCGAGTGCGTGCCGGCGGCCGTTACCGCGCTGGTCATGCCGTTCACGTATTCCATTGCCAATGGCCTGGCGCTGGGATTCATCAGCTATGCCGCTTTGAAACTACTGACCGGTCGCGCGCGCGAGGTATCGCTGGTAATCTGGGCCATCGCGGCAATTTTCTTGTTCAAACTGATTTACCTGAACGGCTGATGCCTCTGTAGCAACAAATACTGCGCAACAATTTCTGACAACAATCTAATGTGTCAATCTAGTGCGGTATTTTCGACAACCCGGCACAGATCTTGAATCAACGAAACTGTCTTCGTCATTTTTACCGCAAAAAACCACTATGTCCGATCCGATTCGCTTTTATTTCCGCGGCACGACCCAGCAAGTTGAACATCAGCCCACGACCCGCACCGTTTTGCAGCATTTACGGGAGGACCTGCATTGCACCGGCACCAAAGAAGGTTGCGCCGAGGGGGATTGCGGTGCCTGCACGGTGGTCATCGGTGAGCTGCGTGACGATGCGTTGGAACTGAAGACGGTCAATGCTTGCATCCAGTTGCTGCCAACCCTGGACGGTAAGGCCTTGTTCACGGTGGAAGACTTGAAACAGGCCGACGGCTGCCTGCATCCGGCCCAGCAAGCGATGGTGGAGTGCCATGGTTCGCAATGCGGTTTTTGCACGCCCGGTTTCGTGATGTCGCTATGGGGCCTGTATCTCAAACATGACAGCGACGGCGTCGCACCCAGCGCGCGTGACATTGATGATGCCTTGTCGGGCAATCTATGCCGCTGTACTGGTTATCGGCCCATTATTGAGGCTGCCAGACGTATGGGCGAACTGCCTGCAGTCAGTTTCGCGCGCGCGCCGGTGATTGGCGCTTTGCGCGCTTTGCAACGTGAACATCCGCTACGCGTGACGCACGCCGGGCAAACGTTCCATGCGCCGCGCACGCTGGCGCAACTGGCGGCCTTGCGCGCCGAACTGCCAGTTGCGAGGATTCTGTCCGGCTCGACCGACGTCGGCCTGTGGGTGACCAAACAGATGCGCGCGCTGGGCGACATCATTTATATCGGCCAGGTGGCGGAGCTCAAACAGATCAGCGACGCCGACGGCTGGCTGGAAATCGGTGCCGGCGTGACGCTGGAACAAGCCTATGCCGCCGCCCATGCGCACTATCGGCAAGAATTATCTGAACTCTGGCAGCGCTTTGCTTCGCTGCCGGTGCGCAACGCCGGCACGCTAGGCGGCAACCTTGCCAACGGCTCGCCCATCGGCGACTCGATGCCTTGGCTTATTGCGCTGGGTGCGCAGATCGTGCTCTATGGCGTCAATGGCCAACGCAGCATGGCACTGGAAGATTTTTACATCGCCTACCAGAAGTCAGCGTTGCAAGCCGATGAAGTGGTGCAGGCGGTGCGCATCCCCTTGCCCGCCACGGCGCAACGGGTGTGGCGCACCTATAAGCTGTCCAAGCGCTTCGATCAGGACATCTCGGCCGTCTGCGCGGCATTTGCCTTCAAGCTCGACGCCGGCAAGGTGATCGATGCCCGCATCGCCTTCGGTGGCATGGCTGCTACCCCGAAACGGGCGGCACTGGCTGAAGCCGCCTTGAACGGTCACGACTGGAATGAGGCCAATGTCAAGGCCGCCATGCTGGCGCTGGCGCAGGATTACGCACCGTTGTCAGATATGCGCGCTTCGTCAAACTATCGGATGAAAACGGCGCAGAATCTACTCTATCGCTACTGGCTGGAAACCCGTGCCGATGCGCCGCTGGCTGTCAGCTCCCTGCGCGCCTTTGCCTATGGCAAAAATGCCGTGCAGTAAGGAAACGATGATGAACAAACAAACCGAACAATTCATGTCTGCCCCTACCTCAGCGCCCAACTGGAGCGAAGTCGGCAAACCGCATCCGCACGAATCGGCGCTGCTGCATGTCTGCGGCGAAGCCACCTATACCGATGACATCGTCGAGCTGCAAGGCACCTTGCATGCGGCGCTTGGTTTGTCGCAAAAGGCCCATGCCAGAGTACGCTCGCTGGACCTGTCCAAGGTCAGCAGCGCCCCCGGCGTAGTGGCGGTGTATACCGCTGACGACATTCCCGGCGTCAATGAATGCGGCGCCATCATCCATGACGATCCGGTGCTCGCCGATGGCCTGGTGCAGTATGTCGGCCAACCGATGTTCATCGTAGTCGCCGCCAGCCACGATGAGGCTCGCCGCGCTGCGCGTCTGGCCGTGGTTGATTATGAAGAGCTGCCGGCAATTCTGACGCCCCGCGCCGCCCATGCTGCGCAATCCTATGTGTTGCCGCCCATGCATCTGGCGCGTGGCGACGCTGCGGCTGCGTTGATGCAGGCGCCGCACAAGCTTCAAGGTCAACTCGACGTCGGCGGTCAGGAACAGTTTTACCTGGAAGGTCAGATTTCCTACGCGATCCCCAAGGAGGGGGGCGCCATGCATGTGCATTGCTCGACCCAGCACCCTAGCGAAATGCAGCATCATGTCTCCCACGTGCTCAATCTGGCGGCGCACGATGTGCTGGTGGAATGTCGGCGCATGGGCGGCGGCTTCGGCGGCAAGGAATCACAATCGGCCTTGTGGGCTTGCGCGGCGGCAGTCGCGGCGGCGCACTTGCGCCGCCCGGTCAAGCTGCGTGCCGATCGCGATGACGATATGCTGGTCACCGGCAAACGTCATTGCTTTGCCTACGATTACGAAATCGGTTATGACGATAGCGGCCGCATTCTGGCCGCGCGCCTTGAGATGGTCGCACGCGCCGGCTTCTCGGCCGATCTGTCGGGGCCAGTCGCGACCCGCGCGGTGTGCCATTTCGACAATGCCTATTATTTGTCGGACGTCGACATTCATGCCATGTGCGGCAAGACCAACACCCAGTCCAACACTGCCTTCCGTGGTTTCGGCGGCCCCCAGGGCGCGATTGCCATTGAATACATCCTCGACGATATCGCCCGTCATCTGGGCAAGGACGCGCTGGAAGTGCGCCGCGTCAATTTCTACGGCGCCAGTGACGAAGAAGGCCCGGCGGCGCGCAATGTCACCCATTACGGCCAGAAGGTCGAAGACAACGTGATTGTGGCGCTGGTCGATGAACTTGAGCACAGCAGCGACTATCAACAGCGTCGCCAGGAGATCAATGCCTTCAACGCCGCCAATCCCATCCTCAAAAGAGGATTGGCGCTGACGCCGGTGAAGTTCGGCATTTCCTTCAATGTGCCGCATCTGAACCAGGCCGGTGCGCTGGTGCATGTCTATACCGACGGTTCGGTACTGGTCAATCACGGCGGCACCGAAATGGGCCAGGGTCTCAATACCAAGGTGGCACAAGTGGTGGCCAATGCGCTTGGACTGGCGCTGGACAAGGTGCGCTGCAGTGCCACCGACACCAGCAAGATTGCCAACACCTCGGCCACCGCCGCATCGACTGGCAGCGACCTCAACGGCAAGGCGGCGCAAGACGCGGCGTTGCAAATTCGCAAGCGGCTGGCGCAAGTGGCGGCCAAACGCTTCCAGGTGGAGGCGACTGAAGTGCGCTTTGCCGATGGCATTGTCAGTGGCGGCGAACAGTCGCTGCCATTTACTGAACTGGTGATGCAGGCTTACCTGCAACGGGTCCAGCTCTGGTCTGATGGTTTTTATTCGACCCCGCGCGTGCATTGGGATGCCAAGAGCATGACCGGCCATCCCTTCTTTTACTTCGCCTATGGCGCCGCGGTGGCTGAAGTGGTGGTCGATACGCTCACCGGCGAATGGCGTCTGCTGCGTGCCGATGCCTTATATGACGCTGGCGATAGCCTCAATCCGGCCATCGATATCGGTCAGATTGAAGGCGGCTTCATCCAGGGCATGGGCTGGTTGACTACCGAAGAATTATGGTGGAACAAGGATGGCAAGCTGATGACGCATGCGCCGTCAACCTACAAGATCCCAGCGGTGTCAGATTGCCCTGCCGATTTCCGCGTCAGTCTGTTCAAGAACAGTAATGTGGCCGATAGCATCCACCGTTCCAAAGCGGTCGGCGAGCCACCTTTACTATTGCCGTTTTCAGTATTTTTCGCGCTGCGTGATGCGGTCTCGGCGGTGGCCGGACATCGCGTCAATCCGCCGCTACGCGCACCGGCAACCAGCGAAGCCATCCTCGACGCGATCGAGGCGGTGCAAGCTGCTGCCGCGCCATAAGCGCCGTCGCCGAGGACATTCATGATCAACTGGCTCGCCGCCCTGATGAACTTGCAACGCAGCGCCACTCCGGCGGTGCTGGTGACGGTCGCCTCCATCCAGGGCTCAACCCCGCGCGAAGCCGGTGCGCGCATGGTGTTTACCGATACCGAACAGTTCGACACGATCGGCGGCGGCCATCTGGAATGGCGAGCCGCTCACATTGCACGCAGCATGCTGGCAAATCCAGCTAATCTGCTGGCAGGACAACGCAAGCTAGAACGCATTGCGCTCGGGCCTAGTCTGGGGCAATGCTGCGGCGGCGTTGTATTACTGGCTTTTGAACGAGTCGATAGCACGTGTGATCAGGATGTGGGCACCGTGCTAGATGGACTGCAACAGCACTGGCGCGAAGGTATCGATGTCTGGCGCGCCGTGACACTGGATGCGCCCGCACCGGTCATGCTGATCGAAGCCGATGGCAGCAGCACTGCGCCCGATGCAGCCGAGTTGGCCATCGATACCGTGCTGGCGACGTGCACCGATACCCACATTGCCAGCGACCGCCATGGCCGCCGCTGGTTGCTGGATCGCTGCCGTGCGCATCAGCCGCAGGTGGTGCTGTTCGGTGCCGGTCATGTGGGAACTGCGATCGTGCAGGCACTGACGGCGCTGCCGTGCCGCATCATCTGGGTCGATGAGCGCGAAGACATGTTCCCCGCCAATCTGCCGGCCCAGGTCAGTATCGAAGCAACCGATGTCCCCAACGCAGTAGTCGATCTGGCCGAGCCGGGGGCCTATTTCCTGGTGATGACGCACAGCCACGCGCTTGACCAGCAACTTTCCGAACGCATCCTGCGGCGAGCCGACATCGGCTGGTTCGGTCTGATCGGTTCGCGCACCAAACGCCAGCAATTCGAGCATCGCCTGCAGGAGCACGGCATCACGCAGGAGCAACTCAACCGCATGACCTGCCCGATCGGCATCCCCGGTATTTATGGCAAGGAGCCCGCCAGCATCGCCATTGCAGTCGTAGCGCAGCTATTGCAACTATGGGAATTGCGCACCCGCGAGACGGACCGACGTGCAGGCGCGAGCCTGCTCACACAGGTTCTGGACGGCCGCCACTGATCGTGTCGGACCGTCACCAGAACTGTCTTCTCCGCCTACACGTTTATCAGGACCGCACCACCATGACTTCATCCGTACAAGCCTATCGCGCCAGTTTGCTCCATTTCCGCAACGACCCGGCCTGCGACGAACATGCCACGCAATGGCACAGCGATGGCCTGCTGATCGTCGCTGACGGCGCCATCGTCGCCGCCGGCGACTATAGTCAACTGGCCGCATCGCTGCCGGCCGACTGTATCCCCGTTGACTATCGCGGCAACATCATCTGTCCAGGCTTCATCGACACCCACGCCCATTACCCGCAAACCGACATCATCGGTTCGCCGGCGTCGGGCTTGCTGCCTTGGCTCGAGACCTACACATTCCCGGCCGAGCGACGTTTTGAAGATGGCGTCCATGCCGGCGAAGTGGCTGATTTCTTTCTGGCCGAATTGCTGCGCAACGGCACCACCACGGCGGCGGTCTATTGCACCGTGCATCCGCAATCGGTGGATGCTTTTTTTGCCCGCAGCCATGCGCTGAACCTGCGCATGGTGGCAGGCAAATGTCTGATGGACCGCAATGCTCCTGAATTTCTGCGCGATACCGCCGAGCGCGGAGCGCGTGAGAGTGAGGAACTGATCAAACGCTGGCATAACAAGGGCCGTCAGCATTACGCCATCACAGTGCGCTTTGCGCCGACGTCCACGCCAGCACAGCTCAAGCTGGCCGGCGAACTCGCCGCGCAGTATCCCGATACCTTTATTCAAACGCATGTGGCCGAAAATATCGACGAGGTCAACTGGGTCAAGGACTTGTTTCCCGACAGCCGTAGTTATCTGGACGTGTATGACCAATACGGCCTGATGCGCGCACGGGCGCTGTATGCGCACTGCATCTGGCTCGATGACGCCGACCGTACGCGCATGGTAGCGACGCAGTCGGTCGCCACCGTTTGTCCGACCTCCAACCTGTTCCTGGGCAGTGGCCTATTCGATTTTGCCCGCGCCGATCAGTTGCACATGCCCTTTGCACTAGCCACCGACGTCGGCGGCGGCACCAGTTTCTCAATGCTGCAGACCATGAACGAAACCTACAAGGTGGGCCGCATGGGCGGCACTCATCTGGCGGCGCAACGGCTGTTCTATCTGGCCACCTTGGGCGGCGCCCGCGCACTGCAGCTGGAAGGTACGATCGGGAATTTTTCGGCCGGCTGTGAAGCCGATTTCATTGTGCTCGACCCCAAGGCCACGCCCTTGCTGGCGCGCCGCAGCGCCACCACTGCCAGTCTGGAAGAGCAACTGTTCGCGCTCGCCATTCTCGCCGATGACCGCGCCATCGCAGCGACATATTCAGCCGGGGCTTGCGTGCATCGACGATCAGTGTGAGCCGGTCTTGCAGGCTTGATTGCTGCCTGATTGAATTTGCGCAGTGTTGATATATTGCGAATTTTCACCTGCGTAATTTTCTTTAAATGCGCAGCGTGGCCGATTCCTTCGTCCAGGCGGGCGGCTCGCGGTAAAATGCGCAAATGCCAACCCCTTTTCTGCTGGACAACGATGCCGCCAGGCATCGCGAGTATTGAATGATCAAACACCCAAAAAACACCATGGAAGCCGATGCTGGTGCCATCAGCACTAGCGCTGCCGAGAAACACACCCCGATGATGGCGCAGTATCTGCGCATCAAAGCCGAATACCCAAGCACGCTGGTGTTCTACCGCATGGGCGACTTCTATGAGCTGTTCTTCGACGATGCCGAAAAAGCCTCGCGCCTGATGGGCATCACCCTGACCCAGCGCGGCAGCTCCAATGGCACGCCAATCAAGATGGCCGGCATTCCGTTTCATTCGGCCGATCAGTATCTGGTCAAGCTGATCAAGCTCGGTGAATCGGTCGCCATCTGCGAACAGATCGGTGACCCGGCTACCAGCAAAGGACCGGTAGAACGCAAAGTGGTGCGCGTGATCACGCCGGGTACTCTGACCGATGCCGATCTGCTGCCGGAGAAATCCGACCGACCGCTGCTGGCGCTGTACGTAGCTGCCGCCAAGCAACGCAAGATCACGGTTGGCTTGGCTTGGTTGTCGATGGCCAGCGGCGCGCTCAAGATGATGGAATTCAGTACCGAAGCCAGCCTGCTGGAGACTCGGCTGAAACAGGAACTGGAACGTATCTCCCCGGCCGAGACGCTCATCGGTGACAGCCAGGAGCAAAGCTATGGCCACCTTCTGAGCGGCAAGGCCACGACAGTGCCCGACTGGCATTTTGACCAGGCCAGCGGCAACAAAGCCTTGCTCGATCAACTCGCCGTGGCCACCCTCAACGGCTTCGGCGCAGAAGACATGAGCGCCGCCATCGGCGCTGGCGGCGCCTTGTTGCGTTATGCGCAGACCACGCAGGGCAAGGGCTTGCAGCATGTACGTGCGCTCACGGTCGAATCAGAAAATGAATTCATCGGCCTCGATGCCGCCACCCGTCGCAATCTGGAGCTGACCGAAACCATCCGCGCCCAGGACGCCTCGGCGCAGGCACCGACGCTGTTTTCCCTGCTCGACCATTGCCGTACCGCGATGGGTTCGCGGTTGTTGCGGCACTGGCTGCACCATGCCCGGCGCGACCAGCACATTGCCCGCGGCCGTCACGCCGCCGTCAATGCACTTATGCGCACCGATGCCTGCTCGGGCTTGTCGACTACGCTGGCGGCAGTGCCGGACATCGAACGCATCACCACGCGCATCGCACTGCTATCGGCGCGTCCGCGCGACCTGGCCGGGCTGCGTGGCGGTCTGCAACAGTTGGGCTCGTTGCGCGCCTACGTCGCCATGTGCAGCCGCGACGCCGATGCGCCTTTGCTGCTGGCCTTGCATGAGGCACTGGCAACGCCGACAGAATGTTTGGATTTGCTAGAGCGCGCCATCATGCTGGAGCCGGCTGCGATGGTACGCGACGGCGGTGTGATGGCACGCGGCTATGACGCCGATCTGGACGAGTTGCGCGGCCTGTCGGAAAACGCCGGTCAGTTCCTGATCGATCTGGAAACACGCGAACGCGCGCGCACCGGCATTGCCAATCTGCGCGTCGAATACAACAAGGTGCACGGTTTTTACATCGAAGTCACGCACGGCCAGACCGACAAGGTGCCGGACGACTACCGTCGCCGCCAGACCCTGAAAAATGCCGAGCGTTATATCACGCCAGAACTCAAAGCTTTTGAAGACAAAGCCTTGTCAGCCCAGGAACGCGCATTGTCACGCGAAAAATTCCTGTATGAACAGTTGCTGCAGGCGCTGGCGCCGCATATCGTCACGCTGCAGGAAATTGCGCACGCGCTGGCCCAGCTCGACACCTTGGTGGCGCTGGCCGATCATGCCGCGCGCAACAACTGGTGCGCACCGCTGCTGGTGAGCGAACCGACCATCCAGATCGAGCAAGGCCGTCATCCGGTGGTGGAAAATCAGATCGAACGCTTCATCGCCAACGATTGCGGCTTCAACGCTGAGCGTAAGCTGCTGTTGATCACCGGCCCCAATATGGGTGGTAAATCGACTTTCATGCGCCAGGTTGCACTGATCACTCTGTTAGCTTATGTGGGCAGTTTCGTGCCGGCCACCAGCGCCGTGATCGGTCCAATCGACCGCATTTTCACCCGCATCGGTGCCGCCGACGATCTGGCCGGCGGCCGCTCCACCTTCATGGTGGAAATGACCGAGTCGGCCGCCATCCTCAACAACGCCAGCGAAAACTCGCTGGTGCTCATGGATGAAGTCGGTCGTGGCACCTCTACCTTCGACGGTCTGGCGCTGGCCTGGGCGATTGCCAAACACCTCATCGAGGTGACCCGCAGTTTTACCCTGTTTGCCACCCATTACTTCGAGCTGACGCAGCTGCCAGAGCTGCACGCTAGCGCGTCCAACGTGCATTTGTCGGCAGTGGAACACAAGGACAGCATCGTCTTCTTGCATGCGGTACAGGCTGGCCCGGCTTCGCAAAGTTATGGTCTGCAGGTGGCGCAGCTGGCAGGCGTACCGGCCCCGGTCATTCGCGCTGCGCGCAAGCATCTGGCATTGCTGGAGTCGCAATCGGTGCAGACGACGCCACAGTTTGATCTGTTCAATGCGCCGCTGCGAGATGAGTCGGAGCCGACCGTCGTGGCTCCGCTCGATGCGGCCGCTCAGGAATTGGTCGACGCATTGGCCGACATCGATCCGGACGCGCTGACCCCGCGCGAGGCACTTGATGCCCTGTATCGATTAAAAACCTTAGGCCGTCACGCATGAAGCCGGGCATGATCCGTATCCTGCCCGGTGCTGCCACGCTGGCGCTGCTGTTACTGGGCACGCTCTTGTCGCCGCCGGCGGCCATGGCGCAGGATAGCTTCCAGTTCGGCGTCATTGGTCATTCCTTCGGAGCCAATTCTGATGATGCCGTATTGCGCCGTGCACTGACCGACAGCGATGCCGCCAATCTTGCTTTTGTCGTGGTCAACGGCATCAAGTCGAGCCGCGAACCCTGTACCGATGCACTTTATGGAGAACGCCGCGAGTTGCTGGACCAGGCGCAAAACGGCGTCATTGTGTCGCTGGCTGCCAGCGACTGGGTGGGCTGTCGCAACAAGAACGGCACGGTCGCCACCGAACGTCTGAATCGGGTGCGCGACCTGTTTTTTGCCGACGAGTTTTCCTTCGGCGCAACCAAGCTGCCGCTACTGCGGCAATCGATTACGCCTAAATTCAGGTCCTATGCCGAGAACGCGCGCTGGGAATTCGGCGATGTCCTGTTTGCCACCATCAATATACCTGCCGCCAATAACCATTTCCTGCAGGATGGCGGCCGCAACAGTGAATTTGAAGACCGTCTGATTGCCAACAAGGATTGGCTGCAACGGCTGTTTAAGCTGGCCGAGCAAAAAAAACTGGCCGGCATTGTCCTGTTTTGTGATGGCAATCCGCTGGTGCCAGCAAGCCTGCACCCATTCCTGTTACGCACCCAACGCGATGGCTATGCCGAAACGCGTCAGCGCATCATTCAACTGGCCGCAGGCTTTCATGGCAAGATCTTGCTGGTGCATGGCGAAAATCTGAAGGATGAGTCCCCCACTGCAATCACCTGGCACCGCAATGTAGGCAGTCTTGGCGTAACCTCTGGCTGGGTCAGACTGAAGGTGGACAGTCATGCCGCTTCGACATTTACACTGGCCAGTGCAAATAAGGTGGCCGATGCGCCTTGAATCGACCGTTATTGCAGTCGTGATGTAAAAAACGCAGCCGAAGCTGCGTTTTTTTATTGACACAAGCAGAGACGCTTGCCAAGGTCTTAGTGAATTGGATGGCTACGGAAGTGATCGCCTGCTTCGCCTTCATCATCGCCATGATCGTGACCGTGACCGTGACCATGGTCGTGGTCATGATGGCCGTGCGGACCATGCACATGCTGATGCTGCACTTCTTCTTCTGAAGCCGCGCGCACTTCAGTGACATGCAATTCAAACACCAGGGCGATGCCGGCCAGCGGATGGTTGCCATCAAGCACGACGGTGTCTTCGGCGATTTCGGTGACGGTGAAGACCACCGCTGCCTCTTGATCATCATCTGGCGAACCCTCGAACTGCATCCCGACTTCCAGCGGCGATGGCAGACGGCTCTTTTGTTCCGTTTTGACCAGTTCGGCGTCGTATTCACCAAACGCGTCAGCCGGCTCCACCTTGAGCGTGGTGGTGTAGCCAAGCTCCTTGCCATCCAAAGCTTCTTCAATCTTGGGCAATGTATTTTCGTAGCCACCGTGCAGATAGATCATCGGCTCGCGACTTTCTTCGATCAGCACGCCTTGTGCATCGGACAGTTTGTAGTTCACGGAAACTACGGTATTTTTGGCAATCTTCATGTATGCCCCTTCTTTGGTATCTGGTTCATCAATCATTGCAGGCCCTTGAAGCGTCGGTGAAAACCGGCGGCGGCCTACGCTTTTTTGTACTGCGCCGATGTGTGCCTTGCCTCGTGGCATGGCGTTCGGTTTCAAGAAGGCATGACATGGTGAATGCGCTGCAATCTGCCTGCGCATTATACCTGTTCAATGCCTGCGCCATGGCACTACAGGCAGCTCTATAATAACGCCATGAAAAATTCCCTGACTCTGCTTGGCGGCATCACGCCCGCCGTCTTCCTGCGCGACTACTGGCATAAAAAGCCGCTGTTGATCCGCCAGGCCATTCCAGGTTTCCAGCCGCTGTTGTCGCGTCAGGCGCTATTCGAGCTGGCCGCGCGCGAAGATGTCGAATCGCGGCTGATCCAACAAGGCCAGAGCGACTGGAAAATGGATCACGGCCCGCTCGGTAAATTGCCGCCGTTGAAACAAAAGCAATGGACCATGCTGGTACAAGGCGTGAATCTGCACGACGATCAAGCCGATGCCTTGCTGCGCCAGTTCCGTTTCGTGCCCGATGCGCGCCTGGATGATCTGATGATCAGCTACGCCACCGATGGCGGCGGCGTCGGTCCGCATTTCGATTCCTACGATGTCTTTTTGCTGCAGGCGCATGGCAAACGGCAGTGGCGCATCAGTGCGCAAAAAGATTTATCGCTGGTCGACGGCATGCCATTGAAAATCCTCAGCAATTTCAAGGCCGAGCAAGAGTTTGTACTGGAACCAGGCGACATGCTTTACCTGCCGCCACATTATGCCCATGACGGTATCGCGCAGGGCGAATGCATGACTTATTCGGTCGGCTTTCGCGCACCAGCTTTCCAGGAAATCGGCGAAGCCTTTCTGCAATTCATGGCCGACTCGATTGATCTGCCTGGCCGCTATGCAGATCCTGACTTGCAGCCCGCCAAACATCCGGCGCAAATCCCTCCTGCTTTGCTCACACGCGTAAGCGAAGAAATCAACAAGATGCGCTTCACCGAGGACGACATCACGATTTTCCTCGGCGAATATTTGTCGGAGCCCAAGGCCTCAGTGTTCTTCGACCCATTGGACAAACCCTTGACTGCGGCACGTTTCGTCCAGGCTGCCAACAAACGCGGAATCAAACTATCGCCCAAGACCAGCATGCTCTATCGCGGCAAACATGTGTTCATCAACGGTGAGTCGTTTGCTGTGGGCCGGACCGATAAAGCCGTGTTGAGCAGCCTGGCCGATCAGCGTCGGCTCGAAAAAAGCACGTTGCAAGATGCCTCAAAGGATGTTCTTGAGGCCTTTTACGGCTGGTATCAGGATGGTTGGCTAGCACTCATTTGAGCACCCGAAATCAGCTTTATTTCAGCCTTTTTTAGACTTTGCCGAAGGCCGCAAACCTGCATAAATAAAGGCCTGACGCAAAGCTGACAAAATTTCCGACAATCTTACAAAATCTTACAGAAAAGAATATTTCGCATGTGATTTTCTAAAAATGTAGCTATAATATCGGGCTGGAAAGCTTTCGTTGTTTAGTGTGTCTACAAGGCGGCGAAATCATCCTGTAGAGCGATAATTACCGGTAATTATTCATCGCAAAATTTTGATTATTATTGAAGGAATATTCATGAAAAAGACTCTGTTGATCGCATCTTTGTTGGCCATTGCTTTGGCTGCTTGCGGTAAAAAAGAAGAAGCACCAGCACCAGCTCCAGCACCAGCAGCTGAAGCACCAGCAGCACCAGCAGCACCTGCTGCTGATGCAGCAGCACCAGCAGCAGCTCCTGCAGCTGACGCTGCAGCTCCTGCTGCAGCTCCAGCAGCTCCTGCAGCCGATGCAGCAGCTCCTGCAGCACCAGCAAAATAATCAACTGATTATTGAAAAAGCCGACCGATGGTCGGCTTTTTTACGCCTGCTTGCCTACTTCATACAGCAAGAATAAGGCCAGAAGCAAAGATCCACAGCGCTGACTGCAGCCGAACTAGGCAATCGCCACCCAGCCAAAACCCGCTTCCTGACCGGCAATCATAATCTCGGCCGGATGACTGGCAAGCGCACCACACAAGGCATTACGTGCCAACTCAGGGGTATTATTCTTGAGACTTAGATGAGCACCAATGATGGTTTTGAGACGATGTTTATCCAGTGCAGCGAGAATTTCAGCGCTGGTATCATTGGCTAAATGACCATAAGCACCGCCAATACGCCGCTTTAATGATAATGGATAAGAAGAGTCGGCCAACATTTGCCGATCGTGGTTGCATTCCAATATTAGTGCGTCACAACCGCCAAGCGCCTGCAGCAAATGCGCAGTGGATTGGCCGGCATCGGTGAGCATACCGAGCTTGCGACTACCGTCGCTCACCACAAACTGCACTGGTTCGCGAGCATCGTGCGGCACCGTGTAGGGCCGCAATGTCAACTCACCAATACTTAATGTTTCGCTATCGCGACAGAAATGCAAGGCAACATCTTTACAAGCCTGCTCTCCCACCGCTGCAAATGTGCCACGCGTGAGCCAGACCGGAATCCGATGACGGCGCGCAAATTTGAATACGCCACCGACGTGATCGCTATGCTCATGCGTAACCACGATGCCGCTAATATCTTGCGCAAGTTTACCCAGCCGCGCCAGACGGCGCTCGGTTTCTTTGATGCCAAAACCACAATCAACCATAACGGTGGTGCCATTACTGCAAGCACCCGCGCCGGAGTTCGACAAGGAATCGGCGCAAGAAGGAGAAAAACTGGGGGAGGTGGAAACGAGAAGAGAATTGCCTTCGCTGCCGCTGCCGAGACTTGCAAATTTCAACAGGGGCCTCGCGAAGACAATCTTTGATGCATTACTGACTTTAAATAAATTACTTCAGTTGATCGTTCAAGAGACCAAGAATATTGTCAGCGGTGGCAGAGATTTCCTGCTTGCCGTCATGATTCTGAATAATGATGGTACTGACATCGCCATTACCCTTGACCACGATCTGATAACGCACCGCCTGCTTGTCCTTATCCTTGGTGGAGAACATGCGCGAGAAGAAGCCACGATCATCCTTATCCTTGTTGGCATCTGCACTCTGATCAACATAACGCACGAAGTACAAGCCCTTCACACGATCACGATCTTCCACGGTGAAGCCAACCCGATCAAGCGCTAGGCCAATGCGACGCCATGCGCGGTCGAAATTTTCATCGACTTGAACACTGGAACCATTGGCTGTCTTGAGCAGTTTGGAGCGTGCCTGCATGGTCGGGGCATTGGCAAGGGCCGCCTTGGCCTTGGCTTGCTCCGCCCCCAGACGCACCATCAGGCGCGACAGGAACTCAGCCTCCAAACCAGGATCCGATGGACGCGCAGTCCATACTGAAGTTTCCTTGGAGCTGCCGGTCAACACTTCTTCGGCGCCACGGTGGCTGATGAAGATTTCGGTGGTCCCGTTCGCACCACGCTCCAGGCGCGTACGGAACTTGTCGCGCTCACCGGTCGAATACAGGGAGTCAAACACTTTACCCAAGGTATTACGCACAAAATCTTGCGGAATCTTGGCGCGGTTTTCAGCCCAGTCGGTTTCCATCACGCCGGTATCCGGAGATTCGACGTTAATCAGGAAACCGGAGTCTTGCCAGAAATCTTTGATCTGAGGCCACAAATCTTCCGGCGACTTGCTCACCACCAACCAACGCTGACTACCATCACGTTCGATGCGGATGTCCCCCTTGGAGGACGGTGCCACCGCAACCACATCCTTGGTTGGTGCGCTTGCTTGCTCCAGAGTATAGGCAGATGCAGTGGCAACACCCTTGTTCGCCTCAGGAATGGAATAACGATTTTCACGCTGCAGTTGTGTCAGATCCGGCGGCACATCCAGCTTTGGTGCTTGGACCTTGTCCGCACTCTTGTAATCGATACGGTCACCTTCCAGCAAATTGCCAACTGAGGTACATCCCGCCAACGTGGCAAGCATCAGGGCAATGACGAGACCGCGTTGCGGGAAAAGGTGTGAAACAGAGTGAACGTTCTTGCGAATTGTCATATCGTTACAATGAGAAGCGGATCCAGGTTCAAGGGAAAACGACACTGCCGTTTAGGTTTAATTGGTTATTTTAATACACCAGACTCGTGCAACGCCGTGCGCACAGTTTCGTGAAAGGCGGTGCCCAGGGGCGCCAGCGGCAAGCGCATGCCGGCTTCGATGAGCCCCATTTCGATCATCGCCCATTTCACCGGGACCGGGTTGGGTTCGACAAACAGCTTATTATGCAGCGGCAGCAGCTTGTTGTTCAGTTGCACTGTTTTGGCAATATTGCCACTCATGGCGGCCACACACAGCTCATGCATATCGCGCGGGGCCACGTTGGCAGTCACCGAAATATTGCCTTGCCCGCCATAGAGCATCAGTGCGAAGGCGGTTGCATCGTCACCCGAATACACCGCAAACGACTTCGGCGCCAGGCGGATCAGATCGCTACCGCGAGCGATATTGGCGGTGGCATCCTTGACACCCACGATGCCCTTGATCTGCGCCAGACGCAATATCGTTTCGTTGCTCATGTCAGCAACAGTGCGACCGGGGACGTTATACAGGATTACCGGCAAGTCGACCGCTTCGGCGATCTTCTTGAAGTGCAGGTACATCCCCTCTTGCGTCGGCCGATTGTAATAAGGAACGACTTGCAACGAAGCATCGGCGCCAACTTTCTTGGCGAATTCGGTCAATGCGATCGCTTCGGAAGTCGAGTTGCCGCCAGTACCGGCGATGATAGGAATGCGTTTGGCAGTATGCTCGACGGCAACTTTGATCAGTTCGGCGTGCTCTTCAACCGACACTGTCGGCGACTCGCCGGTAGTGCCGACGATCACGATGCCGTCCGTGCCCTCGGCAATATGCCAATCAATCAACTTGCGCAGCCCCGGAAAATCGAGACTGCCATCCGGATGCATCGGCGTGACGATGGCGACTATGCTGCCCTTGATCATGATGTTAGTGCGTAGAAAAAATACGTTGACGGGAAAAAGACCGATTGTAGCGGATCGCCACTACTACTGGTCATTTTGTTCTCATTTGCTTACATTCGCTATACAAGCACCGGCTTGTGCGTTCAGTAACTCAGGCCCATGGCTTCACGCACATCGCGCATGGTGTCTTGCGCCAGCTTGCGTGCATGGTCACAGCCATCAGCAATAATGGCACGCACCAGCGACGGATCGTCCAGATATTGCTGGGCACGCTCCAGCATGGGCTGTTGCTCCTTGAGGATGGCGTCAATCACCGGCTGCTTGCATTCGAGACAACCAATTCCTGCTGAGCGGCAACCTTTATCAACCCATTGCCGCGTGGCGTCGTCAGAATATACCAGATGGAACTGCCAGACCGGACATTTGCCCGGATCGCCAGGGTCGGTACGGCGCACGCGCTGGGGATCAGTCGGCATGGTCCGTACTTTTTTGGTGACCGCATCCTTGTCTTCACGCAGGGCAATGGTATTGCCGTAGCTCTTGGACATCTTGGCACCATCCAGACCAGGCAAGCGCGAGGCTTCGGTCAACAAGGCCTGAGGCTCGGTCAGAATCAGCTTGCGGCTGCCTTCCAGATAGCCGAACAGACGCTCGCGATCGATCATGGACAGGTTTTGCGCATCATCGAGCATGGCTTTGGCCTGTTCCAGCGCCTCTTCGTTACCTTTTTCCTGAAATTCCGTACGCAGCTCAAGATACAACTTGGAACGCTTGCTGCCCAGTTTTTTGACAGCTTCGCGGGATTTCTCCTCGAAGCCTTTTTCCTTGCCATAAAGATGATTAAAGCGCCGCGAAATCTCGCGCATCATTTCAATGTGAGGAATCTGATCTTCACCAACCGGCACTTGGCTGGCGCGATAAATCAGGACGTCGGCGGCTTGCAGCAAGGGATAGCCGAGAAAACCATAGGTCGCCAGATCGCGATCGCTGAGTTTTTCCTGCTGATCCTTGTACGTCGGCACGCGCTCCAGCCATCCCAGCGGCGTCGCCATCGACAGCAACAGATGCAGCTCGGCGTGCTCGGGCACGCGCGACTGGATAAACAAGGTTGCCTGGGAAGGATCCACACCAGCAGCCAGCCAATCGACCACCATTTCCCAGGTGCTGTGCTCAATCACACTGGGATCATCATAATGGGTCGTCAATGCATGCCAGTCGGCGACAAAGAAGAGACAGGGCAGCTCGGACTGCAGTCTGACCCAATTTTTCAGGGCTCCGTGGTAATGGCCCAGATGCAGCGCACCCGTCGGACGCATACCAGAGACAACGCGATCAGGGTACATAATAGTTTTAGTTAATCAGTAAAAGTAACGGAGAGGTAATCCATTGCAACACGGCTTGCGTCAAGACCATGACAGGCTCCATCCACCAGGTGTAAATGACTTTCAGCAACACCAAGCCCATCACAATGAAGAAACCATAGGGCTCGATTTGGGCAAATTTATACGCATAGCGGTTGGGCAGTAAACTTATCAGAATACGGCCGCCATCGAGCGGTGGAATCGGGAAAAGATTGAAGGCGAACATCACCAGATTAGTCAATACCCCGGCTTTGGCCATGAGCATGAAGAATTCTTCCTCGACGCCGCCAATGACCAGCATATAAATCAAGATAGTCCACACCAGCGCCATCACAAAATTGGCCGCGGGCCCAGCCAGCGCCACCCATGCCATATCCCGCTTAGGTTTGCGCAACTTGCCGAAATCCAGCGGTACCGGCTTGGCATAACCAAACAGAAAGGCGCCGCTGGTGGCGAAATAAAGCAAAATAGGGATGACGATGGTACCGAAAGGGTCAATATGTCTGAGCGGATTAAGGCTCATGCGCCCCATCATGTAGGCGGTATTGTCGCCAAAGTACTTGGCTGCATAGGCGTGGGCCGCCTCGTGCAGGGTAATCGCAAAAAGTACCGGGAGCGCATAGACTGCGACAGTCTGGATAAGATCATTCATGGGTGCGAATTTTATCAGAGGGACAAGCACCGGCTGTGGAAAATCATCGCCGGCTGCCGGCAACGGGAACTTACGGCACGAAATATTGCTTAATAGGCAATGTTTTTAACAGAAAAATCACGCCGCCTACCATCACAATGCAACATCGAGCGCTCGCGGCTACAAGCCAAACAGTGCAGCATCGCCTCGCCCTTGCCGCACCAGTACTGCTTCATTGTCGTCGCTAAGGTCGATCACGGTAGTCGGCTCCAGACTACAGGCACCGCTGTCGATGATGAGTTCGATCTGCTTCTCAAGACGGTCGCGAATTTCATCAGCGCTGGTCAGCGCGTCTTCCTGATCGCGCAGAATCAGCGTCGTCCCCAGCAACGGCTGCCCCAGCTCGGCCAACAAGGCGTGCGCGATCTGGTTTTCCGGCACGCGTAGGCCGATGGTCTTGCGCGAAGGATGACTGAGCCGGCGCGGCACTTCCTTGGTAGCCTCCAGAATGAAGGTGTAGGGTCCGGGCGTAGCGGCCTTGAGCAAACGATATTGACGATTGTCGACCTTGGCGTATTGGGCAATCTCGCTGAGGTCACGACACAACAAGGTCAGGTGATGCTTGTCGTCGACACCGCGAATACGCCGCACACGTTCCACTGCGTCCTTGTTGTCGAGCTGACAAACCAGGGCGTAACAAGAATCGGTCGGCAAGGCCACAATACCGCCAGCGCTAATGATTTGCGCAGCTTGCTTGATGAGACGCAGCTGCGGATTATCGGGATGGATTTGAAAAAACTGACTCATGCGTCCTTCATTGAAAAATAAGCTGCCGCCAACGACAAAACGGCGGCTACACGCCGCCGTTTGTTCTGATCCAGCGCGTTAGCGCTGACCGCGCAAGGCTGCAATGCGCTGCTCCAGCGGCGGGTGACTGGAAAACAGTTCGAGAAAACCAGACTTGTCATTGATCCCCATGGCTGCCATCGATTGCGGCAAGCCACTAGCCTGCACCCCGCCTAGACGCGCCAACGCATTGATCATCGGCTGCGGATTGCCCAGCAAACGGGCCGAACCGGCGTCGGCGCGGAATTCACGATGACGCGAAAACCAGGCCACGATAATCGAAGCGCCAATGCCGAAAACAATCTGACAGACGATCACCGTCACCATATAGCCGATGCCGGGGCCGGAATCATTATCGTTGCGGCGCAGGGCTGAATCGACAAAATAACCAACAACGCGCGAGAGAAACACCACAAAGGTATTCACCACACCCTGGATCAGGGTCATCGTGACCATGTCGCCATTGGCAATATGCGCCACCTCATGACCCAGCACGGCTTCTACCTCTTCCTGGGTCATGCCTTGCAACAGGCCGGTCGATACCGCTACCAGCGCCGAGTCCTTGAATGCTCCTGTCGCAAAGGCATTGGGCTCGCCGTCATACACGGCGACTTCTGGCATGGCAATGCCAGCACGCTGCGCCAGTTTGCCAACGATGTTGAGCAACCACACCTCGGTGGAATTGGCAGGGGTCTCAATCACGCGCGCGCCGGTGCTCCATTTAGCCATCGGCTTGCTGATCAACAGCGAAAAGATCGACCCTGTGAAACCGACCACGATGGAGAACACCAGCAGCATCGACAGATTCAAACCGGACCGGCTCATGAACCGATCCACTCCCAGCAGCGACAAGATCACGCTCATCACCACCAGCACGGCAATATTGGTTGCAAGGAAGAGGAAGATGCGTTTCATCCGAAGACTCCTATCTGCTAACTGCTATTGAAAAAGTGCATATTAGATAGGATCGGGGGCGCAAAAATCAAGTCCTGCGGCAGACGCCTCTAGGGAATCAGAGCGCCCAATCGTGCCAGACCGGTTTCAGACCGCTCGGCAATGGCGGCAACTGCCCCAGATCCACACGCGACTCGCCCGGACCATGAAAGTCGGAACCGATCGAGGCCAGGAAACCATAATGCTTGGCGACGCGGGCGTATTGTTCGTATTGTTCAGGAGTATGACTGCCCGTGTTGACTTCAATGGCCGTGCCACCGAGTTGTTTGAATTCATCGAACAGCGCGCCAAATTCCAGGTCGCTGTATTGATAGCGCCCGGGGTGAGCAATCACGGCAACGCCATTGGCACCGCGAATCCATTCGACTGCCTCTCCCAATGCGGCCCAGCGATGCGGCACATAACCTGGCTTGCCTTCGGACAAATATCTGCGGAACACTTCCTTGGTATCGGCGCAATAGCCGGTTTCAACCAAAAAACGGGCAAAATGCGTACGCGACATCAGATCCGGATTGCCAACATGCTTGAGCGCGCCTTCAAAGGCACCAAAAATACCGACCTTGGCCAGCGCTGCTGCGATATCACGAGCACGCCGCTCGCGACCGTTGCGAGTTGCCGCGAGTCCCTGTGTCAGCGCCGTATTGGTTTCATCAATGCGCAAACCGACAATATGCACAGTCTGGCCAGCCCAGGTTACCGAAATTTCCACTCCCGCCACATGCCGCATGCCAAGCGCCTCGGCAGCCTGGCGCGCCAGCGCGACACCACTAATTTCGTCATGATCGGTCAGTGCCCAGACATCGACACCGTTGGCCTTGGCACGCGCGGCCACCTGCTCCGGTGGCAACAAGCCGTCGGAAACATTGGAATGGCAATGCATATCAACATTGAGCATGGGGAACATTGACGTGATAAAAAGTGGTCGATATTCATTGTACGCTGCATCCTAGTGCGCTGCTGCATACGCACATCGACCGCATTCGACCGTATAAGAGACCATCTACGCGCAGAGGAAGCCCTCAATTTCGGTCGCCAGCAAGGCAGGCTGATCATGATGCAACATATGGCCGGCATCGGGAATGACAGCCATACGTACATCGCGCAGGAAGCCGATGCGACGATCAACTTCTTGCCGCTTCAGAGCATCTTTGCCGAACCAATGCCAAATATCCGTCTGCTCGGCTTCCACCCACAGCACCGGTGCTGTGATCTGTTGCCAGCACGCGGTGATTTCATCGACATGATAAAGGATGGGATTGACTTTCTTGTGCGCCGGATCACCGAGGATTTCCCAGTCCCCGGCGTCATTTTGGCGAGACCAATGCGATGCCAGAAAGGTGGCGCGCTCATTGTTCAAGCGCGGATTGGTCTTTTGCAGACGCGCCACCACCCCAGCCAGCGAAGTATAGGAGCGTAGTGCCGGCTCTTGCCGCAACTCGTCAAGCCAGCTGGCGAATCGGCCAGGCGCCTGCTCCGGCCGGGTCACGGGAAGACCAAAACCTTCCAGATTGATCAGTTTGGCAATACGCTGCGCACGCACGCCGGCGTATACGCCAGCGATGTTGCCGCCCATGCTATGCCCCAACAGATAGATGGCCTCGTCGGCAGCATAGTGATCCAGCAAGGCATCAAGATCGGCCAGGTAATCGGGCTGCCAATAAGTGTCGGCCTGCGGTCTCTCGGTCAGCCCAAAACCACGCCAGTCCGGAGCAATCACGTGCCAATCCTGCTGCAGATGATCGACGACGAACTGAAACGACGCCGATACATCCATCCAGCCATGCATCATGAACAGCTTGGGTGCCCCAGCATTACCCCAGTGCCGGACGTGATAGCGCAATTTGCGAATAGTAAGGAATTCTGAACGAGAGGGCTTCATGGTGCGAGTTGGCGACGGAAGAAACCAACTAGTATAAAGCCATCATCTGACAGGGTTCAAACTTGCGCCTGCATGCTACTGCAGGTAGCGTCCCAGATCGAAAGATGAGCGATGACCGAGCGTATGGAAATGGCTCTCCAGCCATCGCTGCGCGGTCGCGCGGCCTTCGGCGTGCAAGGCATGGATAAACGAGGTTTTGGTATTGAGCTTGCTCATCACATCAAGCTGACTCATCAGGTCGTTGGCTTCCAGCACATGCATGTTGAGCCGCTTGAGGCGCCGCTCCAGCGTACCGAATGCGAACATCGCTGTTTCGGCTTCACGCTTGGCCAACGCCAGGCCGCCCAGTTCGGTAAAGAAGGCCGAGCTGAAACTGATTTCACTCAGGCGCTGCCCGATTTCCGTGATCGTAGTCGGCGTACCCGGACGACTACAGGGATGCAGCAGCACCACCATCAAGTCGCGTGCCGAACACCGATACAACAAAGGAAAAATCGGCGGATTTGCCGTCAGTCCACCATCCCAATAGGCTTCGCCATCGATTTCCACCGGCCGGTGCATCGACGGCAGGCAGGCTGAAGCCAACAAGGCATCCAGCGTCAAATCACGATTACGGAAGATTTTCAGTGTGCCGGTGCTCACGCGGGTGGCCGCGATGAAGAGCTTGATCGTGCCGGTATGGCGTAGACGCTCGAAGTCAATCTGCTCTTGCAAGATATCGCGCAAGGGATTGATATCAAAGGGATTGAGCTGCGTTGGTGAAAAAAAGCGCGTCATCGCCAGCAATGCCTGCATCCCGGCTGGCGCCGACTGATTAAATAAACTGCCGCCACCTGATTGAATTTCGGGCGCCAAAAAACTGAACGGTTCCTTGATCGCAATTCGGCCCCAAAAGGCCGCCAGCGCTTCGCGCGCACCCTCTCGGCCAGCCTTGCAAAAGCCATGCGCCAAAACCGTGGCATTCATGGCACCGGCACTGGCGCCGCTAATTCCTTCGAGCTCAATCCGGGTGTCTTCCAGCAATCGGTCCAGCACACCCCAGGTGAACGCACCGTGTGATCCACCACCCTGCAATGCCAACGTCACAATCTTGTTTTGCATGCCGTTCCTCAGGTTCATCGCGCCGTGCCAACAGGGCTTGCCGCGTCATTGTGCGGTCATTTTGACTGACTATCTTCAACCACGAATGCCATGTTATAACATGTTCGTGTACATCTCTTTGCAGGAAAACTCTATGAAATCAATCTGTGTCTATTGTGGTTCATCAGCTGGCGCTTCCGAGATCTATGCTGAGGGAGCGCGTGCGCTGGCGCAAGAAATGGTCAAAGACAATATTGCACTGGTATATGGTGGCGGCAATGTCGGCCTGATGGGCATTATCGCCAGTGAAGTCATTCGTCTGGGCGGCGAAGCCACCGGCGTGATACCCAAAGCGCTGCTGGACAAAGAGCTCGGCCATCACGGCCTGACCCGTCTGCACATCGTCAAGGACATGCATGAGCGCAAGGCCATGATGGCCGAGCTGTCAGACGGATTTATCGCCATGCCTGGCGGCATGGGTACTTTGGAAGAATTGTTTGAAGTGTTGACCTGGGCTCAACTGGGCTTCCACTACAAACCGATCGGACTATTCAACGTTGCCGGCTTTTATGACGATCTGATTTCATTTATCGAACATCTGGTATCGCAGCGCTTCCTCACTGCCGAGCAAGCCCTGCTGATGATGCATGAAGCCAAGCCGGCCGACCTGCTGCAGCGCTTCAAGACCTTCAAACCCAGCTATACCAACAAATGGGCCGACCCGGGCGTGCCTGCCAAGCTCACGCCGTAGACGATGAGGCATAGGGCAGGCATATCGCTCTGCCCTGTTGCTCGCGTCAGCTATCAAGCGCCTGGCGGAAATCCTCAACTAAATCAGCCGTATCTTCGATACCAACGGACACGCGAATAAGTGACTCGGCAATGCCCATGCTGGCGCGTCGTTCTGCACCCATTTCATAAAAGATCGTGTGTGCAACCGGAATCACCAAGGTGCGCGTATCACCCAGATTGCTGGACGGTATCGCCAGTTGCATGCGGTTGAGATAGTCAAAGCAGTCAATCCCATCCTGCAGCTCGAAACTGAGCAAACTCCCGTAGGAACGGAACAACGCGGTTGCCAGCGCATGCTGCGGATGCGAAGGCAAGCCCGGGTAATACACTGCCGCCACGCGCGGATCGGCATCAAGCATCTGTGCGATCGCCAACGCATTGGCGCATTCCCGTTCTTGCCGCAGGGCGATGGTTTCGGCGCCAACGGCCACATGGTGCGCAGCTTCCGGTCCCAGCGAGGCGCCGAAATCGCGCAGCCCCTTGGCGCGGATCTGCGCCAAGCCCCATTGCTGCTGCGGGTTCTTCTTGTAATTGTCGGCAATATGCGGATAACGCGACCAATCGTACAGACCGGTATCCGTGAGCGCACCACCCAGAACATTGCCATGGCCACTGATAGACTTGGTCAGTGAATTGATCACCAGCCCGGCGCCAACCGCCTTAGGCTGGAACAGGTAAGGCGAGGTCATGGTGTTATCGACAATGTAGAGAATGCCGCGCTCGCGGCACAACTCGCCGATACGCTGCAGGTCGGCGATCTGCGTACGCGGATTGGCAATGGTTTCGACAAACACGATGCGCGTTTGCGGTGTCAACGCCTGCTCCACTTGCTTGACGTCAGTAGCGTCCACCATCGATACGCGCACACCCTGCGCATTGACCGTCTGCCACATGCTATTGGTATTACCGAACAGGAAGGCCGAAGACACCACATGGTCGCCTTCGCGCAACAAGCTTTGCACCACTGCACCGATGGCCGCCATGCCGGTGGCGAAGCAGATGGTGGACAAGCCCCCCTCCATCTTGGTGATTTTGTCTTCCAGCGCCGACACAGTCGGGTTGCCCTGGCGACCGTAACGATAGCCCGGCTGCTTGCCCTGAAAGACTTCGGCCAGCTGGCGCGCATCCTTGTAGCCGAACGCCACAGAGGTGTGAATCGGCTTGTGCAGTGAACCGTGCTCAATCGATTTTTGACGATCGCTGTGCAAAATGGTGGTGGTGAAGCCGTATTTTTTCTCGTTCATGGTAATCAAAACAATCGCAGACAAGCAAATAGGAAACGATAATGATAAGCCAGTTCAGCCGCCCCGGCAGCACAATAAAAAACGCCGGATGCTGAAGGCACGCCGGCGTTTTTTATTCTTTGGAACAAATCTGAATCAAGCTCCCGCTATCAATCGGCGCGGGCCAGATTCAAATTGAGCTGCGAACGCACTGCGTCATCCACAGCCGGTTTTGGATTCTTGCGCACGAACTCGAGACGATCGAGGTAGTCGCGCGAGATATCACCGGTAATGTAGTGACCGTCGAAGCAAGATGCTTCCAAACTTTTCAACGCCGGATTGAGGTCGGAGATCGAACGCTTGAGCGCTTCCACATCTTGATACACCAAGGCGTCGGCGGTGATCTCGCGGCACACTTCTTCTTCGGTGCGGCCGTAGGCGATAAGCTCATCGCGGGTCGGCATGTCAATACCGTAGACATTCGGGAATTTTACCGGCGGCGCTGCCGAGGCAAAAATCACCCGTTTGGCGCCGGCTTCACGCGCCATTTGCACGATTTCACGACTGGTCGTACCGCGCACGATCGAATCATCCACCAGCAAGACGCTCTTGCCCTTGAACTCACTGCCAATGGCATTGAGTTTCTGACGTACCGACTTCTTGCGCAAACCTTGGCCTGGCATGATGAAGGTGCGGCCGATATAGCGATTCTTGATAAAACCTTCACGGTATTGCAAATTCAATTTAAGCGCCAGCTCCATGGCGGCAGGGCGCGACGAATCAGGAATCGGCATGACCACATCGATCTCACCGCTGGCAATTTCACGACGGACTTTCTCGGCCAAAAATTCCCCCATCTTCAGACGAGCAGCGTAGACCGAAGCGCCATCCATGACTGAGTCAGGACGGGCCAGGTAGACGAATTCGAACGCACAGGGGTTTAGTGTCGGGTTGTCGGCACATTGCTGGTTGTAGAGTTTGCCATCATTGTCGATGAAAATTGCTTCGCCCGGCAGGACGTCACGCAGGAAGCGGAAACCCAGCCCTTCAAGCGCCACCGACTCACTGGCCAGCATGTATTCGGAACCCTTGTCGGTTTCATTAAAACCCAGGCACATCGGTCGGATACCGTAGGGATCACGGAAACCCAGCACACCGTAGCCGGCGATTTGCGCCACCACAGCATAGGAGCCGCGCACGCGCTTGTGCACCATGGCCACGGCCTTGAACAAGGCAGCCGGATCGAGCGAATAACCGGTAGTGGCCTGCTGCAATTCATGCGCAAACACATTGACCAGCACTTCGGTATCGGAATCGGTGTTGAGGTGGCGACGGTCGTTCTTGAACATCTCGACCTTGAGCTGCTCGGCATTGGTCAGGTTGCCGTTGTGCGCCAGGATGATGCCGAACGGCGCATTGACATAAAACGGCTGCGCCTCTTCTTCGTTGGATGAGCCAGCGGTCGGATAACGCACCTGCCCAATGCCAGTATTACCGGGCAAAGAGCGCATATTGCGCGTACGGAATACATCACGCACCAGGCCGTTGGCCTTGTGCATAGAAAAACCGCCTGCATGATTGGTTGCGATACCTGCCGCATCTTGTCCGCGATGCTGCAAAAGCAGCAGTGCATCGTAGAGCAGCTGATTGACTGGACTATGGGAAACGACGCCGACTATGCCACACATGGTGGACTCCTAAACAAGAACAAAATTAAAAATGGACATGCTGCGTGAACTGGCCCGGCAAATGCGGTTTAACTAACGCTACAGCCTGCTCGGCCAGCGGACTTAACAAGGCATCTTTCCAGAAGGATTGCTGCGGAATCTGCGTCGTTCCGCACAACAATACCACTGCCAGCACAATCACCACCCCGCGCGCCAGACCGAAGACGGCACCAAGGACACGATCAAGCAGCGACAGCCCGCTAGCTTTCACCAGCTCCTCCACCGCCCTGGTCAGTAGCGCCATCAATAGGCGCGTGCCAATGAACAAGACAATGAAAGCCACAATCAATTTTGTCGACTCGCCCGGCATGACATCGGGCAACATCGGCGCCAATACTTCACCATAGGCGTTAGCGACGACGAATGCAATGACCCAGCCGGCCAGCGACAACAGCTCTCTGACCAAGCCGCGCAGCATACTGATCAATACCGAGCACGCCAGCACCAGCAGCACCAGATAATCAAAGATCGTCACGATACCTTATCTGCAGTATGTTCAATATGAGAGCATTGTCCGACAAAATCAAGGTGCAACGATCGTGGCATTGAGGCCCAGCTTGTTAATCTTGGCGCGCATCTTGTTGGCTTCTTCCTTGGTGGCGAAGGGGCCGACACGAATGCGCGTGCGGTCACCATCCTGAGTCGCCACTTTTTGCGTAAAAGACTTGATTCCGGCCTTACTGAGCTTGCCGCGCAGCTCATCGATTTTTTCCTGCGTTGCCAATGCCGCAACCTGAATGACGAATTTGCCGCCGCCGGCAGTTGCAACCGGTTTTTTACCCGTGCTGCCAGCCTTGCCCTCCAGGATTGCCATGGCACGCACGCTGTCGTCAGCTTGCGGCATGGCCTCAGCGGCTTCCTTCTTGCGCTCAGGCGCCTTGCTGTCGGACGTGGAGGCATTACTATCGGTTTTAGCGACAGGCTTGCCAGCTTCCGGGGCCGGCGGCGAAACCGGCATCGTATCAGGCGGTGCAACATTGGCCGGCGCGCTCGGCAACACCGGAAGTTCAGGCTCCATGCCCGGCTTTTGAGCCGCCGTCGCTTCAGCCGACTCATCCTTGGCCGCGGCCAACGGATCGACTGGTTTGGCGGCGGCATCCTTGCCATCCTTGGATGGAATCTGAATCGCGATGTCATCGGCCAGAGGCTTTGGCTCTGAATCAAGAATCATCGGTAACAGGATTACCATAGCCAGCACTAGGGCGATGGCGCCGATCAAACGCCGCCGAGCACGTTTCTTTTCGGGCAAGGTGGCATCGCTCGGCTCATCCTTGGCGGACTTGCGCACATTCGCACTGCTACTGCGGCGACCGCGCACAGCGGCCGATTCGCCTGCAGAACGAGAGAGGAATTCGCCCTGACCGGAAGCAGATTCCTGCTTGTTTTTACGAAAAAACGAGAACAAGCCCATGCTGGTCTAAGTTAGGTGGTCTGAAAAAAGCAGATATTGGGTCATTAACGGCGCAAACTCGCGAACTTTAATGCAATTCAGGCTTGCGCGCCGTCATCACGCCTGCAACGGTAAGGAATGAACCAAAGACCACAATTCTATCATTCTCGCCGGCCCTGCTCTGCGCATTCGCAAAGGCTGCCGCCGGCGTGTCGAACACTTCTATGCTGCAAGCCGCGTCAGGCTTGAATTCCGGCTCAACACCCGCCTCCAGCAACTTGTCCTTGAGTTGTTGCGCGCTAGCCGCACGCGGCAACGGCAAGCCGGTCACGCACCAATGATCGATCTTGCCTTTAAGATGCCCGATGACGCCGTCAATGTCTTTATCCAGCATCGAGCCGAACACCGCATAGGTGTAGGGGTGAAAGCCCATATTGTCGAGATTTTGGGCCAAGGTGGCCGCCGCATGTGGATTATGCGCCACATCCAGAATCACCAGCGGCTGGCCGGGCAACACCTGGAAACGCCCTGGCAATTCGACCGTGGCCAGACCGGTACGCACTTCCTGTGCACCAACCGGCAGACGCTCGCGCAAGGCTTCCAGAGCCGCTAACGCCGCGCTGGCATTGAGCAATTGATTGGCACCGCGCAGGCTCGGATAGGCTAGTGAGTTGCGGCGTTGCGTGCGGCCGCCATAGGCCCATTGCTGCTTATCGCCGGTGTAATTAAAATCACGCCCCATCAGCCATAAATCAGCACCGATGGCTTCGGCATGCTGGATCAACGCGGCCGGCGGCAAAGGATCACCGCAGATGGCAGCTTTACCGGGACGGAAGATGCCGGCCTTTTCAAAACCGATTTCATCGCGCGTATTACCCAGGTATTCGGTATGGTCAATGTCGATACTGGTGACCACGCTGACATCGGCATCAATCACATTGACCGCATCCAGACGACCACCCAGACCCACTTCAAGAATCGCCACATCGAGTTTGGCATCGGCCAGCAACTTCATGATGGCCAGCGTGGTGAATTCAAAATAGCTCAGCGAGATATCGCCGCGTTGCGCCTCAACCGCTTCGAACGCGGCAATCAGCTCAGCGTCGGCGGCCGAGCTACCATCCACCCTGGCGCGTTCATTGAAATGCAGGAAATGCGGCTTGATGTACAAACCCACGCGATAGCCGGCGCGCATCAGTATCGATTCCAGCATGGAACAAGTCGACCCCTTGCCATTGGTGCCGGCCACCATGATGACTGGACAGGCAAAGCGAATATCGAGTTTTTCCTTGACCGCTCTGACGCGCTCAAGCCCCATATCGATCGCCTTACTGTGGCGGGTTTCCAGAAGCGCCAACCAGTCGGCCAACGTGCTCGGAGTGTTTGCTTGCGGTAACATTACTTGAACTCGGATCGACCCTGCGACAGGCCATGCGGTGAATCGAAAACGGCTAAAAAACAAAAACCCGAACTTGCAGTGCGTATCAAGTTCGGGTCGGCCAGGCCTATTGCCGGCAGATTCAGGAAACGGTTTCCGCCGCCTGATTTTGCAACAACGCTAGCAAACGCGCGATTTCTTCGCGCATCTTGCGACGATCAACGATCATGTCGATAGCGCCCTTAGTGACCAGGAACTCCGAACGCTGAAAACCTTCCGGCAATTTTTCGCGTACGGTATTTTCGATCACACGCGGACCGGCGAAACCGATCAGCGCTTTCGGCTCTGCCATCACGATGTCCCCCATGAAGGCAAACGAGGCCGATACGCCGCCCATGGTCGGATCAGTGAGCACGCTGATGAACGGCAGCTTCTTTTCTGCCAGCTTGGTCAGCATGGAAGTGGTCTTGGCCATTTGCATAAGCGACAACAAACCTTCTTGCATACGTGCACCGCCAGTGGCAGTCACGCAGATGAACGGCACTTTTTGCTCCAGCGCCATCTGCGCGCCGCGGGCAAAACGCTCGCCGACCACGGAACCCATGGAACCGCCCATGAATTCGAATTCAAAGCAGGCCACCACTACCGGCAAGGTCATGATCGCGCCGCCCATCACCACCATGGCGTCGGTTTCACCTGTCGCTTCCAGCGCGTCTTTAAGGCGATCTGGATATTTTTTGCTGTCTTTGAACTTCAGCGTATCGACCGGCAAGGCTTCTTGGCCGATTTCAAAACGGCCACCTTCGTCGAGCAAGGCATCCAGACGCGCACGGGCGCGAATGCGCATGTGGTGGCTGCACTTGGGGCAAACGTGGAGATTGGATTCCAGGTCGGTGCGATACAACACTGCTTCGCAGGACGGGCACTTGACCCATAGACCTTCGGGTATCGACTTCCGGCTTGTGGAATCGCTACGTTGAATTTGAGGCGGGAGTAATTTCTCTAGCCAGCTCATAGAAACCTCTTTCTAATTTCCGGTGGCGCATTGTACCAGAGCCCTGGAGTTACAAGCGCTTACGATAAGTTGTTTGCATTTTGGCAATTTCAGCAAAGAAAATTGCCACCCAGGATTGCCGCCGCTTAGCTATCCATGGCCAGCCGGATACCGCTCACGAAAGCGTGTACCGCTTCCACTGCTCGCTCCTGCGGCGTGTTTTCCAACTCCTGGATGATGCGACTACCAATCACGACCGCATCGGCCACCTGGCTTACTGCCTTGGCAGTGGCACCGTCGCGGATGCCAAAACCGACGGCAATGGGCAATTTGACATGCTTGCGGATGGCCGCAATACGCGCTGCCACATCCACCGTATCAATATTGCCAGCGCCGGTGACGCCTTTGAGCGACACATAGTAGCTGAAACCGCTGCTGAACTTGGCAACCTGTTCGATGCGCTCTTCGGTCGAGGTCGGCGCCAGCAGGAAGATGGGGTCCAGCCCATGTGCCTGCATTTTGCGGGCAAATTCTTCGCATTCTTCCGGCGGGTAGTCGACCACGATGGTGCCATCGACGCCAGCCTCTTTAGCCGCAGCAATGAAGGCATCGACACCGAAGCGCTCAATCGGATTGGCATATCCCATCAACACCACCGGCGTGGTGGTATTGGTTTGTCGAAATTCTCGCACATAACCCAGTACATCCAGGGTGCTGACTCCGAATTTGAGCGCACGTTCACAAGCACGCTGGATGACCGGACCTTCAGCCATGGGATCCGAAAACGGCACGCCCAGCTCAAGAATGTCGACGCCTCCTGCCACCAGCGCATGCAACAAGGGCACCGTCAATTGCGGTGCCGGATCACCGGCGGTGATGAAAGTGATCAGCGCTTTTTTATTGGCCGCAGCCAGCGTTGCAAAGGTAGATTGGATACGGGACATGGTTTTGGAATGTAGTGTGTTGGTATCTTGACAGCGCCCGACGTTACCCTGGCGGGGCCACCGGGCGCTGTCGGCAGGCTCAGGCCAGGCGTTGTTGCACCGTGTGCATGTCCTTGTCGCCACGACCGGACAGGTTGACCAGGATAATCTTATCCTTGGGCAAAGTGGCGGCCAGTTTGGCGGCATGGGCCAGCGCATGGCTGGACTCCAATGCCGGAATAATGCCCTCGATGCGGCAGCAGGTGTGAAAAGCCGCCAACGCCTCCTCATCGGTGATGCAGGCATAGCTGGCACGCCCGCTATCCTTGAGCCATGCATGTTCAGGACCGACGCCAGGATAATCCAAACCGGCCGATACCGAATGAGTCTCGATGATCTGGCCGTTAGCATCCTGCAGCAAATAAGTGCGATTGCCGTGCAGCACGCCGGGCGAACCTAACGTCAGTGAGGCCGAATGACGACCACTCTCCAAGCCATCACCGGCGGCTTCGACACCGACCAGTTTGACATCATGATAATTAATGTAAGGATAGAAAATACCCATCGCATTGGAACCTCCACCGACCGAGGCCACCACGTAGTCCGGCTGACGGCTGGCAATTTCCGGCATCTGTTCCAGACACTCATTACCGATCACTGACTGGAAGTCGCGCACCATCATTGGATAAGGATGGGGACCGGCGACTGTGCCGATGATGTAAAAGGTCGTCTCGACATTGGTGACCCAGTCTCGCATGGCTTCATTCAAGGCGTCCTTGAGCGTTTTGGAGCCGGACTCGACTGGCACCACTTTAGCGCCCAGCAACTCCATCCGATAAACGTTCTGCAACTGCCGTTTGACGTCTTCGCTGCCCATGTAGACGATGCACTCCATACCAAAACGCGCGCAAATGGTAGCGGTCGCCACGCCATGCTGACCGGCGCCGGTTTCTGCGATGATGCGTTTCTTGCCCATGCGCTTGGCCAGCAAAGCCTGACCGATCACATTGTTGATCTTGTGTGCACCGGTGTGATTGAGGTCTTCGCGCTTGAAATAGATCTGCGCGCCACCGGCCTGCTCCGACCAGCGCCGGGCGTGATAAATCGGACTGGGACGACCGACAAAGTGCTTCAATTCGCTGTGAAATTCGGCCAGAAACTGCGCATCGTGCTGGTAATGGGCATAAGCCTCGCGCAACTCCTTGAGGGCATAGGTCAGGGTTTCAGCAACGAAGCTACCGCCGTACTGGCCGAAATGCCCACGTGCATCTGGCAGGTTGTAGGGCGCAGTCTGCACGATAGAGGCAGTGGCGACGGGCTGACGTTCGGCAATATTGCCGAGTGCTTCTAATTCTTTCATTGGAATTCCTTTGATGTTCCTGAAGAACCGGTGCATCGGATCATTTGCTCTGAACCTTCACACCAGTGCCTGCATGCCGTGCTAGGCAGCATCCGCCAGACGAACCGCATTGATGAAAGCGTTGATCTTGGCGGCATCCTTGATGCCTTTGGCAGCTTCGACACCACTGCTGATGTCGACGGCGTGCGGACGCACGCGCTGCACTGCGTCAGTCGCGTTTTGTACGCTCAAGCCACCACTTAAAACGACCCGAGGCGCGAGTTCTTTTGGAATGAGAGACCAATCGAAAACCTTTCCACTACCGCCATATTGCTCAACCAGAGTATCAAGCAACAACCCGACAAACAGCGGGCTGGCGCAACGGCAATCTGATTCGTATTTTAGCAAATCCGCGGCCGTGGTTGCGGTTCCTATGCGTGCGGCACGCAGAAAAGGCCTTTTTACAGCAGCAGCAATTGCGGCGCACTGCTCAGGCGTTTCATCTCCATGAAATTGCAACAATGACAATGGCGCCTGTGCCAGCACCTCGGCCACCTCTTGCGCACTGGCGTTGACGAACAAACCGACGGTGGAAATGAACGGTGGCACCGTTGCCACCAGGGCCGCAGCAGTCGCAGCACTGACCCAGCGCGGACTGTTGCGGTAAAACACAAAACCGAGCGCATCGGCGCCGGCTGCCGCAGCTGCGGCGACGTCCTGGGCGCGGGTCAGTCCACAAATCTTGATTCTGGTTCTAGGCATGGTAGTCAGATGCGTCATAAAAGAGAGTGGGAGCGACTTTAGGGCCTAATACCAGGGCCAGACTGAAGTTTCCTGCGGCAGCGCCCACTGCGCCGGATAATCGACTTTGGCCAAATACAGGCCATCCGGCATGAAGGTCGGTGCCGCGCGGTTGCGGTCTTTATGCGCGAGCACCTGAGCGACCCATTGCGGCGGCTGCTTGCCATTACCGACAAAAATCAACGAGCCGACAATATTGCGCACCATGTGATGCAGAAAGGCATTGGCCTTGAGCGTGAAAACGATCATGTCACCATGACGCCTTACCTGCAAGGATTCCATCACGCGTACCGGCGATTTCGCCTGGCATTCAATGGCGCGAAAGCTGGTGAAATCATGCTCCCCGACCAGATAATCGGCAGCTTGTTGCATCAGGCCGGCGTCCAGTGGGCGGAATGTCCAGCCGGTCTTACCAGTGAGCAGCGGCGAACGCACCGGGTGGTTATACAACAGATAGTGATAGGTACGCGCGCTGGCACTGAAGCGCGCATGAAAACCACCTTCTCGACCCGACGCCATATCCTCTTGCTCCAGTGGTAATTCACACGACCAGCGCACCGCAATCGAGGTCGGCAAAAAAGCATTGACGCCACGCACCCAGGAAAATTTGTCACGCACAATATTGGTGTCAAAATGCACCACCTGCTCCAACGCATGCACGCCCGAATCTGTTCGCCCCGCACAAGTGATGTTGATATCGACCAGCGCAAACTGGCGCAACGCTGCTTCCAGCTTGTCCTGTACCGTCAAGCCGTGGGGTTGCGTCTGCCAGCCCTGCCAGGGGACACCATCGTATTGGACGCCGAGCACGATACGCCGCATTGGGCGCAGCATGTCGATTACCGGAGCGGCTTCTGAAGAAAATGAAGACGGGAGTTCTGTCACGGCCATTGCACTATCTGAGGAGGGGTCGCATCAAAAAAACAAACGGGCGCCAGCTGCGGCGCCCGAGATGATATCGCGGCGAAGGGACTGAGCGCCGCGCTTACTTCAACTTGCTCAACATGTCCTTGGCGCGTTGGATCTGACTGTCGCTGCCGCCACGAATGACTTCCTCGAGCAACTCCAACGCCCCATCCTTGTCGCCGATTTCCTGATAAGCCTCGGCCAGATCGAGTTTGGTCGCCATCTCGGTGGCAAACGCAGATTCGTCGTCTTCCACCCCCAAGGATGTCGATGCTGCGGGCGGCTCCGGCATTTCCAGTTCAATTGGAGCCGGCGCTGGCGCTGGTGGTGGTGCAGGCGCTTTTTCCGGCACCTCAACTTCCTTGTCAGCAACTTTGGTGCCGCTGTCGAGTTCCAGATCAAAATCTATTTTGCTGCCGATGTCATCCAACGCCGTGGCACTCGCCGGTATTTCAGCGGCCTTGAAGTCACTCAGATCAAACTCTAGACCGGTATCTGGTTCTGGTTCCGGTTCTGGCGCTTTTTCAACCGCTGGCGCAGGCACATTAGCCACAACCTTGCTCGGTGCAGCAACTTCAATCTCTGCCGGCATGGCATCTGCTTTGCCGCCCGCCACTCCAGAATACAAAGGATTCGTCGGATCCAGCACGATGCCCATGGCGACCACCGCCTTCCAGTCGCTGCCTACGCCGTCGCTGATACCATGCATCTCACGCGCAACTGCGTTGAATGCCGCAACGTCGCCCCGCTTGTAATATATTTCCAGCAACTTCAGTGGTATCGCCAGACGACCGGGATCGCTCTCCATTGCCCGACGCAACACCTCTTCGGCCTGCTCATCGCGACCATACGCAATATAGCGATCAGCTTCTTCGATCGGATCCAAGACTTCTGCGACAACTTCAGGCGCGTCAACTGATTCGCCAGCAGGCGCTGCCGCCTCTGGCGCTGCCTCCTGAGGCGCGTCACCAGCCGCCGGCGCGCTAGCTTTCTTCTTGTTGCGGACACGGATGAAACCCAATCCGGCCAGCAAGGCTACCAGCAAGCCGGCGGACGGGATGGCGAAAGGATTGTCGCGCACATGATCGAAGAAGCCCGGCTTGGCAATCGGCGCCGGTACCGGCACCATAGGTGGCGGCTTAGGCGCCTCGGCCGGTTTGACTTCGCTTGGAACTGGGGTCGATGTCTCCGGTGCGGCAGCTTCGGCCGGCGCCGCAGGCACCGCAGGCACCGCAACCGCCGGCTTGACTTCGGCGGCTGGCACCATCGCTTGCGGCGCAGGTGCGGCAGGGCTCTTCTGCTGGGCGGCGGCATCTGCCAACGTTTTATTCTTAACCTCTAGCAATTTTTGCAAATCGCTGACATTTTTCTCGAGTTCCTTGACACGCTCATTGCCCTCGGCCAGCGCCTTTTCAGCGGCAATTTTTTCTTCCGCGGCCGCCTTATCACCCGCTCCGACGCCTGCCTTGGAAAGTTGCAACTTGTCCTGCGCCTCACCACCCGCGGTTTTTTCCTGTACCCGCGCTGTGATTTTGCCGCCGCCGCTGTGCTTGGATTCGCTGGACATGGTCGCCGCACCGCTGGCAACCTGACCAGCCAGCTTATTGCGGTAATTATTGAAATCCTGCGCCTGCGCCACGACAGTGGCATGCGCTTCGGTCTGCTCCAGCGTCGCGGCATCAGATGCCGCTGGCAGTGTCAACACATGGCCGGCACGCAGCCGATTCATGTTGTCGCTGATGAAAGCATCCGGATTGGCACGGTACAAGGCGACCAGCATCTGGTCCAGAGAAACGCTATTGTCTTTGGTGCGCCCAGCAATCTGCCCCAAGGTGTCACCATCCTTGACCCGATAGGATTTGTCGCCAGCGGCTTTGTCATCAGCGGATTTATCCGCTGGCGCTTTGGACTTGGCTCCTTTGGCCGCCGTCATTGCGGCTGGCACAGTCGGCACGGTCTTTTCGGCGACTGCTGGGGACACAGGCGCGTTACTGGCATTGCTCTTGTCGCTACGACCGGTGCGAATCAGGTCTTCGGCCACACTGGACGGTGCTGGCTTCGTGACAATTTTAGAAACGGGCTCTTCATCATCAAGATTGCCTGCTGTTGCAGCGTGCGCAGGCATGACTGCAGGCTTGGCAGAAACGGCCTGTTTTGGCTCAGGCTCAGCCGGCGTCTTTGCCGTCTCGACGGCTGCGACCGCAGCCGCAGCAGGTGGCGGCGCGACTTGCGCCGTCTGCGGCCGACGCATCTCTGGGGGATCCAGCAGGAAGGTATATTCACGTACCTGCCGCCCCGATCCGGTCAGTTCTAACAGCATATCGACAAACGGTTCATTGATTGCCTGCGTAGAAGTCACTCGGATGAACGGCGTACCGCCGCGCTGCAGAATCTCGAAGCGTAATGTCGACAAGACCGGATTGACATCAATATTGGCCTTGCGAAACGCATCTGCCGATGCCAGCTTCGCCACCAGCGAAGCTTCCTCGCCTTGGTTTGTCGACGTTAACTCAATCTCTGCGCGCAACGGTTGCCCTAGCGAGGACAACACCGTTAGCTTGCCCAAACTGGCAGCATGCACGCTAAGCGGCAGCGCAAACAGCAGCGCCACGGTCACACTCAGTTTTTTCAGACGGGACAGTGGGAAATTATTATGAGTATATAAAGGCATTTTTGTATGTTTAGGTAGACGTTCTGCCAAAGAAGGCCTGAAGACCCAAAATGATTTCATCAACGACAGGCAACCAGGGACGCCCTGGCCAGCAACTCAGATACGCAATCATACTTTTGAGTATTTTTCCATTCAGCAATTGACTGTAACACCTTGTTAAAGAGACATGCCGATTTACTGACGCTCGTGAAATAAATTCTGTTTTTTCAACATATCATCAAGAACTTAGGCCTGCAAGTGTAACCAAGTTCTTAAAATGGTCAAAAACCCGCCAACATTCCGATGGAGGAATGTTGGCGGGTTTACGTTGCAGGCCGACAACAAAATTGAACTCCCTGCAAAAAAGGGTTCTACGCCTTTTTCCAGCTCAGTCGGCCAATAGCGAGACTATTTACCCAGAATGATGCGCAGCATGCGGCGCAGTGGTTCCGCTGCCCCCCACAACAACTGATCGCCAATCACAAAGGCGGAAATATATTCCGGTCCCTGATTGAGTTTGCGCACACGACCGACGCCGATTTCCAGGCTGCCGGTAATGGCTGCTGGCGTCAATTGCTTGACGGTAATGGCTCGCTCATTAGGCACCCACTTGACCCATTGATTACCGGATTTGATGATGGCTTCGATTTCGGCCAACGGCAGATCACGCTTGAGCTTGATGGTGAGCGCCAGGCTATGGCAACGCATCGCACCAATGCGCACACACAAGCCGTCGACCGGAATGATTTTGTCATTGCCGAGTATCTTATTGACTTCAGCCTGCCCCTTCCACTCTTCCTTGGACTGGCCGTTTTCCAGCTGCGCATCGATCCAAGGAATCAAGCCCCCAGCCAACGGCGCGCCGAAATACTCGGTCGGCACATCAGTGCGAATGGTTTGCGCTACCTTGCGGTCGATGTCCAAGATGGCCGATGATGGTGTCGCCAACTCTTCAGCAACTGCGGCATTGATCACGCCCATCCCCTTGAGCAGTTCACGCATATGGTTGGCGCCACCGCCGGAGGCCGCCTGATAGGTCATCGAACTGACCCATTCGACCAAGCCGTGCTTGAACAAACCACCAACACCCATGAGCAGGATGGAGTTGGTACAGTTGCCGCCAATGTAGTTCTTGACGCCTTTGCCCAGCGCAGCACGAATGACATCGTCGTTGACCGGATCGAGCACGATGACCGCGTCATCCTTCATGCGCAAGGTCGACGCAGCATCAATCCAATAGCCATTCCAGCCGGCAGCACGCAGCTTAGGGAAGATCTCGGTGGTGTAGTCGCCACCTTGCGCGGTAATAATGATGTCGCATTTTTTCAATGCTTCAATGTCGTTGGCGTCTTTCAGCGTCGTTGCCGTTTTGGCAAACGCCGGTGCTTTACCGCCCGCATTCGAAGTCGAAAAAAATACCGGTTCGATGTGATCGAAATCACCCTCGTCCTGCATGCGTTGCATCAGGACCGAACCCACCATTCCACGCCAGCCAACTAAACCAACCAGTTTCATCATCTTTCCCTAAGTAGTACTTCCATGGTTAACCAAACAAGCTTAAAAATCTATCTGCAAGCAACTAGCTTCAAGCCAATGCCTTGACCACGGCATCACCCATTTCCAGGGTACTAATCTTGGTCGTGCCAGCTTCGTAAATATCGGCCGTACGCAGTCCTTGTGCAAGGACTTTTTTGACTGCTGTCTCAATACGATCAGCCTGCGCCGCACGATTGAGTGAGAAACGCAACATCATTGCCGCCGACAAAATCGTCGCCAGCGGATTGGCAATACCCTTGCCAGCGATGTCGGGTGCGGAGCCGTGCGAAGGTTCGTACAGTCCCTTGTTATTGGCGTCCAGCGAAGCCGACGGCAACATGCCGATGGAGCCGGTCAACATGGCGGCCGCATCTGACAAGATATCGCCGAACATGTTGCCGGTGACGATGACGTCAAAATTCTTCGGCGCCTTGACCAGTTGCATGGCTGCGTTGTCGACATACATATGGCTCAGTTCGACTTCTGGATATTCCTTATGCACGTCAGTGACGATCTCTTTCCAGAACTGGAAGGTTTCCAGCACATTGGCCTTGTCCACGCTGCACAGGCGCTTGCCGCGCTTGGCGGCGGCCTGGAAGGCAACGTGCGCAATGCGCCGAATTTCAGGTTCGCTGTAGCGCATGGTGTCAAAGCCTTCACGCGCGCCCTTGAACGGGCCGTCCGGTGCTTCGCGCATGCCGCGCGGCTGACCGAAATAGATGTCACCATTGAGTTCGCGCACAATCAGAATGTCCAAACCAGCGACCAGTTCCGGCTTGAGCGAAGAGGCGCCAGTCAGTTCCGGATAGCAGATCGCCGGACGGAAATTGGCAAACAACTGCAAATGCTTGCGCAGGCCCAAAATCGCTTGCTCAGGACGCAACGGACGATCCAGCGTGTCGTATTTCCAGTCGCCAACGGCGCCAAACAGAATGGCATCAGCATCCTTGGCCAGTTGCAGCGTGCCGTCCGGCAGTGGATGGCCGTGCGCTTCATAGCCGGCGCCACCGACCGCAGCGGTTTCCATTTCAAATTTTTCGTCGAGGCTGTTCAATACCTTGACAGCTTGTTCGATGATCTCGGGCCCGATGCCATCACCGGGCAAAATTGCAATCTTCATGTCGTCGTCTTTTCAATCTTGGAAAATAATATTGCCGGCGAGAACCTCGACACTTATCAGTCGAGGTCAGCGCCGGCCGACCAGAGCCCTATTACCGCTGGCAATCTCAGATGGTGTTAGCCAACCAAGGCTGGTCGTACAAGTGGCGCTCTTCGAAGGCGCGGATTTTGTCCGCTTGGCGCAAGGTCAGACCGATGTCATCAAGGCCGTTGAGCAGGCAGTATTTACGGAATTCACCAATCTCAAACGGATAAGTCTGACTACCATTCGCGGTAGAAACGATCTGTTTTTCCAGATCAATGATCAGTCGAAAACCGGGGAAAGCTTTCACTTCATCGAACAAGCGGTCAATCTGCTGCTCGGTCAGCACGATTGGCAGCAAGCCGTTCTTGTAGCAGTTATTGAAGAAAATATCGGCAAAACTGGGCGCAATCACGGCACGAAAACCGTATTGATCCAGCGCCCATGGCGCATGCTCACGCGAAGAGCCACAGCCAAAGTTCTTGCGCGCCAACAGCAGCGAGGCCCCCTGATAGCGCGGCTGGTTGAGTACGAAATCGGGGTTGAGCGGGCGCTTGGAATTGTCCATGCCAGGCTCGCCATGATCCAGATAACGCCATTCATCGAACAGGTTGGGGCCGAAGCCGCTGCGTTTGATCGACTTCAGGAATTGCTTGGGAATGATCGCGTCAGTATCGACATTGGCCCGATCCAGGGGGGCCACCAAACCATCATGGACAATAAATTTATTCATGGTACTTTTATCGCTTTTTACAGTGCACGTACATCAACGAAATGGCCAGCAATACCTGCGGCCGCGGCCATTGCCGGACTCACCAGATGCGTGCGGCCACCGGCGCCCTGACGCCCTTCAAAATTGCGGTTCGAGGTCGATGCGCAACGCTCGCCCGGTTCCAGGCGGTCGGCATTCATGGCCAGACACATCGAGCAACCCGGCTCGCGCCATTCGAAACCGGCATCGCGGAAAATCTTGTCCAGACCTTCACGTTCGGCCTGTTCCTTGACCAGACCGGAACCCGGCACCACCATGGCCAGCTTGACGTTGGAAGCACGGAACTTGCCACGTACCACAGCCGCGGCTTCGCGCAGATCTTCGATACGGGAATTGGTACAGGAACCAATAAAGACCTTGTCGATGCGAATGTCGGCAATCGGCGTGTTGGGCTTCAGGGCCATGTAGGCCAGCGCCTTTTCCATGCCATCGCGTTTGGTGGCATCTTTCTCTTTGTCTGGATCCGGCACGCGGCTGTCGATCGCCACCACCATTTCCGGCGAGGTGCCCCAAGTGACTTGCGGCATAATCTCGGCGGCATTGAGCGTGACCACCAGGTCGAACTTCGCGCCTGGATCCGAATGCAGCGTACGCCAGTAACCGACGGCGCGCTCCCAATGCGGTCCCGATGGAGAGAACGGACGCCCCTTGAGGTAATTGATAGTCGTGTCGTCGACGCCAATCATGCCAGCGCGTGCACCTGCTTCGATGGCCATGTTGCAGACCGTCATGCGGCCTTCCATGCTCAGTGAGCGTATGGTGGAACCGGCGAATTCGATTGCATAACCAGTGCCACCGGCAGTACCGATCTTGCCGATCACAGCCAGCACGACATCCTTGGCCGTCACACCGGCGGGCAAGGCACCGTCGACTTGTACCAGCATGGCTTTGGATTTTTTGGCCAACAGCGTCTGCGTGGCCAGCACGTGTTCCACTTCGGAAGTGCCGATGCCATGCGCCAGGCAAGCGAAAGCGCCATGCGTAGAGGTATGCGAATCGCCGCACACCACGGTCATGCCCGGCAGCGTCGCGCCTTGTTCAGGCCCAATCACGTGCACGATGCCCTGACGCTTGTCGTTCATGCCGAAATACGTCAGACCGTAGGTTTTGGCATTCTCGTCTAGCGTTTCAACTTGCAGACGCGAAATCGGGTCGGTAATGCCGTTGGCACGATTGGTGGTCGGCACATTGTGATCGGCCACGACCAGATTGGCGGCATTGCGCCAAGGCTGGCGATTGGCCAGTTTCAGTCCTTCAAATGCCTGCGGGCTGGTGACTTCATGCAATAGGTGCCGATCGATGTACAGGATGGCTGTGCCATCTTGCTCCGAATGGACGACATGGGATTCCCAAAGCTTGTCATAAAGAGTTTTAAGCATGATGCTGGCGTGTCAAAAGCTACACAGGTCGTTGAAATGAGCTTTTGATTATGCCATAAACCGGCTTTTCCCGAGCCACGAATGTGGTTTTGAGCACAAGCCACCACGGCCATGCCGGCCAGCAATAGGCTTACCAACATAAAATCGCTGAGTTACTACCGCCAACGGCTTGCCGGCAGGCGCTTTTAGCGCGCGGCGGCGATCTGCGGCGTGGCAACCCGCACGTCGCCACACTGGGCTCGGTGACGCAAGGCATGATCCATCAGCACCAGTGCCAGCATAGCCTCAGCAATGGGCGTGGCCCGAATGCCGACACAGGGATCATGGCGACCAAAGGTCTCGACCGCAGTGGCTTGGCCCGACTTGTCAATTGAAGGACGCGGGGAACGAATACTGGAAGTCGGCTTGATGGCGATCGATGCCGTAATATCCTGGCCGGTCGAAATGCCGCCCAGAATGCCACCGGCGTTGTTGCCGACAAAGCCCTCAGGCGTGAGTGCATCGCCGTGTTCGGTGCCCTTTTGTGCCACCGATTTGAATCCGGCGCCGATCTCGACGCCCTTGACCGCGTTGATACCCATGAGAGCGTAGGCGATTTCGGCATCCAGCTTATCGTATATCGGCTCACCCAGACCTACCGGAACGTTTTGCGCCACCACGTCGATGCGCGCGCCGCAAGAGTCACCATCCTTACGCAAGGCATCCATGTAATCTTCCAGTTGCCCAATGATGCTGGCATTGGCGGCAAAAAACGGATTTTCGCGGACATGCTCCCAGGACTCGAACGGAATGGCAACATCACCCAACTGGCTCATGCAGCCTTTGAAGGTGGTGCCGTATTGTTCGAACAGCCACTTCTTGGCCACCGCCGCCGCACCCACCACCGGCGCGGTCAGGCGTGCCGAGGAGCGGCCGCCGCCGCGCGGGTCACGAATGCCGTATTTATGCCAATAGGTATAGTCGGCATGGCCCGGGCGGAAGGTCTCGAGCAAATTGCCATAGTCCTTGCTGCGTTGATCCTGATTGCGAATGAGCAAGGCAATCGGAGTACCGGTCGTCTTGCCTTCGAACACGCCAGACAGGATTTCCACCGTATCGGGCTCCTGACGTTGAGTAACGTGGCGCGAGGTACCCGGTTTGCGACGATCCAGCTCGGGCTGAATATCGGCTTCCGACAAGCTCATGCCGGGTGGGCAACCATCGATCACGCAACCGATGGCCGGGCCATGGGATTCGCCAAACGTAGTAACAGTAAATAAGGTGCCGAGGGTGTTGCCGGACATAGGGAAGCTCTGTTCTGAGATTGATCTGTAAGGGCGATTTTACCAGCGCAGCAGCATCGCCCGCTACTTCAGCATGGCCACTGCGCTATTTCCACTCGCCGCGCAGCGCACTCACGCATTGCTGCAGATGCGCCGGCGTCACTTCTGTGGCGGCAATCGGTGCGCCGACCACCAGCTCCAGACGCGAAAACAGGCCGCGTTTGAACGAACGTTGAAACGGATTGCCGCCGCCGCGCGTAAGCAGGCTGCCCCACAGACCACGCAAGGCCAGCGGCAACACCGGCACCGGCGTGCGCTCAATGATTTTCTTGACGCCGCCTTTGAATTCATTGATTTCGCCATCCCTGGTGAGCTTGCCCTCGGGAAACATGCAGACCAGATCACCCTCGTGCAAGGCCTGTGCGATATCGACGTAAGCTTTTTCCATCAGCCATGGATCTTCCTTGGCCGATGCAATCGGGATAGCGCCGGCAGTGCGGAAGATCCAGGACAACAGCGGTATCTTGAAAATCTGATGATCCATGACAAAACGAATCGGGCGCGGGCTAGCCGCCATGATCACGATGGCGTCGACATAGCTGACGTGGTTACATACCAGCACCGCCGCGCCACGCACTGGAATCAACTCAGCATTGACCGTGCGCACGCGATGCAGGGTGTGGATCAGCAACCAGGCCAGAAAACGAATCAAGAATTCCGGCACCAGCGAAAAGATGTAGATGGCCACCACGGCATTAAGAATGGCCGTGGTGAGGAAAATTTCGGGAATGCTCAGACCGGCGCGCAACAGCACCATGGCCAACAATGCTGCCACCACCATGAACAGCGAATTCATGATGTTCATGCCAGCGATGGTGCGCGAGACGTGTTGTGGATCGCAGCGTGTCTGAATCAGCGCGAACAAGGGCACAATATAAAAGCCACCGAATACGCCAATCATCAGACAATCGAACAAAATACGCAGGCTACCCGACTGTGCGGCAAAGCCGGCAATGTCGACCACAACCGTCGCGTGGTAGCCAACGCTAGCCAGGTACAAATCCAGGCCGAACAGCGACAAACCGATCGCGCCGAACGGCACCAGACCGATTTCCACCTTGTGACCAGAAAGACGTTCGCACAACAGCGAGCCGGCGCCGATACCGATCGAAAAAGTAGCCAGCAACAACACGAATACACTGTGATCGCCGTGCAAATAATTTTTGGCATACAAGGGAAATTGCGCCAGCATGATGGCACCGTAAAACCAGAACCAGGAATTGCCCAGCATGGACAAAAACACGGGACGGTTGCTGCGCGAAAAACGCAGGTTGCGCGCGGTTTCTGAAAACGGATTCCAGTTGATCTGCAGATCCGGCGCCGGTGCCGGCGAGCGTGGAATCGCCAGGCTCGCCAGCCAACCGATGAGCGCCAGGCCGATGGTGACGGTGGCAATGATTTCCAGACCAAAGGGCTTGTTGACCACCAGTACCGCGCCTAGAATTTCGCCCAGCAAGATACCAACGAAGGTACCCATTTCAATCACACCATTGCCGCCTACCAGTTCTTCTGAACGCAGCTGTTGCGGCAAATAGGCGTATTTGACCGGGCCAAACAAGGTTGAATGCATGCCCATGCCCGCCACTGCCGCCACCAGCAACCACAGGTTGTGACTCATCCAGCCGTAGGCGGCGATACCCATGATGGCAATTTCGAGCAATTTGACATAGCGCGTGAGGCGCGCTTTTTCCATCTTGTCAGCCAATTGTCCAGCGGTCGCCGAGAACAGAAAAAACGGCAAAATGAACAGTCCCGGAATCAGGTTATTGAGTAGCCCCGTATCGAGCGCAGTCCAGTTTAGTGAGTCGTAGGTGAGAATCGTCAACAATGCGGTCTTGAAGACATTGTCATTGAGCGCGCCAAGAAACTGGGTCCAGAAAAAGGGAGCAAATCGGCGTTGGCCAAGTAGAGAAAACTGATTCGATTGACTCATGAGTAGCGCAGACAATAAAGACAAAAATTAAATGAAATGAACCCCAAAAAACCGGCAAGGGTATCGGCTCAACAATGTTCCAAATAACAAAAAACCGCCCATGCAAGAGCATGAACGGTTTTTCTGGATCGCGCTTCAATGCAGGTGCGCATTGCGCTGTAGTTAGCTATTTTCTTCCTCAGCCGGCCAATCACGAATGTAAGCCTTGAGCATTCTGTTTTCAAAACCTTGGGCATCCAGCACGGCCTTGGCAACGTCATAAAACGACATCACCCCCAGCAGCGTCTTGGCATCCATCACCGGCACATAACGTGCATGCTTTTCCAGCATGATACGACGCACCTCATTGAGGTCGGTATCCGGCGTCACCGTGATCGGGTGATCGTCCATGTGCTTGCGTACCGTATTGGTGCCGACCGAGCCGTTGTTTTCTTTCAGCGTATTAAGGATTTCGCGGAAAGTCAGCATGCCGACCAATTCACCGAACTCCATGACCACCAATGAACCGATGTCTTTCTCGGCCATCGCATCAACGGCTTCGGCGATAGACGTATCCGGCGTTACAGTGAAGAGAATATTGCCTTTGACTTTAAGAATTTCAGAGACTTTCATGGTGTCATCCTCATTTATTATGGCCGTGGAAAACCGGGAAAAACAGTACAAGCAGCAAGCTCATTGTGCGCTGGCATCTTGCTTGCGGTATGGTGTCGGCGCCTCGTATTTGGAATGTAGCCCATGCCTGGGTAAAAATCTACAAGCGCGTGGCGCTATTTGCATGTTACGAGGTTTCAGGGAGTTTGGGCAACCGGCATGTGCCTGCGCAGCATCATTTTTTGACCAGTACAGACCTGTCGCAAGCGCCATTGCCCTGCTCAGTTGCCGCCCTGACGCACACTGGCCGCTACTTCGTGTAAGCCGCTCTCGTACGGCACCATGAAATAAGACGCCAGCGTCTGTTCCAATGCCCCCGACACTGCCGTCTGCACCTGATCAACCAACACTTGATCTTGCGGATTGACGGCAATTGCGTCAAAGACAAACAGGCGATAGACATCAAGCAAACGAAGCATCTCCGGGTTGATCAGCAAGGTCCAGCGATCCAGTCCATCCACCAGACGCTTGCTCCAGGCTGCTTTTTTGGGAGTATCGGCCTTGAGCGAACCTACCCAGCCGGCTTCCAGCATTTTTTGCAATAGATTTTGCAACTCTTCCAGGCCCAGTTGTGTGCGTGCGCGCAACAAACCGATATCGACCGTCGCCGATTCGGCATTGGCACGGGCGTTATGCAAAATTCTCAGTACGTGCATGGCGTCGACAAAAGCACTACCGGGAGAAGCCACATGCCACCAGCGTTCATAGCGCACGATCGGCAGCGCTGCCGTCACCAGAGCGCCGACCAGCGTGATCATCCACAGCATATAAATCCACAGTAGAAAAATCGGCAATGCGGCGACCGCCCCATAAACCATCGTATAACTAGGAAACTTGATGATATAGGCAGCAAACAGACGCTTGGCAATTTCTACCCCGACGCCAGCCAGCAGCCCGCCCCAAAGCGCATCGCGCCAATCTACCCACTGATTGGGGACGGCAATGTACAACAAGGTGTAGGCGGCCGTGGTCAACAACACCGAAATCAACGTGTAAAAGCTGGCACCGATCAACGGTACGCTAGTGACTACGCCGTTGGTGGCGGAGTACAGCGTCGATGTTACGCTGATGGAAACCCCGATCAGCAAGGGGCCCAGCGAAATAATGGCCCAGTACACCAGAATGCGCTGCAACAAAGGGCGCGATTTCTTGACTCGCCAGATCTGATTAAAGACCCGATCAATCGTCGCCATGGTCAGCACCGAAGTCAGAATCAAGGCCACCCCGCCCACAGCAGACAGCCGCGCCGACTTCGACGAAAATTGATTGAGGTAGCCAAGAATGGTGCTGGCCACGCCCTTAGGCATCAGATTTTGGACGAAATACGCCTCCAGTCCATCGCGGAAAGTGTTGAACAGGGGAAACGCCGTAAACACCGCCAGGGCGATGGTAAGCATCGGCACTAGCGACAAAATGGTGGTGAAGGTCAAACTGCCGGCGACCTGCGGCAGACGGTCATCGCTGAGCCGCCGGGCGGCAAAACGAAACAGATCGCGCAACTGGGAACGGGACAAACCTTGCATAGGTTTTAAAAAAATAAGCGACATGAAACGATCAAAAACAAGACAGGCGTGGCAGATGGGCAGCCACCCCAAGGGCCGGTTCACACTCTCAAAACATGCGCACCGGAAGCATAGCGACGAACAAATAAAGACCCCTATAATACCAACATGACACAGACAACGATCACTATCCTGATTCTCTACTACTCCAGACACGGTTCTACCCGCAAGCTGGCAGAATTCATTGCCCAGGGCGTGGAAAGCGTGGCTGGCTGCGATGCTCGCCTGCGCACCGTACCGCCGGTGTCTACGGTCACCGAAGCAACTGCTCCTGATATCCCCAATGAAGGTGCACCTTATGTCGAGTTAGATGATCTGGAACAGTGCGCCGGGCTGGCGCTGGGTTCGCCGACCCGCTTTGGCAATATGGCTGCGGCGATGAAATATTTCTGGGACGGTACTGCGCCCCAGTGGCTGTCCGGTGCCTTGGCTGGCAAACCGGCTTGCGTCTTTACTTCTACCGGCAGCATGCACGGTGGCCAGGAGTCGACGCTATTGTCCATGATGATCCCTTTGCTGCATCACGGCATGCTGCTGCTGGGCCTGCCCTACACCGAACCCCAACTGATGACCACCCGCACTGGCGGCACGCCTTATGGTGCCAGTCACTGGGCTGGAGTGACTGGTAATGAACCGGTTTCCGAAGATTCCCGCGCGCTGGCCATTGCACTGGGGCGGCGCCTGGCTCAGAACGCTCTCAAACTGCAAGGTGCCTGAATGACTGCCTCCCGCGTCCACATCCTCCATTTCGGTGCCGCCTGCAGCTTGGTCGCGCTGATCGTCTTGTGTTTGGTGTGGGAGTTGGCGCTGGCGCCATTGCGACCGGGTGGATCCTGGCTGGTGCTCAAGGTGTTGCCCTTGCTGTTCCCGCTGCGCGGTGTATTCAAGCGCGATGTCTACACCATGCAATGGTCTTCGATGCTGATTCTGTTGTATTTTGGCGAAGGCATCGTACGCGCCACCAGCGACCGCACTTCTTTGGCGATCACGTTGGGCTGGGTCGAAGTGGCGCTCAGTGTGATCTATTTTGTATGCGCCTTGCTATACCTGTATCCCTACAAAAAAGCAGCCAAGGAACTAGCTCGACAGGCCATCCAAAAAGCATCCCGCTAGCGCGATAGCAGGGTGTCGCGCTAGCCCATTATCCAAGACTTCCCTATCCATGAACGATTTCCTGCAAGCCTGCCGTAATGCCATCGGCGCCAGCTACGTGCTCACCGATGCTGGCGATACCGCCGCCTACCTGACCGACCAGCGCGGCCGTTTTACTGGGCGAGCACTGGCAGTATTAAAACCCGGCAATACGGAAGAAGTCGCGGCCATTGTGCGGCTATGCCAGCAATATCAAACACCGATCGTGCCGCAAGGCGGCAATACGGGGTTGGTGCTGGGCAGCGTGCCAGACACCAGCGGCCGCGCTATCGTGCTATCGCTGGTCAGACTCAACCATATCCGCGCCGTCGACCCGCTCAATAACACCATGACGGTGCAGTCCGGCTGCATCCTGCAACACATTCAGCAAGCCGCCGCTAGCGCTGCTCGGTTGTTCCCACTTTCGCTGGCGGCCGAGGGCAGCTGCACCATCGGCGGCAACCTTTCGACCAATGCCGGCGGCACCGGCGTGCTGCGCTACGGCAATACCCGCGAACTATGCTTGGGCCTAGAAGTGGTGACCGCCCAGGGCGACATCATGAGCAGCCTGCGTGGCCTGCGCAAGGACAATACCGGTTACGATTTGCGCGATCTGTTCATCGGCGCCGAAGGCACGCTCGGCATCATTACAGCCGCCGTACTCAAACTCTATCCACAGCCGAAAGCTCAAGTCACGGCGCTGGTGGCCTTGCCCAATGCAGAGCAGGCATTGGCGCTGCTCAGTCTGGCGCAAAGCCACTGTGGCGCTGCATTGACCGGTTTCGAGCTGATGTCGGCGTTTTGCCTGGACCTGGTGGTCAAGCATTTCCCGCAGCAACGGCTGCCCTTCGCGCAGCGCCATGCACAATACGTATTGCTGGAAATGTCAGACAGCGAATCAGAAGCGCACGCCACCGGCCTGTTCGAAGCACTGATCGCCGCCGCCCTCGAACAGGAGCTGATCGCCGACGCCGTAGTTGCCAGCTCGATTGCGCAGTCCAAAGCCTTGTGGCAATTACGCGAAAGCATTTCGATGGCGCAAGCGCATGAAGGCAAAAACATCAAACATGATATTTCCGTGCCGATTTCGCGCATCGCTGAATTCATCCGCGTCACCGATGTGTTGCTGCAGCAAGCCGCACCGGACTGCCGCATGGTCACCTTCGGTCATCTCGGCGACGGCAATCTACACTACAACGTCTCGCCGCCACCAAACGTGGCAGATGCCGCATTCATTGCACAACAGTCGGACATCAATCGCGTGGTGCATGACAGCGTTGATCGCTTCGGCGGTTCGATCTCGGCCGAGCATGGGCTAGGCGCACTCAAACGAGAAGAAATCCAGCGCTACAAATCACCAGTGGAATTGCAATTAATGCGTACCATCAAACAGGCGCTTGATCCTGCCGGTCTGATGAACCCTGGCAAAGTGATCTAGGTCAGGCCGCGCCAACCTTTGCTCCTGCTAGACCTGTGCGAGCTGCAACGCTGCCACTGCCTGCAGAAACTCAGCAGATGGCATCGGCCGTCCAATCAGATAGCCCTGCAAGACATCGCACCCTATCGCGGTCAAAAATGTCTTCTGCTCCTGCGTTTCAACACCTTCCGCAACGATACGCAAATTGAGCGTGCGGCCCAGGGCTACAATGGCAGAAATGATCGCAGCGTCATCATTATCACTGCGCAATTCATGTACAAATCCCCGATCAATCTTCAACTCATTGGCAGGCAAACGCTTCAGATACAGCAAGCTCGAATAACCGGTACCGAAATCATCGATTGAAATACCAACGCCTAAATCAGCAATTTTTTGCAGGATTTTCAGACTGTTCTCGGCGTCGTGCATAGCGGTCGATTCGGTCACTTCTAACGTCAGACAGCGCGCCGGCAAACCATGTCGATCCAAGGTAGCAGCCACCAGGTCAACCAGATCAGCGTGGGCAAACTGCAAGGCGGACAAATTGACGGCCACCGTCCAGTCTTCATGCCCGAGGTCGTACCAGCATTTTATTTGGCGACAGGCTTCATCAAGCACCCAAGCGCCGATAGCAACAATCAGTCCCGACCGCTCGGCCAGACCGATGAACTCATTCGGCCCCACCAGACCATGGATAGGATGTTGCCATCGCAACAGCGCTTCGGCACCAAGTACCTGGCCATTCGAAGCATTGTATGTAGGCTGGTAGTAAAGGATAAATTCCTTGCGCTCCAGCGCCAGGCGCAAATTCTGCAACCACTCCAACTGATTGCGTGCATTCGTGTTCATTGACGTTTCGAAGAACCGATAGCCGTTGCGGCCGTTGCGTTTGGTGTGATACATCGCGGCATCGGCGTTAATCACCAGATCGTGACGATTGCTGCCGTCTTCCGGGTAAATCGCAATGCCCACGCTGATCGACACCTGCAGCAGATGCTTCTGGATCTGGAACGTTTCATTGATCACTTGAACCAATTTTTCGGCAATCGACACGGCATCGTCGGGCTGCGTCAATTCAGCAACGATCACAAATTCGTCGCCGCCCAGACGCGCCACGGTATCCTGCGCGCGCGTTACGCTGCCAATGCGCCTGGCCACTTCCACCAACAATAAGTCGCCAGCGTGGTGCCCGAGAGAGTCGTTGATGGTTTTAAAACCATCTATATCGCAAAACATCAGCGCAAAATTGCCCCGTTCACGCGAAGCTTTCTGAATCGCCTGATTCAGACGGTCTTCCAGCAGCGTCCGATTGGGCAACTTGGTGAGGTTGTCGTGCAGCACCATTTGCGTCAGCTCTTCATTGGCCAGCGCCAGCGAACGTGCCAGCTTGGCAGTACGCGACTCCAGCCGCGCATCGAGCAAGGACGTCAGCAACGCAATGGCCAGCACCGCCAGCGTCACCACGACGATCAGGATAGCCAGCCAGCCGACACTGACGCCATCGCGTGCGGCCTTACAAATGCTGCCGAGCGGAAAATTGGCCGCCGCCATGCCCGTGTAATGCATGCCGACAATGGCCAACCCCATTACCACTGCCGCGCCGCCACGTACCCGTTTGACGTACGGCGTGTTCTTGCGCAAGCGAAATGCGATCCACAACGCCGCCCCTGCAGCAATCATGGCGATGCCTATCGAAGCCGCAAACAACCACGGATCATAGTCAATACCAGGAATCATCAACATGGCTGCCATACCAGTGTAATGCATGCCTGCGATACCTAGTCCCATCACAACCGCACTGCGCAACAAGCGCCTCGTGGGCAACAATGGCTGACTGACGATCCACAAGGCAAAACCGGACACGCCCACGGCGATGAGCAAAGAGATCAGGGTAATCCACGGGTCGTAACCGAGCTCAATGGGCAAACGAAACGCCAACATGCCAACAAAATGCATTGACCAGATACCCACGCCCATACCGACAGCGCCGCCGACGAGCCAGTAGCGCCCGGCGTACTCCTGCGTTGAATTGATACGCGCAGCCAGATCCAGCGCCGTGTACGAGGCCAAAATGGCCACCAGCAGCGATACGGCGACAAGTAATTTATCGTAATGAGCGGCTAACATGTCTTGTGATTACATTTTTTATGTCAACGCTGATTTATTCAATTTCCTACCATTATGGAGCAAAAAAGAATGAGCGCTTTAGCGTTTTTAGCGCCTTGCGAGGCGTTTTTTTTTCGTGAAAGACGCATCAGAGGATGCACTGCTGCTGTTTATGCAGTGTATCGTTGCGAATTACCTGATCGGGTCGAACCTACAGAGCAGACATGACCCCAAATAGGGCCCCCATCCCTTAGCGTGAATCTCAAGCCACAGGAGAACGCATGGTGACGAACTCTTCGGCTGAGGTCGGATGGATGCCGATGGTGGCATCGAACTGCGCCTTGGTCGCACCGCATTGCAAGGCAACCGCAAATCCCTGCACAATCTCGCCGGCCTCGGCGCCGACCATGTGCACACCCAACACCCGATCACTTTCGGCATCGACGACCAACTTCATGAAGGTGCGCTCGGTACTGCCACTGAGGGTGTGCTTGAGGGCTTTAAACTCGGATTTGAAGATGCGCAACTGAGCGAATTTCTGGCGCGCCGCTTCCTCGCTCAGACCTACCGTGGCGACGTTGGGATGACTGAAGACGGCGGTGGGAATATTGTCGTAAGAGATGTCACGCTGGCCTTGCGCGAACAGCCGCGCCGCGACCACCATCCCTTCGGCCAGCGCTACCGGCGTCAGCGCCACACGGTCGATGACATCGCCGATGGCATGAATCGAAGGCACGTTGGTGGTGAAATGCTGATCCACACGCACCGCACCACTGTCCTGCAGATTGACCCCGGCCTGCTCCAGGCCAAGGCCTGCAGTATTGGCGTGACGGCCAGTGGCGAATAAGACGCAATCGGCCGTTATTACGCTGCCATCAGTGAGACGAACTTCTTTGGCACCGCCAGCACCGCTTGCAATCGCTGCAATGTTGTTGCCCAACACGATGGTGACGCCCTTCTTGCGCATCTCTTCGACCAGGAAACCGCCCAGCTCGCCATCCATGCCGCGCAACAGTTGCGTACCCCGATAGACCAAGGTCACGGCGCTGCCCAGACCATTGAGAATTGATGCCAGTTCGACCGCGATATAACCGCCGCCCAGCACCACGCTGCGCTCGGGCACGGCCGGCAGATGGAAAAACTCATCCGAAGTGATACCCAACTCCTTGCCCGGTATGGCAGGCAAGGACGGCCTCCCGCCCGTGGCCACCAGGATGTGCGCGGCGCTGTAGCTGCTACCGTTGACGCGCACGGTATGGGCGTCCTCGATACTGGCATAGCCGTCCATGCGCTCAACCCGGGCGCCGTCAAGAATTTTGCGATAGACGTCGTTCAGACGTGCGATTTCTTGATCCTTGGCCCCAATCAGCGCGTGCCAGTCATGCCTGGACCCACTGACCTGCCAGCCGAAGCCACGTGCATCGGCAAAATCTTCATGGAAATGGGCACTGTAGGACATCAGCTTTTTGGGGATACAACCGACATTGACGCAGGTGCCGCCCCAGTCCCGACCTTCGGCGATCGCCACGCGCGCACCGTACTGCGCAGCAAAACGACTGGCGCGCACACCGCCTGAGCCGCCGCCGATAGTAAACAGGTCGAAATCGTATTGCCGCATGTAAGCCTCTTCGCTGGTCAGTTGTTGCGTATGCCAGCCTTCAAAGACTGCACCGCCATAACCCCGAAGCCTACCAGATACATCCGCACCATGTGCAAGACCAGGTCATCCCCAGCGCAAGCGGCGATCACCTAGCATGCCGCTCAAGCGCGCGCCTTGGACAACACCAACAGCCAACGGCGCAACAACAGCACTTCAAGGTGACCAGGCTCAATGCCGGCGCTGCATTCGATCAAAGGATTGACGCGGTAACGGCGCACGTAGGTGTCACGACAGACAAACATTTCGCGCCGACCAAAGCGCAGGCAAAAAGAGGATGGGGTGCTGGATTCCAGACCAAAGCGAGCGCCTGAAGGAAGATCCAAATGTGTCATGGCAGTGGTTCCTATCTCGATTGAAGAGAATCCACTGTAGCATAACTACTGTATATAAAAACAGTTGTTTTTTTGAAGTCCGTTGTTTTTCTTGGCACATGTTGTTTTTCTTTTTTCTTTTCTGACATTGAAAAACATCGACCGAGGGCGTATTTTACTGGCATTCGCCGCTGGCTTTCCAAACCGCTCAGGCATCACTTTCCAGCTTGCCACGCACAAAGCCAATATGTTCGCGCAGCACATAAAATTGATCCGCGAACGCCAACGGCATCTTCATGCGATTGACCCCCGCTTCAATCTCATCGAGTTGCAACAACATCTGCGCCTGCTCTTCCCCGGTATGCGTAACCACGCCGCGCTCCAACGCAATCAAGGCGCCGTACCAGCGATACAGGCGCGAACGGATGCGCCAGCCATACAGCATGGGCACCAGCTTGGCGGCAGGAATGAGTAACAGAATGATCGGCAATACAATCACCAGCGTGCGGTCAACCAGGCTGGCCATCCAGAATGGCAAGGTACGGTAAAAGAAACTCTTGCCTGATTTGTAATAGCGGGCAGCGTCATCGCTGATCGGATATTCATGCGCCAACGGCGCCGGGAACTCGCCCGCGCGCTGCAGCACATTGGCCTTGCCATTGACTTCACGTGCCGCCTCGATGAGCAAATCAGACAAGGCCGGATGTAAATCGTCACGTGCAATCAATTCTGCAGTCGGCGCGATCAGTCGAATCGAATGATCGGGCAAGTTGCGTCCGAGATCAAAAACCCCCGCCGGCAAAGTCAGTTCATTGAGGTAAGCAAAGCGGCGTGCATAAGCAGAGGACTGCGCAAAATCAAGCAAGCGCACGCCAGGTGTACGCAACAATTTGGCCAAGGTGGCCGGCGCTGCCGAATCTCCCATCAAAAAAGCAGCATCGATGGTTCCGCTGGTGAGCGCGTGGGCGGCTTCATCACCGCCCATGTCCAGCAACTGCGTTGCGCCTTTGACCAGGTGTCGGTCCTTGGCCGGCTCGATACCGCTGGCCTTGAGCAAGGTCAACGCCAGTACTCGCGCACCACTGCCTTGAGCACCGATGGCCACGCGTTTGCCGGCCAGCTCGGAGAGCCGTGAAATGATTTCATCATGATGCGGGCGATAAAACACGGACACTGGCACATAGGCCACGCTACCCAGCGATACCAGTGCATCAATATCAACGCCTTCGGCAATCCCGCCTTGCACGAAGCCGACATCGACCGGATTATCCGGATCGGTGAGCTTGCGTAAATTATCGACTGAACCTTCCGATGGCACCAGCTTGAGCGTCACGCCATCGCGTGCCAGGATGGCTCGGTATTTTTCGGCGGTATTCCAGAAGGTGCTGTGCTCAGGACCAGTCGCAATGGTCAGCGTTTTGGGCGGAGCCGGCCGGATCAGCCACACGGTCAACCAGACTGCAACAAGAGCCAGCAACAGCATGGGGCCAACGCTGACGGCAAGATCGCGCCATGAAATCGCGACAAAGCGCGCTTTCATGGCGCGTACGGAAGGAGTTTTGTTCATGACGGCTATTCTACCGTCTGCTCCTGGCACTTACGCGGTCTAAATCAATAACTCTTGTAGGGCAAGAATTTGCCGCTCAGGACCACATTGACGCGATCGCCATTGGGATCGGCCTGGCGCTGGATATCCATCTTGAAATCAATGGCGCTCATGATGCCGTCGCCAAATTCTTCATGGATCAACTCCTTGATGGTGCTGCCATAGACGCTGACAATTTCATACCAGCGATAGATCAAGGGATCGCTCGGCACCGCTGTCGGCAACGAGCCTTTGTAGGGAACGATCTGCAACCACAGCGTTTCTTCGTCGCTCAGCGCAAACAACTCTTGCGCCGCTGCCGCCTGCTTGGCAGTGCATGTCATCTGCCCCAGCATGGCAGCAGTAGTCCATTCCTTGCTCTGGCCGATGCGTTCGGCGATCTGGGCCCAGGTCAATTGGTTGCGAACCTTGGCGCTGAGAATTTTTTGGGTAACCAGTTGACGATCCATACGTATCTCCTTGTGGTGGCTGACAAAAAATCACCTGCTTAATATGACAAACTGCGATGACAAACTGCCATTACAAACTACGCAAACTCAGTCGCGCTCCGGCTCATCCGTATCGGTTTTCTTGGCGGCACCGCGATAGGCATTGCGTACTTGGACAAGATGCGCGCGCATGGCTTCGGCAGCGCCTTGCGGGTCGCGTGCGTTGAGTGCAGCCAGAATAGCGCGATGGTCTTGTAGGCTGCGTTCCAACGTGGCCGGTATGCGCGAGGTGATGCTGCGGCTTTTCTTGCCGAGCAGGTAGAGACTACCGGCAATGCTCTGCAGGAAAGGATTGTCACAGGCTTCGATGATGGCCTCATGAAATTCGACATCGGCCGCTGCAAAAGCCTCTGGATCGCCCAACAGACGCGCTTCATCGTCGACGTTGCGATTGAGGCGCTGCAGCTCGGCATCATTGATCTGCGTGGCAGCCAGCGCAGCGACCCCGCTCTCAATGATCAGGCGCGCATCAAACAAGGCTTCCAGCGTGCCGGCATTGAGATCGATGATCATCTCCAACGGCTCCAGCAACTCGCGCGTGGCCAAGGAACCGACAAAGGTGCCCTCGCCCTGGCGAATGCGCAACAAGCCCAGCAAGGATAAACCACGAATGGCTTCACGCACCGCTGGACGGCCCACCCCGAGCATGGTCGCCAGCTCGCGTTCCGGCGGTAGTTGCTGGTCGGGTTTGAGCAGACCGCCGCGGATCATGCTCAGCAGGCGCTGCGCAACTTGCTCGGCAATCGATTTCTGAACGATGGGATCAAAAGACATGAAAATCGGGATAAATGCTAGCGAAGGAGGATTGCCAACCTGGCAATGCGGGACAAAGGTAAGACCAATGGGATGGGAGCATAGGCACGCGACTGATGCCTGTCAAGTAAAGCCCTCGCGTTCACTTGCCTAAGAGGCGTACTCACGCAGCGTGGCAGTGGACTGGAGAAGGCGAAAAAAAGCGCCATGCTGTTCGCAATGGCGCCTTTTACAGCGGCAGTTTTAGTTTGGCTGTGCTACCAAGGCATTGCTCAAATCGCCCAGCGGTTTGCCACCGTTGGCTTCAATGGCCTTATCACGCAGCGCGATCCCGTCCAGCACTGGCAAGGACCAGCGCTTGGTAATAAAACGCAGGATGGAGCTGGTGTCATACAGACTGGAATCGACATAGCCCTTTTTGGCATAGGGCGAGATGATGATGGCCGGGATGCGTGTACCTGGACCCCACTGATCCATCTTGGGCGGTGCCGCGTGATCCCAGAAGCCACCGTTTTCGTCATAGGTCACGACAATCAGCATGTGCTGCCATTGCGGACTCGCCCGCAGTTTGTTGACGACCTCGGCAATGTGCGCATCGCCCGAGGCTACGTCGGCGTAGCCGGAGTGCTGATTCAGATTGCCTTGCGGCTTATAGAACGAGACCGCTGGCAGTTTGCCGGCGGCAGCATCCTGCAGGAAGCTGCTATCGAAGTCCTTCAGGTGCTCGGCCCGATAAGCGGCATGCGTCACCGGATCCATGTTGGCGTAATAGTTGAACGGTTGATGATGGAACTGGAAGTTCGGTGTCGGCACTTCAAACTTGCGATCACTTTTGGCCGCTGCCAGCGTGTCATTCCAGGCGCCGGCATACCAGGTCCAACTTACGCCTTTGGCGCTGAGCAGATCACCAATATTGGTTTGCGTCAGTGCTGGCAAGGTCGAAGCGTTGTTGCTATCGGCGTACAGTCGGCTGGCATCGCTGGCAGCCGGTGCCACGTTGCTCGGTTGGTAAGCCGGTTGCATGGTATTGACGGCGTAGAACATGCCTTTGGCATCGGCCGGCGTGAGGGTGCCGTCATTGGCGTATTTCTGCGCACCGTCCAACGTTGATTTGGGCGAGCTCGGTGCCGGTGTCAGACGAACGAAATTGCCGTTGGCGTCCACATCGATCTTGGAAATGCCATTCTTGGCGGGCGACTTGTCGGCCTGCGGATATTGCGGCGCGCAGGCGCAGATCAGGTATTGGTGGTTGAGAAAGGAGCCGCCGAAAGCGCCCATGAAGAAATTATCGGCCAGCGTATATTCTCGCGCCAATTTCCACATCGCCATGCTGCTGCCATCGTAATAACCCAGTGACAGGCCACCGGCATCGGAATAGGTGGCGAATTTATCGTTCTTGCCGCCATCAATCTGCATCTGGTTGTTGTAGAAGCGATGCACCAGATCACGCGTGACGACACTGCTGTCGAGCCCGAGCCCATCCTTGGCTTCGATCCGAAATGCCTGGTTGGGCAGGTTGGCCGATTGCGCCTGGGTCACCACCTTGCTCTGGCCTGGCACGGTGGCACCACCCCAGGTTGGCGGCAATACCGGCAACACGGCACCGTCTACATCGATTTGCGGCACATAGCTGCCGCGTGCCGACGGGTTCACGCCAGGCACGCCATTGGCGCCGGGGAACAAGCCGTACAAGTTATCAAAGCCGCGATTTTCCGCGTAGATCACGACCACGGTATCGATATTGCGCACGACGCTGTCATCACTGGCGGCACTGGCATTGCCGCCGCAAACGCTCAGACCGAGGGCGATAGCGGCGCCTGACAAGCTCAGACGCCAGACGGGAGAAAGCTGATTTGGCATAAAATGGCCCCGGATCTCAAAGTGGATCATGCTAATTGATAAATATAACGGCGAAATGACATGCCGCCCTTGGCAGCACCCCAATTCACGATTTTGTCACACAGGTTTGTTAAGCTGCAACGATGAAATTTCTGTCTGCCGTTGCGGCGCTGGCCGCTGTCAGCGCACTCTGCCCCCTTGCCGCGCACTCCGCTCCTGCCCTGCCTGCGCTGCCAGCCACGGACCAGGCAACGCAGGCTGCCGCGCCTGCCTATGCCAATGCCGCCTATGCTCCAGGCAATGGACGGCGGGCTAGCGTGGAAGAAATGACGGCGCTGGGACGGACTCTTTTTTTTGATCCCGCGCTGTCCGGCTCGGGCCGCCAATCCTGCGCCAGCTGCCACAGTCCGGCTTACGCCTACGGTCCGCCCAACAAACTGTCAGTGCAACTGGGCGGTAAGGACATGAAAAGCCCCGGCACACGCGCCACGCCGTCCTTACGTTATCGGCAAAACGTGCCGCCCTTCAGCGAGCATTTTCATGACGACGACAATGACGATAGTATCGACGCTGGCCCCACCGGTGGGCTGACCTGGGATGGCCGCGCCGATTCGGCACACCAGCAGGCACGCATTCCGCTGCTGTCTCCGTTTGAAATGGCCAACACCGACATTGCCTCGGTCGTCGCCAAGCTCAGGCGCGCACCGTATGCCGCACAATTTCGCGCCACCTTTGGCGCGACCGTACTGGACGATGATGCGCGCGCCTTTGAGGCTGCATTGATGGCGTTAGAGGTATTTCAGGAAAGTCCGGCCGATTTTTATCCGTATAGCAGCAAGTACGATGCTTTTCTGCGCAAGCAGACCAAGCTTAGCGCACAAGAGTTGCGCGGCCTGACCTTGTTCAATGCTGCCGACAAGGGCAACTGCGCCTCTTGCCATATCAGCGCCATTGCACCCAATGGCGCTTTTCCGCAATTTACCGATTACGGTCTGATTGCACTGGGCGTGCCGCGCAACAAGCATATTGCGGCCAATGCCGACCCGCGTTACTACGATTTTGGATTATGCGGACCGGAGCGCCGCGATTTTCTGCAACGGCCGGAGTATTGCGGTCTGTTCAAGACGCCGACTCTGCGCAACGTGGCGTTGCGCCAAGCGTTTTTCCACAATGGCGTATTTCACAATCTGGAGGAGGTCATGCAGTTTTACGTGCAGCGCGACACTGCCCCACAGAAGTGGTATCCGCGCAATCGCGATGGCAGCATTCGTAAATTTGACGACCTGCTGCCGCAGCACTATGCCAATGTCAATGTGGATGCGCCCTTCGATCGTCATCCGGGCGATAAGCCGGCGCTCAACCAGGCCGAGATCCGGGACGTGATTGCGTTCCTGAAAACGCTCACTGACGGCTACCAACCTTAGTGCTAGATCAGGCTGTCGTACTGATCGTGGTACCGATGACTTCGCCGTTGAAGTTACGCGAAGCTTGGCGCGCTTGCGCTTGTCGGGCATCTTCGGCACGCTGTTCCTGAATGCGATCGTCGGCCGTTTGTTCATCCTTGCGTGCCTGTGCGCGCCGCGCTGCATCAAGATCGCTGACCTGCGGACCGGAACTTGGCACCGCTGCGGGGGAGCTAGGAGTAATTGCAACATCCATGATGTTCACCTTTCAAAACCGGATCCTTCAAAAACGGACCACAGCCCAACTGAAATGGGCTTGCCTCATATTACACCTTTGCCGCGCACTGCCAAGCGCGGCCCATCGCAATAGCCCGACTAAGCTTGCCGTGTCGACAAAATACTGTTGCGCCCAAACAAAAAAATATCACTCTGACAAGTTCAACCTGCTCTGTCTTGCCGTAGAAAATGCTGCACCGTCGGATAGCGCAAGCGCACACCAAGTTCCCGATGCAAACGTTCATTGCGCAAGCGGCGCGACTCCGACATGAACGACAACATCATCGGCGACACCTGCTGTTGCAGCTCGCCACGCGGCAGGCGCGGCGGCAGCGGCAGCTTCAGCGCATGCGCTACGGCGTCAAAGTAATCGCCCATCTTCATTTCAGTGTCGTCGACCGCGTGATAGACCCGTAGCGGCCGCGCCTGGTAAATCGCCGCCAGCGTGGTACGAGCCAGGTCATCGGCGTGAATGTGGTTAGTATAGACGTCATCGGCCGTCATCAAGGCCGGGGTGCCTTTTTCCAGACGCTCCACCGGCAGGCGCTCCTGGGCATAAATGCCCGGCACCCGCAAGATCGCGAGACGGCTGCCACTGCGGCGCGCCCAGGCGCGCAACACTTGTTCGGCATCGACCCGGCGGCGCGCGCGCGGGTTGCTCGGGCGCACCGTGCGGGTCTCATCAAAGCGGGCCCCACCACAATCACCATAGACGCCGGTGGTACTGATGTAAACCAGCGTCGCCCGCTCAGGTAAAATGGCGGCCAAATGTCGTGTGCGGCGGTCAGTTTCGCCAGCAGATTGCGGTGGGGCAAGATGCACGATCACCTTTGCCAGACGGGCCAGGCGGGCCAGCGATGCAGGTTGATCGAGATCGGCCACCAGCGGCACCGCGCCGGCTGCGCGCAGTTCCGCGCAGCGCTGCGGCTGGCTGGTGACGGCGAAAACGCGGAATTGCTGACGCAACAATGGCAGCAGACGCATGCCGACATCGCCGCAGCCGAGCATCAGCAAACGCGGTAGACCGATTTTTTTCAATTTATTCATCATTGTCAGGATTGTATGAGTTTTCAAGTTACCGTTCAGCCTAGCGGCCATCAGTTTAACTGCGACGAAGGCGAAACCATTCTCACCGCAGCCATTCGTGCCGGCGTCGGCCTGCCCTATGGCTGCAAAAACGGCGCCTGCAGCTCATGCAAGGGCAAATTGCTCAACGGCAGCATCACCCATGGTCCACATCAGGAACGTGCTTTGTCAGCACAGGACGAGGAACTTGGCTTTGCCCTGTTCTGCTGCGCCAAACCACATTCAGACGTCACCATCGAAGCACGCGAAGTGACCGGCATTGGAGACTTTCCAGTCAAGAAAATGCCGGTACGCGTAGCCAAGCTGGAAAAAGTTGCCGACGACGTCATCATCTTGTCCTTGCAACTGCCGGCCACTGACCGCCTGCAATACAAGGCCGGTCAATATGTCGAGTTCCTGCTGCGCGACGGTAAGCGCCGCAGCTACAGCATGGCCAATGCGCCCCACAAGGATGAGCATCTGACGCTGCATATCCGCCACATGCCCGGCGGCTTGTTTACCGATCAGGTTTTTTCCACGCTCAAGGAACGCGACATCCTGCGTTTTGAAGGCCCGCTGGGCACCTTCTTCCTGCGCGAAGATTCTGACAAACCCATCATCCTGCTTGCGTCAGGGACCGGTTTCGCACCAATCAAGGCGATTGTTGAGCAACTCGAACACAGCCAGTCCAAACGTGCGGTCACACTGTACTGGGGTGGCCGTCGTCCGCAAGACCTGTACCTGGACGCACTGTGCAAGAGCTGGGAACAAAGTCTGCCCAATTTCACCTATGTGCCAGTGGTCTCCAACGCTGAGCCGCAAGACCAGTGGCAGGGCCGTAGCGGCTTTGTGCATCAGGCGGTCATGGCCGACCATGCCGATCTGTCCGGCCATCAGGTCTATGCCTGCGGCGCACCGATTGTCGTGGAGTCAGCGCAGCGCGATTTCATCGCCCAATGCCAACTGCCAGAAAGCGAGTTCTTTGCCGATGCCTTCACCTCGGCCGCCGATCTGGCTGCGGTGTGAAGAACTGCCAACATAGACACCAAATTAATTTTGACGCATTGTGCAAAAGGTCCTAATATTGGCCGCATGAATACTACCGCCACTTTCTTACGACGTCGCAGCCAACCTCAATGGGGTTTGCCGTGCGCGTGAGTGAAGCTTGGTCACGAAGCCACAGGTAATCCCTGTGGCTTTTTTTTATCGTTTTCATTTGTTTCAGCGCGCGTAGCGCCAGCCGCCCAACCTCTTATTTACCGCCTTAGCAGGAGTCTTGTCATGGAATTCAAGCAGTTCGACGTCAACAAACTGATGTACGTCACCAACCGGCCGGAAATCGTCTTCACCGAAGGCAGCGGTATGTGGCTGACCGACCATACTGGCAAGCGCTATCTGGATTATCTGCAAGGTTGGGCGGTCAACGTGCTCGGCCACGCTCCCCAGTGTATCGAGGCCGCGCTGACAGCGCAGGCCAAAAAACTGATCAATCCATCACCGGCGTTCTACAACGCACCGTCGATCGAACTGGCCAATCTGCTGACTGCCAACTCGGTGTTCGACCGCGTGTTCTTTGCCAACAGCGGCGGCGAAGCCAATGAAGGCGCGATCAAACTGGCGCGCAAATGGGGCAAGCTCAACAAGAACAGCAAGGGTGAAAATCGTTTTGAAATCATTACCTTCAATCATAGTTTCCATGGCCGCACCATTGCCACCATGTCGGCCAGCGGCAAGCCCGGTTGGGATACCATGTACGCGCCGCAGGTACCAGGCTTTCCGAAGGCAGAACTGAACGATCTGGCCAGCGTCGAGCGCCTCATCAGCGACAAGACCGTGGCGGTCATGCTGGAGCCAGTGCAAGGCGAAGGCGGCGTGATCCCGGCCTCGCGCGAATTCATGCAGGGGCTGCGGCGCCTGACCAAGAACGCCAATCTGCTGCTCATCGTGGATGAAGTCCAGAGCGGTATGGGACGCACGGGCGAATTGTTTGCCTATCAATTGTCCGGCATCGAACCTGACATCATGACATTGGCCAAAGGTATCGGCGGCGGCGTGCCACTGGCAGCCCTGCTGGCACGTGCAGAAATTGCCTGCTTCGAGCCGGGCGAACAAGGCGGCACCTACAACGGCAATCCATTGATGACAGCCGTCGGTGCTGTGGTCATGAAAGAATTGCTGAAACCGGAATTTTTGCCCTCGGTACGCGAAAAAGCTGCCCATCTGAGCGCCGGACTGATCAAGCTGTCCGACAAGCATGGCATGGAAGGCGAGCGTGGCGAAGGCTTGCTGCGCGCGCTCAAGCTGGGCCGCGACATCGGCCCCCAAATCGTCGACATTGGACGCGACATGAACCCGGTCGGTCTGCTGCTCAATTCGCCACGGCCTAATCTGTTGCGCTTCATGCCCTCACTCAATGTCACCATCGCGGAACTGGATCAGATGCTGGAAATGCTCGACGGCATCCTGGCCAAGCTGGCGCAGTAACACTGACAATGCGCGCCAGGCACTTGCTCTTGCCCCGCTTTAAGGTAGCCACCGCCTGCTGCATCGCCGTCTTGTTGACGGCATGCAGCAGTACGCCGATGCGCGAGCCACAAGCCACGCTGCCAACACCGGAACCAGCCCAGCCCATTGATGCGGCCACGGCAAAAGGCAGCGAAGTGGCCCTGTATGCGATTGGCTTGATCGACACCGGTTACCGCTTTGGCGGAAAAAATCCCGAAGCAGGGCTCGATTGCAGCGGCATGGTGACCTATATCTACAACCGCGCCGCCGGGTTCAAGCTCACCGGCAATGCCGCCGAGCTCGCCCACAAGGGACGTCAGATCGATAAAGCCAGCCTGCGCGCTGGCGATCTGGTGTTCTTCAATACCGAGCACCGTCATTTTTCCCACGTCGGCATTTACATCGGCGACGGTCGCTTCGTGCATGCTCCAGCCACCAACGGCCACGTGCATATTTCTCGCCTGGACAATCCTTACTTTGCGCCGCGCTTCGAAATGGCGCGCGCCTACTTCAACTAAACCCTGGCTGCGCCGGATTGCATCTCAGCCTACGCCACCAGCGCCGTCGGAAAACTTAAGCCATACTGCTGCGCCAGCGCGCGCAATGCCGGTGCCACGCTGGCATGCAGGCACACGCCCTGTTCCAACTGCTGCGCCCTGCGCGCCATGCCGCGATCGCCTGGCATGCGCACTTGCTCGCCCCCTGGGCGCGGCGGATTGCTGCGGCACAGCTCGGCAATATGATCCATCTGGCGTGTGAAGGCAGCCTCGCCGCCGAACGCCGCCGGATCGTACAAACTCATGAACACCGTGGCGCCCCATCCCACCGCCGGGTCGGCCCGGCCAAACCCCGACAAGCCGGCCGTCAGTGCCTCGATCAGCAACGCCAGGCCAAAGCCTTTATGTCCTGCCGACAAACCTCCCAACGGCAGGATCGTGCCAGGAGGATCGCTGGCCAACACGGCCGGATCACGACTCGGATTGCCCTGCCCATCGAGCAGCCACTCCTGCTCAAACTGCTGTCCAGCTTTATGCAGACGTGCACTCATGCCGTTGGTCGTCACCGACGCCGAGATATCGACCAGAAATGGCGTACCTGAAGTGGGAATGCCGGCGGCAATTGGATTGGGAGTAAACACCGCCCGCGTACCGCCAAACGGCGCAACACTTTGCACCGAGGGGTCGGAGCTAGACAAGAGCATGAGAAAACCTTGTTCCGTCGCACGCAACAGATAGGCTGCCAAACAGGCGATATGGTGGCTATGATGAATTGCCAGCGATGCCGTGCCATAGCTGCGCGCACGTGGTATCAAGGCGCTGATGCCCTGCTGCACCAGCCACGGACCGGGTAGACGGCGGCCGTCCCACACCAGTGCGGCAGGACGATCGGAAATCACTTCCGGCTCACCCACGACACACATGGCACCTTTCTCGATTTCTTTCACGTACGGCGCCAGTAGTGCCAGACCATGCGTATCGTGCCCGAGCAAGTCGCCGTCGATCAGGGTCGCCGCGACCACTGCGGCTGGTTCCGATGACAAACCTGCCTGGCATAGCAAAGCATCGGCAAAATGCTGCAGCGAACTGGCAGAAAAACGTTCCATCGCAACGCTTGAGACCGTCATTACACGTCCTTTCATCAAGGTGGTCGTCGACATGAAAACGGTCATGTGCGTAGACCAAATGGAAAAGAATTTCATATCCTTGCGAGCGCTGTCAAGCAGGAAACCGCGACACGCAAATATTTCATCCAAGCCCAAGCACAGCGTCGTGCCTCTGCAAGAAACTTGCTGGGCATGATTTCGGCGAAAGCGGAAAAAACGCATGGATTGCGTACATATTGGCAAATTTTCCACCACAATTCAGAATGGACATCGACCAGCGTTGGCGTGTCCATCAACTGCGCACTGTCAACCAGGACTACTTGAGCCGCCAAACGATCTCGCGGTAGTTTGAGTTGCTCCTCCACTGGCTCGTTTGAGCATGCGCTGACGTAAGCACTACTTGAAGCCGCACTAGATTGAGATACTGCAAATATGTTCTCGCTTCTCTGGAAAATATAACTTCCAATCTTATTTTTCATTAGGAGGCATCATCATCTGATGATGCGTTTTTTTCTAGCCATCACACTACGAAATACCCAGCGCAAGAATTCAAAAAAATGGGGTTACGTCAGTGCTCCCTACAGCAAGCAGGATTAATTGTGGCGTTCTGATAGAAGCCGCTCCACCGCGCTGCGGTACTCAACGGATGTCAGGTCTAAGGCGCTCTGGCCGAATTCGTTCGTGCTACCGACATCAATGCCCGGCACCTTAAGCAAGGTGGCAACGATCTCCACATGACCACGATAACAAGCATGCAACAAGGCAGTAGCCGCGTGTTCCCCCTTGTGATTGACATCGATGCCGCCAACATCGAGCAATGCACACACCAGGCCAAGTTCACCATGAGACGCCGCCAGCGCCAGCGGGGCACCGCGATTCGGATTAATCTCTGGGTGACATAACAAGCGCTTTGCAATCTTTCTCTCACCGTTGCAAGCTGCCCATCCGAGAGCACTCAGCCCCATTTCGTCGACGCGATTGACATCAATCTCGGCAACGTCCATGAGCATATAAAATATTTCCAGACGTCCCTCGGTAAGCACCTCGACCAGCACGGCGTCCCGATTCGGATCAATATCAGGATGCGCCAGCATCATCCTGACGACATCGACATGACCATTGATCGCCGCCATTGTCAGCGCGCTGAAATGCGCGCCGCCGACAAAATTGATATCCGCGCAGTTCAGCAGCATGTCGACCATGTCAACATTGCCTAGCGACGCGGCCCACTGCAATGCGGTGTACCCCGTCCCATCAACAATATTGACGTCGATACTGTCAACCTTCAGCAACACGTCAACGATCTCTGTACAGCTGCCATAAGCCGCGACGGTGAGCGCAGCATTGCCGATAGGATTACGTCTATTGACATTGATTCCAGGCACTCGTAACAACGCCTGGACAAGCTCCAGATGCCCCTTGTCCGCAGCGCTCACGAGTGGAGTTCCAAGATCCGGATTGATATCGGGATGCCTGAGCAAGCGCGTCACGATCGACAGATATCCATATTCCGCCGCCAAACTCAAAGCCGTACCGCCATCCTCGTTGGCTGCATTGACCTCGATGCGATCGTCCCGCAGCAGGGCCGTAACGATCTCCAGATAACCATGCGCAGCTGCTTCCGATAACGGCATGCCGAGATTCGGGTCGATCGCCGGATCTCTCAGCAGCAGCTTGACGATGTCGGCATGCCCATTGATCGCCGCCGCAGCCAATGCGGGCCAGCCGCTGCTGTCAACGGTATTGACATTGATGGCGCTCACCTGCATCAATCTGTAAATGACGGGTAGATGCCCATTAGATGCAGCATGCTTCAACGGCGCCCCAAGATTGACATTGATATCCACACGGCTGAGCAGCATCTCGACCATGCCCAGATTGCCTATCCCCGCAGCGATGCCCAGCGCCGAGATGCCGACACGATCCACCAGGTTGACATTGCAGCCCGGCACTTCCAGTAAATCGCGCACAATCTCCTCGTGCCCCTTCGCGGCCGCCTGCAATAGCGCGATGCCAAGGTTGACGTCGACATCCATGCGATTGAGCAGTATGCGGACGATGCCGGTGCTGCCGCTACGGGCAGCAAATCCCAAGGCGGTATTGCCTTGACGATCGGTGACATTGACATTGATGCCAGGCGCGACCAATAGGCGCTCAGCAATTTCACGATGCCCCTTCGATGCCGCGTGCAACAGCGCGATGCCATGGTTGGGATTAATATACGGCCGATTCAGCAGCATCTTGAGAATGTTGACATTACCAACGCGTGCAGCAATACCCAGCGCGGTTCTGCCATAGGCGTCCACCGCATTGACATTGATGCCGGGTGCCTGCAACAACAGACGAACGATAACGATATCTTCCTTCAATACGGCACGCAATAGCGGCACGCCAAGATTGGGGCGGATATTCGAACAGTTCAACAGCCGCCGTACAATGTCCGCATTGCCGATGCCTGCGGCCGCTCCCAATGCCGTGTTAGCGTGACCATCGATAGCATTGACATCGATGCCCGGAGTCCGTAACAAAGTATGGAAGATGCTCAGATGCCCTGCTGCCACCGCCTGCACCAGTGGCGTGCCGATATGAGGGGCGATGTCCGGGTGTTTGAGCAACATTGCAACCATGCGCATATTGCCGATGCCTGCCGCCACGCCCAGCGCACTGTTGCCAGTGTGGTCGCTGGCGTTGATATCGATACAAGGCACATTTAGCAAGACGCAAAACAACCCCATACGCGCCCTCAATGCCGCCTGCAGCAAAGGCGCGCCGAGATTGGGGTTGATATCATTGCGACTAAGCAGCATTTGAACAATGGCGGCGTTGCCGCTCGCAACAGCCATTCCCAGGGCGCTATTGGCTTTTCCGTCAGTGGCATTGACATTAATGTCCGGGCGTTTCAGCAAGAGGAAAACAATCCCCTTATGCCCTTTCGATGCCGCATGCAATAGCCCAAGACCGAGGTTGGGAGCAATCTCCGGATGACTCAGCAAGATCTTAACGATCTCTCTATTGCCGATACTTGCAGCCATGCCCAGAGCCGTTCTGCCGTATCGATCACTGGCGTTGACATTGACCCTGGAAGTCTGCAACAGGCTGCGAACGATATCAAAATGGCCGCCCGCAGCCGCCCGCAACAACGCCACACCGAGATTGGGGTCGACATCGCGGTGACGCAACAGTAATTGAACAATATCTGCATTGCCAATACCTGCAGCCAGTTCCAGGGCAGTATCGCCTTGCTCGTTGATGACATTGACGTTGATGTCAGTCCTTTGCAGCAACGCCTGCACGCAGTCCCGATGTCCCATCCATGCGGCGCGTGTCAGCGGTACACACGCGTTGGGCGCAATCCCGGGGCAACTCAGCAACAGCCGCACGATTTCTACATTGCCGCTCCCCGCTGCTCGGGCCAGCGCAGTATCGCCATTGGCGTCGGTGGCATTGAGCAAATCGCAGCTCACGCCACTGGCAATAAAAAACGCTGTCATTTCCACATCACCGCCGACAACGAAAGCTAGCCATTGCCGCTTTTTTTCTGCAGCCGTCAAGCGACTAAAACTGCGCAAAACTTCAGCCCTACCTGCTGGCCGCAATACCCCACGCAAGGCAACATAATCGGGCAGATTAGGGAGGTGGCGGCAAATTTCTTCGACGATGACATCGGCAGCTTTATCTAGCGGAAAGCGAGAGACCGACTCGCGCAACGATGATGCTTCACTTGCCAACGCCACTGGATTGCTTGCGATGCTGACAATGCTGCTAGCAAGCTCATTGGAGGAACTGCAGCCAGCCTCTTGCGCTGAAGCAATCGCATCGGCGCCAACAAGTCCCTCGGCCTGCATTCTTGAAATATTGAACATGCCTTGTTCCTATCGACGCCAAGTGTCTCTTGATAACAACTAGCCGCAACAGGGACATTCAAATTCCAACCATATTATTTCAATGGTTTTTCTATAAATTAATCGTGTAAAAATCAATAAAAAAACGGCCAGCAACTATGCTGGCCGTTTTTCATCTCTGTCGAAATCAGGCGAGCTGTTCAGCAAAGAAATTTTGCAACGCTATGGCAGCGCGTTTGGCCGTGGGCTTGTGATAGTAGTAACCCGGATTGTTTGCCTCAGGATCCGTAAACGAGTGCGCAGCCAGTCCGTAGTTAATCAATTGCCAGTCCAGATTGGCCGCACTGACTTCATCAATGAAGGCATTGACTTGCTCGCGCGGCACCGACGGATCTTGCACACCATGCAGTATCAGCACAGCACCCTTGATGTTGACAGCATCATGCGGCGTCGGTGTATCGAGTGCACCGTGCAGTGAAGCCACGGCCTGCACTGCCGCGCCCGAACGCGCCAGTTCCAATGCCGCAGTACCGCCGAAACAGAAACCGCAAACACCCAGCTTGCCGTTGAGCTTCACCTTGCTCTGTGCCTTGAACGCATCCAGAGCGGCATTCATACGCTTGCGCAGTTGCGCACGTTCCTTCTTGAGCGGGGTGATCGCGGCCATGGCTTGTTCCGCATTGCTTGGACGCACCGTCTTGCCGTAGACATCGGCGATGAACAAGGCTTGCGTCAGGCCAATGGTGGTAGCTGCTACCTGCAATGCCTTTTGGCTGACACCAAAGAAATTGGGCACTGCCAGCACACCAGCTACTGGTGCAGAAATGGTCTTATTGAAGAGCAAAACGCTTTCGTACTCAATACCATCGAGTTGATGGCTGATCAGCTCAATGCCGAGGTCCGCAGCAGCAATGCCGACGATTTGTGCAATCGGGGCCGGGTCAAAATGGTGGGTCATGCGATGTTCTCCAAGAACTAGATACTGAAATCAACAAAGCCCCTATCTTTGCATAGCTGCAAAAAAATTGCTGACAGCGGCCCCGTGTCTGGCACTGACGGGAAAAGTGCATAATGCTGCTTGACTTAGAGTGCGCTCGAACTTCTAGACTGCCCCCATGACAACTTCCCTCAGTATTCAACAAGCCGCCGCCGCAACCGGGCTGTCTGTGCATACCTTGCGTTATTACGAACGGATCGGCTTACTCGATCCGGTCCACCGCGAGGACAATACGCACCGCCGCTTTCGCCAGGAGGATCTGCTCTGGATTGGCTTTCTGTTAAAGCTGCGTTCGACCGGTTTGCCGATCCGCGACATGCTGCGCTATGCACAATTGCGGCGTGAGGGTAATACCCAGGAAAGTGTGTCTGCACGCAAGGCATTGCTGCAACAGCATGCCGAAACCGTGCAACAGACGCTCGCCGAACTGCAAAGCAATCTGGCTGTCCTGCATCAAAAGATCGCCATGTACGACAGCATAGCCACAGTACCGGTGGACGTCATCACTCAACCACAATCTATCGAGGACAGTTCGCATGAACACAGCAACAAACACTCCAGCAGTACCGGTACCAGTGGGCGTACGCCAGCTCGGCGCTGACGGCCCTTACGTCTCGGCCATTGGCCTGGGTTGCATGGGCATGAGCGAGTTCTATTCGCGCCGCGACGATGCCGAATCCATCGCCACCATACATCGGGCCTTGGAACTGGGCATCACGCTGCTCGACACTGCCGATGTCTATGGTCCGCACACCAACGAGGAACTGATCGCCAAGGCAATCAAGGGTAAACGCGAGCGGGTATTCATCGCCACCAAGTTCGGCATCGTACGTGACCCGGCCAATCCGGTTGCACGCGGCGTCAACGGCAAGCCGGATTATCTGCGCCAAGCAGTAGAAGGCAGCCTCAAACGCCTGGGCATCGAGACCATCGATCTGTATTACCAGCATCGTATCGACCAAAGCACGCCGATCGAAGACACCATCGGCGCCCTGGCCGATCTGGTCAAGGCCGGCAAGATACGCTACATCGGCTTGTCAGAAGCCTCGTCGCCAACCCTGGAACGCGCCAGCAAGGTGCACAAGATCACGGCACTGCAAAGTGAATACTCGTTATGGACCCGCGACCCCGAGCACGACGTACTCGCCACTTGTCGCCGTCTGGGCATTGGCTTCGTACCTTACAGCCCGCTCGGACGCGGCTTCCTGACCGGCGCCATCACGCGCCCGGAGCAGTTTGCCGAAGACGACTACCGCCGCAGCAGCCCGCGTTTTCAGGGAGACAATTTCGCCCGCAACCTGCAGCTAGTCGAAAACGTCAAGACGCTGGCGCAGCGCTATGCCTGCTCGCCATCTCAATTGGCGCTGGCCTGGGTGCTGGCACAGGGTGAGCATATCGTGCCGATTCCCGGCACCAAACGCCGTAGCTATCTGGAAGAAAACAGCGGTGCCATGGCAGTGCATCTGACAGCCAGCGATCTGGCTGAACTGAACCAGCACTTCCCACTCGACGCCGCCGCCGGTGATCGCTATACCGAAGTAGGCATGCGCAGTCTGAACGGTTAATGCAATGAAAAACGGCTGACATCTTACGATGTCAGCCGTCGATGTCAGTCGCAATATTAGCCGTTTTATTGGCCCGCTTTTGACTCTCTGTTACTTCTTGCGCATCGGCGGCAAGTCGGTGCAGACACCTTCAAACACTTCTGCCGCCATACCAATCGACTCACCCAGCGTTGGATGTGGATGGATGGTCTTGCCGATATCCACCGCGTCCGCGCCCATTTCAATGGCCAGCACGATTTCACCGAGCATGTCGCCAGCATGCGTACCGACGATACCACCACCAACGATGCGATGCGTTTCGGCATCAAACAACAGCTTGGTGAAGCCTTCGGCACGTCCATTGGCAACCGCGCGACCAGAAGCCGCCCAGGGGAAATGCCCCTTCTCCAGCTTGATCCCCTTGGCCTTGGCATCATCTTCGGTCAGACCGACCCATGCCACTTCCGGATCGGTGTAGGCCACCGATGGAATCACGCGGGCGTCGAAGTGGCTCTTCTCACCAGCAGCCGCTTCGGCTGCCACATGCGCTTCATGCACTGCCTTGTGCGCCAGCATAGGTTGACCGACCAGGTCGCCGATGGCGAAGATGTGCGGCACGTTGGTGCGCATTTGGCTATCGACTGGAATAAAGCCGCGATCCGTGACTGTGACGCCCGCCTTGTCGGCGGCAATCTTCTTGCCGTTGGGGCTGCGGCCAACGGCCACCAGCACCAGATCGTAGAGTTGCGGTGCCGGCGCTGTGGCACCGGCTTCAGCCGCTTCAAAGCTGACCTTGATGCCTTCCGGCAAAGCTTCCACGGCCACCGTCTTGGTCTTCAACATGATGTTGTCGAAGCGCTTTTCGTTGAACTTCTGCCAGACCTTGACCATATCGCGGTCAGCGCCCTGCATCAGGCCATCCATCATTTCAACCACATCGATGCGCGCACCCAGGGTTGAATACACGGTCGCCATTTCCAGGCCGATGATACCGCCACCGATGACCAGCATGCGCTTGGGCACCTGACGCAATTCCAGTGCGCCGGTTGAATCGACGATGCGCGGATCCTGCGGCACAAACGGCAAATTCACCACCGATGAACCGGCGGCAATAATCGCTTGCTTGAACTTGATGGTTTTCTTGCTGCCGTCGGCAGCGGTCACTTCAATATGGTGAGCGCCGACGAACTGGCCCACGCCCTGCACCACATTGACCTTGCGTGCGCGGGCCATGCCCGACAGGCCGCCAGTCATATTGCTGATGACTTTTTCCTTGTAGGCGCGCAGCTTGTCGATATCGATTTCGGGCTTGGCGAACGTCACACCATGGGACGCCATGGATGCCGTTTCGTCGATCACCGAGGCAACGTGCAACAATGCCTTGGAAGGAATGCAACCGACATTGAGACAAACCCCGCCCAGCGTCGAATAACGTTCGATCAAGACCGTGCTCATCCCCAGGTCGGCGGCGCGGAAGGCGGCCGAATAACCTCCAGGCCCAGCGCCCAGCACCATCATGTCGCATTCAATGTCAGTGGCGCCGCCGAAGCTGGCAGCCACTGGTGCGGTCACCGGAGCTGCGACTGTCGCAGCGGCTGCCGGAGCAGGTGCAGGTGCAGGAGCAGGAGCAGGTGCAGGTGCAGGAGCAGCAGTCGCGCTGGCTTCCACCAGCAGCAGCACCGAACCTTCGGCAACCTTGTCGCCGACCTTGACTTTCAATTCCTTGACCACGCCAGCGCTGCTGGAGGGAATTTCCATGCTGGCCTTGTCAGACTCGACTGTGATCAGCGATTGTTCAACCTTGATGATATCGCCAACCTTGACCAGCAGTTCGATCACTTCTACTTCCTTGAAGTCGCCGATATCGGGGACTTTGACTTCGAAAAGACTCATGTCTTGACTCCGTTATATTCGTTGTTCGCTCAATGCTCTCGTGCGCTGCCACACAAAGCGCGGCGGCCGCTGCGGCGCATGCCCCAGCGGCCTCGTCATTACAGCAGCGTCTTGCGCAGATCAGCCAGCACGTCGGCCAGATAGGTAGAAAAGCGCGCACCCATGGCACCGTCAACGACACGGTGATCATAGGACAGCGAAGTCGGCATCAGCAGACGCGGCACAAACTGTTTGCCATCCCAGACCGGCTTGATGCTGGCCTTGGACAGACCCAGAATGGCCACTTCCGGCGCATTGATGATCGGCGTAAAGGCCGTACCGCCGATACCACCCAGCGAAGAGATAGTGAAGGTAGCGCCTTGCATGTCGGCCGGCTTCAACTTGCCGTCACGTGCCTGCGCCGACAGATCGCCCATTTCCAGCGCGATCTGACCGATGCTCTTCTGGTCGGCATTCTTGATCACCGGCACCACCAAACCATTCGGCGTATCGGCGGCAAAGCCGATGTTGTAGTACTGCTTGAGGATCAGGTTTTCGCCCTTGGCATCCAACGAGGAATTGAAGGCAGGAAATTTCTTCAGTGCCGCAACGCTGGCCTTGATCACAAATGCCAGCATGGTCAGCTTGACCGGCGACTTGGCCTTGGCGTAAGCGTCGTTGGAAGTCTTGCGGAACTCTTCCAGCTCGGTCACGTCGGCTTCGTCGAATTGCGTCACGTGCGGGATCATCACCCAGTTGCGATGCAGATTCGGACCGCTGATTTTCTTGATGCGCGACAGCGGCAGCAATTCGGTCGTACCGAACTTGCTGAAGTCCAGCGACGGCCATGGCAACAAATCCAGACCAACACCACTGCCGTTCTTGGCCGGTGCTGCCGCTGCTGTACCGGCGCCGCCGGCCAGTGCTGCCTTGACGAAATTCTGAATGTCTTCCTGCAGGATACGGCCTTTGGGGCCGCTGCCGGCCACGCGTGTCAAATCAACGCCGAGCTCGCGCGCAAACTTGCGCACCGACGGCGAAGCGTGCGACTTGTTGCCCACACCCGGCGTGACGGCTGCCACTGCCATGGCTGGCGCAGCTACTGCCGCAATTGCCGCAACCGGTGCCGGCGCTGCCGCTGTTGGTGCGGCAACAGGTGCTGGTGCGGCGGCTACCGCACCGCCAGTTGCTTCAATGATGGCAACCAGGGAACCCTTGGCAACCTTATCGCCAAGCTTGACCTTCAATTCCTTGATCACACCGGCATGGCTGGATGGAATCTCCATGCTGGCCTTGTCGGATTCGACCGTCAGCAGGGATTGTTCAACCTTGACGGTATCGCCCACCTTGACCAGCAATTCGATCACTTCCACTTCGGCAAAGTCGCCGATGTCCGGCACCAAAATATCTTGCACGCCAGCCGCTACGGCGACGGGCGCGGCGACGGCAACCGCCGCGGCAGCGACAGGCGCGGCGGCTGCCGGGGCAGGAGCCGCCGCTGCCGGCGCTGCTGCCGCACCTGCGGCATCGACGACCACGACGATCGAGCCTTCGGCGACCTTGTCGCCCAGCTTGACCTTGATTTCTTTGACCACACCAGCATGACTGGAAGGAATTTCCATGCTGGCCTTGTCGGATTCGACCGTCAGCAGGGATTGTTCGACTTTGATGGTATCGCCCACCTTGACCAGAATCTCAATGACTTCAACTTCCTTGAAATCGCCAATGTCCGGTACTTTTACTTCGATTTGACTCATCTCTTGCGCTCCGTTTGTTCAGGATCCGGTCCGCGGCAGGGGTTTGCAGCGTCCGGAGCACGTGTCCACTCATATTGAAGGCGGCTTGCCGACAAAGTATGTCACGCCAAGCCGCCTTATTGATGATGCAAATCCAGCGTAACCCGTAATTATTGTGTCACTGGATTAGGTTTTTCCGGATTGATGCCATATTTGGCAATCGCTTCGGCAACCACGGAAGGCTGGATCTTGCCTTCATCGGCCAGCGATTTGAGCGCTGCCACGGTAACGTAATGACGATCCACTTCAAAGAACTCGCGCAACTTGGCACGGGTATCGGAACGGCCGTAACCGTCGGTACCCAGCACCTTGTAAGAACGGCCCTTAGGAACAAAGGCGCGCACTTGCTCAGCATAGGTACGCATATAGTCGGTCGAGACCACGATAGGACCATCGGTGCCTTCCATCGATTGCTCGAAGTGTCCCTTGTGCTGTGCGTCGGCCGGATGCAGCATGTTCCAGCGCTCGACATCTTGACCATCGCGTGCCAGCAAGGTGAACGACGGTGCTGACCACACATCAGCATCAACCTTCCAGTCGTCGCGCAGCAGATCGGCGGCGGCAATGACTTCGCGCAAAATGGTGCCGGAACCCAGCAATTGCACGCGCAGCTTGTTGCTCTTGCCACCTTCGTTGAGCAGGTACAAGCCCTTGAGAATGCCTTCTTCCTGGCCTGGCTTGATGCCTGGATGGGCGTAGTTCTCGTTCATCACCGTGATGTAGTAGTACACATCTTCCTGGTTGCCCACCATGCGACGCAGACCGTCGTGAATGATCACGGCGACTTCGTGCGCAAAAGTTGGGTCGTAAGGCACGCAGTTCGGAATAGCCGACGCAAACACGTGGCTATGACCATCTTCATGCTGCAGACCTTCGCCATTGAGCGTGGTACGACCGGCAGTGCCGCCGATCAGGAAGCCGCGTGCACGCATGTCACCGGCAGCCCATGCCAGATCGCCGATACGCTGCAGACCGAACATCGAGTAGTAGGTATAGAACGGAATCATGATGCGGTTATTGGTCGAGTACGAGGTCGCCGCAGCGATCCATGAACTCATGCCACCGGCTTCATTGATGCCTTCCTGCAGAATCTGGCCAGCCTTGTCTTCGCGGTAATACATAACCTGGTCTTTGTCGACCGGATCATACAACTGCCCCACCTGGCTGAAGATACCGATCTGGCGGAACAGACCTTCCATACCGAAGGTACGCGATTCGTCGACCATGATAGGCACCACGCGCTGTCCCAGACTTTCATCACGCAGCAATGCTGTCAGCACGCGCGAGTAAGCGGCGGTGGTGGAAATTTCACGACCTTCGGCAGTCGGCTCCAGCATCGCCTGGAAGGCCGACAATTCAGGCACGGTCAGCTTTTCATCGGCATGCGGACGACGTTGCGGCAAATATCCGCCGAGTGCTTTGCGGCGTTCGTGCAGGTATTGCATTTCCGGGGTGTCGTCGGCCGGCTTGAAGAACGGGATATTCGGCAGTTCCGCATCCGAGATCGGCAACTGGAAGCGATCGCGCATGGCCTTGATGGCTTCGTCATCGAGCTTCTTGGTGTTGTGTGCCGTATTGCGCGCCTCACCCGACTTGCCAAAACCATAACCCTTGATGCTCTTGGCCAGAATCACGGTTGGTTGCGTCTTGCTGTCCTGCGCCTGCTTGAAGGCGGCATAGATCTTGTGCGGATCATGACCGCCGCGGGTCAGACGCCAGATATCGTCGTCCGACATCTTGCTGACCATCTCCAAGAGCTTAGGATGCTTGCCAAAGAAATGCTTGCGCACGAAAGCGCCGTCCTTGGCCTTGTAGTTCTGATATTCGCCGTCGACGGTTTCCATCATCACTTTTTGCAGGATGCCTTCCTTGTCCTTGGCCAGCAGCTCGTCCCAGCCGCTGCCCCAGATCACTTTGATGACGTTCCAGCCGGCACCACGGAAATCGGACTCCAACTCCTGGATGATCTTGCCATTGCCGCGCACCGGACCGTCCAGACGCTGCAGGTTGCAATTGACCACGATGATCAGGTTATTGAGCTTTTCACGACCGGCCATACCAATGGCGCCCATCGATTCCGGCTCATCCATTTCGCCATCGCCACAGAAGGCCCAGACCTTGCGGTTAGCGGTGTCGGCAATGCCGCGTGCGTGCAAATACTTGAGGAAGCGCGCTTGATAGATCGCCATCAAGGGTCCCAGGCCCATCGACACCGTTGGGAACTGCCAGAACTCAGGCATCAGCTTAGGGTGCGGATAGGAAGACAGACCCTTGCCGTCGGCTTCGCGACGGAAATGGATCAGTTGGTCCTCAGTCAGACGGCCTTCCAGGAAGGCGCGCGCATAGATGCCTGGCGAAGAGTGCCCTTGGATATACAACAGGTCGCCACCATGGTCTTCGGTCGGTGCGTGCCAGAAGTGATTGAAACCAATACCCAACATGTTGGCCAGCGAGGCGAAGCTGGATAAATGGCCGCCCAGATCACCGTCAACGCGATTGGCCTTGACCACCATGGCCATAGCGTTCCAACGCATCCACGAGCGCAGACGCTCTTCATATTCGAGATTACCTGGGCAATGCTCGCCCTGGTCGGCAGGAATCGTGTTGACGTAAGCAGTATTGCTGGAAAACGGGATGTGCGCGCCACGACGGCGAGCCAGGTCGACCATACGCTCCATTAGATAGTGTGCACGCTCCGGGCCCTCTGCCTCGATCACGGCTTCGAGGGCATCAAGCCACTCCTGCGTTTCGATGACGTCGGGATCGTTTGCGGCTTGCGCCAGGACTTGGTCGATTTGGGCTGACATGTGATGTCTCCTGAATTATGGGGGAAACCGGCCGGATACTGCCGGATCGATAAACCGTATGCTTTTTTAGCCAATACTTTACGGTCTTTGTGCCGCGTGGACGAGGCATTTTAACAGGGCTTTTTTGATTTTCAAATAGCGATATTCGATTTCATATTATGGGATTTTGCTGCAAAGCGGCATAAACACGGGCTTTACAACGCGTTGCTTTTCTGCCATCTGGGAGAAAAGCCGCTTCTGAGGCTTGGTTGCAGTGCATCGAAACACCCTCTCAAGGCACTTGTGCAGGTAAACAAAAAAGCCCGCTGTCCATGATGGAGAGCGGGCCAACCGTTTTGGCGGGGACACATCCTGCCAGGCAGGTTTATATGCTGATATTTCCCAGGGTACTGGCACGATAGGCTGCAACGAAGGTGTCGAAGTCGCCTGTTTGGGTATTTTCCAAACCTTGTTGCTGTTGAATCGACAATGCAGCCGCCGCAGTGAAGCCGGCAGTCAATTCGGCACTGAGCGGACGCGCCAGAAATTGCTCGGCTTGAGCACGGCTTTGATGCAGCGCGAAAGCGGCAAACGAATTGCCGTTCTGGCGCACTTCGCGCAACACCCGCGCCGAAGGGGTCAATTCGGCATCGCGCAGTTTTTCACGCTGCGTCTCCAATGCGTTTTGATGTTCATCGCTGCCGGCCTGGGCATCGAGCAAAGCGGCCACTGGCTGCATGCGCTCAAGCAACGTCAGCCCCCAATCCTGCAAGCTCACATTTTGGCCGCCATGCTGCAACTGCAGACCGGGACGGCGTCCTTGCTTGACCACACTGGCGAAATTGGCACGATTTTCAGCACCTTCTTCGTCCGACGTCAGGGCGCTCTCTTCAAAGGCGATGAAATGCAGGAACACATCCAGAAAGCGTGATGTTGTCAGGCTCAGTCCCAAGGGCTCGAACGGATCGATGTCCATGCAACGCACTTCGACATACTGCACACCGCGCGCAGCCAGCGCCTGTACCGGCCGTTCGCCGCTATAGATGACACGCTTGGGACGAATCGAAGAGTAATACTCATTTTCGATTTGCAAGATATTGGTATTGATCTGTATCCATTCACCGTCGTGCTTGGTACCCATGGCTTCATACGCCGGATACGGCTGGCTGACCGCCTGCGACAGACTTCTGATATAGCTGTGCAGATTGTTGTAATGCGGTGTGATGTTGGCCTGGGCATTGCTTTGATAGCCCAGATCGCTCATGCGCAGACTGGTGGCGTAAGGCAGATAGAGTGTGTCGCCGCTCAGCACGTCCAGTTGATGCGGGCGGCCACGCAGAAAATTGCTCGCCAAGGCCGGCGAGGCACCGAATAAATACATCAGCAGCCAGCTATAGCGACGGAAATTGCGAATCAGCGCAATATAGCTTTCGGACTGATAGTCGCGTGCCGACACCGATGGCTCCACACTTTGTTCGCGATCATCGAGCCCGCGCAGCAGGCTCCAGACTTCTTCATTGAGCGAGAAATTGTAATGAATGCCGGCGATGCATTGCATCGTCTTGCCGTAGCGCAACGCCAGACCGCGCCGGTAGACATGTTTGAGCATGCCAATATGCGAATTGCCATACCAGGCAATGGGAATATCTTGCTCATCCGGCAATACACAGGGCATGGACTCATTCCACAACAACTCGCCCTGGGCACGCAACTGGACATGTGCGAAACGATGGATCTCATCAAGCCGCTGCAGGGCTATGGCGATGTCATGCTCGGCCGGCGTAATGAATTCCAGCAAAGACTCTGAGTAGTCGGTGGTGATCTGTTCATTGGTCAAGGCCGCGCCCAACGCCAACGGATGGGGCGTCGTGGCCAACTGGCCGGTCGCCGTCACGCGCAGGGTTTCCCGTTCCACGCCGCGCAGCCCGCGAGCAAGCAGCGCCCGCTGTTGCGGGCTGTCAAACAGGGCCAAACGGCGGTTCAGCATATCGATCATGCAGCATCCTTGTTAGCAATAGTTCGCGGAGCATAACCGAAAATGAAAATCTGCGTCGTCGCGCCATTGAATCCGATTTACCTACCGCGCCAGCGATGACGCCTCCCCTTATAATGTCACTTTATTTGCTCCTCCCTCCTCTTCTTTCCAGCCTCTGCCACCATGCCAGCACAACTTATCGACGGAAATCTGCTCTCCCAACAACTGCGCGCGGATATCGCCAAACGCGCCGCCGCCCTCACCGCCGCGGGCAAGCAGCCCGGCCTGGCCGTGATCCTGGTCGGCGACAGCCCAGCCTCGCAGGTCTACGTGCGTAACAAGGTCAAGGCTTGTGAAGACAACGGCCTGTATTCGGTGCTGGAGAAATATGAAGCCAGCCTCACCGAAGCAGAACTGTTGGCGCGCATTGAAGCCCTCAACCAGGATCCTAAGATCAACGGCATCCTGGTGCAATTACCGCTGCCGGCACACATCGACGCACACAAGGTGATCGAAGCCATTGCCGCCGAGAAAGATGTCGATGGTTTTCACGTCAGCAATGCCGGTCTACTGATGACCGGACAGCCGCTGTTCCGCCCTTGCACCCCCTATGGCGTGATGAAAATGCTGGAATCGATCGCCTATCCGGTGCGTGGCGCCAACGCCGTCGTCGTCGGTGCGTCCAATATTGTTGGCAAACCGCAGGCGATGTTGCTCTTGCAAGCAGGCGCCACTGTCACTATCTGTAACTCCAAGACCCGCGATCTCGGCCACCATACCCGCCAGGCCGATATCCTGGTGGTAGCTACCGGCAAACGCAACATCGTCACTGCCGACATGGTCAAACCAGGTGCGGTTGTCATCGATGTCGGTATGAATCGTGACGATAACGGCAAATTGTGCGGCGATGTCGATTTTGCCAATACCAAGGAAGTCGCCGGTTATATCACCCCCGTGCCGGGTGGCGTGGGGCCAATGACCATCACGATGTTGCTGGTCAATACAATTGAAGCTGCCGAACGAACCTGAAAGCCTGAGACTCATTTATGACGACTACTGTAGACACCACGATCACTGCGGCCACCAACCCTTTGCTGGATTTTTCCGGCCTGGCGCAATTCGATGCGATCAAACCCGAGCACGTCACGCCTGCCGTGGCGCACCTGCTGGCCAAGGCCAGCGCGCTGGTGCAGGAACTGGAAGCGCCCATGGCACAGGTGAGCTGGACCAATTTCGTCGAGCCGCTGGAAAATGCCACCGAGCAACTGGGACGGGCCTGGAGCATCGTCGGCCATCTCAATTCAGTCGTCGACACCCCGGAACTGCGCGCCACCTACAATGAAAACCAGCCCAAGCTGGTGGAATTCTGGACTGCCCTGGGTCAAAACCTGGCGCTGTTCGAAAAATACAAAGCCGTGCAAAGCAGCCCTGAATTTGCACAACTGTCAGCAGCGCGCCAAAAGGTGATCGCCAATGCGGTACGCGACTTCCGCCTGTCCGGCGCCGAGTTGCCGGATGACAAAAAAGAACGCTTTGCCGACATTCAGGAAAAACTGGCCGCCCTGACCACCCGCTTCTCGGAAAACATCCTTGACGCCACCAATGACTACGGCCTGTTTGTCAGCGACGAGGCGCAATTGTCCGGATTGCCCGAGGACGTGCGTCAAGCGGCTCGTGCAGCGGCCGAGAAAGACGGCAAGCCAGGCTACAAGTTCACCCTGCATTTCCCTTCTTATTTCCCGATTCTGCAATACGCCGACAATCGCGCACTGCGCGAACAAATCTATCGTGCCAACGCCACCAAGGCCTCCGAGCTGGGCGCCAAACCAGAGTGGGATAACAGCGCCAACATGCGGGAAATCCTGCAATTGCGTCATGAAGAAGCGGCCATGCTGGGCTTTGCCAATTACGCCGAGCTGTCGCTGGTGCCAAAAATGGCGCAGTCGCCGCAAGAAGTGATTCAGTTCCTGGAAGACCTGGGCCGTCGCGCCAAATCCTACGGCAACAGCGACTGGGACGAATTGCGCGCATTTGCCAAGGCACAATTGCAGCTGGACACACTGGAAGCCTGGGACATGACCTATGCCTCCGAAAAACTGCGTGAACAACGCTATGCGTTTTCGGAGCAGGAAGTCAAACAATACTTCCCCGAACCCAAAGTAGTCGAAGGCCTGTTCCAGGTCATCCAGCGTCTGTTTAATGTCAGTATCCAGGTCGATAGCGCACCGGTATGGCACCCCGACGTCAAATTCTTCCGCATCGAGCGCGACGGCAAGCTGATCGGTCAGTTCTACCTTGATCTGTATGCCCGCACCGGCAAACGCGGCGGCGCCTGGATGGACGATGCCCGTTCGCGCCGCATGACCGCCAGCGGCGTGCAAACACCGATTGCCTATCTGGTATGCAACTTCACCGAACCAGCGACGGTTGACGGCGTGCGCAAGCCCGCCTTGTTTACTCACGACGAAGTCATCACCCTGTTCCATGAATCCGGCCACGGTCTGCACCACATGCTCACCCAGGTAGATGAAGTCGGCGTCTCCGGCATCTCCGGCGTCGAATGGGATGCGGTTGAACTGCCTTCGCAGTTCATGGAAAACTTCTGCTGGGAATGGGATGTGCTGCAGCATATGACTGCGCATGCCGATACCGGTGCGCCGCTGCCACATGAACTATTTGACAAGATGACGGCCGCCAAGAACTTCCAGTCGGGCTTACAGATGCTGCGTCAGGTCGAGTTCTCCCTGTTCGACATGCACATTCACTACGATTACGACGCCGCCGGCAGTGACAGCGTGCAAACCGTGATCAATCGCGTGCGCGAGCAGATTGCGGTGATCCGTCCGCCTGAATTCAACCGTTTCCAGCATTCCTTCAGTCACATTTTTGCGGGTGGCTATGCCGCCGGCTATTACAGCTACAAGTGGGCTGAAGTGCTGTCAGCGGATGCTTACAGCGCCTTTGAAGAGGCTGCCGCACGCGGCGACAATGTGGTGTCCATTGAAACCGGCCTACGCTTCCAGAAGGAAATCCTCGCCGTCGGCGGTTCACGGCCAGCCATCGACTCATTCCGCGCCTTCCGCGGCCGCGAACCGAGCATCGATGCCCTGCTTCGTCACAGCGGCATGGCCGCTTAGTATCGGACGCCATCGCTCCTGCCGGGGCGATGGCGTGATTCTTTGACCGCGCCGGCTTTCGCGACGCGGTGATCTGTCACTATTTGGCTATACTTGCGCCATGACCCGTATCGACTTCCACAGCAACGTCCCCAATAAACTAGCTTATGCTTGCCGTCTGGTACGCAAGGCGCGTGCCGCGCAATGCAAGATTGTATTGCTTGGCAACAACATCGAACTGAGTCAGCTGGATCAATTGCTCTGGACCTTTTCGGAACAAGATTTTTTGCCGCACGTCCGTGCTGGCGACCCGCTGGCAGCACAAACCGACATCATCCTGACTGCTGACGAAAATGCCGAACTGCCGCACCACCACGTACTGATTAACCTGTCCGGCCAGCAGCCCGAACATTTCGCCCGTTTTGAGCGCATGTTCGAGATCATTTCCGTCGACGACAGCGACAAGGCCGCCGGGCGCGATCGCTATCGTTTCTACAAGGAACGCGGCTACCCGCTCAGCCACTTTGTCGCCGACTGAAGGCAAGGATCATGGATCCCTCCTCCGACCATAGCATCCCGCTGCTGACCGAAGTCATCGCCGCCCCGGCAGCGCCCGCAGCTGGGCTACCGAGCCAACAACAATTGCAGCAGATCCGCCAGGACGTCTATGAGAACGTCATGCAAAACATGCTTCAACAGATCGATAGCGTCTTGCATCAGCATCTGCAAGATCATCTCGCTGTGATTCTCGACAACATGGCCGACATCCTCAAAACCCATGTACGCGCCAGTCTGGAGCAAGCCCTGACCACTACCGTGGAGCAGGCGCTGGCAGAAGAGATGTCAAAATTCGAGACCTCAAAAAAATAAACCATCTATAGAATTTTTTTTATTTATAAACATAAAAATTGGAATTTCGTTTAAAAATAGAAATTAAACCCCGTTAATTGCCTACCCAAAAAATCAGATAATTCTTACAATGCCACTCATTGACTAAGGAGGATGTGATGAAAGTGATCGTATTGGGAGCAGGCATTATCGGTACCGCCTCGGCGTGGTTTTTAAAACGCCAGGGTTACGACGTCACAGTCATCGATCGCCAGCCTGGCGCCGCCCAGGAAACCAGCTTTGCCAACGGCTGTCAGATTTCGGTATCGCATGCCGAACCATGGGCCAATCCCGCCGCCCCCATGAAAGTGCTGAAGTGGCTGGGCAAAGAAGATGCGCCGCTGCTCTATCGCTTCCGTCCGGAATGGCTGCAATGGAAATGGGCGGTCAACTTTCTGCGTGAATGCACACCCGCACGTACCGATGCCAACATCCGCCAGATCGTGGCCTTGTGCGAATACAGCCGCCAAACCCTGGTAGACCTGCGCGCCGAAACCGGCATCGAATACGATCATTTGACTCGCGGCATCCTGCATTTTTATACCGAAGAGAAAGAATTCGAGCTGTCTTTGCCGGCCGCCAAGCTCATGCGTGACCTGGGCTGCCCGCGCGACTCCATCAGCGCCGAGGAAGTGATCAAGATTGAGCCGGCGCTGGCTGGCATGCGCGACAAGATCGTCGGTGGTGATTTCACGGCCAGCGACGAATCGGGCGACATCTACAAGCTCACTACCGGTCTGGCCAAGAAAGCCGAAGAAGCCGGTGTCGACTTCCAATTCAATACCACCATCACCCGTTTGCTGACCGAAGGCACCGGTGCCGCCGCCAAAATCACCGGCGTTGAAGTCATTGACGGCGCCGGCCGCCACAAGACTCTGCGCGCAGATGCCTTCGTGGTTGCCATGGGCAGCTTCTCCGAAGCACTGCTGCGCCCGCTGGGCATCAAGCTTCTGCTCTATCCAGGCAAGGGTTATTCGGCCACGTACAAGGTCACCAATCCGGATGCCGCGCCGACGGTATCGCTGACCGACGACGGCTACAAACTGGTGGTCTCGCGTCTGGGCGATCGCTTGCGTGTGGCTGGTACTTGCGAATTGAACGGCTACACCCGCGAACTCAACAATACCCGCTGTGAAGCCATCACGCGTCGTACCCGCGAACTGTTCCCCGATGGCTGTGATTATGACAACCCAACGTATTGGGCTGGACTGCGCCCGCTGACGCCGTCGAATATTCCCTATGTCGGCAAGACCAAGTTCAGCAACCTGTTCCTCAATACCGGCCACGGCACCCTAGGCTGGACCATGGGTTGCGGTTCCGGACGCGCGATCGCTGAAATCATTGCCGGTCGACAACCGGATATCGACTTCGGCTTTACCGGCTTGCCACGCAAGAGCTCACGCGTACTGGCAGCGCAACCGGCCTGAATCTAAGCGCCCCCCACTGCCAAAGCGGTCCCGCAGGTTTCTGCCGGGCCGCTTTTACATTTCATTGTCAACTCCTCAAGATAAGAATCTACGCGCTTGGTGTAGAATCGTCCCTATTGGATTCGGACAAGCTGTCGAATCGGCAATCACATTGCCTTAAGAACATTGATTTTGCGTTCAACATGCGCGATCTCTATCTACACAGATGGTCACCATGACGACATTCGGGGCCATTCTTATGAGGACATTGCAATGAAATGGGCTGTTGTAGCTATTTATATTTTTTCTATTTTATTCATCCATTTCCGTGGCAAAGTGCGGCTGCCTTTCATGCGGCAGTTCTTTGACCACTCGTCGATCATGGCACCGGTGAACTTGTTCATCTATGCGTTTTCACGCGTAGCGGCGGTGCCTTATCCTGCCGCCAATCAGTTCCACAATCTGCATCTGCTGGACGACAACTGGGAAACCATCAAGGCCGAGGCCATCAATCTGCAGAATATTTCCAAGATCAAGGCGGCAGAAAAGAACGACGATGCCGGCTTCAATTCCTTTTTCAAGGCCGGCTGGAAACGTTTTTACCTCAAGTGGTACAACGCCAGCCACCCTTCGGCAGAGCAGTTCTGCCCGCAGACGGTGGCACTGTTGCGCCAGATTCCTTGCGTCAAGGCCGCCATGTTCGCCGAGTTGGCTCCGGGCGGCACGCTCAATCGCCATCGCGATCCCTATGCCGGCTCCTTGCGTTACCACTTGGGACTGGTGACACCTAACGACGACCGCTGCTTCATCGACGTCGATGGTCAACGCTACAGCTGGCGCGACGGCAAGAGTGTGATCTTTGACGAAACCTTCATTCACTGGGCGCAAAACGGCACCGACAGCAATCGCATCATCCTGTTCTGCGACGTCGAACGGCCGTTGCGCTATCGCTGGGCCGAGACATTCAACCAATGGTTCGGCCGTACCATAATGACTGCCGCCAGTTCGCCCAATGAAACGGGCGACCAGACCGGCCGCATCAACAAGCTGTTTCGCTTCGTCTGGCTGAGCGGCCAATATCGTCGGCGCTTCAAAAACTGGAATCGTAGCGTCTATCGGGTCACTAAGTATGGCTTGATCATCGCCGTCGCAGCAGCCATCATCTACCTGTAACAAACTGACGAAAAGTACGCGTCGGTGTAGCTGTCCAAGGGCCTCGATTGAGGCCCTTTGTCTTATTCAGCCGAGCTCTGCACCGACAATATCGCGCTGCTTTTCCGCTACAGCAGCCGCAAAACAGAGGCAAAACAGAGACAAACGCCGATAAAATTTCACCACGGCAATGGAATTCCATTATTCCTTTTGATTTTGTATAAACTAAATGACTCTTCCCTGACCGAGCGTGTAGAATCTTCGTGATTCCGTGCCTGATCAATGGTGTGATTCCTGCATTAACTTACTGATGCATTGTGTGAATGGTCAAGCGCCCCCTCGAGTAGCAAACCATACATAGAACAATGTACTCATGCAGGAGTCAACGTCCCGATGATGAAACAGCTTCTGAATAACTTGGCGGAAATCACAGCCCATCGTGAGCATGCGCGCCTTGAACGTTCGGTCATCTCCGCCCTGCACGACTTAACTCAGGTCAGCCATGTTCGGGTGCTCGAAATTTTCAGCATCCGCGACGAGCTCTTCGTGCAGGAAAAGATTTTGCTCAAAGAAGGACAACCGAGCACCATCAGCGAGCACGATGATCCCAAAGAACCCTTAAGCCATTACCCGGCACTCGCCGCCTGCATTCGCGACCACAAGATGGTGCACGCCGAAATCAGTTCCGACGGCAGCCATATGTTGTGGTTGCCCGTATGGCTGCACGGCAAAATCAATACCTGCCTGGAAATCAGCAACGCGCAAGCCTATGACGAGGCCACCATGGAAGTCGTCAATGGCATCTTTCAGGTCTATTGCAATTATAAGAATCTGCTGGACTACAGCGAACGCGATGCCTTGACCGGTTTGTTCAACCGCAAGACCTTTGACGACCAGTTCTCGCGCCATGCCTTCGCCATCGCGCCCAATGAGTCGCACTCACTGGACTGCAACGAACGCCGTCATCGCGAAGATATCAAAGCGCACTGGCTAGCCGTGGTCGATATCGATCACTTCAAACAGGTCAATGACCAGTACGGTCACTTGTACGGCGATGAAGTGCTCATCCTGATGGCCAATATTCTGCGCGCGTCTTTCCGTTCGCATGATCGTGTCTTCCGCTTTGGCGGCGAAGAATTCGTTATCCTGCTGCGCTCAACCACGTACGTCGATGCCTGCAAGATTTTTGATCGTTTCCGCCAGCATGTGGAAGAATATGATTTCCCGCAGGTCGGCAAGGTGACGGTCAGCCTGGGCTTCGTCGGCATCTCGCACGAAACTCCCGTGGTGATTCTGGGTCATGCCGACCAGGCGCTCTACCATGCCAAGAAAAACGGCCGCAACCGAGTCTGCTTCTACGACGACCTGGTCACCTCGGGCGTGCTCAGCTCTGAAATCTCCACCAACGACACCGTCGAATTCTTCTGATGCGATTCCAGGCCTGATGGGTTGCTGCTGCTCGCCGATGGCGCGCAGCAGCAACCCATCGCCATTATTTGCCAGCCTTGCGCTGACGTAGGAATTCAAGCACACCAGGCACGAAGGAAATCACCACGATGGCGGCAATGAGCAAGCTGAGGTTTTGCTTGACCATTGGCAAGTTACCGAAAAAATAACCTGCATACGAAAAACTGGCCACCCACAGCACGCCACCAATGATGTTGTAAGCAAAAAACCGTGCATAGCTCATCGCACCAACGCCGGCAATGAACGGTGCAAACGTGCGCACGATAGGCACGAAGCGCGCAATGATGATGGTCTTGCCACCGTGTCGCGCATAGAAAGCATGGGTGCGCTCCAGGTATTCGCGCTTGAAGATGCGCGACCCCGGCCGCTCAAACACCTTCACGCCAAGGAACTTGCCGATCTGGTAATTGACACTGTCACCGGAAATGGCAGCGACCATCAACACCAATACCATCAGATGCACATCGAAGGCGCCGGTCGCAGCAATGGTTCCGGTGACAAACAGCAACGAGTCACCAGGCAGAACCGGTGTCACCACCAGCCCGGTTTCGGCAAAGACAATCAAAAACAGGATCAGGAACAACCAGGGGCCGTAAGCCACAGCAAGTTGCGTCAGATGGCGGTCGATATGCACAATGAAGTCGACCAAAAACAAGATGAAGTCCATGACGTGGGCGCGATAAAAAAGGTGAATGAGAACAAGCAAGCTTGCATTGTAGCAAGCCAGCACGCTGCCTTTCCCAGCGGCGATGCCACATCGACAAGTCGGCGCAAGAACTTACTCTTCTTTACATCTTGGACTATCAACGTCTTGCCGCAGCTGTCGATATTTCATGTATCAGCCTTTCTGTGAGGACTATCATGAAACTCAATCTTAGCTTGCGCCTCATTGCTGGGCTTTCAACTGCCCTCCTGTTTCTGCTGATTGTGTTTGCCAGCCATTACCAGATTGAGCTGGAGCAACTAGAAGAGCATACCGGCGTGCTGGAGTTGATGGCGGCCACGCTGCCCTTGCTGAGTCTATTGCTGGCCGCGGCCTTCAGTACGCCTCCGGGCAAACGCAAGAAGAATAAGTCATCGCAGTTGCAACGGCGCAGCGGCGCATCAGCACACCGCTAAGCCATTCGCTCGGGCAGCGCATGCGTCGATATTTGGAATGAACAGAGGCGGCATGCCGGAGTCGGCCGGCAGCCAAATACGTTACAATCCTCTCATTCCAAAAGCATTAGAACTCATGCGCCAATACCTCGATTTCATGCGCCATGTCTATGAACATGGCAGCGAAAAAACTGACCGTACCGGCACCGGCACCCGTTCGGTGTTCGGTTACCAGATGCGCTTCAACCTGCAAGATGGCTTTCCGCTGCTCACTACCAAGAAGCTGCACATCAAGTCCATCGTGCACGAACTGATCTGGTTCCTGGCCGGCTCGACCAATATTGCCTATTTACAAGAAAATGGCGTCAAGATCTGGGACGAATGGGCTGATGCCGCCGGCAATCTGGGTCCGATCTACGGCTACCAGTGGCGCTCCTGGCCGGCCCCGAATGGCGAGCACATCGACCAGATCGCACAGCTGATCAACCAGATCAAGAACAATCCTGACTCACGTCGCCTGATCGTCTCGGCCTGGAACGTCGCTGACATTCCCCAGATGAAATTGCCGCCTTGTCATGCCTTCTTCCAGTTTTATGTGGCCGACGGCAAGTTGTCTTGCCAACTGTATCAACGCAGCGCCGATATTTTCCTGGGCGTGCCCTTCAACATCGCCTCCTATGCCCTGCTCACGCACATGGTGGCGCAGCAAACCGGCTTGGCGGTCGGCGATTTCATTTGGACCGGCGGCGACTGCCACCTGTATTCCAACCATATGGAACAAGTGGAGCAGCAACTGGCGCGCCAACCGGGCGCACTGCCGCAGTTGCTGATTCATCGCCAGCCGGACAGCATCTTTGATTATCGCTTTGAAGATTTCGAGATCAGCGGCTACCAGGCACAGGCCCACATCAAGGCGCCGGTTGCCGTGTGATGCTGCTCAGCGCGGGCCGTACTGCATCTGCAGCAGATCATCTTTCCAGCCGCCACCCAGCGCCTTGTACAGCGACACTGTCGCTTGCAGGCGCAGTAACTTGATTTGGCCGAGCTGATTTTGTCCTTCCGATAGACTGCGCTGCGTATCCAGCACCGTCATCAAATCCTCGGCGCCGACGCGATAGCGAATTTCGGATAATTCAAACGCAAAGCGAGCCTCATCAACTTCCTGCTTTTTGAGGCGATAACGTTCTTCCAGACTGCGAATGGCGCCCAGCGACTTCTCTACTTCCGACAGCGCACCGATGACCGTCGATCGATACACCTGCAATAGCTCCTGCTTCTGGGCAATCGCCAGATCACGCTGATTATTGAGCAGTCCAGCATCAAAGATCGGTGCCGTCAGCGAAGCGCCCAGGTTGAGCAACAGATTGTTACCGTTAAACAATGACAGCAAGGCGCTGCTCTGGCCACCAGCGGCACCGGTCAGACGAATACTCGGAAACAGTGCGGCTCGCGCTGCAGCCACATTGGCATTGGCGGCCGCCAGGCGTGCTTCGGCACGGCGAATGTCAGGACGCCGGGTCAGCAATTCAGAAGGCAGGCCAGGCAGGATCTGCGGCATGTTAATCGTAGCCAGACCTTTTTCATTGACGCTAAATTGCTGCGGCGGACGCCCTAGCAAGATCGCCAGCGCCGTCTGTGCATCGCGCTCCTGCTGCGTCAGATCCGGGATCACCGCCTGCAGCCCCGCAACGCTTGAGCGCTGACGCGCCAGATCCAGCGGCGAAGCTGCACCGGCACGGCTTTGCGCCTCCACCAGCTTGAGCACACGCTGCGCATTGGCAACGTTTTGCTGCGCGATTTCCAGACGATCACGCAGCGACAAGACTTGCAGGAAAGTCGAGACTATCCCGCTGGTCACCGTCAGTGCCACCGTCTCGCGATCGTACAAATTAGCGCGCAGCGACGCCTCGGCGGCAACCAGCCCGGCCTTGTTCTTGCCCCAGAAATCGACCTCATAATTAATCCCCAGCACGGCGCTGGTAGTCGTGACCGCGGGTCCACCGCTCACCAGCAGGGCACGGTTGGCGCCAGCGCCCAGATCAAGCTCAGGCAACAGTGGTGCGCCGGCGATGCGGGCGCTGGCCTCGGCCTGGTGCACGCGCGATATGGCGGCGGCAATTTCAAAATTATTCTTTTGGCCTTCGTTGACCAGTGCACTCAATTCACTGCTACCGAACTGGCGCCACCAGTCGACGTCAAGTGCCAGCGGCTTGCCATTGTCGGCGGCCGCAGCGGGATCACTCCACTGGCCCGGGACCTCAGGCTTTTGCACCGACTCGACCACCACCGGCGCCAAACTGCATCCGGCCAGCACGCATGCGGCGAGCGCCAGCACCACAGGCCTGCGCGCGCCAGTGAATGCATTAGTAAGGCTGCCGAACATCATCGAAATCCTGTCAAAAAATCCGTAAAAAAGCCGGAACCATCAAAGTCACCGCACTGCCGTCCCCGACAAGAGCACCTGCTCGCCAGCGTTCAGGCCGGATATGACCTGGGCGCGCTCGGCGTTATGAATCCCGATCCTGACCGCACGGGTCTGTAGCTTGCCGTCAGGCGTCAGCACCTGGAGCGGCTGCAGACCTTTGCTATCAGGCTTGACCACCAGCGCCGCCGGTATCGTCACTGCATGCTCAGCCTTGTCCAACACAAAATAGACATCGGCAGTCATGCCGCTCATCAGCTCCCGACTAGGATTGGAGACATCGAATAAGACCGAGTAATACGCCTTCTTGCCTTGCTTGCCACTGTCGTCGGTGGGCAGCAACATGATCTGGCGCAACTTGCCCAGCCATTGCTTGCCCGGATAACCAGGCGTGGTGAAGTAGGCCAGCATGCCCTTGCGCAGACGGGTTACGTCTTCCTCGGCCACGCGCGCCTGCACGCTCATTTTGGTCAGATCGGCAATGCGCATGAGCACATCCTGATTAGCTGCCAGGGTCTGACCGACGCGCGCCGATAAGGCCACCACGGTACCGCTGACCGGGGCCACAACCTTGGTCTGCTTCTGTACCTCCTCATCTTCCTTCATGCTCGCTTCGAGCTGCTGGATCTGGGCATTGATGGCGTCCACCTTGGCCGAGGCCGAGTACATGCCCATGCGGGTGGATTCATAGGTCTCTTCACGGGTTGCGTTTTCGGCTTTCAACTGACTCTGCCGCTGAAACTGCAACTGTGCAAAATCGAGCTGCGCGTTCTGCCCCGCCAGCTCTGCCTTAAGCCGCGCCAACTGGGCCCGATTGTTTTCGATTCGCCCAGTCTGCACGACCGGCGAAATCTCTACTAGCAATTTACCTTCCTTGACGATTTCGCCAATGCCCACAAAGACGTCTGAAATCTGTCCCGAGACCTTGGTGCCGACATCCACGTAATTCTGTATCACCACGTTGCCAACGGCGTTGACCACCTGTTCGATATCAGCGCGCTCGGCCGTGACGGTTGGTACTTTGAGCGGCGGCGCCACAGCATGGCGTTGGTGATAAAGGTACCAGCCTACCGCCAGCACTAGCGCCAACAGCAGCAACAAGCTGCCCAGCGCCCTGCGCGCGCGCCGCCACAAGGCCCGACGATGCTCGTCCAGATGTAGTGGTGGCGCAGTGATCGATTCGGTGACCAACTCATCCGGCTTCGTCATCTTGAACTCCTCATGCCTTGCATTTTGCCATCCACAGCGAGTGCCGTACCGGCTGCGACCATACTGCCAGATGCAGCGCCGATAACAGCCGCGGATCGTCTAGCAAGCTGTGCTTCTGCTTCTCGGTAAGCACCTCGGGGCCGCGCCGCAAGGCCTGTACCACCAATGCATCACCTCTTTGACGGCTCAATTCGGGTTGTCGCGGATGGGCATGTCCGATAGCGCAAATCAGTGCGTTGACGGCCGGATCAACGACCGCATCGACAAAGTCCGCTGCTGCAGAGGATGCTTGCAGATAGGTAACGGTATCACGCAGTTCGCGCGGCGCATCCGCTTCCTCCGGAATCGTAAAGAGACCACCCCGACGCCAGCGGCGCCCCAGCGATACCCGACTCGACAGCACCGACAGCGGCACCGACACCGTCAGCGAACCGGCAATCGGCAGCAGCCACCAGATGAAGGAGGGATTGAGCCAATACACCAGTCCCCCCCACACCAGCCCCAGCACAGAATGCCCACCGTGACGGCGCAATGCCTCGCCCCAACTGGTTTCATTGTCGGCGCGCGGCGGCGACTTCCAACCAACCGCCCAACCCAAAAAAGCGCCCAGCACAAAACGACTGTGAAACAGCATCCGCACCGGCGCCAGCATCATCGAAAACAGCAATTCGATGAGCATGCTGACACTCAAGCGCAAGGCGCCGCCAAAGCCACTGGCACCTTTGACGACGATCAGCAGTACGCTGAGAATTTTCGGCAAAAACAGAATGGAGGCCGTCGCCGATACCAACGCCAGCGCTTTTTCGGGATGCCATTCCGGCCAAATCGGAAAGAGTTGCCGCGGCGTCAAGAAATACTGCGGATCGATCAGGGTATGGCTTGCCAGCAGCAAGGTCGACAGCACCAGGAACAAAGCCCACAGCGGCGCCGAGAGATAGGCCATGACGCCAGTGACGAACACCGCCCGATGCACCACATGCATGCCGCGCGCCAAAAACAGGCGGAAATTCATCAGATTGCCCTGGCACCAGCGGCGGTCGCGGCTAAGCTCATCGAGTAGATTAGGCGGCATTTCTTCGTAACTGCCGTCCAGATCATAGGCAATCCATACTGACCAGCCGGCGCGCCGCATCAGCGATGCTTCGACGAAATCGTGCGACAGAATAGGTCCGGACAAATTACCGTCACCCGGCAAGGGCGCCAGCGCGCAATGCTGCATGAAGGGCGCCAAACGGATGATGGCATTGTGCCCCCAATAATGCGACTCGCCCAGTTGCCAGTAATGCAGGCCCGCCGTAAACAAGGGCCCGTAGACCCGCGTCGAAAACTGCTGGATACGCGCATACAAGGTGTCACGACCCGCCGCGCGCGGCGCCGTCTGGATGATGCCGGCACCGGGATGCGCCTCCATCAATCGCACCAAAGTCGACAGGCACTGGCCGCTCATGACGCTGTCCGCATCCAGCACCAGCATGTATCGATAGTCGGCGCCCCAGCGGCGGCAGAAATCATCAATATTGCCGCTCTTGCGTTTGACGCGACGCCGGCGATGACGATAGAAAATTCGACCAAAGCCGTCGACCGCCTGGCACAAGCTAGCCCAAGCCTGGGCTTCGGCAGTGCAGATATCGGCATCGCCGCTATCGCTGAGAATAAAAAAATCGAACCGATCGAGGTCGCCATGGCGCTGCACCGACTCATAGGTGGCGCGCAAACCGGCAAATACGCGCGCCACATCTTCATTGCAGATGGGCATGACAATAGCGGTGCGGGCCTCTGGCTCAATCCACTTGGGACCGGCTTCTTCGTGTGAAATCAGATAAGGATCATCGCCCCGCATGAGCACCAGGAAACCTGCCATGGCAGTCCAGAAACCGGCCGACACCCAGCAAAATAGCAGCGCAAACAAACCCAGCACCAACATTTCTAGCGGCTGAGTACCATGATAGGGCAACACCTCACTCATGAAATAAGTTGCCAGTACAGTCTGCAGCAACATCAGCGTGAGCAGCACCAGACGCCGCACGTTGCCGTTATGCTGCCAATAACCGCGTGGATCAGGCGCATCGGCCTGCAAGCTGTCTTCGACATATTGCGGCTCCTGCGCCAGCAAACCTTGACGGCGTGCGGCGCGCTGTTCAAAGCGACGGCCAGCTTCCTCGACCCAGCGCGACAAGGGATTGAGCGTACCCCAGGGACGCGGCACCATCGAACGACGTCGCAGCGGCGGTGCCACCTGCAGATGGTCACCCTGGGCTGGACCGGGAGCGGGACCGAGAGCGGCCTGGGCCGGACCCGACAACACCTGTGCGGCGGCCTGCGGGAAGCACAGCGCCAGCCGTGCCGCCACGGATGCACTCGCAAGATCAAGGTTTGCTGCAGACGACGACTGCCCGGCCAGTGCATTGTGCAGGTGACTCATGGCGTCGCCCTCCTGTTGCGCGTTCGCGCGCGTCAGCAGATCCTGGCGTTGCGCCGGGGTCAAGGGCAGATGTGCCAGGTAGCGCTCTCGTTGCTGCGATGTGTCGCGGACCTGCCTCAGTTCGGGGGTAATATGTAGCTCCACGTTTCAGACAAGGTTGTGCCAGCGCCCGGCGCAGTGTTCTTGAGGAACCCGCGCAATTCGACCGGCTTGTTTTCTTCATTGCGGCGCAATTTCAACTCGACTCGCCAGCCACCGGTGACATCATTGCGGCGCGTGACGACACCCACGATCTTGCCGTTGGCATCACTTTCGACATTGGCACCGATGCTGGCATTGGCCGGCAGCTTTTTCAGCGCCGCGCCGTCAAAATCAATCACCATGTCGATGGTATCGTCAGCCTTGTCACGGAAAGCATGACCGATGCGCGTCTGCGTCACCCAGGCCAGTGGCGGCTTTTTATCATTGTCTTTTTGCCAATACATGCGGTACTCGATGTCAAGCGGCTGGCCTGGCTTGGGCATGGCGTTCGGCATCCAGTAGGCGACAATGTTGTCGTTGGTCTCGTCAGGCGTCGGAATCTGTACCAGTTCGACGTGACCGCTGCCCCACTTGCCACGCGGCTCGACCCAGGCACTTGGGCGCGCTTCATAGTGATAATCCAGATCTTCATAACTGGAGAACTGGCGGTCGCGTTGCATCAGACCGAATCCGAGTGGATTATCCAAGGCAAAGGCCGTCACCAGCAAACGCTTGGGATTGACCAAGGGACGCCAGATCCATTCGCCGGTGCCGGACTGGATCGACAAGCCGTCGGAGTCATGCACTTCCGGCCGGAAATCATCGGCCGGGCCTTTTTGATTTTCGCCAAAGAAAAACATGCTGGTCAACGGCGCCAGACCGAGCTTGCTCACATTGGCGCGCAGATACACTTGCGCCTTGACATCGATCACCGTATCGGCACCGGGGCGCAGCACGAAGCGATAAGCGCCGGTGGCACGCGGCGAATCCAGCAGCGCATACACAGTCAACTCCTTGTCGCCAGCCTTGGGCCGTTCCAGCCAGAATTCGGTAAAGCGCGGAAATTCCTCGCCCGAATACAGCGCCGTATCGATCGCCAGTCCGCGCGCTGACATGCCATAGCCCTGCCCCCGGCCCATGGCGCGAAAATAACTGGCGCCCTGAAAGGTCAGCACGTCGTCCTTGTCCTTGGCCGAATTGACCGGAAAGCGAATACGAAAACCGGCAAAGCCGATGTTGCGCAAGCGCCGCGGATCAATGCGGCTGCGGCTGTAATCGAACCAGGCGGCATTGAATGGGATTTCATGCGCGGTACCGCCGTTGATTTCATTGATGCGCACCGGTTCGACATAAGCGCCGCCCGGATGCACAAAAGTCAATTCAAACGGCAGCTTTTCCGTACGCCAATACGCGCGTTCCATTTTGAAATGCAAGGCGTTGAGCTGCTCGTCATTGAGCTCCCTGATCTCGCGCGGCAGTTTGTCGCCAGGCTTCTTATAGGACTTGGTCGCCAGCATCCTGGCTCGAATGGCGACATCGTTGAAATCAAACGCAGCAGCCGACGGCGCGCTCAACAAGGCCAACAATGCCGCCGCAAGGGTCAACGCCGGGCCAGCCGCATGGCATAGACGGGACAAATGGGACAAACGGGGCAAACGCAACAATCGGGATAAATGAGACCCGCCGGCAACGGCATACTGCTCGCCGCGCCCATATAAAGTTAAAGACATTAGATTTCCGTCTGACATGCAATTTTTCTTATTCGACAGCACATTTCCAACGCGTCGAAAACGGCCATAGTTTACCTAATGTTGGGCAATTTGGTCCAAGAGTTCGACGACCCTAGGGGAATACTTTCATTACTTTCATGGTTTCATGTCTTGCCGGCAAGATTCAGTGCTTGCCAAGCACTCCCAACGCTATCGCACGGGCCAAGCAACAGCCTGTGTAAGGTGACCAGGCAGAGCGAAAGTTCCATGACTGCCGCAGTGTACTGTAATCCTGTAACATAGCGCGCTCAACAGCGGCATACCTTACTGCCGCCTCAGGCAATCCTACCCACTTACGCGCATGTCACCATCTTCCCTTGAGCGCGGCGCGCTCTGCGTCATCGTCGCCATCGACAGTGCCGGCGGCATCGGCATCAATAACACCCTGCCCTGGCATTTGCCGCAAGATCTGGCCCATTTCAAGCGCACCACCTCTGGCCATCCCATCATCATGGGCCGCAAGACCTTTGACTCGATCGGCCGCCCCTTGCCGAAGCGCCGCAATATTGTCATCACGCGCAACCCTGACTGGTCGCACGCTGGCGTGGAAAGCGTATCATCCTTGCAGGCGGCGGCAAGTCTGGTAGCAGACTGCGATGCCTTCATCATCGGCGGTGCCGAGATTTACGCCCAAGCGCTGCCGCTGGCAACGCGCCTGATTGTCACTGAAATCGGCAAACGTTTTGACTGCGATGCTTTTTTTCCTGCCATCGACCCGCAACTATGGCGTGAAACTGCGCGCCAGAACCAGCGTGACGCTGGCGACGAATTTGACTACGCTTTTGTGACATACGAAAGACGCTGAAAGGCTTCTTCCTGTTTTTGTTGTTTTTCCAAGATTTCAGGTAAATGGAGTGGATTTTTCACCCCCGGCGTTCTTGATATCTGCGAAAATTCGCTTTCTTTTTTTAGGACAGAATGGGCAACCATTCCGCCCAGCCTTATCGGCCTGGATTTAAGCAAATCCGACCGTCCGAGCGCGTAAGCTTTTCGCCCAGGCGCAGTGTCAACTGAACGCATCACACCTGCGACGGTGCGTTCTACCTGGAGAACCTATGAAATTCCGTTTCCCCATCGTCATCATCGATGAAGATTTCCGCTCAGAAAACACTTCTGGCCTAGGCATTCGCGCCCTGGCCGACGCCATTCAGGAAGAAGGCATGGAAGTGCTGGGCGTGACCAGTTACGGCGATCTGTCGCAGTTTGCGCAACAGCAATCGCGCGCCTCTGCCTTCATCTTGTCGATCGACGACGAAGAGTTCGGTGCCGGTTCCTCTGAAGAAACCGACTTCGCGCTCAAATCCTTGCGTGCCTTCGTCGGCGAAATCCGTCACAAAAACGCCGACATCCCGATTTATCTGTACGGCGAAACCCGCACCTCGCGTGATATTCCCAACGACATCCTGCGCGAGCTGCACGGCTTCATTCACATGTTTGAAGACACGCCAGAATTCGTGGCGCGGCATATCATCCGTGAAGCCAAAGCTTACCTGGATGGCCTGGCGCCACCGTTCTTCCGCGCCCTGGTGCACTATGCCCAGGACGGCTCCTATTCCTGGCACTGCCCTGGTCACTCGGGCGGCGTAGCCTTCCTGAAGTCGCCGATTGGCCAGATGTTCCATCAATTTTTCGGTGAGAACATGCTGCGTGCCGACGTCTGCAACGCCGTCGAAGAACTCGGCCAGTTGCTCGACCACACCGGCCCGGTAGCCAATTCAGAACGCAATGCAGCGCGCATCTTCAATGCCGACCATTGCTATTTCGTCACCAACGGCACCTCCACCTCCAACAAGATGGTGTGGCACTCCACGGTTGCCCCGGGCGACATCGTGGTGGTCGACCGTAACTGCCACAAGTCGATTCTGCACTCGATCATCATGACCGGCGCCATTCCCGTGTTCCTGATGCCGACCCGCAATCACCTGGGCATCATCGGTCCGATTCCGCTCGAAGAGTTCACCATGGAGAGCATTCGCAAGAAGATCGAAGCCAATCCATTCGCCCGCGAAGCCAAGAACAAGAAGCCGCGCATCCTGACCATCACGCAATCGACCTACGACGGCGTGGTCTACAACGTCGAGACCTTGAAGCAAATGCTCGACGGCGAAATCGACACTCTGCACTTCGACGAAGCCTGGCTGCCGCACGCCACCTTCCATGACTTCTACAAAGACATGCACGCCATCGGCAAGGACCGTCCGCGCGCCAAGAAGTCGATGATCTTCTCGACCCAGTCGACCCACAAGCTGCTGGCTGGTTTGTCGCAAGCCTCGCAAATTCTGGTGCGCGAATCGGAAACCGTGCAACTCGACCAGGACGCCTTCAACGAAGCCTTCCTGATGCACACCTCGACCTCGCCGCAATACTCCATCATCGCCTCCTGCGACGTCGCGGCCGCCATGATGGAAGCACCCGGCGGCACCGCGCTGGTGGAAGAGAGCATTTTGGAGGCGCTGGACTTCCGTCGCGCCATGAAGAAAATCGACCAGGAATTCGGCCTGGACTGGTGGTTCCAGGTGTGGGGACCGAACAGTTTCTCCACCGACGGCATCGGTGAACGCGAAGACTGGGTCATCAAGGCCGAAGACGACTGGCATGGTTTCGGCAATCTGGCACCGGGCTTCAACATGCTTGACCCGATCAAGGCCACCATCGTCACCCCCGGCCTGTCGCTGGACGGCAAGTTCGGCGAGACCGGCATTCCAGCGTCGATCGTCACCAAATACCTGGCCGAACATGGCGTTATCGTCGAGAAATGCGGTCTGTATTCCTTCTTCATCATGTTCACCATCGGCATCACCAAGGGCCGCTGGAATACGTTGGTGACGGCACTGCAACAGTTCAAGGACGACTACGACAAGAACCAGCCGATCTGGCGCATCCTGCCGGAGTTCGCTGCTGCCAATCAGGGCCGCAACGCACGCTACGAGCGTCTCGGTTTGCGCGATCTGTGCCAACAGATTCACGAAACCTATCGTTCCTACGACGTCGCCCGACTGACCACCGAGATGTATCTGTCGGACATGCAACCGGCGATGAAACCGTCGGACGCCTTCGCCAAGATGGCGCATCGCGATATTGACCGGGTGCCGCTGGACGAACTTGAAGGCCGCGTCACTTCAATTCTGTTGACGCCTTACCCGCCGGGCATCCCGCTGTTGATCCCTGGCGAAATTTTCAACAAAACCATCGTCGACTATCTGAAGTTTGCACGTGATTTCAATGAAAAATTCCCAGGCTTTGAAACCGATGTGCATGGTCTGGTTAAACGCGAGGTGAATGGTCGACGTGATTATTTTGTTGATTGCGTCAGGCCCTGAGTTTTAGTATCGCTGTATGCAAAGCTGCTGCCGGTTACTTATCTGACAGCAGCTTTTTTCTTGGTGTTGTTGTAGTTGCTGATGCTGTGTTTTCTTCGGACGAGCTAGCCGGGGGTAGCCCGGCAGCTACTCACTTTTCTTGCTTCGCCAAGAAAAGTAAGCAAAAGAAGGCGACCGCAAAAGCCCGGCCCCTACGGGGTTCCCAGTGATGCACAGTGAAAAATGGGAGCGACGCAAACTCGCTGCGCTCAAACATGCGTCACTCTTTTTCCATTTTTCACTGCACATCACTGGCCAGGCTTCAATGCGGACCTGAACAACCCCAACCGCTCGCTACGCATCGCGTTGACGAGCGCGGCTGCTTCAAAGATTTCAACCTAATTTGAATATCCAACAGAGTTCGCAAAGCCACCATGCTGCGCAAGCAGCGCGATGCGCAGCGAGCCGTTTGGCCGTTTCCGCTTATGCGTCGCCGGTGATGTGTTGCAGCAATCGGAAAAAGAGAGACGCATGTCTGAGCGCAGCGAGTTTGCGGCTCTCCCGATTGATGCGACACAGCACTGGGTACCCCCGTAGGGGGCGACGAATCGCGGTCGCTTTTCTTTGCTTACTTTCTTTGGCGAAGCAAAGAAAGTGAGTAGCTGCCGGGCTACCCCCGGCTAGCTCGTCCGAAGAAAACAAAACATTAGCACCCGCACCCGTGTTTAATAAATCGTCTTAGCCACATCCCTGATCGCCTGTTGCAAAATCACCGCCCCCGGAGACAGCAGTTGGTCACGCCGGGTGATGATACCGAAGCCATCCATTTTGCACGGCAACTCAATGGGCAGAATATCGAGCAGGCGCGCTTGGGAATAGTAGCGCGCCACTTCGGTCGGCATCGCATAGAGGAAATCGGTTTGCTGCAATAGGCTCGTAATCACCAAAATGGCAGTGGTATCGACCACATTGGCCGGCGGTGTCAAACCGCTGTTGCGGAACATTTGATCGCAACGGCTGCGCAAGATACTGCCTTTAGGCGCCATGATCCAGGGCGCATCAACGATGTCTTTCAGACTCAAGGAGCGCGCCGACTGCAACGGATGGCCAACCCGCGCAACCGCGCACACCGGTTCATCGGACAACTCTTCATACCCAAGGTCGAGACTATTGTTCTCATCAAGAATACGGCCCACCAGAAAATCCAGCTCACCATGCATGAGCCGCGCCAGCAAAATGTTGCTGCTCTCGACCTCCACCCCGATGCGCAACATCGGTGACTGCTCCTTGACCTTGGCAATGGCCGGTGGAATCAAGGACAGACCCGGCGACAAAATCACCCCGACATCAACCTGGCCGGACAGACCCGACTTCAGCGCCACAATGTCTTCATGTGCTTTAGACAAGCTCGTCAGTGCCATGCGCGAATGACGGATCATCGCCTCACCATAAATGGTCGGGCGCATACCGCGGGGTAGACGATCAAACAACGTCACACCGAGGGTGTCTTCCAGATCCTTGAGTTGCTTGGACGCAGCCGGCTGCGTCATGTTGAGTTCACTGGCTGCGCGGTGAATGTTGCGCTCGTCATCAAGCGCAATCAATAACAATAATTGCCGAGTTTTAAGACGGGCGCGCAAGAACCAGTTGGGGTCACTATTTTTCATGTCTCTCTTTATTTTTAGTCTGATTTGATGATATCAAATCATATATCGCCTGAGGCAAATAATTCATTAGAAATATATCCCACAAATCCTTAGTATCTAGGCGGTTCCCAGGCAGATTCTACGGCGGGGATGACGCATGGATAGACTCTTAATTCAGAGTCGTACTTGGATCTGAATTAAGAGTCTGTTCATGCGTGAAAAAAGAGAGCGGGAACAGCATAATGCTATCCCCCTGTTAACAAAAGAGAACTACGGAGACTTCAGATGATGCATTCCATTAAGACAAAAAAAATCGTTCAGGTTTTGGGCGCGGCCACGTTGTTTGGCGCCTGCCTGGGCGCAGCCCAGGCGCAAAGTAATGTGACTATCTATGGTCGTATTGACGCTGGCGTGAATTACCAAAGCGGCGTGCAAGTTGGCACCAGCACCAAAACCGGCAGCGAGTGGGCCGCAAGCGGTAACGAAT
>Ga0302156_10000052_pt1 | contig 105912 bp, 94 predicted proteins | sample I_Bog_N3_2_FD_193503 | JGI IMG/M metagenome (GOLD analysis project Ga0302156, IMG submission 193503) | Peat permafrost microbial communities from Stordalen Mire near Abisko, Sweden - I_Bog_N3_2 | ecosystem: Environmental > Terrestrial > Soil > Wetlands > Peat | place: Sweden: Abisko, Stordalen... | reverse complement strand
TTTTGCGTTGTGCCGTTTCCGCGCCGGCGCGGGAAAAGCCCGGGTCCCCGTCATTCGACAAGGACGACAGGCGTGATGAGTGTCCGGGTGATAGGGGGTATTTCAGTGCCCCTGGGCCTCCGTCATCACTTTGACGATGCCTATCGAGTCGTGGTGTGGCTCAGTGCCATTGTGTCACCCCGCGCGCGGTGCGGCTATCAATAGCCCGGAAAGAATGGGATTAATGACTGGCCCTCCTGTTACGGCTTCGGCGAGTCATTGGATGCCTCGATATAAATGGGATTATCCGCAACCGTGGCGCCGACGGGCAGGTTGAGTCTGTCCATTTCTAGTGTCAGAGTGTCAGGTTGCGAATCGAACGATCGCCTTTGCTGCGGAAGGAATAAATGGCCATCGCACTTTCGCGACAAAACAGGAAGGTCAAACCTTGTCCTGGTTCCTGTTCTGCCGCGAACCTAGCGCTTAGCGGCTGCTGGTTGTTTGTGTCTGGGTTCGCTGCGCGCGTTCTTCACGCGGCGTGATACCAAAGTGATTGCGATAGGTGCTGGAGAAGTGTGGGCCACTGGAAAAACCGCAGGCCAGGCTGATCTGAACGATTGATTTAGAGGTTTGCTGCAATAGCTGCCTTGCACGATTTAGTCGCAGCTCAAGGTAATAGCGCGATGGAACGGTGCTCAGATACTGCTTAAACAGCCGTTCCAACTGTCGTCGCGAAACGCCGACATAGTAAGCAATATCGTCGGTAGTCAGCGGCTCTTCAATGTTGGCTTCCATCAGGCTGACCGCCTCGGTCAGTTTGGGCTGGCTGCCGCCAATGCGAGCCGCCAGTGGAATCCGCTGGCGTTCGTTGCCTGGGCGAATGCGTTCCATCGTGAACACTTCCGACAGCCGCGCGGCGAACTCGTGCTCCATCTGGTTGGAAACCAGAGTCAACATGAAATCCAGCGTGGCGGCACCACCAGCGCAGCTCATTTTTTCTTGATCGATCTCGTACAAGTTGGACGAAACAATGACATCGGGGAAATCTTCGGTGAACTGGTTAATGTCATGCCAGTGAATCGTTGAGCGGCGCCCGTTGAGAAAGCCTGCGCGCGCCAACCAATAACTGCCGCAGCCGATACCGGCCAACGGAATGTTATTTGCATTTTGTGCGTTAATTCCTCGCACCAGTTCATCACTATTGATGTCACTGGAAATATCACCAGCAAATACCAATAGCGTATCTAGCCTTGGGCTGTAAGCCAGGGGGAGATCTACCGCGAATTGTAAGCCGTTGCTCAAGGCCACCGGAGTTCCGTCTAACGATAGCGTTAGAAACTCGTAGATCTTTCTCTCGGCAAGTTGATTGGCGCGTGTCAATACTTCACTTGCCATGGCGAAATCAGCCATTGAAGCGTGGGGCAACAGTAAGATGCCGTATCGAAGCGGTTTTGTTGCTTGCGGTTGTAGACCCATGTTTTCCGAAAATTGTGAGGAAAAACGTCACACCATATCAGTAGCGTCATGGCATGGTGATGTATGCCGCCTATTGTACGATTATTTCGGGGAGGAAGAGAGAAAATACTCTTGTCGTTTGTTAAGCGTTCAAACTCGCAAGGAGTCCCCTCGGTTTCTTTCCTGTACTGATTTTTATTTGTAGCATGCAAATTTTCGGATCTAAAGGGAATGTCCTGCGGTTCGGGACGGTTGCTTGTCGGCAGGTATATTCATTTGGTATTTTATGTTTATTTTCCGTATATATCAAAATCGAAATATTTATTTTCTATTTGTTTGTAGCTACCGTCCCGTCGTAGTTGGTCAATCGCCTGATTTAATTTTTTCAGCAGCTGCACATTTCCCTTATTGACGGCAATTCCGGCGCCGTAGCCAAAATAACGGGGATCACTATATGAGGGGCCGACAAAAGCGAAGCCCTGACCTTGGGCTGTATGTGGAAATGTACTCTTGCCTACGAGGTTGTCGACGAACACGGCTTGTAGCTGATGCTGGCGCAGGGCATCGAACGCGGTGGTGATTTTGTCGTACTCGACAATGCTCGCGCCGGACCGACCCCAATAGTCGTGGGCAAACGCAGCTTGGGTCGATGCGCGCAACACACCAATACGCATGTGCGCGAATGATCGCTGAGTGACGGAGCTGCCTTGCGCCGCGATCATGCGGCTCGAGTTTTGATAATACTTATGACTAAAGTCGACGCTTGCCATGCGTGTCTGGGTTATTTGCATCGAAGACAATATGGCGTCGTACTTGTTGAGATTGAGTGCTTGAATCAGTCCATCCCAGTCTTGCGGAATGATCTGGCACTGCACCTTCATTTCCTTGCATAGCGCATAGGCGATGTCGCGATCGAAGCCTTGCGGCTGGCCATCGGCGCTTTGCCAAGAAAATGGCGGGTAGTTGAGATCCATGCCAAAACGCAGTGGCCCGGCACTGGCCGGAGCGCCCAGTACGCTGGTGATGAATGCTGCACAGCACCAAATCCTTTGAATGCGCATGTGCTGAGTTGCCTACTCGTGGTTAGTGTATATGCCATGAGTTTATCAGCTTGCCCTTTGGGGGGGAAAAGGTATTAAATGCGGTGGGCAGTCGCTCGGCTCTGTCGCCTGAAGAGCAATCATTGCAGTTATGACACGGCTGGATTGCATCTATAGTGTGTTGATGGGGCGATTGGCTGTCCCGGGTTGTGGTGCCTGATGATAACGTGTGGCCGTAAGATAAGATCCCGCTGAGGATCACGCTTGGCCGCTATGGGCGCACTATGAGCAAACGACAAGAGAATAATATGTCCCTTACTAATAAGACTGAACTGGCCAGCCTGATTACTGATATTCAGGCAGAGGCACAACGCAAGCTATCGACTAAAGAAGCAGCCAAACTCTCGCCTTTTTTTCCTATCTATTTTGAAGAGGCCGAACACGGCGACTTAAGCCGGTTTACCTCGCTGGACTTGTTCGGCGCGGCAATGGCGCACTACGAGTTTTCCGTTAAGCGAGCCGCCGGCACCCACAAAATTCGTATTTATAATCCAGATTTCGAACGTGACGGCTGGCAGAGTACGCATTCGGTGATTGAAATCGTCACTGACGACATGCCATTTTTGATCGATTCGATTGCAATGTTTCTGGCTCGGCATAATCTCAATCTGCATTTGCTGGTGCACCCGGTGTTATCGGCGGCTCGTGATACGCAAGGGGTGCTGAGTGCCGTAGAGCGTACGTCAGAGGGCACATTGCCGCGTGAGTCGTTTATCCATGTGCAAATCGATCGGGTTAGCGACAACGAGACCTTGCTCGCCTTGCAGGAAGAACTGGGACGGGTGATTTCGGATATTCGCCTGGTTGTCAGCGATGAGCCGACGATGCGCACGGTGATTTCGGATATTTGCCAGCATCTGACTCGCGTGAAAGGGGCCAAGGCCGCCGAGGCCAAGGAAGCGGTCGATTTTTTGAATTGGACCGCGGATAACCATTTCTTGTTTATGGGTTATTGCGATTATGACCTGGTTAAAAGCGAGGGCAAGGATCGACTGAAAATCGTGCAAGGCAGCGGCTTGGGGATTCTCAAAGATCAGGGCGACAAACAATTTTCGGCCAGTTTTGAGCAGTTGCCACAGCAGTTACGCGAATTGGCGCATCTGCCTCAATTGATTATTCTCAATAAATCGCAAACCCGCTCGATTATTCACCGTTCGGCCTATGTGGATTTTATCGGCATCAAGCGCTTTGACGATAAGGGCGAGGTGATTGGCGAGCGACGTTTTCTCGGCTTGTACACCGCGCGCGCTTATCAGGCATCGCCCAAGGATATTCCGATTCTGCGACAGAAAGTGGGATCGGTAATTGCGAACTGCGATTACGTTGATAATAGTTATAAAGCCAAGACGCTGAATTTTGTGCTGGGTACCTATCCGCGCGACGAACTGATCGAAATTCCTTCCGAGGCGCTGGCGCCGATTGCGGAAGGGATTGTCAATTTGCAGGAGCGGCCACGCGTGCGTTTGTTTGTCCGCACCGATCGTTACCATCGCTATGTCAGTTGCCTAGTGTATGTGCCGCGCGATAGCTTTAGCACTGAAGTACGACTGAAAATTGAAAAAGTTCTACTTAATGCGTTTCTTGGCACTTCGACCGAGTTTAGCGTGCAGATTGGCGATGGCGTTCTGGCGCGGGTGCATTACATCATTCGTACCAATGCCTCTAATTTGCCGGCCTTCCGCGATGCGGATATCGAGGCCGAGATCGAGCGGCTGGTGCGCGGCTGGCTGGAAGAGCTGCATCAGCAACTGATCGAAGCCCATGGTGAAGAGCTTGGAAATCGGCTATTCAATCGTTATAAACCGGCTTTCCCTGTCGCCTATCGCGAAGAATTCGCCGTGCGTAACGCGGTATTGGATATCCAGCATCTAGAGGCGGTGAGTCCTGCCAATCCATTAGCGATGAAGTTGTATCGGCCATTTCATCGCAATGCGCAAGATTTTAATCTCAAGCTATTCAGCTATGGCGAGGCGCTGGGATTGTCAGCCAGCTTGCCAATTCTGGAAAACATGGGTGTCAAGGTACGTGACGAGCATCCCTATTGTGTGCAGCGCGCCGATGGCAGCACGGTGTGGATCAGTGATTTTGGCCTGGATCTGGGCGGAGCCTTCGAGCAAATGCTGCGCGATGAAGTACAGCATGATTTTCAGGATCTGTTGGCGCAAGTGTTTGCCAAGCGTTGTGAAAACGATGGCTTTAATCGCTTGGCGCTGGTTGCCGGCCTCAATTGGCGCGAGATTTCGCTATTACGCGCCTTGGCAAAATATTTGCGTCAAGCTGGCCTGACCTTTAGCCAGGCTTATATTGAGCAATGCTCGACCAACTATCCGGAGATAAGTCGTCTACTGGTGCAATTGTTCCTGGTGCGCCTTGATCCACAAAGCCTGGATTCGGCGCGTGCAGTGGCGCTTGAAGCGGAGTTGCGTGAGCGTCTGGATCAGGTTGCCAATCTGGATGAAGACCGGATTCTCAATGGTTTGCTGACTCTGGTGCTGGCGACGCGACGCACTAATTTCTGGCAGCTCGATAGCGAGCAGCAAGCCAAGTCATATATCTCGTTTAAATTCGAATCCGGCGCGATTCCGTTCCTGCCTCAGCCTCGACCGCTGTTTGAAATCTGGGTGTATAGCCCGCGGGTCGAAGGCGTGCATTTGCGCGGTTCGAAAGTGGCGCGTGGTGGCTTGCGCTGGTCTGATCGGATGGAAGATTTCCGTACCGAGGTGCTGGGACTGGTGAAGGCCCAGCAGGTCAAAAATTCGGTGATCGTGCCTATGGGCTCGAAGGGGGGCTTTGTGTGCAAGCAATTGCCACCGGCATCCGACCGTGAAGCCTGGATGACAGAAGGGATTGCCTGCTACCGCATCTTTATTTCGGCCTTGCTGGATTTGACCGATAACTTGGTGAATGGCGCGGTGGTGCCGCCGCCTCAGGTGCGTCGTTTAGATGCTGATGACCCTTATCTGGTCGTTGCCGCCGATAAGGGCACCGCGACCTTCTCTGACATCGCTAACGGCGTGTCCGAGTCTTATGGCTTCTGGCTCGGTGATGCCTTCGCTTCTGGAGGCTCCGCGGGTTATGACCATAAAAAAATGGGGATTACCGCGCGTGGCGCCTGGGAGTCGGTGGCGCGCAGTTTTCGCCATTTAGGGATCAATACTCAGGAGCAGGACTTTAGCGTCATCGGCATCGGCGACATGGCGGGTGATGTGTTTGGCAACGGCATGCTGTTGTCGCGCCATATTCGCCTGAAAGCCGCGTTCAATCATTTGCATATCTTTATCGATCCGAATCCGGATGTCGAACTGAGCTTTGCCGAACGCGAGCGCCTGTTTGCTTTGCCACGTTCCAATTGGAGTGATTATGACGCTACGCTGATTTCGGCCGGCGGCGGCATATTTGAGCGCTCGGCCAAGTCGATTCCGCTGTCTCCTGAATTACGTGCCTGGCTTGGCGTGGATGCCGAGCACATGGCGCCCAATGAACTGATCAATACCTTGCTGCGCGCCGAGGCCGACTTGCTGTATAACGGCGGCATCGGGACGTATATCAAGGCCAGCGGCGAGAGCCATGCCGATGCCCGCGATCGCGCTAATGATGGCTTGCGCGTCAATGGCAATGAGCTCAACGTCAAAGTCCTGGCCGAAGGCGGTAATTTGGGTTGCACCCAGAAGGGGCGGATCGAATTTGCGCTCAAGGGCGGTCTGGTGTGCTCGGACGCAATCGACAACTCCGCCGGTGTGGATTGCTCCGACCATGAAGTCAATATCAAGATTCTGCTCGGGGCGGTGATTCAAGCCGGCGACATGACACTGAAGCAGCGCAATGAGCTGTTGATTGAAATGACTGAAGATGTCGGTCATCTGGTGCTGCGCAACAACTATCTGCAAACCGAAATTCTGGCGATTAAACGCCAGGAAGCGGCTTCGATGTTGTCGACGCATGCGCGCTTGATTACGCATCTGGAAAAGACCGGAGAACTGAACCGCGAACTGGAGTTCTTGCCGAGCGATACCCAGATCAATGAGCGGCGCTTGCAGCGTCAGGGCTTGACCTCGCCCGAAGTGGGGGTGTTGTTGGCCTATAGCAAGATCTCCCTTGATCAAGCTTTGCTGCATAGTGATCTGCCGGATGACGCAGATTTTCTGCCCATTCTGGTTAACTATTTCCCGCAGGCTTTGCAGCAGCGTTTCTTGTCACAAATGGAACGCCATCACCTGAAGCGCGAGATTATTTCCAATCAGTTGGCCAACCAGATCATTAATCGCATGGGGACCTCGTTTGTCTTCCGTTTGCAGGAAGAGTCGCCGTTTTCGGCCGCGGAAATCGCGCGAGCCTGGTGGGTGGCCAGCCGAGTGTTCGACGCCGAGAATTTATGGCGTCAAATCGAAGCACTGGATAATCGGGTGCCAGCCGATAGTCAGATGACCATGATGGTGCTGGTGCGGACCCTGGTTGAGCGCGTGACGCGCTGGGTGCTGCGCAATAAGCGGCCGATCGCGTCGGTTGACGCGGTGATCCTGCATTACGCCCATAGCGTTCAGGCGTTGTTGGCGCAGTTGCCGGATCTGATCGGTTCGCAGCAGTATCCTGGCGTGGCGGAGTGGGAAGCCCGCTTGAACAAGCCGCAGGTGCCGGAAGCGTTGTCGCGGGTCTTGGCCCGGTTGGAGTTCGCCGTGCCGTTGATGGATATCATCGAGATCGCCGAGACTGGCCAGGTGGCCTACGATGACGTCGCCCGCAACTATTACCGTCTGGAAGGGGCGCTTCAGCTAGATTGGCTACGTGACGCCATCACCGGTTTGCCGCGTGATAATCGCTGGCAGTCGCTGGCGCGTTCTGCTTTGCGCGATGACCTGTATCGGATGCAGCGCTCGCTGACCAGCCTGGCCTTGGCCGAGCCTGGCGTGGGTGCCATGTTTGCCGAGAATTGGCTCAGCGCGCGCGCGCACGATGTTGAAATTTGCCATCAGATGTTTGCTGAACTGCAGGCTTTCGAAACCTTGGATCTGGCCATGTTGTCGGCCGGGATGCGTGAACTGAGTAACCATCTGCTCTCATGATGGCTTCTTAGTCAACAAGAAAGAGCCGCGTCCCAAAAGACGCGGCTCTTTTTCTTGGGTGCGCTCGGCGGGGCGCGCTAGATCTTGACCGCGACCGGGGTATGTCCGGTGTGCTGCAGGAACTTGATGAAATCCGGATAGCTGATGCACAGCGTGGCCGAGTTGACCAGTGGGTGAAACCCCAGTAACTCGTCTTGCTTGATTTCATCATCCAGCAGCAGGGTGACCTGGTGCTCCAGATCGTTGACCAGTCCAAACGGACTGACTGATCCCGGCGTCAGCGCCAGCAGTTGCTGCAACTTTTCCTCTGAAGCAAAGGATAACCGCGCTTCACCCAGCTGGCTCGCCAGGCGGGTCAGGTCGGCGGTCTTGGTTTCGCCCAAAATCGCTAGATAGAAACGGTTGCCCTTGCGATTTTTGAGGAACAGATTTTTGACTCCCTGATCGGGGAACTCAATACCCGCGCGGTAATAGTCTTCAATTGCGCCAAATGCGGGGTGCTCAACCTTGATGAAACTAATGTTCAAATGGTCGAGCAGGGTGTAGAAGTCGGCTTCTTGCATGGCGTCAGTTTTTTCCCGTACTTCCAAACCCACCGGCGCCGCGTTCGGATGAGGAGAAGTCATCGACGATATTGAATCCGACCTGAAGCACCGGAACAATAATCATCTGAGCAATACGCTCCAGGGGCGCCAGACGGAACGCTTCATGTCCCCGATTCCAGACGGAAACGAAAAGTTGTCCCTGATAGTCCGAGTCGATTAGGCCGACCAAATTACCCAGGACAATCCCATGTTTGTGGCCCAGCCCTGAGCGCGGAAGCACCATGGCCGCCATGCCTGGGTCGGCAATATGAATCGCCATGCCGGTCGGTACCAGGTGGGTTTCGCCCGGGGCGATTAAAATATCGTTTTCAATGGCGGCGCGTAAATCGAGTCCGGCCGAGCCAGCGGTTGCGTATTGCGGTAATTTATCGCGCAGGCGCTCGTCGAGAATTTTGACATCGATAACTGGGTTCATAGCGACCTTTCAAGTTCAGGGATTGAGGCCTGGCGCGCGGCAATCTGGGCGACCAGGGCGTGTGCGACTTCAGGCTTGCTCATCAATGGCAGGTGCGTGGCGCCCTCGGCATCAAGGATGACCACTTGATTGTGTTCGGTGCCCATGGCGGTTTCAACCAGATTGGCCACCAGCATGGGCAGCTTTTTGCGTTGTCGCTTGCTTTCGGCGAACTCCAGCAGGTTCTGACTTTCTGCCGCGAATCCAACGCAAAATGGCGCGCGTGGCATGGCGGCGACGGTGCGCAGGATATCAGGATTTTCCTCCAGTTCCAGCACCGGGGGCGCGGAGCCTTTCTTGAGTTTGTGTGGCGCCCGGTTCTTAACGTGATAGTCGGCCACGGCGGCCACGGCAATGAAGATGTCACAGTCGTTGGCGCGGCACATCACCTGCTGGTACATCTCGGCAGCGCTTTGGACGTCGATGCGCGCCATGCCGATCGGGGCGGGCATGCCGGTCGGTCCGGAAACCAGGGTGACCTCGGCGCCGGCGTCGCGACAGGCGCGCGCCAGCGCATAGCCCATCTTGCCCGAGCTGAGGTTGGTGATTGCGCGCACCGCATCGATCGGCTCTAGCGTCGGACCGGCGGTCAGTAGCACGCGTTTACCGGCTAACAGTTTCGCGGTGAATACCCCCTCAAGCTGTTCAACAATCTCTTCGGGTTCCAGCATGCGGCCATTGCCGATTTCGCCACAGGCCTGAAATCCGCTTGCCGGACCAAAACAGAGCACCCCATCTGCGCGCAACTGGGCGAGATTGCGCTGATTGGCCGGATTTTCCCACATCTGGAGGTTCATCGCCGGAGCCACCGCCAAGGGGCAGGTGCGCGCCGCCGCCAAGGTCGACAATAGATCGTTGCAGGCGCCGTGGGCTAGCTGAAACAGGCAGTTGGCGGTTGCCGGGGCGATCAAAAAAAGATCCGCGCGCCGTGATAAATCAATGTGGGCCATGGCATGACCGGGACGCGCGTCCCACGGGTCGGTGTAGACCGGGTTCCCCGATAGCGCCTGGAAGGTGAGCGGGGTAATAAAGTGCGTGGCGGCCTCGGTCATCACGACCTCGACCGAGTGGCCGGCCTTGACCAGTAGCCGGGTCAATTCCGCCGACTTATAGGCGGCAATGCCGCCGGTAACGCCTAGGAGAATGCGCTTGTCAGGCATGGTTAGCTTCTTTGCGACAATGATGGCGGAAGTGTAACGGATTTTGTCCGGTTTTGCGCCGGATGCCGACTGCGCTGTCGTGCATTGTTCATTGGCTGATGATACAAAGAGTGCTATAGCCAGAGAGGAGGGTGCTAAATGGCGATCAGTGACTGGCCTGGGTCGGAGCGTCCCCGTGAAAAATTGTTAGCCGCTGGCGCCGCGGCCCTGAGTGATGCGGAGTTATTGGCGATTTTTCTGCGTACCGGCATGCGCGGCTTGACCGCCGTTGATTTGTCGCGAAATTTGATTCGTGATTTCGGTTCGATCTCGCGGCTGTTAAGCGCCAGTTTGGTGGAGTTTACCGCCCGTCCTGGCTTGGGCCTTGCCAAGTATGCGCAATTGATGGCGGTGCGTGAGCTGTCCCGGCGCTCCCTGCTTGAAGATTGTACCCACGCGGATGTATTGACGCATCCCGAATGCGTGCGTGACTATTTACGGCTATCCATAGGGCCACGGGATGTCGAAGTCTTTGTTGTGATATTTCTCTCGGCTCAGAACCATGTTTTGGCGGTTAAAGAAGTCTTCCAAGGGACCCTGACCGAGACGCGGGTTTATCCGCGTGAGATTGTCCGTCAGTCGCTGCTTTGCAATGCTTGCGCGGTGATCGTGGCGCATAACCATCCATCGGGAAATGCCGAGCCATCGCAAGCGGATATTAAATTGACCTCGGCGCTTCAGGCTTCGCTGAATCTGGTCGATATTAAATTACTAGATCATTTTGTCGTTAGCGCTCAGCAAACGACCTCATTTTGTGAGCGCGGTTGGCTTTGATCTTTTAAAGGGTAAGGAAGTAAGGCCGGGCGGGGTTGTGTCTTAGGGCGTTTGGGCGCAACGGGCGGCTGTAGGGCTCCATCCATCTCACTGCATCACAAGGAGGTCATGATGAACATCTTGCGTTTGCTCAATGAGTCGGAATATATCCAGGTAAACAACCAGTTTATCAAACCGGAGCACCACTCTGCGTCCGAAGAGTTCTCTGATGACGACGATGTCGCGCTAGAGGCCCGGCTCGATGGTCAGTCTCTGGTACTGACCGTGGCGGAGCTGGAAGACGCCACTCCGCTGGCGGATGGCGGCTTCTGGCTGGAAGGTGTGGGCTACCTGCGGTTTCTGTCGCGTGACCGATTGCACTAGAAACAGTGGGGCACGCGTTGGGCGCAGAGGCTCTTGGTGAGTGCGGATGCGCCCCGCGCTCGCTGGCTGTGCTTAAAAGGTCACGCCCGCGCGCAGAATGATATTCGCGTAGGGGGTGCATTCTCCTGTGCGTACCATGGCCCGAGCGTTAGCGGTGATCGCCTTGAAGGCTTCATGATCGACCTGTTCGATGGCGGCGTTGGCGAGCTGGCTTTTCAGCGTTGCCAACAAGGATGGGTTGCCGCTGGCCAATTCGCTCGCCACGACCGCCGACTCAACCTGCATTTCACTTAATACGGCGCTTAGCACCGCCTCCATGCTGGGGGTGCCACGGCAGAGCGCCAAATCGATGCGCTGCGGGCCTGATGGAATCGGCAGCCCGGCATCGCCAATGACCAGCATGTCGCCATGCCCTAGCTCGGCAATCACCGTGGACAGCGCGCTATTCAGTAACGTCGTTTTTTTCATGGTCGTGCTTCCTCAATATTGGCCTGTACAAGGGGCTTGGTTTATCTCAGATTGGCCGGGATTTCACTGCGCAACGGAATCGAGGGTTGAGCGCCTCTACGCGACACGCACAGTGCCGATGCGGCCATGCCCAGCGTGATCGCGAGATCTAGCTCCATCCCTTCCACCAGACCGGCGGACAGGCCACCGATAAAGGTGTCTCCGGCCGCCGTGGTATCCAGTACCGTGGTCGGTTGCGCCGGGAAGTGACGCTCTCCCTTCGGGTCGGCGACGATGGCGCCATCGGCGCCCAGCGTCAGTATCACCACCCGCGCGCCCATGCGCCGCAATTGCTGCGCGGCACTGAACGCCTGTGCCCGGCTGTTCACGTCGAGTCCGGAGATCAGCGCGGCCTCGGTTTCATTCACCACCAGATAATCCACTTGCAGCATGTCCGGCGGTAACGCCATGGCCGGAGCCGGGTTAAACAGAATCGGTACCTGGGCGTCGCGCGCCAGTTCGAATGCCTGGCGTACTGTCGCCAGTGGAACCTCCAGTTGGCAAATGAGCAGCGCGGCCGCGCGTACGCTGTCGCCCGCGGCGGCTACTTCGGCCGCGCTCAAGGTTCCGTTGGCGCCAGGGGCCAGCATGATGCGGTTTTGCCCATCGTCCTCGACGATGATCATCGCAATGCCGCTAGATCCACTATCCGTCAGTACCTGGTGATGATCGACGCCAGCTTGATCCAGTGTTTGACGTAGTTGCCCGGCAAAGGTGTCACTGCCAAGTTTGCCTATCATGCTGACCTGAGCGCCCAGGCGCGCGCAGGCGACCGCCTGGTTGGCGCCCTTGCCGCCGGGATGCAGCGCAAAGTCATGACCGCTCAGGGTTTCACCGGCATTGGCGCAGCGCGGCGCGCGTAGCACCAGGTCCATGTTGAGACTTCCCATGACGACGATATGGGCGGGCTTAGCCGAAGTTTTGACTGATTTCATTCTGAGGCTCAAATTCTGGAGTTGGACTGGAGTAGGGCGCTGTCGATGCGCGTAAACACAGCGAGGGTTGCAGTACGATTTGTCGCGGCTCTGTTCTTTGCTGGCTCAGACGTTCAAATAGCAGTTCGACCGCCAATTCGCCGATCCGTTGCTTGGGCTGCGCCACGGTGGTCAGCGGCGGGCACATAAAGGCGGACAGCTCGATATCGTCCAGTCCGATGAGTGAAAGGTCTTGCGGGACGCGCAAGCCATATTCGTGTACTGCGCACAGCGCGCCAATCGCCATTAAATCGTTGCAGGCAAAAATCGCACTGGGGCGCTTTGGTGTCGCGAGAAGACGGCACATGGCGTCGTGCCCGCCCTGGCTGGTAAAGTCACCCAGCATCAGCTCGCCGCTGGCATCGCTCACCCGCGCCAAAGCCTGGCGCCAGCCTGCCGCGCGCTGTCGGCTGGGGGACAAATGTTGCGGGCCGGAGATGCACGCAATATTGCGGTGTCCCAGGTCGAGCAAATGCCGAGTCGCCAGAAAGCCACCCAACTGATGGTCGCTGGCGACAATGTCGCAGTCACCGGATTCCCACTCACGGTCGACCAAGACCAGGGGGACCGCCAGATGGGAGAGCAGGGTTGGCAGATCGTCGCTATCTCCCGATGAGATGACGATCAGGCCATCGACCCGCTTTTCCATCAGGACGCGCAAATAGACGCTCTGCTTATAAGGGTCATCGTCCGAGTTGCACAACACCACGTTGTAGTCCGCGGCAAAGCAGCAATCCTCTATGCTGCGGATCACTTCGGCGAAGTAGGGGTTGGTGTTGTTGGGGCTCATGATCCCCAGCGTGCGCGTCACGTTATGTTTCAGGCTGCGCGCGACCGCGCTAGGTACATACCTCAGCTCAAGCATGGCCGATTCAATGCGCGCGCGCGCCTCCGCGCTGACAAAACGCGTGTCATTGAGTACGTGCGATACGCTGCTCACGGATACCCCCGCGCGCTCGGCGACTTGCTTCATGGTTGCCATGGTATTGCCTAGTGACGCTGCTGTTTGCGTGAGTCGCGGTATTTATCCAGCAACACAGCGGCGATAATCACCATACCGGTGATGATGCGTTTGGTAGGGTCTGAGGCCCCGATCTGAGCCATGCCGGCTTCCAGTACCGCAATAATCAGTACCCCAAGGAAGGTGCTGATCACCGATCCGCGTCCACCCATCAGGCTGGTGCCACCAATCACGACCGCGGCGATCACTTGCAGCTCGATGCCAATACCGGTGTTCGGATCGGCCGCCTCCAGACGCGAGGTTTGAATCAGGCCGGCAATACTGGCCATCAGCCCGGTCAGGGCAAAGACGGTAATCTTGATCGGGCGCGGATCGACGCCGGCCAGGCGCATGGCCTCTTCATTGGTGCCAATGCCGATCATGTAGCGGCCAAAAACGCTGCGCGTCAGTACCAGTTGACCGACGATAATCACCAAGAGGGCGATGACAAAAGCTGGCGAGATACCGCCGATCAAATTGGAGCTGAGCCAATCGACATCGCTGCCGATGTACTGGGTGCGTGAATCAGTGACCACATACGCCGCGCCGCGCACGATTTCCAACATGCCGAGCGAGACAATAAATGACGGCAATTGCCAGATGACTGAAACCATGCCGGTCAGCATGCCGCAGCCAGCGCCGCACACCATGCCCAATAGCAGTGCGGGGCCAATGCTCCAATGCCATTGCAGAATGGCCATAGAACATAAGGCGCTGGACAGCGCCATCACCGAACCGACCGACAGGTCGATACCCGCAATGATCAGCACAAAGGTCATGCCTACGGCCATGACGGCCAGGGCCGGAATGTCATTGGCGAGCGTAACAAAGGTGTCTGTGGTCAGAAAATATTGGCTTTGACTGCTAAACAGCAACACCATGGCGAGCAGGGTGGCCACCAGTCCAATATAGGTACCGGCAACGCCGCTGAACCAGCGTCGGGTGGAGGTAGGTGAGGTCATGATTGTCCTTGTGTTTCGTTGGCCGCAGCGGCCTGGCCCGGGCTGAGATAACCGCTGAACGCGGCTTCGAGCAATGTTTGCCGATCCCACTCTTCGCGCGTGAAACTCTTGATCCAGCGTCCTGCGCTCATGACACCGATGCGGTCACAGATTTCCATCAACTCGCGTAAATCGCTGGAGACCACTAATAAGGCTTTGCCCTCTGCCGCCATGTGCTCCATTTGTGTGTAGATATCCGCGCGCGCGCCAATATCCACGCCGCGCGTCGGCTCATCGAGCAGCAGAATATCGCAGTCGCGCAGCATCCAGCGGGCAAATACCACCTTCTGCTGATTGCCGCCGGATAGTTCTCCGGTGGGCTGTTCCAACGAGTGGCAGCGAATGCCTAGCGTCTCCACCAGCTCCTGGGTCAATTGCTGTTCTTTGGCCGGTTTGAGCCAGCCGCGGCGGGTGACGCTCGACATCCGCGCCAGCGTGGTGTTGATCTTGATCGATTTATCCAGTAGCAAGCTTTGTGATTTGCGATCTTCGGTAATCAGGCCGATGCCATGGCGAATCGCCGCCATTGGCGAGGCAATCGCGGTGGGCTCGCCGCTGCCGCGCAAAAAAATCTCGCCGCTGTCTTTTTTGTCCGCGCCGTAGATCAGACGCAATAGCTCGGTTCGACCCGCGCCAACCAGACCCGCAATCCCGAAAATTTCACCGGGTTGCAGGCTGAAACTGACATCTTGTACCGCTTTGCCGCGCGACAGACCGGCTACGCGCAGAATGGGCGCAACCTCGGCGCGCGCCGGTCGAATTTGACTGAGCGCGACCTGGTGACCAACCATCAGGCGCACAATATCGTCCTGATTCAGTCCCTGCATGCTCTGAGTGCTGACATGGTGACCATCGCGCAAGACCGTCACGCGGTCGGCGATTTGTTCCACCTCATCCAGGCGATGTGAAATATAAACAATACTGACCCCATTGGCTTTTAGTCGGCTGATCTGGGTAAACAGATGGTCGATCTCGTGCCGGGTCAGCATGGCGGTCGGTTCGTCCAGAATCAGCAACTGACAGTTGCCAATCAGACTGCGCGCAATTTCCACCATTTGTTGATGGCCGATGCCGAGCTCGCCGACTAACTTGCGTGGATCAATGCGACCCAGACCGATGGCGGCCATATGCTCAGCCGCGCGCTCGTTGAGCGCGTGCTGTTGAATGAAACCGGCGCGCTGCGGCAGATGGCCCAGAAACAGATTTTCCGCCACCGACAATGTCGGTACCAGACTCAGTTCCTGCATGACCATGCGGACGCCCTGCTGTTCGGCCGCGCTGCGTGAACCGGGACGGTAAGATACACCGTTAATCCACATCTCGCCCTGTGTCGGTTCGATCAATCCGGCGATGATTTTGGATAGCGTGCTTTTGCCTGCGCCGTTTTCCCCGGTCAAGGCCAGGGTTTCGCCCGGGTTGAACTCAAGGTCGATATCGGCCAGCACCGGTGTGGCGTAGGTCTTGCCTATGCCGCTGATGCGCAAAAAGGGAGCGTTGCCGCTCATGGTGCGTCTCCGTTTAACGGGGATAATACAAAGCGCGCGCCTAAGTTCAGCGCGCGCTGCCAAGGAAGCGCGGGAGCCATTCCGACCGCCGCGCAAGGCTCATGATTTATTTCTTGATCAAGGACACGTCGGTTTCAACCACTGACGGCAAGCCCTTTTGCGGGGTCTTGTTGGCCAGTGCTTTCAATGCGATTTGAATCCCGAACACCGCTTGCTTAGCGGCATATTGGTCCATGGTTGCCAGTACGCGGCCATCGGCCAGCATTGGTTTGATCGCGTCGATATTGTCATAGCCGACCACTTTGACCTTGCCTGCCTTGCCAGCGCTCTTGATCGCGGCAACGGCGCCCAACGCCATGTTGTCGTTACCACACAGCAGCGCCTTCATATCTGGGTATTCGCGCAGCATAGCGGATGCCACGGTGTTGCCCTTGTCGATTTCCCAGTCAGCCGATTGCACGCCAACGACTTGTACACTCTTGGCTTTCATTGCATCTTGGAAACCCGCGGTGCGTTGTTGCGCATTGGTGGTGGTGGACACGCCTTCCAGAATGCCGACCTTGTCACCCGCCTTCAGGCCGTGGGCCAGATAGTCACCAACGATGCGCGCGCCCTTGCGGTTATCCGGGCCGACAAAGGGAACGTTGATGCCTTTGCTCTTCAGCGTTGCCGGGTCAAGGCGGTTATCAATGTTGATCACCAGAATGCCCGCGTCGATGGCTTTTTTGATTTCCGGAATCAGCGCCTTGGAATCGGCCGGCGCGATCACGATCGCATTGGCGTGTTCCACAATCATCTGTTCAACGATGCGAATTTGATTGGCGGTATCGGTTTCATCCTTGATGCCGTTGGCCACCAGAGTGTATTCGGCCGCGTGTTGCTTCTGATGCGCCTTGGCGCCATCTTCCATGGTGCGGAAGAACTCATTGGCCAGAGACTTCATCACCAGGGCGACCTTGGGTTTGTCCGCGGCGGAGGCAAATTGGACCGGAATCGCGGCCATTACCAGCATCAGAGTCAATGATTTGACGATTCGACTAGGCTTCATAGTTTTTTCTTCTCCAGCTTCGAGGTTGAGTAGCGCGTTGTATTGAGTTCGGATACAAACGATTGCGCAATCGTTTGCGTGCAGTTTTTGGCTTGGGCCGAATGCTGTCAAGCCTTTTTAAGGTTTTAGCCCCAGGATGTCGCGCTCGTGATGTTTCCGGGCCGAGCTGTAACCGAATCTGGAACTCCGGGAGCGGGGTCTGGCGCCGATCTGCGCGCGACTGGATTGAAAGTCATGTCTTAATTCCACTTGAATTGATTAAGTTTCGATGACGACGGCTTGATATGGCTCAAATCATAAGACGCGCGCTTTTTGCTACAGTGAATCACGATAGTTTCTATGCAGATTAAATAAAGGTTCGTCGCAAATGAAGTCTTTTCGCATTGGGGTGATTGGCGCGGGTGAAACCGGGACGCCGCTGTTGCGGCAGCTGTTGAATGCGCCATTTGTTGAACTGGTGGCCGTCGCTGACCTGAATGCCGAAACTCTCGGTATGCAACTGGCGCGCGATAGCGGCGTCAAGGTGACGCACAATGGACTGGATATCGCGGAAATGGGCAGTTCGGTGGATATCATCATCGATATGACCGGTTCGCCCAAGGTGCGTGAGGATTTGCGCCGTTATATGCAGTTTTCCGGTAATAGCCATACCGTGATCGTGCATGAACGCGTGGCCTTGCTGATGTTGTCATTGTGTACCGGCGAGATGGTTGAACCGATACATAGTGAGCAGTCTTACTGATCGGTTTGGTCTTGATCGGTTTGGTCTTGGCAGTGCATCCCGATAAGCCGGGCCGGCGTGCCCGGCTTATGCGTGGTGACCAGCGGTGTTCCATCGCAAAACAGAATTAACTGGCCATTCTGCATCGACTGCCAGTTCTCGTTGTCGGTCAGCGGTTGGGTGGCAATCACCGCGACCCGGTCGTTCAAGGTCGTGACCCGTGAAAAATCCATCGTAATGTCGTCATCAATCAGGTGGGCCGAATTGAATGGTGATTGGCGCACAATATAGTGCAACTGTGTCGAGCAGTGCGCGATCAGAAATTCACCGTTCGACAGCATGAAATTGAATACGCCGTGCTGTGAAATTTCGCTGGCCAGTATCGCAACCGCTTCAACCAGTTGTTGTTGCTCCGGCGCTTGCGACCAGCGCGCGCGCAGCGTTTCCAGAATGTGGCAGAAGGCCCGCTCAGAGTCTGTGCAGCCCACCGGACGGTAATATTGACCCTCGGCCGGTTGAAATCCCTTCAGATCGCCATTGTGCGCAAAAATCCAATATTGCCCCCACATTTCACGCATGAAAGGATGGGTGTTGGCCAGTTGGACCACGCCCTGTGTGGCTTTGCGAATGTGCGCGATGACATTTTTAGACTTCAATGGGTAGTGTCGCACCATGTGCGCCACCGGCGATTCGGCCGAGGGCTTATCGTCGATAAATAGGCGGCAACCCTTTCCTTCGAAAAACGCAATGCCCCAGCCATCCGCGTGATGATCGGTCAGGCCCCCGCGGCGATGGAATCCCTCGAAGGAAAATACAATGTCGGTGGGGGTGTTGCAGTTCATGCCGAGCATTTGGCACATGGGCGATCCTTATCCTTGCGCGGCGGCGCAATGCGCGCGCGTTCTGTCGGCTTCATTCTTTCATGAAAACCGTAAATGAATCCAGTATATCTAAGGTACCGCCCGCTTCTGAACGCAAAGAGTCCCTAAGCCCTGGCGGGGCGACGTTGGCCATCACCGGGCACGCCATGCTTGAGAAATGGCCACTTATCCCCATCTCCCCCTTTTAAGTTGCTGGAAAACAGTCATGACGACCATCGTGGTGGTGAGTAAGGGCAATGAAATTGCTATAGCAGCTGACAGCCAGACAACCTTTGGTGACGATCACAAACTGCTGGCGGCCTACGACTGCTTTCATAATAAGATTTTTCAGCTGAGTGACAGCTATTTTGCGATTTCCGGCTCCGCCGCGCATGATCTGGTGCTGCAGGCGGCAATGGCTAGCCTGAAGAAAAAAGACTTTTCCAGCCGCCGTGGGTTGTTTGAGACTTTTCGTAAACTGCACCCGAAATTGAAAGACCAGTTTTTCCTGCGTCCGGAAGACGAGGAAGACGATCCCTATGAATCGAGCCAGATGATGGTGCTAGTTGCCAATGCGCATGGAATTTTCGGGGTCTATCCGATGCGCGAGGTCTACGAGTTTGCGCGTTTTTGGGCCATAGGCTCGGGGCGTAAGTTTGCAATGGGGGCGATGCATGTCGCCTACGAACAGAATCTGGGCGCGCGCGAAATTGCCGAAATTGGCGTGCGCGCCGGTTGCGAATTTGATGTCAATTCGGCGCTGCCGATGAATGTTTATACGTTAGAGCGCCAGTGCGCCGACAGTGTGAAGGATGAATAAATGAGTGAATTCGACAGCTTGCAGCGATTTTTATTTGAAGAAGCGCCAGTGCGCGGCGCCGTGGTCGCGCTCGAAGACACCTGGCGGCAAGTGTTGTCGCGCCATAGCTACCCGCCACCGGTACGCACCCTGTTGGGGGAGTTGATGGCCGCCGCCGCGCTCCTGGGGGCTAATCTCAAGTTTGACGGCTCGCTGATTCTCCAGATGCACGGCACCGGCGTGCTGCGTCTGGTGGTGGTGGAGTGCAGTCATGACCGCACCTTGCGCGCCACCGCGAAGTGGGATGGCGTACCGGGCGCGACACAGACCTTGCAGCAGCTATTGGGAGAGGGCGGGCGTTTTGTCGTGACCCTGGAGCCCAAGGCGGATAAAAGCCAGGCCTGGCAAGGGATTGTGGCCCTGGAAGGCGATAGTGTGGCCGCCATGCTGGAAAACTATATGCGCTATTCCGAGCAACTGGACACGCGCATCATTCTGGCCGCGGACACTGGACGCGCCGCCGGGCTATTGCTGCAACGCTTGCCTGATGGCCAGGGCGACCCCGATGGCTGGAATCGGGCGCAGTCACTGGCCGAGACCCTGAGCGCGACGGAGCTGTTGACCCTGGAACCGTTGCAGATTCTGCATCGTTTGTATCATGAAGAAACGGTTCGGGTGTTTGATGCCGAATCCGTGGCGTTTGCCTGCACCTGCTCGCGCGAGCGGGTAGGGGAAATGCTCAAGATGCTGGGCGTGCAGGAGGCAAGTGACATTTTGCTCGAGCAAGGTTCAATCGAGATCGGTTGCGACTTTTGTAATCAACGATATGTGTTCGACGAAGATGAGGTCAATCAGCTTTATCAGCTTGATGTGATGAGTTCGGCGCGTCTGGCGCGTCATTGAGGCGCAAACAAAGGGCGCGCGAGTTCCGCCATTCGCCCGTTGTACGCCAACTCGCGAAATGCGTCGCCCAGTCGCTGGCTTTCGGCGCTTGCGAACCGCCAGTAGCGCTGGCGCTGTTTTTCGTCAGTGGCGAAGCGCTTGAAATCGCTGCGATCCGGTAATTTGCCAAACGGCAGGCGCGCTAGATAATCACGCGATGGGGCGATGAGAATGGTATTGGCCTGGCGTGCCGGGTCGGCTTGGCGCCACGGCAGGAATTTGTCGAACCAGCCGGGAATGATGCGCTCGCCGAAATGCGGGTACAGCGTCAAACTTGAATTCGGTGCGAACGGCAGGTCTAGATGGTAGTCGGTAAGCCCGCCGTCGCGAAATAGCGCGCCAGATTCACTCTCGATGCGACTGCCATGGAGTACGCCGGGAATGGCGACCGTGCCCATTAAGGCCGCGTGCAGGTTGTTGGCGCTGAGCGCCAATCGGCGAGTGGTGATACCGTCGTTGAGGGGGAGGGTGAGTTGGCTGCGCGGGTCGTGGCAGATTACCCGCGTGAATGCTTGGCTGAGCAATGGTCGCGCCAGAGTGTTGAGGGCGACGGCGTACAGCAATCCCGCGCCCAGAACCGCGTTGCTCTCGTGCTTTAATAGTCCGCGTGACTGAGCCAGGAGTAGCGATAAGCGATAGTGCGGGTGTTGCAATAGGTCCTCGGGCCTCCCCGCGCCAAATATGTCTTGCAGCATCTCTCTGGTTTGGCGCGTGATCGTCGCGCGATCGCGCGAGGTGAAGCGCGTGTCGCAATAGCTCGCGGCCAGGCGAGCAAAAGCTTGACTAGGGTCGGCTTGCATCGCGCACACCATGCGCCAGGCGCCGATGGAAGCACCGATCAGCTCGCGCGAGCGCGGTGCCGCCGCCAGCCATTCGAATATCGCCTGATCCAGCCCGGTGATGCCGATGGCCTTGGGGCCTCCGGCGGCGCCGGGCAAGATGCCGATATCGGCGGCATGAAAGCCATCGCTCTGAAGTTGACGCAAGGCGCTATGGCCGGCGCGAATGCTAAGTACTGAGCGCTGGGGTGTTGTCATATAAAGTACCGGGTCAATATTGTTGTGCTGATCGGGCTAGTGTATAAAATTTTTACCGACATGGGCGAGGCCCATGACGAATGGGAGTGAGCATCATGACCTCAGCCAAAGCGCTGACCGCTTATCTGCGCGAGCAGTCACTCGACTTGGACCTGGATCAGGTTCAAGTCGCGGCCTTGACCTTGCGCGCTGTACTCGATGTCGAAAAACCCCCGGTTAGCGGCGATTTGTTTCGCTTTCCCGTGCCGGAATTGAGCGCGGATGGCAGTTGTTCTCTTGTGGAGCAACTGGCGGCGCAGCCTTACGACCTCAGCGTCTGGTTTGACGGTGAGTCGCCCGAGGCGCATGCCGCGCTACGTAATCTGGCGGCGCTGGTCGAATCGGTAAATCGGCAAATTGCGGCTGATTGGCTGGGAATCTATGCTGTGCGCGGAGTGGAGCAGGATGCGCGCTTGGTTAAAATGTCCTATCAGGGGCGCCCGAGCCGCGCCGAGTTTCCGCTGACTGAAGCGTTCGCCGCGCACAGTAATAATAGCCGTGTCGGTTTGAGCGGGTGGGGCGCGGTGATTGACGATGTTGCCGCCTGGCGCGATTTGGGTGGCGGTTACTATAGTTGCGACCCCGCGGTACAAAGCGAGGTGTGCTTGCCGGTGGTCGATGCCGAAGGTCGGGTGCTGGGGATTGTCGATGCCGAGGCCAGTAGCAAAGCCTTTTTCCATCCCGAACGTCTGGCGTGGCTGGCGGCCTTAGCCGCTGTGCTGGCCGAGCCGTTGGCGCAGATGCCGTTTTGCGCCGAGGAGTCGGCGCCGCAGTAAACAATCTGTTGCCTGTTTTGGGCTTTAACTCAAGTGTGATTCGCCATAGTCTCTACTCTTGAGCCGTTGAATGGAGTTTTCATGTCACAAGTTGTTGCGGATGTGCCGGTGCAGTTGATCGCGTCGTGTTCCCTGCCGACCGAGTGGGGAATGTTCACCCTGCATGGTTTTTCCGATGAAGAAGGCAAAGAGCATGTGGCGCTGACCATGGGGACATTTACCGCGGAGCAAGCGGTACTGATCCGTTTGCATTCGGAATGCTTGACCGGGGACGCGCTGTTTTCGCTCAAGTGCGACTGCGGTTTTCAATTGCAGGCCGCGCTGGAAGCGATTGCGGCTGCGGGCTGTGGCGCGTTGTTGTATCTGCGTCAGGAAGGCCGTGGGATTGGTCTGATCAATAAAATTCGCGCCTACAAGCTGCAGGATGGCGGGGCGGATACTGTCGAGGCCAACGAGCAATTGGGGTTCCCCGCCGACGCGCGTGACTTTAGCCTGGTGCGCGATATGTTGAGTCAGTTGGGAATTCGGCGCGTCAAGGTGATGACCAATAACCCGCAAAAAATTGAAACACTGGAGGCGCTGGGTATCGAAGTGGTAGAGCGCGTGCCATTATTGGTGGGGCAGAACCCGCATAATGCCAAGTACATGAAAACCAAGGCGAGCAAGCTGGGACATTTATTGTCGCGCTAGCAGCTTGTCGGACTTAAACCCAATCGTCGGCTACCACCTGGGTAACATATGTTGATGTCCCAGCCCGCAGGACAGCAGGCAGGCCTGGCCTTTCTTCGCGCTGTCGCAGAGCGTCAGTCCGGCCCTGCCTGCTGTCCTGCTTGCGCTGGCGGTCGGATCTTGGCAAACCACCGGCGTGTCACAGGGTCCATCAAGGGCCTCTCGCTGACGCCTTGCGTAGCCCGAAGGAAGCGAGAGGCCCTTGATGGACCCCCCTCCGATAGTCGCGTATCCCCGTTGGGCATCCGATGCGATCATAGTGATTCGCACCGACGAATACTTGCCGCCATTAGCCATTTCCTCACGATCGACCGCCAAACTCCCTATCTATTTCCGCCGTCAATTGACGAATGGCTGCCGCAAAACCATCTGGCGCGCTTTATCGTCGAGGCGATCGAGCGCCTGGATACGTCCCGATTAGAAAAGGCTTATCAGGGACGTGGCCGCGCCGCCTACCACCCCGCGTTGCTGCTGTCGCTGCTGGTCTATGGCTACGCTGCTGGGGTGTTCTCCAGTCGCCGGATCGAACGGGCGACTTACGATTCGGTGGTCTTTCGATTCATCGCCGCTGAAGAAGAACGCGCAGGCGAACCACTAACAAGATATCTGGCGAATGCTGACAATGTTGGGATTCGCTTGCGCTCATCACCAACCTACGAATCATCACCTACGGTGCAAGCGACGGACAAAGAAAAAGGCCGACTGAATTCAGTCGGCCTTTGGTATTGGTGGTGGAGATAAGCGGGATCGAACCGCTGACCTCTTGCATGCCATGCAAGCGCTCTCCCAGCTGAGCTATACCCCCACGCGGGATTCGGATGACACATGATCTGGTGTGTTTCTCCGAGATGCGAACTATACCTCTGTGTTTTTTTGCCGTCAAGATTTTTGCTATAGTTTTTTTGCTGACGTAGTTTCCCGCGCGCGCGGGATTTTTCCGGCGAAGACGATGTCTCTTGCTTGAATTAGAATGTCAGCTCTTGCGGCATGGTTCGCGTTCCATAACACGATCGATTGATAAAATATGATATTCGTCACCGGAGGCGCCGGATTTATTGGCGGTAACTTTGTCCTTGATTGGCTGGCGCAACATGATGAGCCGATCCTGACTCTGGATAAGCTCACCTATGCGGGTAATCTTGAAACCCTGGCGTCCCTGGAGGGCGATGCGCGCCATCAATTTGTACGGGGAGATATTGGCGACCCGGTCTTGGTGTCCTCTTTGTTGGCGCGGTACCGACCACGCGCTGTGATCAATTTTGCCGCTGAGTCGCATGTCGATCGCTCGATTCATGGTCCTGAAGACTTCATTACCACCAATGTGCTGGGCACCTTTCACCTGCTGGAGTCGCTGCGTGGCTACTGGTCGGGTCTGGATGCGCTCGAGCAGAGCCAATTTCGCTTATTGCACGTGTCGACGGATGAAGTCTATGGCAGCCTGGCCCCCGACGAAGCCCCGTTCCATGAAACCCGTCGCTATGAGCCCAACAGCCCATACTCGGCCTCCAAAGCCGCGAGCGACCATTTGGTGCGCGCCTGGCATCATACCTATGGCCTGCCGGTTCTGACGACCAATTGTTCCAATAACTATGGACCTTATCACTTTCCGGAAAAACTGATTCCGCTGGTGATTTTGCATGCGCTGGACGGCCAAACATTGCCGATTTATGGCGATGGGCAACAGCGACGGGACTGGCTCTATGTCAAAGACCACTGTTCGGCGCTGCGCCAGGTGCTGGCGGCGGGCAGGGTCGGGGAGACCTACAATGTTGGCGGGCATAACGAAAGAAGTAATCTTGAGGTGGTGGAAACCATCTGCCTGACCCTGGATCGGCTAAACCCGCGTGCCGATGGGGTGTCGTATCGCGAGCAAATTCGTTTTGTCGCGGACCGGCCGGGGCATGATCGGCGCTATGCCATCGACGCCGATAAACTGGAGCACGAACTAGGTTGGGCGCCGGCGGAGAGTTTTGCCAGTGGTATTGAGAAGACGGTGCGCTGGTATCTGGATCATGCGCAATGGAGCGCCAACGTTCAGAGCGGGGCTTACCGCGACTGGATGGAGCGACAATATGGGGTCTGAGGCGATCAATATTCTACTGACTGGCGCCAATGGACAGGTCGGTTTTGAGCTGCGGCGTTCGTTGGCGCCGTTGGGGCGAGTGATTGCGCTTGATCGCCAACAGTGCGATCTGGCGGATGAGTCCTCCGTGGTGGTGGCGGTGACGCGCTACCAACCTCAGGTCATCGTGAATGCCGCAGCCTGGACCGCGGTCGATCGGGCCGAGACTGAATCCGGCGCCGCGTATGCGGTTAACGCTGTGGCGCCGGCGCTGCTGGCGCGTCTGGCGGCCGAATCCGGGGCATTGCTGCTGCACTTTTCTACCGACTATGTGTTTGATGGCGCTTTGCCTGGCGCTTACCGCGAAACGGATATCCCCGCGCCGCTGTCGGTCTATGGCGCCAGTAAACTGGCGGGCGAGCAGGCGGTGGCACTGGCGTGTACCCGTCATTTGATTTTTCGCTGTAGCTGGGTGTTTGGTGCCCATGGCGCCAATTTTATGAAGACCGTGTTGCGCTTGGCCAATGAGCGCCGCCAACTGGGAATGGTGTCTGATCAGTTTGGCGCGCCGACTGGCGCCGCGCTGATTGCCGACGTCAGCGCGCAAGTGCTGGCGCAATACCTGCGCTCGAGTACGCGCGAATCGTTTGCGTATGGCTTGTATCACTTGACCGCCAGCGGGGTGACCCACTGGCAGCAATATGCGCGTTACGTGGTTGAACAGGCCGAGATTCTCGGTTGCCCATTGATGTTGAAAGCCGACGACATCACATCGATTGCCACCACGGACTACCCTCTGCCGGCGCCGCGCCCGGCGAACTCCTGTCTGGATACCCGTAAACTGCGCGATACCTTTGGCTTGACGCTGCCACCCTGGCAAGAAGGGGTGCGCCAGGCGCTTACGGTATTGCTGGCTTAATCGCTGTGTTTTCCTGGTGGTCATGGCGCGGATGCGTGAACATTCAGACGGTGAGCCGTGCCTTGAGTTGGGCATGAGTCCGGTTGTCTATTGTTTTAGCAAGTTCAGCGAGGTGAACAATGGTGAATGGCGTGCGCGGGATGGTGGTGTTGTTCTCACTTCTTGGTATGACTGCTTATGCATGCGATATGGATGCGGTGCGCAGAGCCCATCAGGGCGCCGCAATGGCGCGCGCGATGCGCGACCGTGATGCCGCGCGCTATGAGGTCTACGATCGCGTGATGCATGACCAGATGAGAAAAGTACTGCGCTTTTCTCAACTTGGCTGCGTTTTACCGGCGGGTGATCCTGACTCCGTGCTCTTGCGTCACCGCGATGACCCCGATCACTCTTCTTAGTGGATCCCTGGCCGCGCGGGCGTGTGCTATAACAACGTCAACCATCAAAGCCAGCGGGGCGGGGCTTGCGAGGGAAAGCGATGTGGGCACTGAGCGGTGTTCGCTTCAGATTGATTCACAGTAGAACCGAATGGCGTTGTTATGCATCAGAGCCCGCTAAGTAGTTTGCTCAATAGCCGAGCCTCCACCGTGCAGCGCAGCGTAGTGCTGACACTGGTGGTGTTTGTCGCCATGGCTTATGTGATGATCACGCCATTTGCGTCCATCCATCTGATGCCCAATCTGGCCTTTGTGCCGGCATTGCTTTCCGCCCTGATGATGGTCAAGGGACTGACCTCCTATTTATTGTTTCTGCACTATTTTTCAGTGCGCCGCATCAGCATCGGTTTGCTGGCGGCGGTCTATCTGTTTATCACCTGCTGGACTGGCTCGCAATTACTCTATATCAACGATTTCGAGCCAGACCTGCGCTGGTTCTGGCTGCTATGGCATGGTGTCGCCGAGCCGGGCATTTTCCTGGCGATGGTGGGGCATGGGTTATTTGATCAATATCGGTTGTCGCCGCGCGGGGTGCGCCGCTCAATGTGGGCGCTTTTCCTCTGTCCGTTGCTGTTGGCTTGGGTGTTGTCGCATTTGGTGTTGTACGGGCCGTTACCGACGATTGTGCAGGCGTATGGCTGGTCGGCGCTGCGCGTCAATCCATTTGAGGGCGCTCTATTTCTTTGTGATATAGCCACCTTGACGAGCATTGTGCTGATTACACGCTTGGCGAGCGTATTGCACCTCTGGTTGGCGTTTGTGGTGTTCATCGCCATGTTGAACTCAAGTATGGCGCTGTTTTTTGACCCTAGCCTGTACAGTCTCGGATGGTATGCTTCCAATGTGGCCAGCATCATTTCGGCCCTGGGGCTAGTGTATGTGATGCTGCGCGAGCTGAATCATATCTACAGCAATATTCAGTTTGCCAATAATGTGTTGTGGGTCAAATCGATGCGCGATGGTTTGACCGGTTTGTTTAATCGACGCTACCTGGATGATCAACTGGCGCTTGAGCAGCAAAGAGCGCTGCGTAATGGCCAGCCACTGGCGGTGATTCTGGTGGATATCGATTTCTTCAAGCGGATCAATGACACGCATGGACATCGGCGTGGTGATCAATGTCTGGTGCGTATCGCGCGGATTTTAACCTCAATGGCGCGCCGTCCGGGTGATTTTGTCGCGCGCTATGGCGGTGAGGAATTTGCGATTGTCTTGCCGGAAACCACGGTCGAGGGCGCGCTGGCGCGCGCCGAGTCGGCGCGACGCATGGTAGCGCAAGAAAGATCGGATGACCCGGGGGCATTGCCATTGACGATTAGTGCCGGCGTCGCATACTGGCGACCGGATGCGAACCTCTCAGTCGAAAAACTAGATCCATCATTGATGCATCAGGCGGATACTGCACTGTATGCGGCCAAAAAGTTCGGCCGCAACCAGGTGCAACTCTACACCCCGCAGGATGAGTGAAAATTCCGAAGATAATTAGTGTAAAGAAATGTAAAATCGTGGGTGAGTCGGTTATGCGTAGGTAGAATTATTTCAAATATCCATCAGGAGTTTAACCATGAGCATTCAAGGCTTGGGTACTAACCCGGTGTCTCCCGCACCCTCGCAGCCCGCGCGGCCGCGTAATCCGGTGACTCCACAGCCTGCCGGAACTTCGTCTCCAAATGCGCCTGCGGCACCGGCGACACCGCCGGGAAGAGTTGGCGGCGTGATCAACGAGCAGGCATAAGTTTTACCCAGAAGTTTAAGCCCACGGTAACCGATTGTTGGCGGCCGTGGGCTTGTCGCATCGGTATCAACCCTCAGTGCTGCTTTCGCTACTATCCCCTCCCGCCATCTGCTGCAACAGCTTATAGCGCTGGTGCATCTGTTGTTCAGCCTGCTGTAGTAACTGTTGATAATGCTCGGGATTGCCACGCTCGGTGATGCGGAAACGTCCTTCGCTATGCATGAAATCGGCCAGAGAAAGCGTTGGCGCCGCGCTATCCAGTTTCAGCGGGTTTTCGCCGAGATCCCGTTTGCGCGGATCATAGCGGTAGAGCGGCCAGTAGCCGGCCTGAACCGCGGCCTTTTGTTGGTCCAGCCCTGAAGCCAAGTCATAGCCGTGGGCGATGCAGTGCGCATAACCGATGATCAGCGATACCCCTTCATAAGACGCCGCGTCCTGCAGGGCCCGCACTGTTTGTGCATCCTTGGCGCCAAACGCGACAGATGCCACGTAAACGTTGCCATAGGTCATGGCGATTAAGCCAAGATCTTTTTTTGGCCGTTCCTTGCCGGCGGTGGCGAATTTTGCCGATGCACCAAGCGGGGTCGCCTTGGATTGCTGTCCACCGGTATTGGAGTAAACCTCGGTATCCATTACCAGAATATTGACATTACGTCCCGAGGCCAGAACATGATCCAGACCACCATAGCCGATGTCATAGGCCCAACCATCGCCGCCGATAATCCACACCACTTTGTCCACCAGGTAATCCGCCAGGTCGTTCAGGCGTGTTGCCTCGGCGTCGTGTCGCGTGGCGAGGACGGTTTTGAGCTGGCTGACTCGCTCGCGTTGTGCCTTGATCCCGGCGTCACCCTTCTCGGGCGCGAGCAAGCCCGCACTGAGCTGCGCGGGCAACGTGGGCGCCATGTTCTGTAGTAACTCGCGCGCATGATGCTGGTGTTGGTCCAGGGCCAGGCGGAAACCCAAACCGAATTCGGCATTGTCCTCGAACAGCGAGTTCGACCAGGCCGGTCCGCGACCTGAGCGATCCGTAGTGTAGGGCGTAGTGGGCAAGTTGCCGCCAAAAATCGAAGAGCAGCCGGTGGCGTTGGCGATCAAACTGCGGTCGCCAAACAACTGTGTCACAAGTTTGACATAGGGGGTTTCACCACAGCCCAGGCAGGCGCCGGAAAACTCGAACAGTGGCTGAATCAGCTGCGTGGTTTTGATGCTGAGCTTCAGATCGGCGCGTTCCTGTTCCGGCAGTGTCAGGAAAAAGGCGAAGTTATCGCGCTCATCCGCCAGCAAAGGCGCTTTGGGCGCCATGGCCAGCGCCAGACGGCTTGGATCGGACTTGTCCTTGCCGGGGCAGACTTTGAGGCACAGCGTGCAGCCGGTGCAGTCCTCGGGGGCCACTTGCAGCAGATAGGCGCCGCCTTTGACCTCCGCGCCCTTGTAAGGCATCGATTTTAGCGTGGCGGGCGCGTTCTCTAGCGCTGACTGCGCCGCACCCTTGACGCGGATGGCCGCATGCGGGCAAACCATGGCGCACTTGTTGCACTGAATGCACAACGAGGATTCCCACACCGGGATTTCATCGGCAATGTTGCGTTTTTCATACTTCGAGGTGCCGACCGGCCAGGTGCCATCCACCGGAAAAGCGCTGACCGGCAGCATGTCGCCTTTGCCCGCCAACATCATGGCGGTGACGCGCTGTACAAAATCCGGCGCATTAGCCGGAACCAGCGGCGCCAGATCATGTGTCGAGTCGGCGCGCTCTCCGAGCGGTACCGGCGTCAGATGCGCCAGGGTTTGATCCACCGCCGCGAAATTTTTCTCAACCAGGGCGCGGCCCTTGCGGCTGTAGGTTTTTTCAATCGCATGCTTGATCTGCTCAATGGCTTCAGCGCGCGGCAACACCTCGGACAAGGCAAAGAAGCAGGTTTGCATGATGGTATTGATACGATTACCCATGCCGGTGGCCGTGGCGACCGCGCGCGCATCAATGGTGTACAGCTTCAACCCTTTATCCAGAATTTCTTGCTGAACACTGCGCGGTAACTTATCCCACAACGCCTCGGCATCATAGGGCGTATTGAGTAGCAAAGTCGCGCCGGGTGCCGCATATTGCAAGACATCATAACGTTCTAAAAACACAAAATGGTGGCAGGCGACAAATTGCGCTTGCTGTACCAGATAGGTCGATTGAATGGGGTGCGGCTTGAAACGCAAATGCGAAATGGTGACCGCCCCGGATTTTTTCGAGTCATAAACAAAATAACCCTGGGCGTAGAGCGGGGTATTGTCGGCAATGATTTTGATTGAATTTTTATTGGCGCCGACAGTGCCGTCCGAGCCTAAGCCGAAGAACACCGCGGACTTTTCCGTGGCGTCGACCAAGCGGAAAGACTCGTCGATCTGGAGTGACAGCCCTGTCACATCGTCATTGATGCCCACGCTGAAATGCCGCTTTTGAGTTGGCGTCAACAGCGCGTCGAATACGGCTTTCACCATGGCTGGCGTGAACTCTTTGGACGCTAGTCCATAACGACCGCCGATGACCCGTGGTTGGAAGTCAGACGCGAGCAGGCCGGCGTCGCGCGCTTCATCCAGCGCGGCGACGATATCCAGATACAGGGGTTCACCCAGACTGCCCGGTTCCTTGCATCGATCCAGCACCGCCACAGATTTGATCGTGGAGGGTAGCGCGCGCACCAGGCCTTCGATCGAAAATGGACGGAACAGCCGGACCTTGAGCACGCCGGTTTTCTCTCCCCGGCGATTGAGTTCGGCACAAGTGAGTTCGGCGGTTTCCGCACCCGAGCCGATGATCACAATGACGCGTTCCGCCTCGGGGTGGCCGACATAGTCGAACAGTTGATAAGTACGACCGGTCAGTTGCGCAAAATCGCGCATTTCCTGTGCGACGATCTCGGCGGTGGCATCATAAAACGGATTACGCGCTTCCTGTGCCTGGAAAAAAGTATCCGGATTCTGCGCGGTTCCGCGCACTACCGGGTGGTCCGGGCTCAATGCCCGTTGGCGCGTTGCTTGAACTTGCGACTCGGGAATCAGCGCGCGCAGCGTTTCGTCATCCAGCGCCTCGATCTTGGCGACCTCGTGCGAGGTGCGGAAACCGTCGAAAAAGTGCAGAAACGGTACCCGCGAACGCAGGGTGGCCGCCTGAGCAATCGCGGCCATGTCTTGGGCTTCTTGCACCGAGTTGGATGCCAACATGGCAAACCCGGTCTGGCGCGTTGCCATCACATCCGAGTGGTCGCCGAAGATGGAGAGGGCGTGCGTGGCCAAGGTGCGGGCGGAAACATGCATCACGAACGGGGTGAGCTCACCGGCGATCTTGTACATATTCGGGATCATCAACAACAGACCCTGAGATGCGGTAAAGGTCGTGCCAAGCGCCCCGGCCTGGATCGCGCCATGCACCGCGCCAGCCGCGCCACCCTCGGACTGCATCTCGGTGATTTCTGGAATCACCCCCCAAATATTACGTTTGCCTTCGGACGCCCATTGATCTGCCAGCTCGCCCATGGTCGAGGAGGGGGTAATGGGGTAGATGACGGCGATTTCATTACAGCGGTAGGCAACTGAAGCACAGGCTTCGTTGCCGTCGACGGTGATCATCTGCTTGAGCGACATCCTGGCCAACCTCTACATCGTGATAGGGATAAGGGATTGAAGCACACCAAAGATCTGTCCTGCAGGCGGTTAAGTCAAACAAGTAAAAAAGCGGCGCACATTTGTTGCTAGTCTGTTGCTCGCGGCGCCCTAGCGCCCATGCCTCTGGAATATTGTATGAAATTTAACTTATTTTCGTGTTTCATGAAGTGTAATGGCATTAGTCGGCTGCTGCTTCGGCTTGATGTCAGCCCTGGTGGGCGAACATCAAATGCACCGCTTGAGTCAGTCTTTCGCGGTCTTGAACCGAAATGCCCAACTCCCCCATTGCCGCTTCACCGCCCTTGTACCATTCGACATGGTAGTTCTGGCCTTGATAGCTTTGGATCATGTGCTCGCTGAGCAGTGCGAGCGCGACCAAACTGCGCAAATGCTGCGGCAGTGTTTTGTTGTTGAACACCGTGTAATCGTGATGTAGCCGAATCGGCAATACGATCGCCTGTGGCAAGTGCCAGCTCTTCGCCATGATGGCGCCCACCAGCGCATGGTTGGTTTGATGTTGTTGGTCTTCAATCACGGTAAAACAGTGTTGGCGGCTGTCGTTGGCTTGACGCAGTGTGTGGCGGTAGTCACTGAAACGCTGCCACATCAGCGGAATGCCCAGATCGCAAAACAATCCGAAGGTGTAGGCAACGTCTTGTTGGGCAACCCGTAGTTCGCGCGCCAACAGCGACATCGCCGCCGCGCGCTTGGCCGATACATCCCAGAAGCGCTCCAGGTCTAGCGTCTGCTGTTGTAGCGCGTGGCGCGCCATACAGCCGCCGATCATCGCCATTAGCCGTTCCATGCCGAGCAGAGCCAGTGCTTGACCCACCGTATCGGCTTTTTGCGACAAGTGGAAAAATGGGGAATTGACCGCTTTAAGTAGCGTGCCAGCCAGGGCGACATCGCGCGAAATCAGATGCGCCATTCGCTGAAAATTCGGGTCTTCGCGCGCCATTTCATGGCGCAGGTCTAACAGCAGCGCCGGGCAGGGGGGGATGCCAATCGATTGGATCAGGCTGTCGACCCCCTGCTGGTCTAGCTCTTGTTCGATTTGCGTCAGCCATGCCGTCATACTCCACTCCTATAATTCGATAGAACCTGCAAACTCACGCATTGCCCCGCGTAGTGTTGGCTATTGATTTTGAAGTTCTTTGCGCGAATGACGCGTTTTCATTTTAACAAAGGATTGAAGGCTGACGGTGGTTAAATGAAAGTGGCGCTGGGCATCGGTTGACAACTCACGGCCAGCCTTTTTATTAGCCTGCTAGCCCAACCGACGCAACGGGTGCTTTAGGGTTATCGCTCGTTCCGAGGAGGAAAGATAAAAACCGATCTTTCAAGGAACGATGCGGTTGATATTGATTCCAGAGAGCATGATTCTGGATCCATGGCGCATCCACTTTTCTGCCTCCCTGATAGAAATCGACTTTCCCCTGCAATCTGTTCCAGTTTCTGTAAATGTAACGTAACTCCGAGGCGGTGACGCCTTCCCCTCGGCCAATATCCCACAGCGATGTACTCGACTCAGTGAGGTCCTCTTCTTTTAGCAGTCCCGTCCCCTTGGTTTTTTTCACGACTGCGTCCATATCCACGCCATCCAGCACAAAGTGAATTTGTGTATTACTGCCACCTGTGGCCATTTCCAGGCCCTGTTTGCTTGCGCGCTTCCAAAACAAAGGGGGGGTGAGGTTATCGGCTATTTCGTGATAGAAATCAGCCCCATACTTTTTGGCGACTTCTGCGTAAATTTTTATCAGGTCAAATTTTGGCTTGGTCTTGGCTGCCTTGAAGTACGCGTCCCACTTGAATTTTCGCGCGCTGCCCTCTGCCATAACCCGACTGGCCAGATCGGATGGAACCACGACGCGTTTAGCGCCTTTGGCATTGAGATTAGCCCGGATATATTGTCTCGTCTCACGGTCATGACTAAAAAATAGAGTACTGGATAGGATATTGTTGTACTCGTCAATAATCGTTACGGGTTTTATACTAAGTTCTTCATAATCGGGATACTTTGCCTTGATATAGTTAGCGCGTTCTGCTCCTAATCCATAAACCAAGTCACCCTCTTGGTAACGATCAATAAACTCTTTATATGTGGCGTTCGCTTGAACCGATGCCTCCTGTAGCGGCGCTTGATTTCCCTCGGCCGCGGGCGCACCCCCCTTGAGCTCCGCCTCGCGCGACAGTTGCCAGTGGTGCGCTGTGGAGCCCTTGAGCACCAAGGTGCTCGAACCAGAGAAGCCGATTTCCACCATGTCGAGACGCTCGCTATGTAGGCCGTTGGTGTCTTATTCGCTGGTGGATATTTTGGCCTTGCGCTTAAGAGGAGCCATGAGGCAAATCTGATCAGAGGGCATGAGGATGACACGTGCTATAGGCATCATATAAAGCGATATAATTGACGTAATGATGAATACTTTCGGTTTGAATTTGGATTCCATGGGATTACATATTAATAACTTGCAGCGCGTTGGCATTGAGCCGGTCTCGTTTTTCTTGAATCGTGGCGAGTGCATGGTGATCACCGGGCCTTCTGGCGCGGGCAAGTCATTGTTGTTGCGGGCGATCGCCGATTTGGATCCGAATCAAGGCGAAGTGAGTCTGGATGGTGTGGAACGCGATAGCCTGTCCGCGCCCGAATGGCGCCGCTTGGTGGGTTATGTGCCGGCAGAACCAGGTTGGTGGGCTGACCGAGTCGGCGAGCATTTCGCCGATTGGTCCGCCGCGAGCGAATATGCGCGACGTCTGGGCTTGCCCGCGGATGCGGACGCCTGGCCGATGTCGCGACCGTCGACCGGCGAGCGTCTGCGTCTGGCGCTGGCGCGCGCATTGGCGCTGCGGCCCAAAGTACTGATGCTCGACGAGCCGACCGCCGCGCTCGATGCCAAAGCGGTGGGCGCGGTCGAAGATTTGATTGCCGAGCATTTGCAACAGGGTTTGGCGGTGCTGTGGGTGAGCCACGATCCCGCTCAGGCGGTACGTGTGGCCCAGCGTCATTTGCACGGGGTGCATGGCCGTTTTGCCGAGGAGCTGCGCGCATGAACGGTTATATTGCCTTGAATTATCGCGATCTGGCTTGGGCCAGCCTGCTGGTGTGGGCCAACGCCGGGCTGTCTTTGCGCTTGGGACTCGGTATTGAGCGACGCCTGCTGTGGTCGGCGCTGCGCATGATCGTGCAACTGAGCTTGATGGGCTGGGTGTTGGCGGCGCTGTTTGCCTGGGTATCGCCCTTGGCCACCGGGCTCGCGGCGCTGTGCATGGTGTGCTTTGCCGGCTATGAGGCGGCTGCGCGTCAGGAGCGCGGGTTCGCCGGGTTCTGGTCATATGGGCTGGGCACCGGCTGTATGCTGTTAGCCGCCGCGACCGTCACCCTGTTTGCCCTGGCCGGCGCCTTGCGGCCACAACCCTGGTATGACCCGCGTTACGCGATTCCGCTGTTGGGGATGATTCTGGGCAACACCATGACCGGTGTCAGCCTGGGTATGAATGCCTTGACCACGGGGCTTTATCACCGGAAAGCCGCGGTCGAGGCGCGTCTGATGCTGGGTTTTGATCGCTGGAGCGCGTTGGCGCCGGTCACGCGCGCGGCCTTGGTCAGCGCCATGATGCCGATTATCAACACGATGACCGCGTCCGGGGTGGTGGCGTTGCCGGGCATGATGACCGGGCAGATTTTAGGCGGGGTGGCTCCGGCGCAGGCGGTGAAATATCAGATTCTGATTCTGTTCCTGATCGCCGGCGGCACCGGCTTGGGGGCTTTGGCGGCGGTGATGGGGGGCGCTTATCGCCTGACTGACGCGCGCCACCGACTGCGCCTGGATCGACTCAGCGCGTCGTCACGGCGCTAAGCGCGTAGGTCGGCGGTGAGCAACGCGAACCCCACTAACATTGTCAGCATCCGGCAGATAGCTTGTTGGGGTTCGCCTACGGCTCACTGCCAACCTACCTGAAAATTTGCAAACCGTTTTTCGTGAGTACTGCTTAAAGATACCCGACCCCTCAGAGCAAACCCTGCGCGCGCAAGGCGTCAGGCAGTTGTTCCGGCGCCTCGGCGCGTGGGAAGCAGATACGCTTGCGCGCGCCACTCTCGATGTGGTCCACGCCATAGCAGTCAATGCCAATCAGTTGACGCGCGGGATCGACTTGACCCAAGAGTTCGGACTCCACCTCCAGGGGCAGTACCCGCGCCTGTTGCCATTGCTCTTGTTCTATCCAGCCCATTTGGCCAAACCCGGCGATCAGACGAATCCGCCGCGGCGTCAGGCGGTAAAACCCAAAATCCCCCAATGACAGGTAACGTTCGGCGCTAGGGTGGTAGCGCAAATAGCGTTGCTGTAGCGCGTGACTTGCCTCACAGGCTTCGACATCGCCGATCAAGGTCATGCGCGGGCAGGTTTCCACCGCTTCGGTGGCTTGCGCATGGATTCCCAGGCTGACGCGCGGGTCTTGGCTTAAATTGCGCGTATGTTCCGCCAATCGACTGATCAAGAAAATCGGGCACTGATTTTCGTCGGGGACAAACGATAGCGCGCTGGCGAATGGATAACCGGGGAGTGCCAGCGACTGAGTGGCAAGCGCCGCCGATCCATTCCCATGTAATAACTGGACCACGGCCTCAAACGGAATCTTCATTTCATCGCTCATTCAGAATATTTATTTGCTAATCGAGCTGCTGTCTCGTGATGAAATATTATATGATAAATATCAGATAAAGCGGTCGCATGCAGTCGTTTCTTACTGGATCATAAAGGAATCACGATTGTTTAATACCTTGATTTGTGATGACCATCCGCTGGTGTCGTTTGCCATTAAGGCAGTGTTGCAAAACGACCCTGAATTCAATATCTTGGGTGAACCCAAGTCCGGCCCTGACTTGATCACCTTTCTGCGCCGCCAGCCCTGTGATCTGGTGATCCTTGATTATTCGATGCCGGGTGAACTCGATGGGATCGCTCTGATTCAGTACCTGAGCCGCATGTATCCCCAAACTCGTTTGCTGGTGTTTACCGGTACCGCGTCTTCCGCCTTGGCGGCGCGTTGCATCGAGGCGGGCGCGCATGGTTTCATGCGTAAAACGCAGAGTGGCGAGCCTTTGCGCGCGGCGATTCGTAGTGTGGCCACGGGGGCGATTTACATTGAACCGGGTTTGCAGGGCGAAGTGCGGCGCGCCTCTGATTTCGAACAGGTGTTTCTGAATTTGTCGCCACGTGAAATGGTGGTGCTGCGCCTCTTGCTGGTTGGACAAAGCGTTACCGAAATCGCCCAGCGACTGAATCGCAGTATCAAAACCGTCAGTACGCAAAAGCAAACTGCCTACCGCAAATTGAATATCCAGAGTGATGCAGAGTTGTTTCAACTGGCGGGCGATTTGAATCTGCCGCAACAGGCCGATGATTCCAGCGCCGAAGTATGACTCTGGTTCGTTGCGTCTTGCCGCGACGTTATTGCGTCGCGGGGGCGCGGCACTGTTTGGTCTGTCGTTGTTGGCCGTCAGTTTAGTCGCTTTTTCCAGCTATCAATCCAAACTGCAGACGGTGCACGCCCAAGCGCTGGCGCGCATTACCCAGGCGCAAGAGAGCCTGGATCGGCAGGGGTCGTTGTTGAATGACTATTTGAATCGTCTGGCGTCTTGGCGTGAAGACACCCCGCGGCTGAAACTGAGCGCGCGTCGCGCGCGTGTCGGCGACTACGACGAGTATCTGTTAACCCCCGACAATCCAGTCGCAGCGCCGATCGCCTCGGTCTGGGTGCGCGCCGATGGCCGCGTTGCTTTGCCTCGGGTTGCCAGCGTGCTCTATCTCTCTTATCTCAAACATCAAGTCAGTTCTTGGTTTTGGACCGCGGCGCTGGTTGATCGCCAAGGGAGTTTGATGGCGAGCTTTCCGCCTCTGCCCGGTATCTCCGCCATGCTGCGCGTGCATGACTGGAGCCAAAGCCTTGGCGCGCTACCCGAGGGGCAGTTGCAGTGGACGATTCGCGAGCGTAAGTCCGGCGGTCAGTGCGACTGCTTGGCCGCTTATCTGCCGATAGAGTTGCCGCGGGGGAAACAAGCGATATTGCTCGAGACCATTGAGCTTGCGCAAATCGACAAGTTGTTCACTGGGCCCGGCTGGTATGCGCTCTTGGATGGCGCGCGTGTGATCTATGCGTCGGATGGCGCCGATCTGCCACGTTGGGGCAAGATCGTGGCGCCAAATAACTTGGGCGTGACCAATATCACGCATCAGGATGGCCGTTTGCTGTTGGTGCATAAACTGCGCTTCTTGCCGTGGACGCTGGTGTATTCGCCCTCGCGCCAGGGGGAGTCGGGGGCGGAGTGGCGCGAACTGTTGCTGCATGCCTTGCCCTGGCTGGGATGCGTATTGGCCTTGCTCTGGGTCTATCTCGAAGTGCGTAAGCTGATGTTGCGTCCGACTGAAACCGCGCTGGACGCGCTCGAACATTACCAACAAGAATTGACCCAAAATAACCTGTCACTACAATTGGCCAAGGAGCAGGCGGAACAGGCGAGTCAGGCGCGCGCTCAGTTTTTGGCGGTGATGAGCCACGAAATCCGGACCCCGCTCAATGGGGTGACATCCATGCTGGAGTTGCTGGACCGCGACCCGCTCAGCGAGCGGCAGCGGCAAGCGCTGGACTTGATCAAGACCTCCAGCGATCTACTGTTGCATGTCATCGGCGACATTCTCGATTTTACTCGGATTCAAAGCGGCAAGGTCGAGCTTCAGCCAGAACCGGTGTGGGTGCTGCCCTTGGCGCAAAACCTGTTGGCGGCCCAAAGCGCCGGGTTGGCGCAGAGCCATAAGCCGGTGAGCGTGCTGCTGTCTGGCAATCTAAGCGCGAGTACCTGCTTGCTACTAGATCCTTACCGCTTCCGTCAGATTCTCGGTAATTTGCTGTCTAATGCGCTCAAGTTTACCGAGCGCGGCAGTGTCGAACTGCAACTGAACTATCAGCGCGATCTGTTGAGCATCGAGGTGCGTGATAGCGGTATTGGCATGCGTCCCGATCAATTGACGCGCTTGTTTCAGCCCTTCGAGCAAGCCGATGCCACCACGGTGCGCCAGTATGGTGGCAGTGGCTTGGGCCTGGCGATTGTCAAAGGGCTGTTGGATCAGTGTGGCGGGAAGATTGAAGTCGAAAGCCGCGTCGGTGCGGGGACCACCTTTCGGCTGTGTTTGCCGTGCCAGAGCGTCAGCCCCGCTGAGCCGGCGCCAGTGATGACTACTGTGGCGCCGGTCATGGCGTCTTCGATGGCGGCAGCTCAGGAGCCGGTTCTGGCGGTGGAAGATCATCCGATCAATCGGGCAACCCTGTCCGCGCAATTGCAGACCTTGGGGGTTCCGGCCCAATTCGTGGCCTCGGGGGCGGAGGCGTTGAGCTACTTGGCGCAACATCCGCGGACCCGCCTGGTGTTGACCGATATCTCCATGCCGGAAATGGATGGCTTCCAGCTGACCAAACGCATCAAGGCCTGCCCCGAGCTTGCGCATGTCGCGGTGGTGGCTTTGTCGGCGCACGCATTTTCCGTCGATGTCGAACACGGCAAGAGCCTGGGCATGAGCGACTATCTGACCAAGCCGGTGACGCTGTCGGCTTTACGCGCCATGCTGCAATGCCTTGAAATTCCACTGAATGAAGAGCTGGCGTTCGCGCCCACGCCCGCGCCGACCGTGGATCTGGATAGCGCCGGCTTGCTGCAGTTATTTAATGGCGATCGGGTCGCCGCCAAAACCCTGGTTGAACGCTTTATAGAGTGTGATCGGCAAGACCTGCAGCGGTTATTGGCGGCGAGCGCGGCGGGGCAGCGAGAGCAACTGGCGGCTTTGGCGCATCGCATGGGCAGCGCGGCGGTCTATGTGAGCGCGTCGTACGCCGATCGACTGTATGAGTTGGAAGAGATCGCCGCCGAGGCCGCGCTGAGACAAATCGAGGCGCAGCTGAGCGTCATTAGCCAAATGTCGCGCGCGCTGGCCGAGGCTGGCCAGCAGTGGCTGCGGGAGGGTGCGTAGCGCGGCGGCTCAATCACTGCCGTGCAGGCGGTCGCGACCGTTGCGTTTCGCCAGCATCAAGGCGCGATCGGCGCGATTGATCGTATCGGAGTAATTTTCCGCGGGCAATTGCTGCGCGACCCCGGCGCTGGCGGTGATGCTCAGCGATTCATCATTGAGCCGAATTCCCATGTTGCGAACGCTGGTTAACACTCGCTCCATCACCTGCGCGCCCATACTTAGCTCGGTGTCGGGAAGAACAAATAAGAATTCTTCGCCGCCCCAGCGTCCGCACAAGTCATGCGTGCGTAGTTGCGCCTGGATTACCCGCGCGGTTTCCACCAGCACTTTATCCCCGATATCGTGACCATGCGCATCATTAATCCGCTTGAAGTAGTCCAGGTCCAGCATGGCCAATGTCAGCGGCTGTCCATCGCGCTGGTTGCGACTGTACTCTTGCTTGAGGCGTTCCAGCAGCAGGCGCCGGTTTGCAATGCCGGTCAGTTCGTCTTGGGTTGATGCTTGTTTCAGTGCGGTATTCAAATCGCGCATGATCTGCTGGTAACGATCCGAAATGCGCGCCAGTTTTTCCAGCTGACGCAATTGCTTGTCCAGTTTTTCCGCCAGCGAGAGTTCGCGCTCTTTGGCGATACTTTGATAACTGTCCGATATCTTGCTGATACGCTCGATACGCCGGGCCAGATCCTGGTATTGCTGCCATACCTGATCCAGTGGCGCGTAGAGCGGGTGCTCCCGATAGCTAGCCTCGGCCAGCAAGTCGGTGACCTGCTGGCTGAGATTGACCCCTGGTTTATCCATGGCTTCAGTCCTGGCTGGTAATGTGAAACGGAAAACTGCAGTCTTCCTTGAACTCTTCGGCCAGCTGCGCGACACGTTCGTTGCGCAGATCGTAGCGCCAGTTGACCGCGACCGCGCGCCCGCTGGTGTGCGCCTCTTCCAGCCGGTCGAAGATATCCATCATGGCCTTGATGCTGCTGGTGTTCAGATACAGCAGGGCCAGTTCCAATGTGAGCGCCTGATCTGAGTCGGAAAGATAGGCTTCAATCCACTCGAAGACTTGGCGGTAAAGTTCGAACGAGTTTTCCGGGTACGAATCGCCCTGCATGGTTAACACACCGCTTTGCCAGTCGGCGGTAATGGCGGGGGTGGACTGAGTTCCCGCGATGGCAATATTGTTCATGATTAACTCTGTTTAATAATTTAAATGACGGCGGAAAGGCAAATAAAGGCGCGTCCGTTGCTGGCCGCTTGCACCGATGCGGCCATCGGGCGGCTGGATTTGCGCGCAATATCGATCAGTCCCAGACCCGCGCCGCTGGTCAGGGTAGGGTCGCGTGGTTGGCGCAACTGCTCCTTATAGCGCTGCTTGAGTTGCTTGGCGTCCAGGGTGGACAGTAACTCGATATGCGCCAGCAGCTTTTCGGCGTCCGCCGGCTCGATCAGGTTGCCGGCGGAGACGACATAGTGGCCATCGCTATCGCGTGATACCACCACAATCGCGCCGCTGTCCTGTTCCGACCAATTCTTTGATAAAGCATAGTGGCGGATATTTTGCGTCAGCTCGATGTAGACCCCAAATACATCGGTGGCCGCGCCGGGTAGCGCTTGCTCGGCGGTCAGATAGTTGCGCAACGCATTGCCGATTTCTTCAATCAGGCTGCGCGAGATTGGGCCATTGAAACACAGCATGATCTGCTGGTTGGTAAAAGTCTCGCGCATGGAAAACAAGTCAAACGGCATCATGGCGTTCGGTTTCCTCGTGGGTTTCGCAGTGGGTAAAGCATAGCAGCGTAATATCATCGCGCTGCGTCTGGGTTCCCTGATATTCGGCCAGTGTCGCGCGGAAGGCGCGGATTTGCGCGGCTAATGGCAGATGAGCATAACGCATGAGCATGTCGGTAAAGCGCCGATCACCAAAGCCGAAGCCGTCGTCGCCTCCGGCCTGGTCGAGAAAGCCGTCGCTCACCAGATAGAAAGTGTATCCCGGTTGCAAGGTTGTCTGCACATTGGCATAGACCGCGCGCCGGGTATCGACCAGCGCGCGGCGACTGGCGGCCAGAATCTCGACTTGCTGACCGTTGCTCATGTAAAGGCTCATTTTGGCGCCGGAAAACGTCACCTTGGCCTGGCTGTGCTGGATGTACGCCAGCCCCATGTCCATGCTGGTGGTCAGTAAGTTGCTCTGATCCGATGGCGGCAACATTGCGCGGGCAATCGCGTCGGCGCGCTGCAATATCGCCGCCGGATCAGGCAGGCCGACCTCGGCAATCGCCTGATCAATCGCGGAATAGGCCAGCATGGTCATCATCGCGCCGGGAACGCCGTGGCCGGCGCAATCCACCACCCCAAGCAATGTGCCTTCTGGCGTGACACGGCGCAGGTAAAAATCGCCGCCGACGACGTCGCGCGGCAGCCATAGTACGTCGGCGCGCGGGGTGTCGGCGCATGGCTCGTGTCCCTTAGGCAAGATGGCGCGCTGAATCAGGCTAGCGTAATTGATTGAGTCGGCAATCTTTTTTTGCGCCACCGTCATTTCGTGATTGGCGCGTTCCAAGTCGTGCGTACGTTCCGATACCCGTCGCTCCAGCTCCTGAGTGTGACTGCGAATCTTGGCGGTCATGGTGGCGAACGCCGAGGTTAAGTCGCCAATTTCATCTTGCGACGGTTTAGGCAGCACCAGGTCGTATTGGCCGCCAGCCACCGCGCGCGCACTGTCCTGAAGTCGATACAACGGGCGCAACAACACGCGCTCGATGACCAGCGCAAACCCGAGTGCCAGTAGCAGCAGTAGGCCCGCCATCAGCGCCAATAGCGGCCACAGCCAATGCGGGTCGATCACCTGCGCGGCCTGGAGGTTCAGCAGGGTGACGACATGCCACTTGAGTTCGGGAATGTAACTCAACGCCAGCAGGCGTGGCTGGCCGTCAATATGGGTCCAGAGCAGGGGCACGCTGGCGCTCTGGTTTTCTGCCTGGCGCATGGCGGCGCGCAATGCCGTTGCTTCTTCAGTAGAGCTCAGCATGCCGAACAAATTGGTGCGCCGCGCGGAGGCCCCCGATGCGCCAGAATTGATCGCCACACGCTGTTTGTCGGCGTAGACCTGAATCGCGCCTTGTGGGTTGACGATCATGGCGCTCAGCCCTGGGTCCTTGCTTTGAATGAACTCGGCCAGAAACGACGTCAAATTTACCCCGGAACCCGCGACGCCAAGCAGGTGTTTTCCCTGCATGACTTTGACGTTGCACCAGATTTTGACATCGTTGCTGTCGAGGTTGCGATCAATATTAATGTTGTACGGGGTGGTGGAATTTAGCGTGCTATAGAACCAGGCATCCTCGGCCTGACCTGGTTGCATCCGATGGCGCGGCGCGGTGCTCGGCGCCATCAGCGGCGTGTTGAGGTAATAGTTCTGGCTGGTCAGACTGCCCACAAAATACACATGGTCCTGCAAGTCGCCACGGTAGGCCTCGGCCTCGCGGAAAAACTGATCGTGCAGCCGGGGGTTGCTCTCGTCACGCAGCCATTGGCGCGTCAGTTCCGAGTCCGCCAGACGCTTGGCCAGGGCGAGCTCGCGCAACAGCGGCGCGGAAATTTTGCTGCGGTTGAGTAAAGTGGTATTGCGCACAAACGACTGCGCCAGGTTGCGGTGGATATTGTCCAGCACCCGCCAGCCGATGATGCTGCTTGGCACCAGTATCAAGAGGCAAGCCAAGAACATGGCGAGCAGTGCTTTGCTACGCAATCCTAACGTCGACATCGAAAGCCAATCTACGGATTAAACAATCTGCAAATAATATACTGATATTTGAATCAAATAAGAAAATCACATGATGTTTGTGTTTTTTTGCATCAGAAACCGGGCGCCCCATTGAGTGGAGCGCCCGGCCGGGGACGGAAATCAGGCAGTAACGGTGGCCAATAAAGGCTTCTTGAACAGGCGCAAGAGTACCGCGGTGACAATGGTGCCGACGATCAGGCTGATCAGATACATGCCGAGGTGAGTCACGGCATTTGGAATCGGCAGAACAAAAATGCCGCCGTGTGGAACTTTAAGTTCAACACCCATGGCCATTGACAGAGCGCCGGTCAACGCCGAACCGATCATTAGCGCCGGAATCACGCGCAGCGGATCGCGCGCGGCAAAGGGAATCGCCCCTTCGGTAATGAACGAAATGCCCAGAACGGCGGCGGCTTTACCGGCTTCGCGCTCGTCGCGGGTGAAGCGGTCGGCAAACAGCCAGGTGGCCAGTGCAATACCCAGTGGCGGGGTCATGCCCGCCGCCATGGCGGCGGCCATCGGGGTATAGATTTGCGTGGCCAACAGACCGGTGCAGAAGGTGTAGGCCGCCTTGTTGACCGGTCCGCCCATATCAAACGCCATCATGCCGCCAATCAGCGCGCCGAGCAGAATCGCGCTCGAACCTTGCATGCCCTTGAGCCAGTTGCCCAGCGCGGCCAGAATACTGGCGGCTGGCGTGCCGACCACGTAGATCATCAGCAGACCGACCAGCAGCGAACCCAATACAGGCAGAATCAATACCGGCTTCAGGCCTTCCAGGTGGCGGTGCAGCTTAATATGCTTATTGAGCCAGTCGGTGGTGTAGCCGGCAAAGAAACCGGCGATGATGCCGCCGATAAACCCGGCGCCAGTGCTGGCCGCCAACATGCCGCCGACCATGCCCGGGGTAATACCGGGGCGATCCGCGATCGAGAAGGCGATGTAGCCCGAGAGAATCGGGACCATCAAGGCAAACGAGGCCTTGGCGCCGATCTGGAATAGTGCCCAGCCTAGTGTTCCTTGATTGGCGTCCTTGAATACATAGATACCGCCCAAGGCGAAAGCCAGCGCGATCATGATGCCGCCGGCGACCACAAACGGCAGCATGAACGATACGCCGGTCATCAGATGCTTGTAGACCGCGCCGCGGTGCGACGCCATTTCGGCCTTGGCGCTGCGGGTTTGCTCGAGCAGGTCTAGGTCGCTACTTTTGGCGCCATACACCGTGGCGTCGGCCTGTGCATTCTTCAGTAAAGTGGCGCCATCGCCGATAGCCAGTTTGGTCCCGGTTTGGTACAGGCGTTTGCCGTTGAAACGGCTCAAATCGACCTGGGTGTCAGCGGCAATCACGACCAGATCCGCACTGGCGATATCCTGCGCGGTCAGGGTGTTTTGCGCGCCAACCGAGCCCTGGGTTTCAACCTTGATGCGATACCCCAATTGTTGAGCGCCCTGCGTCAGCCCTTCGGCCGCCATAAAGGTGTGCGCAATCCCGGTGGGGCATGAGGTGATCGCGACAATCGACAATCCGGCGCTCTGCGCCGGGGTTGCCAACGCCGCGTTCAATACCGCGCTAGCATCGGTCAATACTGCGTCAAGGGTTGCCAGATGGCAGTTAGAGTGTGCGAAACGTTCAACTTCGGATTCGCCTTCGCCAATTAACAGAATGGCCGCGGCTTCTCCGATGTCGGCATCGTTCAAGCGATGCGCTACCCCGTTACTGCCTCGGGTTTCAATCGCGATTTCATGGCCTAGCGCGCGCGCGGCGGTGCGTAACGCTTCGGCGGCCAGCAACGTCTGAGTTGGCCGCTCCGGGCAGGATACGACAGCAAGTAGATGGGACATCGTACATCTCCTGTGACTAAACGAGTGTGTTGCTTTTGTTATTCATCCTGAACGCGCGACAAGGTCACCGCTTGCGCCAGGTGTTCCACTTCATGTGGGTCTGGCAAGTTGGGGCCGATGCGTCCCAGCTTGCCGGCGGCGAATGCCAGCGCCAGGCGCATGGCGTCTTGCCAGTTGCGCCCCTGATGCTGCGCGGCCAGCCAGCCGGCCAATAGCGCATCACCCGCGCCCACGCTACTCGCGGGGGTGATGGGGGGCGGGCTGGCCAGCCAGCACCCTTTGTTCTGTCCGACAAACAGGGCGCCTTGTTCTGCCAGAGAAACCACGACTTGTTGCACCCCCTGGCGCACCAGGGCGCGCGCGGTGCTGGTCACGTCGGACAGTGTGGGCAGTGCTTTACCCGCCCATTGCTCCAGCTCGTGCCGGTTGGGTTTGATGCAGAACGGGAGTACCGGCGCCGCGAGCGCGGCGCTGAGTGCCGGGCCACTGGTGTCCAGCGCGACCAGGGCGCCATGCTGGGTCAGGCGTTGGATCAGGCTGGCGTAGCTGTCCTGCGACAGTCCGAGTGGCAAACTACCGGCTAGAACCACTACGCGCCCGGTTTCACACAGGTCGTCCAGGCGCTCGATCAGTTGGGCGTAGACGCTGGCGGCAACGGTTTGACCTGGCAAGTTGATGTCGGTGGTGGCGCCGTCGTCGGTACTCACTAGCTTGATGTTGACCCGCGATGCGCCCGGTTGCACGACAAAGCGATTGCCAATGCCCTTGGAGGCAAACATGGCTTCGAACGGCGCGCTATTTTCCCCGCCCAGAATTCCGGTTGCCAGAACCGGGGTTCCCCAGTCCGCCAGGCAGCCAGCCACGTTGACGCCTTTACCGCCGGCATTGAGGGTCACCCGTTCGGCAATATTCACCGCGCCATGGATTAATTGGTTCAGGGTGACCGTCTGATCAATCGCCGGGTTAAGTGTGACCGTGATGATTGGACCGTTCATGAAGGCTCACCGTCGAGTGCGCGAATCTCAGCCGCGCTATCGCAATCCAGAGCCCGTTTGGCCATTTCCGCCAGGGCCGAGTGTGTGCTGGCGCGCAGCCGCGCTTTCACCGCCGGAATATCGCGCGGGCTGATCGACAGTTCATCAACACCCAGCCCGGCCAAAATCGCCGCCCCTTGCGGGTCACCAGCCATGCCTCCACAGACGCCAACCCAGATACCGTGTTGGCGCGCGCCGTCCACCGTGTGTTTGATCATGCGCAGCACCGCCGGATGCAGACTGTCGGCTTCCGCCGCCAGTTCGGGGTGTTGGCGGTCGATGGCCAGTACATACTGGGTCAAGTCGTTGGTGCCGATCGAGAAGAAGTCGGCATGAGCGGCCAATCGATCCGCCATGGCGGCGGCGGCGGGAACCTCGATCATGATCCCTAGAGGAATCGGCGCCGCGTTGAGTTCTTGGCGGATGCGCTCGCAATGGGCGCGCAGCGCCTGTAATTCAGTCAGCGCGGTCACCATGGGGAACATGATTGAAATTGGGCCATGCGCCGCGGCGCGATACAGCGCGCGCAGTTGCGTGTGCAGCAGGTCGGGACGGCGTAGCAGCAGGCGCGCGCCACGCACGCCGAGGAAAGGATTGGCTTCACTTTCCAGTCCCAGATAGGGAACATGCTTGTCGCCGCCGATATCCAGCGCGCGGATCACCAGGGTGCGTCCGGCCAGGGCTTCGATCATGGCGCGATAGGCCTGATATTGCTCCTCTTCATCCGGCGCCTGGCTGCGCTCCAGAAACAGGAATTCAGTGCGCATCAAACCCACGCCTTCCGCGCCCGCCGCGAGCGCGGCGGCCACTTGGTCGGCGCGATTAATGTTGGCGCCAATCTCAATGCGTTGCCCATCGCGTGTCTGTGCCGGCAGCGCGCTTTCGGCGGCCTCGGCAGACGCGCGCTTGGCCTGGCTTTGAATCCAGGCTTGAGCCGCTGCTAGATCGTTATCGTCGGGTTCAAGGTAGAGCCGACCGTCGTTGCCGTCGAGAATCGCCATGGTGCCGTCGGGAATCGATAGCAGGGCCTGACCACCGGCAACCATCGCGGGTAAACCTAAAGTGCGCGCCAGAATCGCGGTATGCGAAGTTGGGCCGCCTTGCGCGGTGCACAGGCCGAGAATCCGTTGGGTGTCCAGTGTTGCTGTGTCGGAAGGCGCAAGATCGGCGGCGATCAGAATAATGTTCGATTGCGCGGCCGCGGTCATGCCGGAGCGTGCGCTGCCCGGTGTCAGGGATTCCAGTACCCGGCGGCCGACATCGCGCAAATCGGTGGCGCGCGCCGCCAAGAGCGGGCTGCCGAGTCCATCCAGCTTACCCGCCTGTAGTTCGATCGCTTGATGCCAGGACCAGGCGACGCCATGGCCTTCGGTCATTAATTGACAGCAGTGGGTGATGAGATCGCTATCGGCCAACAGCTCTGCCTGAGCGCGGAAAATCCCGGCTTCGGTTTCCCCCAGGCGGCGCGCGGTATCGCTGGCCAGATCAGCCAGCGCGGTGCGCGTGGCGGCCAGTGCCTGATCCAGGCGCACACCGCCTTCGGTCAGGGTGCAGGGAACGTCAATGATCTCCAGTTTCTGCGTCTTCAGTGTCTGAGTGACGCCGATTGCCAGACCGGGACTGGCGCTGATGCCACCGACCGAGAGTTTGGCGTTGTGCGGGGTAAATCCATGTTGTTTGGCTTGACTGGCCTTGAGCTTGGCCGCTGCCGCGTCAGCTTGTTCTTGCGCGCTGACGCGCACCATCACGTCGCGCAGCGCGCTGAGCGCCGCGTCGCGCTGCGGACCGCTCGCCGAGACCACGAGCAGGTCATCGTGCTGGATGCCCAGCTGCAACAAGCCGATCAGTTTCTTGGCATCGGCGGTTTCGCTGTTGTGGCGAATCTGAATCTCGGCATCAAATCGTTTGGCGGTTTCCACCCAGGCGCTGGCGGGGCGCGCGTGTAAGCCATTGGGGTAGTCCACGCGCCATTCAAACTGTTGCTCCAGGTCGCTGGCCGCGCGGCTAGCCTCGGGGACGGGGGTGTCGGCGGTCAAGGCCGCCAGCAATACCGCCGGATCGCTGCAGGTAAACAACTGTTGCAGTTGTGCCTCGTCTTGCAGTAGTCGGGTCAGGCGGCGCAGCAAAGTAATATGTTCATCGGACTCTGCGGCTATCGCGACCACCAGCTTGACCTGCTGACCAGGGTTCCATTCCAGTCCGCCCGGGATCTGCAAGATCGCGATCCCCGTGCTGCGAATCAAATGCCGATCTTCAATCATGCCATGCGGGATAGCGACGCCGTGTCCCAGGTAAGTATTAGAAACATTCTCACGGCGCATCAAGCTATCGATGTAGGACGGATCAACCAAACCTGCGGCAACCAGGATGTGACCCGCTTCGCTAATAGCTGTGGCCTTGTCTGCCGGATGTGCTCCGACTTTGATTTGATCGATATGTAGCGTGGCGCGGGACATTGTTGCCTCCTGATTATTGGGAGTATTCTGCTTGTATTGAAATCGATTACATGTCATATGTCAATCATTTCTAACATGATGCAGTGCGTCATTGAATCGAATCGTACTGGCATTGTTTGTTGATGCGTCCCTCGGTAGGAATATATGGCAAGAATAGACGGCGCGAATCCGTTCGCACAGGAGACTTTTTGACGCTATGGCTGCGAAAATTAAAGATGTAGCCGAGGCCGCTGCGAGTGAAATACGCGCTTGACTGCAAGATGGGCAGCGTCCCGATGCCTTGGTGGCGAGTCATGGTTTGCTACTGCAGGGGGCTTCGCGCGAGGCGGGACTATCGTTACCGCGCGATATTGGGCTGGCAGGCTTTGATGATGTCTGGACCGCGCTGGTGGGGGGGAGGCGTTGACGGTGATTGAGTCACCGGTCTACGACATTGGCGCCATGGCGATGGAAATGCTGCTCGCCAGGCTGAACAACCCACAGTTGGCTAAACGCAAGCGGGTATTGAATGGCACGCTGTTGGCGCGTGGTTCGACCGCGCGGCGCGAGTGTTCATCCTCACTTCAGCAAAATCTACCTCTATATGGTCTTGTCGCGCGCTAAACGTGCAAGCGTAGCGATTGGAGGGGGCCATCAGGGGCCTCTCGCATCCTTCGGCGCTTTGCACGGCGTCAGCGAGAGGCCCCCTGATGGTCACTGATGCCAGGCGGACTGGGGCGCCAGAGTCTTTCGCCCAGAGCTTACGGCTTAACTGTTTCCCATTTGCCGTTCTGCAGGCGATACAAGGTCACGGTGCCGTTGACGATATCGCCCTTGGGGGTAAAGGCGATCTTGCCGGTCACGCCCTGGAACTGCGTCTTCGGTAGTTCGGCCAGCACCTTGCTCGGGTCGGCGCTTTGCGCGCGTTTCATGGCTTCGATCAGCACGCGGGTGGCATCGTAGGTATACGGTGCATAAGCCTGAATCTCGGCGTTAAAGCGCTTCTTGAACTTCTGATTGAAGTCGGCGAAGCCCGGCATAATGGCTTTATCGGCGCCTGCGCTGGAGGCATAGCTGCCTTCGGCGTCGCTGCCCGCCAGTTTGGCGAATTCCGGTGTATTGATGCCATCCGCGCCCATAAAGATCGGCGCCATGCCCAGCTGTTTCATCTGCTTGACCAGCGGGCCGGCTTGGGCGTCCATGCCGCCGTAAAACACCAGATCAGGTTTGGCGCTCTTGATCGAGGTCAGAATGGCGTGGAAGTCGGTTGAGCTGTTGGTGGTGTATTCCCGTTTGACGACCTTGCCGCCCGCCGCCCGCGCCGACTGGCTAAAGTCGTCCGCCAAGCCTTGGCCGTAGGTCGTGCGGTCATCAATCACCGCAATGTTTTGCGCCTTGAGCGTCTTGACCGCGAATTGCGCCAGCGCGCTGCCTTGTTGCGCATCGTTGGCGATGATACGGAAGGTGTTGCTATAGCCTTGCTCGGTAAATTTCGGGCTGGTGACCGATCCGGCAATCATTGGAATGCCCGCATCGGAGTACAGGCGCGAAGCGGGAATCGCCGCGCCAGAGGTCAAGTGGCCAATCACGCCCGCGACCTTGGCGTCGACAAAACGTTGCGCCACTTCGGTGGCGACCTTGGGGTCGGCCTGGTCGTCTTCGGAATCAACGCTGAAGTGCGCCTTCTTGCCATCGAGCACAATGTTGGCCGCGTTGGCTTCTTCCACCGCCAGAATCACGCCGTTGTCGGCATCGTGGCCCCAGTGGGCGAATGGGCCGGTCAGCGGATTGGCGGAACCGATCTTGACTTCCGTCTGATTGCCGCTGGCGGATTCGCTGGATGAGTTGCAGCCGGTCAGCGCGCAAACGCTGAGTGCGATAAGGGTAAGAGATGAACGATACATGGAGTGCCCTGGTTATGATGATGAGATCAATAAAGGGTCATTCGCATTTCAGGCTTGTGGCGTGCAGCTTCAACGAGCAACCGGGCTGGTGCCCGATTCTAGGGACCCTCTGAACAAGTTATTTACCGCTGCAAATAACTTGTTCAGAGGGTCCCCACTCTGAGGGCGCCGTGGGTATGGCGCCGTGTTGATACTGGAGACTGGATACAATCGCCAGTATTGACTGATCTCATTTTTCCCGCTTTAGCGAGCGACGTCAAGTTAACCGCTTAATTAAGGGGGGATTAAAAGCTGTTTGAAATAATCAAGGCGGTCAGCCCTGGGTTGCGCCGCGCGCGGCACAACCCAGAAACCGGTCGTCAGGCTAGAATCAGCAACAGGTCGTGCGCGTTTACCGTGCTGCCGCGCTTGATACAGACTTCTTTTACCGTGGCGTCGTTTTCAGCGCGAATCACGGTTTCCATCTTCATCGCCTCCAACGACATCAGCGGATCGCCTTTCTTTACTTTTTGTCCCGGTTTAACCGCAATCATTGCCACCATGCCCGGCATGGCCGCGCCGATATGGTGTGGATTGCCGCTTTCCGCCTTGGGACGCTCGCTCTTGGCTTCGGCGCCAGCGACCGGCACGCGCAATGCGCGCGGCTGCCCGTTGAGTTCGAAGAACAGTTTCACACAGCCTTCGTCGGGTAGCTCGGTCTGCCCCTGTAGCGTGACCAGCAGGGTTTTTCCAGGTTCCAGATTAATCGCCAGCTCACCTTGCTCCTGCAATCCGTAGAAAAATGCCGGGGTCGGCAATTGCGATACATCGCCGTAATGGCTTTCATGCTCGGCAAACTGACGAAACACATCGGGGTACATCAGGTGCGACGCCAGATCTTGATCGCTGGCTTTGCGCGCGATTTGTTTTTCCAGTTTCTGCCGCGCGCCTTCCAGATCGACCGGCGGCAGCATGGCGCCGGGGCGACCGGGCAGGGGATGACGCGTGCCGAGAATTTTCTGTTGTAGCGCCAGTGGGAACGGTTCTGGCGGCATGCCAAGTTCGCCCTGGAACAGTTGCACCACTGACTGCGGGAAGGCGATTTCACGCTCAGGGTCCAGAATGTCGGCGCTCGTGAGGCTATTGGCCACCATGAAGAGCGCCATGTCGCCGACCACTTTCGAGGTTGGGGTCACTTTGACGATGTCGCCGAATAGTCGGTTCACCTCGGCATAGGTATGGCAGATTTCAGCCCAATGGTGTTCCAGGCCAAGCGAGCGCGCCTGTTCGCGTAAATTGGTGTATTGCCCCCCCGGCATTTCATGCAGATAGACGCTAGAGGTGCCGGCGCGCATATCGGCCTCGAACGGCGCGTAGTAACGACGAACGCCCTCCCAGTAGTCCGACAACTGCGACAGTGCGCCCTGCGGCAGTCCCGGGTCGCGCTCACTGCCTTTTAAAGCCGCGTTAATCGCGCCCAAATTGGGTTGCGAGGTCAGCCCGCTCATGGCGTCCATGGCGCCATCGACCGCATCCACCCCGGCTTCGATCGCCGCCAGCACACTGGCCGCGGCAATCCCACTGGTGTCGTGGGTATGGAAATGAATCGGTAGACCGGTTTCCTGTTTTAAGGTCTGAACCAGAGTACGAATCGCCTGCGGGCGACACACGCCGGCCATGTCTTTGATACCGAGCATCTGGGCGCCAGCCTGTTCCAGCTCGCGGGCCATGCGCACATAGTAGGCCAGGTTGAACTTGGGGCGCGTGGTATCGAACAGATCGCCGGTGTAGCACAGCGTGCCTTCGCATAAGCCGCCGGCGTTGCGCACCGCGTCCATGGCGACACGCATATTGTCGACGCTATTGAGCGAGTCGAATACCCGAAACACATCCATGCCGGCGGCCACGGCCTGCTCGACGAAGAAGCGCACTACATTATCCGGGTAGTTGGTATAGCCCACGGCATTGGATGCGCGCAGCAGCATTTGAAACAGGACATTGGGCACCGCACTGCGTAATTCGCTCAGGCGTTGCCATGGATCTTCCTTTAGAAAGCGCAAAGCGACGTCGAAGGTTGCGCCGCCCCAGCATTCCAGTGACAGTAACTGCGGCAGCATGTGCGCGTAGTACGGCGCAATGTCCAACATATCGCGGGTGCGCATGCGCGTCGCCAGCAACGATTGGTGCGCGTCGCGCATGGTGGTGTCGGTGAGTAACACTTGCGGCTGCTGCTTAACCCAATGGGCGAAGCCCTCGGCGCCAAGCTGTTTGAAAATGTCACGCGTGCCTTGCGGCAAAGTCGCTGTCAGGTCGATGCGGGGTAGCGGCGGCGTGGCAAACGGTCGCTCGGGCGCGGCGCGGCCCTTCATTTCCGGATTGCCGTTGACTGTCACATCACCGATAAAGCGCAATAGCCGGGTGGCGCGGTCGCGTCGTTTTGGAAAGGTAAACAGCTCAGGGGTATCGTCGATAAAACGCGTGGTGCATTCGCCGGACTTAAAGCTCGGGTGATTGACCACATTTTCCAGAAACGCCAGGTTGGTCGACACGCCGCGCACGCGGAATTCACGCAAGGCGCGATCCATGCGCAGGCTGGCTTCTTCCGGGGTTTGCGCCCAGGCGGTGACCTTGACTAGTAAAGAGTCGTAGTAGGGGGTGATCACGGCACCGGTGTACGCGGTGCCGCCATCCAGGCGCACGCCGAAACCGGCGGCGCTGCGGTAGGCGGTGATACGGCCATAGTCCGGCGTAAAGTTCTGTTCAGGGTCTTCGGTGGTGATCCGACATTGAATCGCGTGGCCATTCAGCCGGATATCCTGTTGCAGCGGTACGCCGCTGGCCGGGTCGCCAATGCGCTTGCCTTCGGCGACGTGAATTTGCGCCTTGATCAGGTCGATGCCGGTGACTTCTTCTGTGACCGTGTGTTCGACCTGAATCCGTGGATTGACTTCGATAAAGAAGAATTTCCCGGTATCCGCGTCCAGTAAGAACTCCACTGTGCCGGCGTGAGTGTAATTGACCGCGCGCCCCAGTTTAAGCGCGGCTTCGCTCATCGCCTGGCGTGTGGCGTCGGGTAGAAAGGCCGCTGGCGCGCGCTCCACCACTTTTTGATGACGGCGCTGTACCGAACAGTCGCGCTCGAATAAATGCACCAGGCCGCCATGTTTGTCGCCCAGGAGCTGAATTTCAATATGGCGCGCATTGCGCACCAATTTTTCTAAATACACTTCATCATTGCCAAAGGCCGATTTAGCCTCGCGGCGCGCGCTATCAATCTGGCCGAGCAATTCTTTTTCATCCTCGATGACGCGCATGCCTCTGCCGCCGCCGCCCCAACTGGCTTTCAGCATCACCGGATAGCCAACCTGCGCCGCCATGGCGCGCACCGTCTCGGTGTCATGCGGCAGTGGCGCGGTGGCCGGCATGACCGGAACGCCCGCCGCCATCGCGACATTGCGCGCCGCCACCTTGTTGCCCAGGGTGCGCATGACTTCGGGTTTGGGACCAATGAAAATCATGCCCGCGCGTTCACACGCCTCGGCGAAATCCGGATTTTCCGCCAGAAAGCCGTAGCCCGGGTGGATGGCGTCGACGCCGGCCAGCTTGGCCACGCGTAAAATTTCTTCAATATCCAGATAGGCCGCGATCGGTTTTTGCCCATTGCCAACCAAATAGCTTTCGTCGGCTTTAAAGCAATGCAAGGCAAAACGGTCTTCATTGGCGTAAATCGCCACTGAGCGGATGCCGAGTTCCGAGGCCGCGCGCATCACCCTGATGGCGATTTCACTGCGGTTTGCCACTAGCAGTTTGTTGATTTTCATTGAATGTCCTGGATTTTTATCGATTGCAGGCGCATGCAGAGCCAGAGGGTTCTTGGCCTGTCTTGTTTCGGTCTGACATCGTGTGTCGACTCGATGGCGTAAAGCGGGATTAGGATCGGTAAATGGTCTTATCGCCAATCTTTTGTCACATTTTTCGCATAGCTTGTCAAGTTGGATTGTGTGGCGATACCGCTGGCTAAACCATGCGAGCGGATAAGAAATGTGTAGAGGGAGAAGGGCTTAAAGATGAGTAGGGGCTTCGAGTTGGCCGTGGCGCCGGCGGGGTGAAAACGGCGTCGCGCACCTAGCATTCGAGCCTATTTTCACGCACGCCGCCGTTGGTTCAGTCGGGTTCAATCGGATGCAGGGTTGTTGCGCATAACGGCTGGTCGTCGTGTTTGACCACGTCCAGCATCACCCGGCGAAAGGTCTGAGTCAGCTCAGAGCGCAAACTTGAGCGGGGATAGGCTAGCACGTAGCTATAGGTCGGCGCGGGCGCGAACGGGCGAATGGTGACGCCGTGCGCTTGCCACACTTGAGCGGCGAACGGCTCCACAATCGAGATGCCCAGCCCATGGGCAACCATCGCGTAGCGCGTGTGCGAATTATGGGTTTCTATCGTGTAGCGCGGGTGAATGCCGGCGCCATCAAGCAATAATTGCTCGGCGCCATACGGTAGCGCGTTGGTCGGTAGCCAGCCGATCATGTTCTCACCCTCCAGATCACTGGGGGTGATCACGTCTTTGGCGGTCAACGGGTGAGCCGCGGGAAGGGCGCACATCACTTGGGTGGTGAAAATTGGCTCAACGTCGATGCCGGCGATTTCACTAAACTCCAGTGACAGCGCAATATCGGTTTTCAGTTCTTGCAGACGCTCAACAATTTCCGCCATGCCGCAGGCGTCAACCTTGATTACTACATCCGGATGGTGTTTGAGAAATTCGCGCAAAACCAGCGGCAACAGTGTGGTGGAGAGCACGGGAAGGCAGGTGATGGTCAGGCTTTCCGAAGCATCGCTACGGATGCTGTCGGCGATTTGCTTGAGCCGTTCCAGCCCGAGGAAGTTCTCTTCCACCGCGCGATAAAAGCGCATACCCGCGACGGTGGGTTCAAGTCGACCTCTTTCGCGGCGAAACAAGGCAAAACCCAAATCGGTTTCCAAGTCGGCGATCAGGCGACTGATCGCCGGTTGCGTAATGTGCATGCGTTTGGCGGCGCCGGTGCCGGTGCCGGTGATGATCAGGTGGCGGAAGGCCTCAATCTGTCTAAATCGGATCATGTTATGCCTGCTAGTAATGCGTATCCAAGTCGATGTCTAGACTGGACGCGCTGAATGGGGGGCAGTATTTCACATGATGGACCTGGGCGACCAATCGTAAATGGTTATTTGTCGATACGATTTGTTATGCGTGAAGATAAATCATAATGCAGAGTGCTGACCGGCGCGCGGGCACGATATGACTTTCGTCGCGGCGGATTTTTGGCGTCCGCCTCTCTTGCCCATGCGCATGCTGGCGATGGAGCGCGGTAATGGCGGTGTGGTCCTGCGTGGAAATGGCCGGTAAAGACTCAGCGTGCCGGCCGTTTTACCTTACATCGCATATTTGTAGGCTATCGGTTGCGGCGCAACCGGCCGCGGTGGCTGGGCGCCAATAATTTTGTAGCAAAAGACCCATTGCCCGTTAGTGCTCATTGCGGCCTTATGATTCTTTAAAGGCGCACAGCGATGGCTGGCTAGCGCCACCTTGACCGAAAGCAGGTCGATGTACTGCATGATATTCCTCTGGAGTCGTTGCGAGTCGGCGGTTGCCAACGCAAAAACATTGTACGCCGCAAAAATGCTGCACTGCACATAAAATGACTTTTTTACCGCGAATTCAGGTTAATTTTGTGTGCAATGTGACATTAATTGTTGCAATGCGAAAACTATCGGCGAAATTGATTTCAAAGAAATGGGTTTAGAGTCACCGCGGGTGTCACTCCGTTTCGCATGTGAAAGTTGCCACCGCTGGCGTCGGACCTTCTTGCCTGGTGCTGCCATCACAGCAGTGTTTCAGCATAAGGTGATGATCAGGAAACATTTTCAGTGTGATTGAGTATTTATTTATCGGGTTTTGCCTGGCATGAATGTTGCGCTACAGCATAAGTCTTTCTTATGAGTGGCTCTGGTCATGATTCAAATCAAAAATTTATCCAAGCAGTTTCGCCTGCGCAACGGCTCGGTGGTCGAAGTATTGAAAGGGATCGATCTGGATGTGCCGGACCGTTCGATTACTGCCGTGATCGGCCCCAGTGGCGCAGGAAAAACCACGCTCTCACGCTGTATCAGTCTGCTGGAACAAGCGAGTAGCGGTTCAATTCTGGTCAACGGAGAAGAATTGTCCGCTCTGGACCGTGACGGCTTGCGCCGCGCGCGTCGCGCGATCGGCACCATTTTCCAGTCATCCGCGCTGTTGCGCCGCAAAACCGTGGCTGAAAACATCGCGTTGCCCTTGCGTTATCTCGGTGTGGTCGAGAGTGACATCCAGCGTCGTGTCCGTGAGCTGCTGGTCAGTGTGGGCTTGCCTGACAAGGTGGATTACTTTCCGGACCAGTTGTCCGGTGGCCAGCGTCAGCGTGTCGGCATCGCCCGCGCCCTGGTGCTGCACCCCCAGGTGTTGCTGGCCGACGAGGCGACTTCTGGACTTGATCCTGAGGCCACCGAATCGATTCTGGCCTTGCTTAAAAGCCTGCGCGACGAATTTGGTCTCTCGATCATCCTGATTACCCATGAAATGAGCGCTGTGCGCGATGTGGCCGATAACGTCGCGCTGATTCAGGCCGGACGGATTGTAGAGCAGGGGAGTGTTCGCCAGTTGATTGCCGATCCGTTATCGGGTATTGGGCGCCAGCTGTTGCCGGTGCGGCCATTGATCCAGTATCGCGAGGATGAATGGTTGTTGGAGCTGACCTATCGCGCCGATCGGGAGGTGCCCGCCGACTGGATTAGCCAGATCAGCGAACATGAGCAGGCGCGGGTCAGTTTGCTTGGCGGCAGCATTGAACAGGTGGCCGGGCGCTTGTCCGGGCGAGTGATCACCGCTGTGCGCTTCGCCCGCGATGACGTTGGCGGCGTTGCCCAGCTCAGCGCTTATTTGGCACGTATTGGTCTGAATGTCACTGTGCTGCGATCACCACAGCTTGTGACCCAGGTCACGGAGGCGGCGGCATGAGTACCGTCATCACACCAGCACTCGGTAACGATACGCCTTGGGATCAGGTGCCGGCGTTGTTACTGCCCGCCTATGGCGAAACCTGGACCATGGTCGGCATTGTGATGCTGTTTGTCATTCTGGTTGGGGGAGCGGTCGGGGTCTTGCTGTTTAATACCGGACGTCGCGGTCTGTTTACGCATCGGCAAAGTTATCTGGTGATCAGTTGGCTGGTTAACATGGGGCGCTCTCTGCCTTTTCTAGTGTTGATGGCGGCGATCATCCCCCTGACCTATCTGATTACCGGCACCTCCATCGGCATTCCCGCCGCGGTGGTGCCCATGGTGGTCGCCGGTATCCCGTTCTTCGCCCGTTTAGTCGAAAACGCTTTGCGCGATTTACCTCCCGAAGTGACCGCTGTCGGCCTGGTTTCCGGCGGCTCGACGCTGCAGATTATTTTCAGTGCGCAGCTGAGCGAAGCCTTACCCAGTCTGGTGGCCGCCGCCACGCTTAATCTGATTTCCATGATCGAATATTCAGCGATTTCCGGAACCATCGGCGCCGGTGGCATTGGCTATTTGGCAGTGGTTTACGGCTATCAACGTTTCGATCATCACATCATGATCGCCACGATTCTAGTTCTGGTTGCGACCATCCAACTGGTACAGCTCGGCGGCGACAAACTAGTTTCGCTGCTATCCCGCCCGTGATGGGCTTTGAGTCTTCAAGGACGCATTTCATGTCAAATACTGATACCCCATTTCAAATCAAGCAACGGCGCCGCTGGCCTTGGTTCATCACCCTGATCGTGCTTCTGGCGTTGCTGGCGGCGCTGACCTGGCGTTGGCAACGCAGTCAACAGCAAGTGGTATTCGGTAGCACGCTGCAAGTTCACTTTGAACCGGCGATGGCAGGTGAAGAACGGATCATTCAATACGTGGCTCAGCATATTGCGCCGGACTATGGTATCCATCTGAACGCGGTGGGATTGCAAGATGGTTCGCAAGCTGACCGCGCGGTAGCGGAAGGTAAATTCGCCGCGACCATTTACCAGCATCAATGGTGGCTAAAGCAAGTGGTTGAAGCCAATGGTTTCGACCTGAAACCTGTGTTGCCGGTGTTCCAGTGGGGTTTCGGCCTGTATTCGCTGAAATACAAGAGCATCAAGGATCTGCCGGATGGCGCGGTCATTGCCGTGCCGAATGATGGTGCCAACCAGGGGCAGGCGCTGTGGCTACTTCAGCGGATCGGTCTGATCGGACTCAATGCGCAGATTGAGGCCCGTGTCGCCAAACTGCGCGATATCAATCGAAATCCGCATCACTATCAATTCAAGGAACTGGATCTGCTATCCATGCCGCGCATACTGAATTCGGTTGATGTGGCTATCGGCTATGTGTCGCAATTTGATGCCGGCAAGGTGCCTCGTAGCGCCGGGATAGTGTTCCCGCCCGCTCCACAGACTTTTGCTTCGCAATTGGTTGTCGGCGGAAAATTTGTTAACGATCCGCAAATCATCAAATTGAGGCAGGCATTTGCGGATCCACGGTTGAAGCATTACCTGGAAACCACGGATGATCCGCTGGTCAAAGGCGTATTGACCCCGGTTTCGGATAAGTAAATCGACCCGAACATCTGGATGGCGCGCTCAGGCAGGAAATGTTTGGCGACAGAGGCCTGTTGCAGGCGTGGTGCGGCGAAAGTGCCGCACTGCTAGAGTGCTTAATGTCCCGGCGCCCGTTATTGAATTTTCCTTTGAATCATCACCCAGGTGGCCAGCGCCAATCCCACCCAGAAGACCCCTTGAAAGTAATCCAGGCAGGACAGCAGGGTGGTTTGCTGGCTGAGCTGGCGCACCAGTGTGGCCAGTAGCTCGCTTTGGTTTAGCAGCGGCAGGTTTTGATGCAACTGATTCACCGCGGCATTAAAGTTGGGATTGTCCTGGTCGAAAGCCTCGGTCAGGCGCGCATAGTGCAGCGCGTTGCGTTCCTGTAGAAAGAGCACGCGGATAGAAATGGCGCTGGATAAGGCAATTTGTCGCACCACATTTTTGATTTGATACGCGTGGGTGAATGAATCGGGCTCGATGTCCTTGAATGTGCCTTGAGCGACCGAGATGATGAAGGCGGAGAGAAAACCTCCATTAAGTACGAGTATGCTGGCGATCTGCCAGAAGTTGCTGACACCACTCTGTCGGCTCATAAAAAAACCATAGGCGGCAAGCATCATGCAGCCGGTGGTCATGCCTAGGCGCAGAGGGGCGGTTTGGTAACGCAGCTGTAACTGGGCATATACGGTGGCGAAGACAATGCCGGAGAAAAAACTGACTGATAGCAGCAGGCCGGTGCTGGGTACGTCGAAGCCCAGCGCTTGTTGCACAAGAATTGGCACAATATAGCTATTGGCGGCCAATAAAAAGTCACAGGCAAAATAAAGAGACAAGCCAGACCGGGTGCGTGCCTGCGTCAGGTTCTGCCAGTGCTGAATGTCCGTTGTGCTGCGTCTGTGGCGCAACTGGAAAATCAGACCGGCAGTGAGGGTTAACCCAAGCAGTAGCAAGATCAGTGTCGGCTTGCTGAAAAAGTCAAACTGTGTGCGCTGCCGTAAAAATTGCAAAGGTGGCGGCGTGGCGCTGGGGCATGGTGGCCTGGTTGTCGTGATGATCTGCGCAGTTTAATGGGCGAATATGGATTGGTAAAATCAATGTTTTAGATGCATAGTATTACCATGAGTAATGTTAATCCCTTGCTATTGCGTAAGCTGGATCTGAATAGTCTGGTGGCGCTCCATAGCTTGCTTGCAACGCAGAGTGTCAGCCGCAGCGCGGCTCAGCTGTGTATCGGTCAGCCTGCGGTCAGTCACATTCTTAAGCATTTGCGTCAGGTGCTGGGCGACGAGTTGCTATGCCGCTGTGGGCGCGGCATGGTATTGACACCCTTTGCCACCGAATTGTTTGTGCCTTTGACTCATTGGCTGGAGCAAGGGCAGTTGCTGTTTCAGTCACCGCACCCATTCAATCCCGCTGCCGTTTGCACCACGGTGCGGGTGGCCATGCCTGATTTGTTGGAGTCGGCAGTGCTACCGCGCCTGATTGCCTACCTGCAGCAGAACGCGCCGGGCGTGGTGCTTGAAGTGGAAGCGATGCCGGCGCCCGAAGTCGACGCAGCCTTGGAGCAAGGGCGCATTGCGAGCGCGATGGGTTATTTTCCCGATCTGGGGCACCGTTTTTTGCGCCAGCCATTATTTCAGGCGGCGTTTGTTGTGATGTACAATCCGCGTCGCCTTAGTTTGCCCGATCCTTTAACCTTGTCTGATCTGGCTCTGCCGCCGCATGTGTACACCTCGTATGCCGGCAGCAGCGCGAGTATTGTCGACGCCTATTTCCAGCAGCGTGCTTTAGAGCGCCGGGTGATCGCCTCTTGCGCCAGTCTGTTGGCGATTCCCGCCATTTTGGAGCAAGTGCCGGCGGTGGCGGTATTGCCGGAAATGATTGCTCAAGTGATGACCCGTTATGATCGCGCCTTGGTTATGCGCCCGATTAGCGACTGTGAGCTGAGGGTGCCCATCGAGCAGGTTTGGCATCCACGCTTGGCGCAGGATCCGTTGCAGGGGTTTATCCGCGAGGCCGTGGCGCGGCAAGTGGCCGAGTTGGCGCCTGGCTAGAACGAGAACACGCTGCCATGGCGTGCCCATGACGCGGATCGACCCGTTAGCGGCGACGAGTGGCTTGCTCCGTTTTGCCTCCTGGCCTGATAATGATAAAATTCAAGAATATTTATTATTATAATGAACTAGCCATTTGTGCCGAGTTCAGGTATTGGCATGCGCCACCATGTATCTCTTCCATAGAAGACGGAGTTAATCGTGTTGAAAATTAAACTGATTGCAGCGCTTTTTGTTTTGCCAATGGCGGTGTGCAATGCGTCTTCGATCACCCTGATCTCCGGCAGCATTAGCGATTCGCTGACTGCGTCATCGGATAGCATCAGCAATAGCAGCAAGTCATCGTCCAATGCGGTCAAGACAGCGGAAGGCGACTATAAGGTGATTGATGTGGCCGACGCCGCGGGACACCCGAATCAGAAGCGCGTGGCGTTGCAGGCCATGACCCAGGGTAAAGAGGGTCTGTACCTGTATATGACTAAGGACGAGTTGGCTCAGTCCGACTTGCGCGCCGGTCAAGTGGTTACCGCCAATCCGCGCCCTTATGGCGTGGCCTTTACTCAGCATGGTAATAATAACGGCACCTTTGCCGTGGTGCTGAATGATCTGTGGCTGAAAGAACTGAATCCCACCCAAGTGGCGATATGAGGCTTCTAGCTCTACTGTTGGTGCTGGGCTTGGCGCTGTGCGCGCCGGCCCGGGCCAACTACTCGATTTTCTGCGATCAGCAGTCCAAGCTGAGCGCGGAGCAAAAAGATCGTTTGTTCTTGTTTGCCGCCGCGATTAAAACGCAGATGGATGCCTCGGGACACAGTCTGGCGGTGATTGAGCGCGCGGGCATCAATCTTGACCGTTTTGGTCTGCGTTATTCGCATTCCGGAATCAGTTTAAAAGAGAGCGGCAACACCCCATGGTCAGTGCGCCAGCTGTATTACTCTTGTGATAAAGATGAGCCGCTGCTTTACGATCAGGGTTTGTCCGGGTTTTTGATCGATCAGGACAATCGCCGCACTCCGTTTATTTCCCTGGTTTTTCTGCCGAATGACGCCGAACAATCGCTGCGACAGACCGCGCTCGACAAGCCGGTGGCCTTGCAACTCTTGGGTAAGGGCTACAGCGCCAATGCCTATGCCTACTCCACACAGTTTCAGAACTGCAATCAATGGGTGATGGAGGTGCTGGCGCATGCTTGGGGACATTTGCCGCCCGATGGTGATTTACGCGCCGCGGCTCAGGCCTGGCTGGCCGAGCAGCATTATCATCCCACCGATGTTCGGGTGAATACCCTGATTCAGCTGGGTGGCATGATGGTGCCGTTGGTGCATAGTTCCGATCATCCGGCCGAGAACCGCCGCCATGGCTTGTTTCAGGTCAGTATGCCCGCGTCACTGGATGCGTTCGTTCAGGGCCGGGTGCCCGGCGCTGAGCGCGTGGAAATGTGCATGAATCAAGATCAAATTGTGGTGCACCACGGTTGGGACTTGATCGCCCCGGGTTGCGTTGCCGCCCCGGGAGATACTGTATTGCCCGTGCTGTAACCGCGCGGCTTACTGCGCCAGAACCGGGTTGGATAGACAGCCGATGTTCTCAATCTCGACTTCGATCCGGTCTCCTGGCTTCATCCATAAGCGTGGTTTGCGCGCCATGCCCACTCCGCCGGGAGTGCCGGTGACAATTAAATCTCCAGGCGCCAGCGTCATTACCGCGCTGATCAGCTCAATTAAGGCCGCTACATTGAACACCATGTCGGCGGTCGAGGCATCCTGGACGACAATGTCATTGAGTTTGGTGGTCAAGCGCAATCCATGGGCGCCGGCTGGCAGTTCGTCCGCGGTTAGCAAGCAGGGGCCAAAAGCGCCGCTACAATCGAAGTTTTTCCCCATGGTCCATTGCCGGGTTTTGAGCTGGACATCACGGATCGAACCATCGTTGAATACCGAGTAGCCGAGGACGTGCTCCAGCGCGCGCTGGCGTGAAATCTCACGCCCCCCCTTGCCAATGATCACTACTAATTCGCCTTCGTAATCGAATTGTTCCGACACGCGAGGCATGTGTAACGCCGTTTGATGCCCGACCAGGCTGCTGGGAAAGCGTACGAATATCTCAGGCGCCGTTGGCAGTTCCAAACGACTTTCACTCGCATGGTCACGATAGTTCAGTCCCACGCACAGAATTTTCCCCGGGCGCTCGAGCGGCGGCAGCCATTCAAGTTCGGAAGGGTTGAGGGTGGGGGCCGAGCGCAAAATCGTCTCCAGTGTTGAGAGATCTGTCTCGGCGGCAATCAAGGCGTCCAGGCTGCCCGGGTAGCCGGCTTGATCTTCGCTTAAGCCATGGAACCCATTCGCGAGCGCCAGGGCGATACCGCGTTGACCCGCGCGGCGAAACATCATGAGTCGCATTGGTTTCTCCTTTTTTGTACTCATTTTCTAGTAGATGGGATGTCGATCAGGGGCCTCTCGCTTCCTTCGAGCTGCGCAAGGCGTCAGCAAGAGGCCCCTGATCGACACTGCTGCGAACTGGGAAGCCCGAATTTTTCGCTCAGAGGGGCGTCGTTAGCCGGCGGATATCGGGCTCGCGCGCTCGGTGTTGACTGGATGTCTGAGCGCCCTCTCGTTGTGGGGCGCGCTACCCGAGTTTCCGGCAACCGGCCAGGCGCTCACGCCATTGGCGGCGAGGTTGAAGTGGTGCAGGGTTCCCGGTTGCAGGTCGAGATCTTCACTGGCGATATGGCAGCGAATGCCGCCCATGTCCAGTTGGACATAACGCTCGCCGCTGCGCAGATCGCAAGCGATGACCTTTGCGGGGTAGCTTCCAGTCGCGCCGCGGCACAGCGCGTGCGCCGCGATTCGCCACATTAACGGCTGCCCGATAGAGAGTGTGTGATCCTCTAGTGGCAATTGGAGTCCACTATCGGTGGCGAGCCAGCCCTGCGCGCACACGGTTCCGGTACCAATGTTATATAGGCCCAATAATTCGGCTACACGCAGGCTGGTCGGATGCTGATAGACCTCGCTGATGGTTCCCGCCTGCAGTACGCGTCCTTGTTCAATCACCAGTACTTCATCCGCGAGCAGCGCGGCTTCGTCGGGGTCGTGTGTGACTAAAATGCTGACGGCCGCGATTTCACTTTGCAATTGGCGTAGCGACTGCTGCAGGCGACGCCGGCGCGGGGTGTCCAGCGCGGCGAAGGGTTCATCAAATAGCAGTAACTGACTGTGGCGTGACAAGGCGCGCGCCAGAGCTACGCGTTGCCGTTGTCCAAACGACAGCTCGGCGGGTAGTCGCGTGATCAGCCGGGATAAGCCCAGATGCTCAATCCAGTAGCGCGCGCTGCCGGCGTCGGTATTGCGCGCGAAGGTCAGCTGCTGCGCGACCGTCAGGTGCGGAAACAGCCCGTAATCTTGTGGCATATAGCCAATTTGGCGCTGCTCTGGCGCCAGTGAACCCAAGTCGGTGGCGCCGAGTGTGATTTGGCTGTTCGCGGTGCTTTCGAGTCCGGCAATCAGGCGTAAAGCCAGCGATTTCCCCGAGCCGGACGGGCCAATGATGGCCAGGCGGCGCGTGTTCGGTTGCCAGGCGATATCCAGTTTGAACGTCCCCAAATCACGGACTAAATGCAAGCTGAGCTTGAGGTTTTGTGTGGCTTTGGCTGGTGTGGTATTCAGTGGGATCGTGGCGCATTCGTCTTCGCAGTGCGGTGCGCGCGCTTTGGCGCCACGACTGTAGAGCGACAGCGCGGCGCAGACAATGGCAATCAATAGGGTCGGCAACAGTAACGGCATCATGGCCGGCAACCCCTGGCCACCGAACACCACATAGGTATAAACCGGCAGCGAGTAAGGGTGATAGGCAACCATGACGGTAGCGCCAAATTCGCCGAAAGCGCGTAGCCAGGCCAGCGCTAGACCGGCGCGAATCGCTGGCCAAGCGATCGGCAGCGTAATGCGAAAAAAACGGCTGGCGGCGCGGTGCCCCAGGGTCGCCGCGACGTCGTCAAAGACCGGGTCGACCGCTGCGATGGCTGATTTCGCCGCGATAATCAGAAATGGAGCGGCGACAAAGGTTTCCGCCAACACAATGCCGACGAATGAGTCGGTTAATAGGCCGCCGGTCAAGCGACCAATCCAGCTGTATGGTCCGAACAGAAAGAGCAATAGCACGCCGCTGGTGAGTGGTGGCAGCGCCAGCGGCAATTGTACGATGAACCCCAATAGCGCCATTTTGCGTGAGCTGGAGCGCGCCAGCAGATAACCCAATGGCACCCCGGTGACCAGTATCACCAGCGATGCCACGCTAGCGCTGGCCACGGAAACCCCGACCGCCGACCCCATGGTCGTCCAGTCAACGTTCGCCCAGTCGGCGCGCCCGAGTTGTTGCACACTGGCGATAAACGGCGCGCATAAATAGAGGGCAAGCAGCGCCGCTAGCCATTGTAGTGATCGTGCCGCGGCGCGGTTCATGGCTTAGGGCGCCGTGCCGATGACCGCTTGCAGCGCGGTGGGTACGGCCTGGCTATTACCTTCGATTGTCGGTTTGATCAGGGTAATGCCGTGTTGGGTCAATAAGGCGCGTCCCTTGGCGCTCAGTAAGAAGTTGACGAAGCGATTGGCCGCAACCGGGTTGGCCGCGTCACTGAGAATCGTCAACGTATAACCGGCATGAATGTTCAATTCCGGGGCGGGCCGCAGCGCGGGAATTTTCAGGTCCGAGGTTTCAGTCGAGTAAAAGAAACCGGCGTCCAGTTGACCAGACTGCAGGCGACCGACCAGGGTTTCTTCCGGTAGTACCTGTTGCGGGTTTTCCGCGTCGCCAAGGGTTTTGGCCACCAGGTCGGGCTGATGATACAGGCCGGCCGCCTTGGTCATCAGGTCGACGGTGAACGCGCCTTTAGGATCGAGCTTGGGGTCGGTGCGTCCGAGATGGATATCCGACGCTTGTAACACTTGGTACCAGGGCTTGTTTTTGAAATCAGCGGCAAACTTGCTTTGTGGGTTGTAACCGATCATCAGTGGCGATTGGGCAAAGTTAACGAACCAGCTGACATGGTTGCCATTCTGCGCGCCCATCAAGCTGCTGTTGACCTTGGGACTGGCGCTGATGAAAATATCGCCTTTTCTGAGCTGTCCCTTGATTTCATTGGCGATTTTGTTTGACCCGGCAGCGTAGCCTTGAAACTGAATCCCGGTTTCTTTGCTAAACTCAGGACCCACGCTGCGTTCCATTAAATTGACCAGCGAACCGGCGTACAGCACGTTGACCTGGGTGTCTTGCGCGAAACAGGAGGCGCTGCCGGCCACCGCGCCGGCCACCGCGAGCGTAGTGATGAACTGACGAATCATGCTATTCCCCTTGGTTTGAGATAATCAGCGATTGCGGATCATCTTAAACTATCTGAGTTGGCAATGCCGGGTCAGTAGGGCGTTGCGCGGTGTTCCATTCCTGATCAAGGTCAATAAAGCAAAGAAACGGCAAGATATTTCCGCGTCAGTGATCTATGGCGTGGGTAGTTGGCGTAATCCATGCTCGCTGTGCGCGTCCAGCGGTACGTACACCGATAGGCGATCGCCATTGTCCGCCGCTGTCCACCAATTGGTCTGCTTCAGGCTGAGTATCCCGATGCCCGGATGTTGAAAGCGCTTGATATGATTTTCGATGCCGCGCACTTCTTGCTTTTGCCAAATATCGTGAAACTCGGGAAACTGGGAAAAGTAACGCTCCAGTTGCCATTGCCAGCTTGGGTCGTTGAGATGCTCGGCCATCGCCGCGCGAAACAGTCCCACCATGCGTGGCATGACCAAATCCCAATCGGCCAGGCTGGCGCGGCAGCGCGCATTGGCGAACGCCAGATAAATGCAGTTGCGTTCGTCAGGCGCGACCTGTTGCAGATCCACGTTGATCAGACGGCAGTAGGCGGCGTTGTAACCGAGAATGTCGAAACGGGTATTCACGAACAGTCCCGGCAAGGGGTCGAGATGATCCAGTATGGTCTGGGTCGCCTGGCCGAAAGGGCAAGCTAAAGCGGCGTTGGTGTCGGCCGGAGGACTTTGGCGCGCCAGCGCGAAAATGTGCCTGGTTTCCGCTGGGTTGCATTCCAGCGCCGAGGCTATTGCCGCCAGTGCCTTGGACGAGGCCTGAACCGTGCGCCCCTGTTCCAGCCAGGTGTACCAGGTCACGCTGACGTTGGCTAATTGCGCGACCTCCTCGCGGCGCAGGCCCGGCGTGCGACGGCGGCTGAAACGCGGTAAGCCTAAGCGCTCCGGGTCCATACTTTCGCGGCGCGCGCGCAAAAACGCGCCCAGATCGCGCGCATGGCTGTCGGTCTGGGTGTGGATCGTTTCCGCTGTCGACAAGGGCATCACTTAAATCCTTAACAGGTGGTTTTTATACCAGGATAACTAGGCACTGGTACTGGTTTATTGTCGTCCTCATACTGCCGGCTATTGCTGAAAATTTCAAGGAAGATAGCCATGTCCTCTACGCGCTCCTCTCCCCATTTACGCGCCGCCGGTCTCTGGGTTTTGCTGGCGGGGCAGTTGCTGCCTCAAGTCGATTTTTCCATTGTGAACGTGGCGCTCGGGTCGATTGCCCATGCGCTCTATGCCAGTCATACCCAGCTGGAGCTACTGGTTGCGGTTTATGGCGTGGCATTCGCTGTGTGCCTAGCACTGGGGGGGCGCTTGGGCGATAACTATGGCCGCCGGCGTCTGTTTGTTTGTGGTGTTGCCTTGTTCGGCGTCGCTTCGCTGTTGTGCGGTTTGGCGCAGGGTATGGCGCTGCTATTGAGCGCGCGCGTGCTGCAAGGGATTGGCGCGGCATTGACGGTGCCGCAGATACTGGCAACGATTCACGTTTGCCTGCAAGGGCCGTCGCATTCGCGCGCTTTGGGCTTGTTCGGGGCGATTGGCGGGCTGGCGTTTGTGTTGGGACAGGTGCTTGGGGGCTGGCTGGTGTCGCATGTCGGCTGGCGTTCTGTGTTCCTCATCAACCTGCCGATCTGTGGCGTCATTCTATTTTGTGTCCATCGCTATGTGCCCGAAACCCGGCAAAGCCAAACCGTGCGTATCGATGTCGCCGGCACCGGCTTGTTGGCCTTGCTGCTGATTTGCTTGTTGCTGCCCCTGGCCTTGGGCCCGACCTGGGGTTGGACATGGCCTTGCGTACTACCGTTGCTATTGTTGCTTCCGTTGTTGTGGCTGTTGTTGCGCGTGGAATTGAGGGCTGAACTGGGTCATGGCGCGCCACTCCTACCCCCGGCGCTGCTCGCGGTGCCCAGCATGCGTTTCGGTTTGTGGCTGGGGCTGTTGTTTTTTGCTTGCTGGAGCGGGTTTATGTTTGTTTTGGCGCTGACTCTACAACAAGGCGCCGGGCTGTCGGCGACCACCTCGGGTAATTCCTTTATTGCTCTGGGGGTGGCCTATTTTGTATCTTCGCTGTTCAGTGCGCGCGTCACTCAACGCTATGGCGTGGTTCACGCTCTGTTAATCGGCTGCGCCATACAAATTTGCGGTTTGCTGGCGCTGTTGCTGACGCTGCGCTGGACCTGGCCGCATCCCAACGTGCTGAATCTGATACCGGCAACCCTGCTGATCGGCTACGGGCAAGCGTTGATCGTCGGTGGTTTCTTTCGTATCGGTTTATCCGGGGTGCCAACGCAGATGGCGGGAACCGGTGGCGCGTTGCTGTCCACGATTCAGCAAGCGGCCTTTGGCCTGGGTTCGGCGTTGTTTGGCGCGCTGTTTGCCGCTGGGCTACAGCAGAGCGCCAGCGCGCTCTATGCCGTAGAGCTGAGTCTGGGGGCGGAGGTGGGGGTCATGCTCACGGTGGTGGCGAGCACCTTGTGGTTCTATCGCCGGTCGGTCCTCCACGGTGCGGCATCGGTCGGCGCTGCGGGGTTGTTGCGCCCCAATGTCGATCAGGGGAAGGTCTGTTCTCGGTCGAGCTAAAGGGTTTGCTAATGCATTTATGTTATAAATATAAAATATTAAATAATTTATAGATATAACTAGGCCTTGTTATAGTCGATGCCAATTGTCGTAAATATTGGATATCGTCGTGATTCGTATTGAAGGCCTAAGTAAAACCTATCTCTCCCGAGGCCAGCCGATAGCGGCGCTGACGGATATCAACTTTAGCGTGGCTAAAGGAGAGATTTTTGGCGTGATCGGCCGCTCAGGCGCTGGTAAAAGTACGCTGATTCGTACCCTTAATCTGCTCGAACGGCCGAGCCAGGGGCGCGTGTTGATTGAGGGGCGGGACCTGACCGTTTTGCCGCCACGGCAACTGCCCGCGCTGCGGCAACGACTGGGTATGGTGTTCCAGCATTTCAACCTGCTGAAGTCGCGCACGATAGCGCAAAACATTGCTTTTCCGCTCAAATTGGCCGGCGTGCATAGCCGCCAGGCGATTGCCCGCCGAGTCGACGAGCTACTGGAATTGGTCGGACTCAGTGATTATCGTGACAGCTATCCCGCGCGCTTGTCCGGTGGTCAGAAGCAGCGCGTTGGCATTGCGCGCGCATTGGCAAACTCTCCCAGTATTCTTTTATCCGACGAGGCGACTTCAGCGCTCGATCCGGAAACCACGCAATCGATTCTCAAGTTATTACTGGATATCAATCGCAAGCTCGGCCTGACCATTGTCTTGATCACGCATGAGATGTCGGTGATTCGCGCGCTGTGCGATCAGGTCGCGGTGATTGATCAGGGTCGTATCGTGGAAAGCGGGCGCGTGACCGATGTGTTTCTGCATCCGAGTCATCCGGTCACGCAAAGCCTACTGGCCGAAGACGGTGTGGATGTCAGTGTCTCCGGGCTGTCGGCTTTGCGCGAACAGGCGCAAGGGCCACTGTTGCGGCTGACCTTTGTGGGGGCCGCGACTTATGAGCCGGTGCTGAGCCGAGCCACGGAACTCACGGGCCTGCACTTTAATATCTTGCAGGGCACCATCGGCAAGATCAAAAACACCCCTTATGGCCAGCTTCTAGTTGAGCTGATTGGGCATCAGGGCGATCTGCGGCCGGTGTTGCGGGTGTTTGCCCAGGCGGATGTGCGTTATGAGGTATTGGCATGATCTGGACTGATATTGTGTGGCCGGAAATCGGTCAGGCGACGATTGATACCTTGGTGATGAGTGCCAGCGCCCTGGTGTTTACCGTGTTGTTGGGCCTGCCTTTGGGCGTGTTGCTGTTTCTCTCTGGCAAGCGTCAGTTGCTACAGCAACGCGCGCTCAACGCCGTGCTGTCGCTGGTGGTGAATTTTCTGCGCTCGGTGCCGTTTATTATTTTGCTGATCATCATGATTCCCCTGACCGTGTGGTTGATCGGAACCTCCATCGGCGTCGCCGGCGCGATTCCACCCCTGGTACTCGCTGCTGCGCCGTTTTATGCGCGCTTGGTGGAAAACGTGTTGCGCGAGGTGGATCACGGCGTGGTCGAGGCTTGCCAGGCCATGGGCGCCAATACCCGGCAAATTATCCTTGGGGCGCTGCTGCCTGAAGCGCTGCCTGGACTATTGGCCGCGGTGACGGTCACGGCAATCGCGCTGGTGTCGTATTCGGCGATGGCTGGCGCGATTGGCGGCGGAGGTTTGGGCGATCTGGCGATTCGTTACGGCTATCAGCGGTTTCAGCCGGATGTAATGGTGATCACTGTGCTGTTGATGGTGTTTCTGGTGCAGCTGTTGCAGATTGCCGGTGATCGACTGGTTTTGCATTTTACTCGTCACTAATTCAGTGGACGAGAGGTTTAGTCTTTGATGAAAAAGGAATGTTCATGTTGAAGAAACTGGTTTTACTGGCTAGCGCTGTGCTTGGCTTGAGTGTCGCAACCGTGCAAGCGGAAACCCTGACCGTGGCCGCGAGCGCGGTACCGCACGCGGAGATCCTGGAATTCGTTAAGCCGTTGCTGGCGCGTGAAGGGGTTGATTTGCAGGTTAAAGTGTTCGATGACTATGTGCAGCCGAATGTTCAAGTCAGTGAAAAACGGATTGATGTGAATTATTTCCAGCATCAGCCGTATCTGGATAAGTACAACCAAAGTCACGGGACCAACCTGGTTGGCGTGGTGGCGGTGCATATTGAGCCGTTTGGTCTGTATTCGCGCCATATCAAAAAATTGAACGAGTTGAACTCTGGCGCCACGATCGCGATTCCTAATGATCCGTCCAATGTCGGTCGCGCTTTGCTGCTGCTGGCGCATAACGGGCTCATTACCCTGAAAAACCCGAATAACTTGCTGGCAACCACACAAGAGATTGTTTCGAATCCCAAGGGTTTGAAAATTCGCGAACTGGATGCCGCCGTGCTCGCGCGCGTGCTGGATCAGGTCGATGCGGCGGTGATCAATACCAACTATGCGTTGGAAGCTAAGCTGGTGCCGACACGCGATGCAATCGTTCTGGAAAGTGGCCGCTCGGCCTACGCCAATTTGCTGGTAGCGCGTCCGGATAACAAAAATTCCGTGGCGGTGCGGAAATTGGCCGCGGCCCTGAATTCACCGCAAGTGCGCCAATTCATTGAGACTAAGTATAAGGGCGCGATTGTGCCGGCTTTCTAATTCGCTTGACTTGATCACCCTAGTGCGATGTGATTCGCGGCGCTCCGGCGCCGTTTTTTTGCTTGTGGTAAATCGCTTGTCCGTCTGCTGCTTCGCACATATTATCGATATGGATATTTAATCTGCATGGTGTCAGTGTGTGGCTGGCCGACGGGGAGTGCGCTCATGAGTTTTGTTCCGCAACTGGCGCTGGTTGCTGGTGTGATGTTTCTTGTCTGTGTCAGCCCGGGGCCTGATTTGCTGGCGGTCAGTTCGCACGCACTCAGCGCGCGCCGCTCGGGCTTGGGGGTGGTGGCGGGTGTGGCCAGTTCTCCTCTGATCTGGGCTGCCTTGGCGGCGTTTTTCGGTAGCTTGTTTGTAACGATCCCGCCGCTCGATGCGCCGCTTTGGATGCACGGCGCCACGTTGGCCCTGGTGACGCTGGTGTCGATCTCGTGGTTCAGCGGCATGGCGCTCTTGTTCTCCACTGGACGGGTGCGGCGTGGCTATGCGCGTGTGCGCCGCCCGCTAGATGCGCTGATGGGGATGGTACTTGTGGCGTTGGGCGCAAGCCTGGCATTGGCGTGTTGAGCGTGGGTTTGTTTTCTCCGCCGTCCTCCACGGCGGGGGAGGCGCGTACCCGCTGGGTGGGTGTGGCCTATGCTTTGGCGGCTGGGCTGATCTGGGGTTTGGTGTTTGTTGGGCCTTTACTGTTGCCAGAGTATCCGGCGGCGTTGCAGTCGGTGGCGCGTTATCTGGTGTTTGGCCTGGTTGCGCTGCCGTTGGCCTGGTATGACCGGCGCGGCCTGGCGCGGCTGACGCGCGCCGATTGGCGGCAGGCGCTCAAGCTTTCGGCGATCGGTAATCTGTTGTACTACCTGTGTCTTGCCTCGGCGATTCAACATGCCGGCGCGCCATTGCCCACCATGATTATTGGCACGTTGCCGTTGGTGATTTCGGTGTGCGCCAATCAGCGCAATCAGGTGCGCGATGGGCGTTTGCCCTGGCGCCGTTTACTGCCGCCGTTGGCGCTGATTTTGCTCGGGATTTTTTGTGTCAATCAGGTTGAGTTGGGTTTGCTTCGGACCGGCGCCGGCTCGGGAGTGCGTTATGTCAGTGGCGCGCTGCTCGCTGTCATTGCCGTCGCCTGTTGGACTTGGTACCCGCTACACAATGCGGATTGGCTGCGTCAGCATTCCGATCGCAATCCACGGATTTGGACCACGGCTCAAGGGTTGGCAACGCTGCCGATGGCTTTGTGTGGCTATCTATTGTTATGGGTGGGTATGCGCCTGGCAGGCAGTGATTTCGCCATGCCTTTCGGGCCGCGTCCGGGCGCGTTCATTGGCATGATGCTGGTGATTGGTCTGTGTGCGGGTTGGGTTGGGACGCTGTGCTGGAATCAGGCTAGCCAGCGCCTGCCCACGGCCATGGTTGGACAGCTCATCGTATTCGAAACCCTGTCCGCCCTGTGCTTTGCCTATTTGTGGCGTGGCCAATGGCCGCCATTACAGTCGTTACTGGGAATCGCGCTGCTGATTGTTGGGGTGTTGTTGGCGCTGCGGGTGCCCGTCATGGCGCGGGCGTATCATACCCCGGTCGTTGTCACGGCTGTTAATGAAGACCACGATGAAACCCGTATCTATGCCGGGGTGCAATGGTTTCTCGAGCAAACGCCGTTGACCCGGCCGAATCTGGTGCTGGGAATTCGTAAAACCAAAACCGATACCGCCAATAATGTGACCGGGGTAGAGCTCAGTTATAGCTATAGCCTGGCGCAGATGCAGTCGGATGCATTGCGGTTGGGGTATCTCAACGGACGGTGCGATGTGTTGGGGACGCTGGGGGTGGGTTATTCGTTGCGTAAGGGGACTGGCCTGGGTTACGCCGGTCTGGTTGGTCCGTTCGCTACCGCCTCGGTCGAAGTGGATGGCAATAAGCAGCTGGGCCTGGGCTTGCAGTTGGATACGCAACGCTGCGCGGGTAATGCGGATTAGAGCGTGTTGGAATTGATCTAAATAAATGGCTACTACGCATGTTTTTGGGCATGAAATAAAAAAGGATCCGGCCTGAGCTGGATCCTGATTTGTTCTTGGCGTCCCCACGGGGAATCGAACCCCGGCCGCCGCCGTGAAAGGGCAGTGTTCTAACCGCTAAACTATGGGGACATCAAATTTTTGGTGGAGATAAGCGGGATCGAACCGCTGACCTCTTGCATGCCATGCAAGCGCTCTCCCAGCTGAGCTATACCCCCGTACTGCGAACAGTGCGGCGGATTATATGGGGGGCTAGTCGCGCTGTAAAGGGGGTGAGCGAAAAAGATTTTTCCCCGAGGCTGTCTTCGCGGATTCCCAGTGTCCCAGTCCACATCAAACCGGCCGATTCTCCAGGCCGCGGCACACTTTTCGCCGCGTGCTCGGTTATAATCTCGACTTCTCCTTGCTCCCGTCTCCATCATGGCCGTTGCTCATTACGAAAATTTCCCGGTTGGCTCGATTCTGCTGCCGCGTCGGTTGCGCAACGGCGTACATGCGATCTATCGATTTGCGCGTTATGCCGATGATGTGGCCGATGAAGGTGAGACCGATGACATGTGGCGTCTGGATGAGTTGTGGCGCCTGGATGCCGAACTGGATCGGATTCGCGCCGGGCAAGTTCCTGAAACGGAGTTGATGCGTGAATTGGCGTTGGTGATCGAACGCCATGGCCTGCCATTGGCGCCATTTTATGATCTGCTGTCGGCGTTTCGCCAGGACGTGGTTAAAACCCGCTACCACGATTTTTCGGAATTGATGGACTATTGCCGTCGTTCCGCCAATCCGGTCGGTCGTCTGATGCTGAGTTTGTATGGCGTGGATGATAAACGCATGCTGGCAATGTCTGATGGGATTTGTAGCGCATTACAGCTGATTAATTTTTTGCAGGATATTGCGATTGATTGGCAAAAGGGTCGCGTGTACCTACCCGCCGACGAATTGGCGCATTTCCGTGTCACGGAAGAGCAGATTGCCGCCCTGGATGCTGGCGGTCTGTGGACCCCGCTCATGCTTAAGCAAATCGAGCGCGCGCGACGCATGTTGCAGGGTGGGGCGCCGTTGGGTAAACAGCTTAAGGGGCGCATTGGCATGGAGTTGCGCCTGATCATACTCGGTGGCGACCGCATCTTGCAAAAACTGCACCGCAGCGGTGGCAATGTATTCAAAGAGCGTCCGCGGCTCAACTGGCGCGACTGGAGCGTCATGTTCTGGCGCGCGCTGTTCGCTTGACCCGACCGCATCTTAAACAAGGAGTGGCGTGTGACGCCAGAACAATACTGTCAAGATAAAGCCGCCGCCAGCGGCTCCAGCTTCTATTCCAGCTTTCGTTTTCTTTCCGCGCCGCGCCGTCTAGCGATTACCGCGTTATATGCTTTTTGCCGCGAGGTCGATGATGTGGTGGATGAGTGTGTCGATCCGCAAATTGCGGCGTCCAAGTTGTCGTGGTGGCGCGCGGAGCTGGCTCGTTTGTATGCCGGGCAACCTGAACATCCGGTGACCCGGGCATTAGCGCCGCATTTGACCGCGTTCGATTTGCCGCAAGCCGCGCTGTTGGAAATCATCGATGGCATGGAAATGGATCTGAAGTTTGCGCGTTACGACAAATTTCACGATTTGCTGCTGTACTGCCGCCGGGTCGCCGGCGTGGTGGGTGAGTTGGCGGCGCGAATTTTCGGCTTTAGCGATGCGCGTACCTTGCAGTATGCCGATCAGTTGGGCGTGGCGTTGCAGCTGACCAATATCGTGCGCGATGTCGGTGAGGATGCGCGCCGTGGCCGGATTTATCTACCGCTGGAAGACCTGCAATGCTTCAAAGTTCCGGCTAATGATGTGCTGCATGGACACGAAAGCGATGCGGTACGACAACTGATGCTGTTTCAGATTGAACGCGCCGAAAGCTATTACCAAAAGGCCTGTCAGTTGCTCCCTCCCTCCGATCGCAAGGCGCAGCGCCCTGGGTTAGTCATGGCGGCGATTTATCACGCCACCTTGGCGGAAATCAAACTCGATGGTCCGGAGAAGGTCTTGAATCAGCGCTTGTCATTGCCGGCGCGACGTAAGCTGTGGCTGGCCTGGACCACCTGGTGGTTTGGCTTTCGTCCGTGAAACCCAAAATCGCGATTGTTGGCGCTGGCTGGGCGGGGTTGGCCGCGGCGGTGGAGTTGGCGCCGTTGGCCCGGGTGTCGCTGTTCGAGGCCGGGCGCGAGCCGGGGGGGCGGGCGCGCCGAGTGCGCGCCGAACCTCTGACTTTGGATAATGGTCAGCATATCCTGCTGGGGGCGTATGCCGAAACCCTGCGCTTAATGCGTCAGGTGGGCGTCGATCCGGATAGGGCGCTACTGCGCCTGCCGCTCAGTTGGCTGCAACCCGATGGCATCAGAATGCGCTGTCCGCGCGTGCCCGCGCCCTGGCATTTGTTGTTGGGGCTCATCGGCGCCGAGGGACTGTCCTGGAGCGATAAAGGGCGCTTGATGCGCGCGCTGACGCGCTTGGCGCTGGGCCGCTGGCGCATTAGCGCGGATGTGACCGTGCTCGAATGGATGAAGGCGCACGCGCAGAGCGATGAGCTATTGCGGGCGTTCTGGCGACCACTGGTGCTTTCCGCGCTGAATACCCCGATCGAGCAGGCCTCGATGCGTATCTTGGCCGCGGTGCTGCGCGATAGTCTGGGCGCGCGCCGCGCCGCCAGCGATATGCTGCTGCCGCGGCGCGATCTATCGGCGCTATTTCCCGATCCCGCCTGTGCCTGGCTTGCGCGTCAAGGCGCGGCCTTGCATTTTGGGCGCAGGGTGCAATCCGTGCGCGCCAACGATGGCGCTGGCGTGGTGTTGGATGGCGAAGTTTTCGACGCTGCCATCGTTGCTTGCGCGCCGTATCATGCCGCGCCGCTGCTTGACGATAAAAATTTGACCTTGGCTGTAAAGTCTATGCAGTTTTGGCCGATATACACCGTATACCTGTGTTTTCATTCTGCGCCTGGATTACCGGGGGTGATGAGCGGGCTGAAACAGGGTACGGCGCATTGGCTGTTTGATCGTGATGCCTTGTGCGGTGAGCCCGGTTTGGTGGCCGCGGTGGTGAGCGCGCCGGACGTGGACGCGCTGGGGTCGCACCATGAACTGGTCGAGGGGGTGCTGGATGATCTGCGCGCGCTGGTCCCTCTGTTGCCCGAGGTGCTGTGGACCCGTGTATTGGTGGATAAGCGCGCGACCTTTGCCGCGCGCACTGGCTTGTCGCGTCCGGGCATACGCCTTGGCGTACAATCGCTGTATCTCGCTGGCGACTGGGTTGACCCTGAGTATCCGGCAACGTTGGAGGGCGCGGTTCGCAGTGGAGTGGCGGCTGCGCGTGCCTTGAAACAGGACTTGAAACTGAAGAAAAGACAGGATCGATGAAAAAAGTATTTGCCAAGGACTGCCTGGCCGGACGTGTTGTTTTGGTGACGGGCGCAACCCAGGGACTAGGTCGCGCCGCCGCGCTCTGCTTTGCCGCGCACGGAGCAACCGTGGTGCTGCTGGCGCGTAGTGTCAAGGTGCTGGAATCGGTCTATGACCAGATTTTGGCTGATGGCGGCGCCGAACCCGCCGCGATTCCTCTGGACCTGCTGACCGCCAGCGAAACTGAATTCAATAATGTGGCGTTGCAGATCGAGCGCGAGTTCGGGCGGCTGGATGGCATCGTGCATTGCGCGTCCTATCTGTATGCCTTGTCACCTCTGGCGAATCAGACGGTCGACGAGTGGGTCAACCAGTATCGCATCAATACAGTGGCGCCTTTTGCCTTGACCCGCGCTTGCCTGCCTTTGTTGAAAGCCGCTCCGGATGCCTCGGTGCTGTTTGTCGGTGAAACCCATGGCTTGCATCCCGGACCGTTCTGGGGCGCGTTTGGCGCTTCCAAGGCGGGTTTGGTGTATCTGACCCGCGTGGCTTCCAGCGAGTGGGATGATTCGCCGGGCTTGCGCGTCAATTTGCTGGTTCCTGGGCCGGTGAATTCGCCGATGCGGACACGCACCCACCCTGGCGAGGATAAAACCGAACGTGCGAATCCAGAAGATTTGATGCCACATTTCCTTTACTGGATCAGTGAGCAGAGCGTGGGGCGCACGGGCGAAATCGTGGAGTTGGATCTGCGCAACCAAGAAGAATAAGGAGTTGTGATGCGAGCGCTGCTGATTTTGCCTTTGGTTCTCGGGTTGACGGGGTGCAACTGGCTCAGCCATGTCACGGGCCTGTCCAAGGGGTCGGATCAGGCGGTTGGCGCGGCCTGTCGTCAGACTGGGCGTTCGCTTGAAGAGTGTTACCAGCTCAATCCGGATTGCGATAAGGGGCAGGTGTTCGCGGGTTGGCGGGATATGCAGGATTATATGGTCAAGGAGAAATTGCCGACCATGTCTCCGCCGCCACCGCCACCGCCACCGCCCATTCCAGTCGCCGCCTCGGTTCCCAGCGCGGGCGCGCAAAAAAACAGTGATAACAATCAGGGTGGCGCGGCGCCCAGCGATACCGGCGCGCAGGGCAACGCGCCAGACCCCGAGGTTCAGGCGGTCCTTGATACCATTAATAATCGTTCTGAGGGCGCGAGCACCGCTGCGCAGCCGTCATCCGCCGAGCAACAGCAGTTGAAACAGATGCTGGACAAGATGAGTGGCAATGTGCCCTCTTCAGGCTCCGGCAAAAAGAAAAAGAACAACTGATCCATATGGCAAAAGTCAAAACGGTCTACGCCTGCGCCTCATGCGGCGGGATCTCTCCTAAGTGGCAAGGCCAATGCCCTCATTGCAGTGCCTGGAACACCCTGGTCGAGGCCGTGGCTGCCGGCGAAACGACATCCCGTTATGAATCCTGGACCAGTGGCGCCTCGCAGGTGTTGCGCTTGTCTGAAGTCCAGGCCGAAGATCAGCCGCGAGAAACCACGGGAATCGAAGAGCTCGACCGGGTTCTGGGCGGGGGCTTGGTGCGCGGGGCGGTTGTGTTGATTGGCGGCGACCCGGGGATCGGTAAATCCACTCTGCTGCTGCAAGCGTTGGCCGCGATGGCTGCGGAGCGTAGTGTCTTGTATGTCTCGGGGGAAGAGTCTCCGCAGCAGATTGCTTTGCGCGCCTCGCGCCTGGCGGTGGATGCCGGGCAGGTGAATTTGCTGGCGGAAATTCGTCTGGAAGCGATTCTGGCCGCGCTCAAGCGCGAAAAGCCGGATGTGGCGGTGATTGACTCGATCCAGACCTTGTATACCGAACAAGTGACTTCGGCGCCTGGTTCGGTGTCGCAGGTGCGCGAGTGCGCCGCTCAGTTGACGCGCATGGCCAAGCAGACCGGAACCACGGTGATTCTGGTTGGGCATGTTACCAAAGAGGGCTCGCTGGCCGGTCCGCGCGTGCTGGAGCACATGGTGGACACCGTGCTGTATTTCGAGGGCGATTCGCATTCGAGTTTCCGCATGATCCGCGCGATTAAAAACCGTTTTGGCGCGGTAAATGAGCTCGGTGTATTCGCGATGACCGAGCGTGGACTCAAGGGCGTGTCCAATCCCTCGGCAATTTTTCTCTCCTCGTGGCGCGACGACGTCGCGGGGGCTTGCGTGCTGGTGACACAGGAGGGCACGCGCCCATTACTGGTTGAGGTGCAGGCTCTAGTGGATGATGCGCATGGCTTTCAGCCCAAACGCTTGAGTGTCGGTCTGGAGCAAAACCGGCTGGCGATGTTGCTGGCTGTGTTGCATCGGCACGCGGGCGTGGCCTGCTTCGATCAGGATGTGTTTCTCAATGCGGTGGGCGGGGTCAAGATTGTAGAACCGGCGGCAGATCTGGCCTTGATTCTGGCGATGGTCTCTTCGCTGCGTAATCGGCCATTACCGGCCAAAATGGTGGTGTTTGGCGAGGTGGGGCTGTCGGGCGAAGTGCGCCCGGTCGCGCGTGGTCAAGAGCGTCTGCGCGAGGCCGCCAAGCTCGGGTTTACTCGAGCGATCGTGCCACTGGCGAATCGGCCGCGTCAGCCGATTGATGGTATGGAAGTGATTGCCGTTGAGCGCCTGGAGCAAGCGGTCGATTTTTGTCGTGAATAAACACTGAATTCACTGATTAATAAAGGGGCGCTCGCCCCTTTCTTGCTTTTGGTGCGCCCAGCATGGGCGCTTCAAGCGGCTTGCAGTCGTTCTAGCGCCTCATCCACTTTGCCAAACAAAATATTGCCGCTGATCAGGCGCTGACTGTGCTCGTCTTCCTTCAGAAGGGTGGGCACCCCTTGCGCGCCAAAGCGTTGCATGATCTCTTGAGCGTGCGCGATCCGGATCTGAGCGGCGTCAAGTAGCGTGTCATTGCGGGCCATCAACAGCGCCGCGCCATCCTTTAGCCCTAGCTGTGCCAAGAGAGCGCACAAGATGGCGCTGTTGGTGATATCCAGTCCGTCGACAAAGCGGGCAAGCTGAATGGCTTGCAGGGTTTCCAGTTCGCGCTGGGGCGCGGTGTGTGCCACGGCGCTAAGGGCAAGCGTGGCGGGGCCCGAGTCAAATAACGAACCTCGGCAGGCCAATACCTGCTCACGGTAACGCGCGCTGAAGTGCTGGCCCGTCAGCGTCTCGATGCGCTGGTCGTTGGCCCAGGCGTAAGCGGCAAAAGCGTCGTCCATCGGGCGCGCGCCATTTCCAGTAAATAGACCGGTCGGCGCCGATATGACGGTGATTCCAGTCTGTGATGCCAGGTGTGCTAGGGCGGGAGCGGCGCCATAGCACCAGCCGCATAGCGGGTCGAACAGGTAGGTGATTTTCAAGCGGGTCATCGCGGGTTTTTCCTCATGTGGGCCAGGGATTGTTACCACTTCATCTCGCCCTTGTTGACCTTGGCGCCAATGTCCAGCGCGATGGCGCCCTGCGCATCGGGATACGCTGCGCGCATGCGCGCGATCAATTCGCCGCTATTCTGACTGGCACTCAGGTTCCGCTCAAAATTTTGTAGATAAGTCTTGGTGAAGGCGATAGCGCTGGCGTCGAGCGCACTGCCAGACTTCATGTGGCCGGGAACCACCACCTCGGGTTTAAGCGCCGCCATTTCATCCAGTTGTGCAATCCAGGCGCCGCGTTTGGCGGCGGTCTGTGTATCCGCCGTCCAGACATGCATCTGACCATACACCGATACATTACCCGCGATCGCTTTGATGGATGGAATCCAGACATAAGGACGATCAGCCAGCAAACCGTGCGTGCCGTGGATTTCGATTTGTTCACCATCCACCGCTAGTGATTGGCCGTTGATGACCGTCGGTAGTATCGGGGTTTGCGGGGCGTTAACGCCCATCTTTGGACCCCAGAAGGCCAGCTTTCGCTGCAGCTTGGCGCTAATCTGGTCCAGTACCGCACGGGTGGTCAGTACCTGTGCTTGTGGGAAGATTTTCTTGAGCGTTTCAACCCCAAAGTAGTAGTCCGGGTCGGCCTGGCTGATGAAAATCGCCTTCAGCTGTTTTCCGCTGTCCAGTACATTGGCGGCAATGCGTAGCGCGTCGGCGCGGGTGAAACCGGCGTCGATCACGATGGCCTCATGCGCGCCGTAAACCAGGGTGGAGTTGACGTTGAAGCTGGTATCGGCGGCGTTGTACACCTTGAGGTGTAAGGGCTCGGAGGCTTGGGCTGCGGACGCTATGACGGCGAGGGTGGCGGCGATGAGGTGAGCGTGGATCATGTGGGATTCCTGTTGGCGGTTTATTGGGTGCGCTCACTATATGTTCTTCAGGTGATCGGATAAACCGACTAAACTGGGCTTATTTGTTGCATAAATCGATCAGGTAAGCCATGGACCGACTGACAGCCATGCAGGTATTTGCCGATGTGGCGCAAAGCGGCAGCTTTACCGCGACGGCGGACAAACTCGACATGTCACGAGCGATGGTGACGCGTTATATCGCGCAAATGGAGAACTGGCTGGGGGTGCGCCTATTGCATCGCACCACCCGTCGAGTCACTTTGACTGACGCGGGTGAGCAGGCGCTGCGGCGCAGCCTGCAAATGCTGGCGCTAGCACAAGATGTGCAGGATGAAACCGCGCGTCAGGATGGCGAATTACGCGGCCAATTGCGTCTGACCACCAGTCTTTCTTTCGGCTATGCGCAGTTGGCGGCGGCGGTGACTGATTTTCTGGCCCTGCACCCCCAACTCAAAATTGATTTGAACGTCGGGGATGCGACGCTGAATTTAATCGAAGCGCGTATCGATCTGGCCATTCGCATTACCAGTGAGCCGGATCCGATGTTGATCGGTCGTCCACTGGCGCGCTGCGATTCGTTACTGGTTGCCTCGCCAGCCTATCTGGCGATTCATGACACGCCACGGGCGCCTGACGAGCTGCGCCATCACCGCTGCCTGGCCTACGCCAATTTTGGTCGCAGTACCTGGCGGCTTAGCCGAGGGGTGGAGCAGGTGGATGTGGCGGTGATGACTCCGCTAAGTTCGAATGACGCGTTGGTGTTGTCGCAGGCGGCATTGGCTGATGGCGGAGTTGCGATGCTACCCACCTATTTGGCTAATCCTTATTTGCGTAGTGGCGCTTTGCAAGTGATTTTGCCTGACTGGCGGGTGCCCGAATTGACCATTTACGCGCTCTATCCGTCGCGCCGTCAGCGATTACCTTCGGTGCGGATGTTGTTGGATTTTTTGGCGCAGCGCTTTGAACGCCAACCGTGGTCATTCGAGACTACTTGATAGTCTGCGCCGCGAATGAATTGGAACGTGGTCGCGAGTCCTTGATCTTGCGGCGTAAGGGGAGGGGCTCTGTCCCTCCCCCTCTCCGCGTGCAAGTTAACGACAAGGCGTACGGCAGTGTGCGCAGTTGTCAATTTCGCTCAGGCCCGCGGAACTCAGTGATTGCTTGAGCGAGCATACTGAACGCCTGCAGGCAATGAAGCGAACCTTTTCCTGTGAGGCCAGGGCTCTAAAGTGGCGCATCACATTGTGGCCAAGAAAATCGGTAAACAAAATCAACAGTTCGGTGCCGGCCGGTAGTCGATCAAGCTTGCGCTGGTGCGCACTGTTGCGACCGCTTAGATGGCGCTGGATGGTAATGCCGAAGCTATCCAGCACCGCCGGAATGTTGCCAAGGGTATCAGCGCCGATCAACATTGCGTTCATGGGTGAACTCCTGTGCATGGTGACGTCCTCTACGGTAATGATAATAATTATCATTGTCAATTGGCTCTCCATGCCCATAAGGTCAGGCGCTAATATCGACTTGGTGTCCGCTGCCAGAATAGTCCTCCGTGGTGACATAGCCCCCGTCGCCGGCGTAAACCGGTCGCGCGAGCACCGCATTGGCCGTCGCGGCGGGCAGAAGCCGTGTGGCAATGCACAATATATCGGGCTCCCAGCCCAGGGCAAACTGGGCGAACAGCGGGCTGCCCGAAAGAGCAGGTTGTTTGTCCGCGCGCCCGCTCTGGCGCTCGGTGGTTGCTGGTGTGGAATCCGATTCTTCTCTGAGATCTTCCGCCGCCGGGCTGAGGCGGTAGATCACGTGTGCCGCGCTAAAGCTCCCACTGCAGTGCTCGAGAATGAATTCGCCGCAGGACTCTTGCTGCAAGCCGGGTAGTGGTGGATTCAATAACTGCATGTCAAGGACAAATGGGTGTGCGTCGCTGGCGCCAGCCTGTATCTGCCCAACGACAGCCAGACGCAACATGGGCTGATGTGGATTGCTGAGCGCATGTTGTGCGTTCTTGAGCCACGAGGGTAATTCGACGGCGCTATAGAGTTGTTGGTCAGTGCGTAGCGCATCACTGAAATTGAGTGGCGCGCCCCCGTTCATTGTTTGCAAAATGCCTTGCATCAGCGCCAACAGCGTTTCCAGATCGGCCGATTCCATGACCTCCGCTTCGGAAGGATTGCGCAGTAGCACCTCTTCGACCAGCGGATGAAGGTCGGCGTGATTAACGTCGTTGCTCTCGGGGTAAACCAGCGTGCTTTTCGGGTAATGCTTGCCGCTGAACGAGGGGGAAGCTGCTTGGATGCGCATGATCGGTGCTCCAACAGGTGTTCCCTCTATATCGTCTTGATCGGCAAGGACTTTATGACTGCTATGCGGTTTATTTTTTCAGGGGAGGCTTGCTGTTTAGTTGTGTTTGCCCGAGCGCCAGATTGAGGCGATTAGCCACAGGCTGTTGACCAGCGCGATCGTAAAACCGAATAAACCGAAAAAGGGTAAGCCAAATAATCGCGGACCGGCATTGACTGTCATGACGATGGAAGAGCCGATGATCAGCGCGCCAGTCACGATGCCCATGGTCAGGCGATTGGCGCTACGATCCAGTTGGTGCCCAAAGTGATCCAGGCGTTTCAGGTCCAGATTGACGCTGAATTTACCTTGGCGCATATCCTTGCCGAGGCGCACCAGGTCGCGTGGCAAAGTGCCAAGCATGCCGAAGGCGTCGTTGAGTGTGCGCTGGCCGCGTTTGAGCAGATTTAGCGGGCGATAGCGCGCGCGTACCAGGCGGTGCACAAACGGAGATAAATGGTCGATCAGTAAAAACTCGGGATCAAGCTGGCGTCCTAGTCCTTCCAGGGTGATCAGCGCTTTGAACAGCAGGGCCATCTCGGGTGGCAGCAAAATCGAGTGATCACGAATCAGCGCCATGATATCGCCGATTAACTGGCTGATTTTGAGGTTTTTCAACGGAACACGCTCGTAGGCGAACATCAATTCGCCAATGTCCAGCGCAAACTGGGCCTCGTCGATGGCGGTGCTGCCGGTCCACTCGATCAGCACATCCATCATCGCGCTTTCGTCGCGCAGAGCCAGCGCGGCCAGCAGGTCGACGATTTCATCGCGGCGCGCGTGCGATAGACGGCCCACCATGCCGAAATCGATAAAGGCAACCCGTGGGCCGGGTTGGTAGATGACATTGCCCGGGTGTGGGTCGGCGTGAAAGAAGCCATTGACCAGGATCATCTTCAAAACGGCGTCGGCGCCATGACGCGCCAAGGCGGCCGGGTCGAGCTCGCTCTGTCTGAGTCGCGCCAGGTCGCCGCCTGGGATGCCCTCGATGAAGTCCTGAACATTGACGGCCGGATTGGTGTAATCCCAGTGCACGCCGGGAACCGTGACATGAGGATCATCGGCAAAATCGCGGGCAAACCGCTCCATGTTGCGCGCTTCGACTTCAAGATCGAGTTCGCGCGTCAATGAACGGGTAAATTGCTTGACGATTTCTTGTGGCTGATAGCGGCGCGCTTCGGGGAACTCCAGTTCCAATAATTGAGCCAGCGTCGCCATGATGCGCAGATCGGCTTCGACCTTGGCAATAATCCCCGGGCGGCGCAGTTTGACCGCCACTGTTTGGCCGCTATGCAATACCGCGCGGTGTACTTGGGCAATCGAGGCGGAGCCGATGGGGGTCGGGTCGAAACTGGCGAACAATTGCTGCGCCGACGCGCCCAAGGCGCTGATCACCAGTTCGGGGACCTGTTCGGGCGCGATCGGTGGCACCTGGTTTTGTAGTCGTTCAAATTCGGTAATCCACTCGGGAGAAAAGACATCGACGCGCGTGGATAAAATTTGCCCGAGTTTAATAAAGGTGGGCCCTAGCTCTTCGAGCGCCAAGCGGACGCGTACCGCGGTTGGAAGTTGCATGACGCTGGCGGACTGGTCCAGGTGTAGCCATTCCCCCGCAATTTGTAGCGCTCGCGGCAAATGCAGACGTTGCGCAAATTCGCCCAGCCCATGTCGAATCAGCACGCCGGTCAATTGTTTTAGGCGTGGAAGGTCGCGCATGGCTACCAGCGTTTCTTTGAGCATTGTGTTCTCGTCATGTTTGTTGGCTTTACACTGCCGGCCTCGTCCGTTAGAGTTCGGGCTATGAAATTGCAACGCCGCTTACTCGCCCTGGCGCTCGCAGGCTGGATGGCTTGTGTCACTGCCGCACCGGATACCGTTACCAGAGACGATCATACCGCAGCTGAGCCTGCGGGGGACCCTATTGCCAATTATGCCTCCTCGCCCGGCGACGACGCTGTGGGCGATATGCTATTGCAGGCGATCAGCCTGCTGGGAGTGGCCTATCGATTTGGCGGCTCGACACCGAGCACCGGTCTGGATTGCAGCGGTTTCATCCAATATGTATTCAAAAAATCGCTTAAGGTCAATTTGCCGCGTACCGCGGCTGGAATGGCCCATGTCGGGCGTTCAGTCGATAAAACGGAACTGATGCCCGGCGATTTGGTCTTTTTTAATACCAGGGGATTTTCCTACTCGCATGTTGGAATTTATCTGGGTAATGGCAAGTTCATTCATTCACCGCGCACCGGAAAAACCATTGAAGTGACCACGCTGAATCAAGCCTACTGGAATGCGCGTTACAATGGCGCACGCCGTGTGGCGCGTGGCGCAGCGACCAGTGTCGAAACTTCCTCCGGCGGCGATGTCAATGTTCCGCTCGACAGTAGTGGGGCGCTGGCGAACGTTGCGTCACCGCGCGGCTCGAGTACGTGTCCCCGGGGAGCCAAAGGACGTAAGTGCCGCAAGACGGCGGTCGAGGCTGACAGTCGACCGGCGGGCGATGGCAAAAAAGAGGGTGGCGCTAAAAAAACAGCCAAGCATAAGAAACATCGCGCTTGATTCTGCGTGGGTTCAATGTTCTCTGCTGATGCCCGCGCTAGCGGGCATCTTTGTTAATTTAACGAATGGATACTCAGTGCAAATCGAATTTCCAGTGTGGCGCGATCCTGATGGTAATACGGTCGCTTGCGTGGAGAAGTTGAAAGTCATGCGCGAGAACCTGGAGGAGCTGGGGCAAATGGCTCAGGACGCCTTCGAGGATGCGCTGCTCATGGGCTGTGATGAAACACAGATCCGTGAGTTTCTGGTCGGGATGATGCAAGCCCTCGATAATCCCTACCGCAGTTAATTCTCTAAGGATTTGCCATGCAATGGCCTTTTGAGGTCTTCATCGGGTTGCGCTACCTGCGCGCCAAGCGTCGCAACGGTTTTATTTCTTTCATTTCATTGGTGTCGGTGCTGGGTATCGCTCTGGGTGTGGCGGCCTTGATTATTGTGCTGTCGGTGATGAACGGGTTCCAGAAAGAAATTCGCGGGCGAATTTTGGGCGCGGCGGCGCATATCGAGGTCAGTGATTATCAGGGTCGGGTTACCGGTTGGCAGCCGCTGTCGCAGTTTCTGCTAAAACAACCGCGCGTACTGGACGCCGCACCCTATGTTTCGGCTCAGGGGCTGCTTTCGGTTTCTGGCACCGTGCGCGGCGCTATGGTGCGCGGCGTGGACCCTGCCTATGAAAATCGTGTAGACGAAATCAGTCGCCATATGGTGTTCGGGCAGCTGAGCGCCCTGCGTCCCGGAGGCTTCGGCATCGTGCTGGGCGATGAGCTGGCGCGCCAGCTGGGGGTGGCCTTGGGCGATAAAGTGACCTTGATTACACCCGAGGGCAATATCACGCCAGCGGGGATGCTGCCACGCTTGAAGCAGTTTACCGTGGTCGGTGTGTTTAAAATGAATATGTACGAACTGGATTCATCGTTCGCCATGGTGGATCTGCGCGATGCGCAAGTGTTGTTCCGCCTTGGCGACGATGTTTCTGGCGTGCGTCTCAAGCTGGACGATGTCATGGCCGCGCCCGAGGTCAAGGCGCAACTGCAAACCGTATTGCGCCCGGATGCCACCGTGACCGACTGGACCGACATGAATGCCAATTACTTTCGGGCGGTGCAGATTGAAAAACGCATGATGACGATCATTCTGACCCTGATTGTGGCGGTTGCCGCGTTTAACCTGGTGTCGATGTTGGTGATGGTGGTGACCGACAAGCAGGCGGATATCGCGATTTTGCGTACTTTGGGCGCCGCTCCCGCCAGCGTGATGTCGATTTTTGTGATTCAGGGGGCGGTTGCCGGCGTGCTGGGAACCTGTTCCGGCGTGTTGGGCGGTGTGTTGGTGGCCTGGAATCTCGATCCGATTGTGAGTGTGATTGAGCATATTACCGGGAGTAAGATTCTGTCGCCAGAAGTCTATATGATCGATTACCTGCCTTCCGACGTCCAATGGAATGATGTCAGCATGATTACCATGGTGGCGCTGGGTTTGGCTCTGCTGGCAACGATTTATCCCAGCTGGCGGGCGGCGCGCACGCAACCGGCGGAGGCTCTGCGTTATGAATGATCAGGTCGTCATCAGTTGTTGTGGTTTGAGCAAGGTGTACGATGAGGGTGTGCTGGATGTGACCGTGTTGGCCGATGTTGATTTGACGGTGCGCGCTGGGCAGACTCTGGCGATTGTCGGTGCCTCAGGTTCGGGTAAAAGCACTTTGTTGCATTTGCTTGGCGGATTGGACAAGCCCTCCAGCGGTGAAGTCGAAGTGCTGGGGCGCCCTCTGAGTAAAATGTCCGAGCGCGACTTGGGCGCGTGGCGCAATGCCAAGCTGGGTTTTGTCTATCAGTTTCACCATTTGCTGCCAGAGTTCAGCGCATTGGAAAATGTCATGATGCCGTTGCTGATCCGACGCATGCCACGCGCCGCGGCCGCGGCCGAGGCAAGTGAAATTCTGGGACGGGTCGGCTTGAGTAAGCGCTTGGAACATAAGCCGGGTGAACTGTCCGGCGGCGAGCGGCAGCGCGCGGCGATCGCCCGCGCTCTGGTGACGCGACCGGCGTGTTTGCTGGCGGATGAACCGACCGGCAATCTGGATCGCCAGACTGCTTCGGCGGTGTTTGACCTGATGTTGGAATTGAATCATGGCTTTGCCACCAGCCTGCTGATTGTCACGCATGATCCCGAGCTGGCGGCGCGTACCGGGCTGCAACTACGTTTGACTGAAGGCCGTTTGGAGACGGTATAAGTGTTGGATTATTACATTTGAGGGGTATTATGATATTCAGGCGCGATCAGATGGATTTTAGCGCGCTGTACGCGGCGCTGCAGACCGGAGCCGGCCTGACCGAGTTGCTGATCAGCATTGCCTGTCTGGCCGCGGGCTGGTGGCTGACGCGCGTTGCGTATCGCCGCTGGTTTGCTCAACACCCAGAACGCTACGATCAGTTTTTACCCTACGTCGGATTTCGTCTATTGCAGCCGTTGGCCTCGCAGCTACTACTGTTGATTGGGGCGGTGCTTTGGGTCTTGGTGTTGCAACGCCGAGCGCATGTACTGCTGGCCTTCGCCGCGCTGTTATTCTGGATGGCGGCGATTCGGCTGCTGACGGCGCTGATTCGTGAAGCTTTGCCGCGTGGCCGGCTTGAACGTCATACCGAAAGTTTTGTGTCCATGCTGCTATGGCTGGCCTTCGTGACCTGGACCATTGAGCTGGATGATGTGGTGATCGGCTGGCTGGCGTCGATTTCATTTCGCATCGGAAAAACCGAACTGGATTTGTCGACGATACTCAGCGGCTTGCTCTGGGTGTCGGTGATCTTGATCTGCGCCATGTGGGTCAGTCGCGCCATCGAAAAACGCGTGATGCGACTGAGTGAGATTGACCTCAGTCTTCGAATTGTCGTGACTAAGTTATCGCGGATTGCCCTGGTGGGCTCGGCGGTGTTGATCGCCTTGCCGGTAGTGGGTATCGATTTGACGGTGCTGTCGGTGTTCGGCGGCGCGCTCGGGGTCGGTCTGGGCTTCGGTTTACAGAAGATTGCCAGCAGCTACGTTTCGGGTTTTATCATTTTGCTGGAGCGCTCCATTCGTATCGGTGATCGTCTGATGGTGAGCGACCGCGTTGGCTATGTGACGCGAATTACCTCGCGCTTTGTGGTGCTCAAGGGGCTGGATGGTACCGAAGCGTTGGTGCCGAACGATTTGATGATTGCCAATACCGTGATCAATCAGTCTTATACCGATCAGAAAATCTGGAGTAGCGTCAAAGTTGACGTGGCCTACGACACCGATCTGGACCTGGCGCTTCGCTTGCTGATCGAGGCGGCGCGTCACCCTCGCGTGCAGTCGGACCCCGGACCCAACGGTTATGTCACGCTGTTTGGTAATAACGGGATTTCGCTTGAAGTTGGATTCTGGGTATTGGATCCCGAGAATGGTTTTCTTGGTTTGAAATCCGACATCCATCTGGCCATCTGGCGCCTGTTCTGTGAGCATGGGGTGAAAGTTCCGTTCCCGCAATGCGAGGTCACACTGCTGCCTACCCCCGCGTCCGTGTCAAGTGGCGCGCCATGAGCGGCGTTAAGCAGCCGGTGTCGGTGCTGGTGGTGATTTATAGCCTCGATGGCTTGGTGTTGTTGTTGGAGCGCGCTGATCGACCTGGTTTCTGGCAGTCGGTGACCGGTAGTCGCGAGGCGAATGAAGTATTGATCGATACCGCGCGGCGCGAAGTCGCGGAAGAAACCGGGCTCGACGCCCAGCCGCCGGCGTTGAGTGACTGGGGTATCGTGAATGAGTATGAAATTTATGCCCACTGGCGTCATCGCTACGCCCCCGGCGTGACGCACAACCAGGAACATGTATTCGGCCTGGTGCTGCCCGAGGCGCGCCCGGTGCGCCTGGCGCCCAACGAACATCTTGCCTGGCGCTGGTTGCCGTGGCCGCAGGCGGCGGAGCAAGTGTTCTCGCCATCCAACGCCGCCGCCTTGCGTCTGCTGACGGCACACTTGCCATCATGACACCGCTGCGGATGATCACCTTTAACATGCATAAGGGGATGTCTCCGCTGAATCGGCATCTGCGCCTGGATGATATTGCGCAAGCGCTGAGCCTGGAAACGCCGGATCTGGTGTTTCTACAGGAGGTGCAGGGAAGAAATTTGCGTCTGGCGTTGCAACATGCCGCCTGGTCGCCGTTGCCGCAGCATCATTTTTTGGCGCGCCACTTGGGGTTTCGCGTGGTGTATGGCTTGAATTCGTCTTATGGCCATGGGCATCACGGCAACGCGATTCTAGCCCGCTATCCGATCGACTCCTGGTGCAATCTGAATATTTCGGTCAATCACTATGAGGACCGCGGTCTATTGCATTGTCAGTTGCAGCCGCCCGGCTGGCCGCGTCCGGTGGTGGCGCTGTGCGCGCACCTTAATTTATTTGGCTACGACCGTCGCAAGCAGTACCGCACGCTGGCCGCATACATTCGGCGCAATATTCCCGATGATCTGCCGCTGATTCTGGCTGGCGATTTCAACGATTGGCGAGGCCAGGCCACGCGCTATTTGGCGGAAGAGGCTGGGCTGATGGAGGTGCATCACCGTCTGTTTGGTTCGCATGCCTTAAGTTTTCCCGCGCGCATGCCCATGCTGGCCCTGGATCGCATTTATGTGCGCGGGCTGAAACCAGTGTCGGCGCAAGTACTCAATCAAGGGCTCTGGCCCCGGTTGTCCGACCACCTGCCGTTGGCCGCCGCGCTACTGCCACTATAGTGTTTTCAGCTCAAACTTGACACTAAACGAAAATTCATGTTCAATAACGAACAGTAATCGCCGATTTGAACACAGCTTGCGGGCGTAAAACAGCTAAAGCGTGGGTAGCCATCAAGGCTCGTGACCACCGAGGTTACAGTCTTCCATCGGAAGGCTCCATGTCAGGCCCGCTTGCATCATTGAGGCGGGCTTTTTGCATTGGAGCAAGAGAATGATTCATCTGCATGCCGTTAATAAGCGTTTTCGCCGCCCGGATGGCGGTTGGTTCAACGCTGTCGAAGACATCTCGCTATCGATCGCCCGTGGAGAAGTATTTGGTTTGATCGGGTTTTCCGGCGCCGGTAAATCGACCTTGCTGCGTCTGATTAACCTGCTGGAACGGCCGGAGAGCGGCGCGGTCTTAGTTGACCAGCAGGATCTTACCGCGCTGTCGGCGTCCGAGTTACGCCGCGCGCGCCAAAATATTGGCATGGTGTTTCAGCAGTTCAATTTGCTAGCCAATCGTACCGTGGCGCAAAACGTGGCTTTTCCGTTAGAAATTGCTGGCTGGGATCGGGATAAAATTGCCGCGCGCGTGCGCGAATGCCTTGAGGTTGTCAGTCTGTCCGATCGCGCGGAGCACTTTCCCGCTCAGCTTTCCGGTGGGCAAAAGCAGCGGGTCGGGATTGCGCGCGCTTTGGCGTCGCACCCCAAGGTGATTTTGGCCGATGAACCGACTTCGGCGCTCGACCCGAAAACCACTCAGTCTATCCTCGACTGTCTACAGCAGATCAATCAGCGTTTCGGCGTGACCGTGGTGATTGTGACTCACGAAATGGGCGTGGTGCGCTCGATCTGTCAGCGCGCGGCGCTGTTGGATCATGGACGGATTGTTGAAGTCATGGACGTGGTCAATGGTACGGTTGACGCGCGTTCCGATCTGGCGCGTTCTTTGGTGGAGGCTGCGTAATGGATCTCGCGACTTTGGTAGCATCCTGGCAAGACCTGATCATGATGTGGCCGGAAATTGAGCAAGCGCTGCTCGAAACTGGCCTGATGTTGACGGTGGGTTTGAGCGCCGCGGTGTTGCTCGGCGGCCCGCTGGGAATCGTGCTGTATCTGACGCAGCCGGGGCAGATGTTTTCTCATCGCTGGCTCAATGGTGTGCTGAGCTGGTTGGTTAATCTGGTGCGCTCGTTCCCCTTTATCATTCTGATGGTGTCTCTGGTACCGCTGACTCGGTTCATGGTCGGTAGCACCATCGGTCCGGTGGCCGCCGCGGTGCCGCTGTCGTTTGCCGCGATACCGTACTTTGCTCGCCTGGTAGAGCAGACCCTGCGCGAAATTCCGCGTGGAGTCATCGAAGCCGCCGAGTCCATGGGCGCCAGCCCGTGGCAGATTATTCGCAAAGTCCTATTGAACGAAGCGCGTTCCGGTTTGATTTCAAGTCTGACGATTTTGACGATTAGTTTTCTGTCGTATACCGCCGTGGCGGGTGTGGTTGGCGGTGGTGGCATCGGCGATCTGGCGATTCGTTATGGTTACTACCGATTTCAGACTGATGTGATGGTGGCCATGGTACTACTGCTGGTGGTCATCGTGCAGATCATCCAGTTTGTCGGTAATCGCCTGGCGTCACGTCTGGATAAGCGCTAAGAACCCTAATCATGCAGGCATGGTTTCCGGCCTGCGCATCAACCGGATTGAAGTCCGGGTATATCGTGGAGAAAAAGATGAAAAAATGGATTGTTAAGTCTCTCGTCGTTTCCGTGTTGGGTTTGTCCGTTGCCGCTGGCGCGTTGGCCGCCGACCCGAGTAAGAAAGACATTGTGATTGGCACCACCGTTGGTGATTTTGGCGATATGGTCAAACTGTCGGTGAAACCGGCACTGGAAAAACAGGGCTACCACGTCAAATTGGTTGAATTTACTGACTACGTGCGCCCGAACCTGGCCTTGCAAGAAGGCTCGCTCGATGTGAACGTGTTTCAGCACAAGCCGTATCTTGAGTCGTTTGCCAAAGACCACCAACTGCAGTTGACCGCGGTATTTCAAGTTCCAACCGCGCCACTGGGAATTTATGCGGGCAAAACCAAGTCGCTGAAAGATCTGCAGCCGGGCGCCACCGTTGCCGCGCCAAACGATCCGAGTAACTTTGCCAGGGCGCTGGTGATGTTTGCCGATTTGGGTTGGGTCAAGCTCAAGCCGGGTGTGAATCCGCTGACGGCCTCGATTCACGATATTGCCGCCAATCCGAAAAACCTCAAGATCATCTCGCTGGATGCCGCGCAGTTGCCACGCGCGCGTAGCGATGCCGATTTTGCTGTGATTAACGGCAACTATGCCACTAGCTCCGGTCTCAAATTAACCGATGCGCTGTTCCAAGAGAAGAGCTATGCCTATGTGAATTGGGGTGTGGTGCGTAGCGCTGACGCCAACAAACCTTGGGTTAAGGACGTGATCGCAGTCTATAACTCGGCGCAGTTCAAGACCTGGGCCAAGCAAAAGTACCCAGGCTACAAATACCCAGCCGCCTGGAAGTAATTGATCGTAAAAAAAGGGGGACTTGGTCCTCCTTTTTTTACGTCTATGGATAAGGCGGTCCCGTCTCATTTCGATATGGCCTTTTGTTGGATCTCAACGGGCGCTTGCCGCGCAATCGCCTGATCTAGGACTGCTCCGATCGCACCGGTTCGGTTTTGTCGCCATTCTAATGATCAATCGCGATGTCCTAGGGGCTACTGATCAATCAGGCCCTGATCCAATACGAAAGTTTTTCTCCATGCCCATCAATCATGTAGCACAAACGAGTTATTTTCGCCGGGCCGCCCCAACGAGTGCGCGACCGAGTTCGACCCAGACCGGCTCCGTGGCCGGACGGAAACTCACCCTAAACCATGTTCTATCGATGAGCAGTGCGCAAAAGTTCCAGCAGTCAGCGCCTAAGCCGCCTTTTCTGCGACAGCTAAAGCAAGTGCTGTCAGCGCCCAGGCCGACTTTTTGCCGTGAGAAAGCTAAACTCTTCAGCCAGATGGAGCGTTTGGACCGTCTCAAAGCACAGAGTAGTACGCTGAAGTCTCTAATTGAATTTGATGGGGATCTGTTTGACAATCTAATAGACGCTCGCAATGAAATCGTCGACGGGAGTGAGATAAAGCCTGCGTGCGCGGGTAAACGATCCCTTGCGGATTTGATTCTGGGGGGCTTGCCGGAGCGCCCGCTACAGAAAGTCAGGGCGGTTCTCAAGGATGAGCAAGCCACGAAAACGGCGCTATCGATAGACAAGATGCAAGCGACTGTAGATTCTTTGGATAAGCAAATTACCGATTTGAGTCAGCGGATCCAGAAAGATAGAGACTGGCTCCGTATGGTGGATTCTTAATTGCAGGCATTAGAGACTTATCCCGAACGCCGCCGGGCTTGCTAGTGGCTAATCTCGGGCGCAAGCTGATTTCTCAGTTACTGCAATGGAGAAATAATGTCAGAACCTGACTCGAGTTTGCTGGAGCGGTTTCGCGCGCTACGCCAACAGGCCGAGACCGCGCGCGCGGATCTGCTGTCCACTAGCGCGCGCGCGGTGCCCGCAGTCTACGATCTGCGTCTTAGTTTACGTATTTTTCGCATTATTCAACGATTTGTTCGCAAAGACTCCAGAGTGATAGCGGTGTCCAGTCAATTGGATCACTGCTATCGCGCCACCTCCACTGTGCGTGACCACCAAGTCGGTATTGCGTTGATCTGCCAATTGGAACAAGGCTGGCCGCGTAACCGGCGCCGGCCATCGACCACGTTGCGCCGTCAGTTGCCGCTGGCTTACCGTGATTTGGCGCGGCAGGTCGACGCGCTGGGTTTGCCTCGGGTGCTACACGTTTTTGATCGGGCGTTTGTCGCGCTAACCTCTAGCATTCCCGAGGCCCGGCTGCGCGAGCGAGCGCTCAAACACGCGCGCCGCCTTCGCCGGGTTGTTTTGCGCCGCTTGCGACAGGCCGAGGAGCGACAACGGGCGCGCGATTGGCATGCGCTACGGTTGGCGATCAAGCAGTATCGCTTTTGGCTCAGTACCCTGGAAGATTGGCTGCCACTGAGTTACAGCGTCGACGTTAAGCAACTCAAGCCTTTGCAAGTCGCTCTAGGCGATTATCACGACTGGGTGGTGTTGGAAACCTGGCTGGGTGAGCTCCCAGAGGTGCCTCTGGATCGCTGGCTGCCATTGGTGCAAAGCCATCAGCAAGCTGCGTTACAAGGCGCCTTAAGTTACACGGCGCGGCTAGCGGTTCTTCATGGCACATCGAGCGCTTGAGGTTTTGGTCTGCCTGGAGCATGGTATAAGATTAATACATAACAAATTTGCAGGGGCTTGTCATGTTGCATACAAAACTGCGGGCCGTTTCCGATGGGCAGGCGCGGCTGGAGTCGCTGCGGCGTATGCTGACGCTGGGTGGTCCAAGCGAAAATGACTATCAGCGTGTAACGCGCTTGGCTCAGCATCTGTTTGATGCACCAATTACTTTTGTTTCGGTGCTGGATGGTCAAAATCAGTACATGATGTCGCCGCTGGGCATGGCGCCGATGGCGATACCCTACCATGACACCTTATGCCAGCATGTGGTTGAAACCAAAACCCGGATCGAGTGCCAGGACGCCACTTTGGATGAGCGCTTCAGGCTGGCCTATCCTGTGGTCCACGCGCCGCATATTCGATTTTACGTGGGTCAGCCCGTGCGCAACGCGGAAGGACATGTGATTGGCGCGTTGTGTATTGCGGATACGGTAGCGCGCAACCCGCTCAGTCCTGAACAAATTGGGTTGCTCGAAGATCTGGCTTATTTGCTGGAAGCGACGATTGCCTTGCGGTATTTGAGCTTTTCGCATGAGCGCGCGTTGATTTTTGCCAGTTCAATGGTGCGCGAGGGGATGCGCGACGCATTGACCGAGGTGTTTAACCGACGCGGCATCATCGATATGGCCAATCATGCCTATGCGCGCTGTTTGCATGAGCACCGTAGCTTTGCCCTGGCATTAGTTGATCTGGACCACTTTAAGACCATCAATGATCAATTCGGCCATCTAGTCGGTGATGTGGCGCTTAAAGAAGCCGCGCGTCGGATTCAGCGTGGTTTGCGCGGTGGCGACATTGTGGGGCGTTGGGGCGGTGAGGAGTTTTTGGTAGTGTTGCCCGGTTCGAATCCTTCGGTGTTGCAGGATGTCGGTAATAAACTGGTTCAGTGTATACAAGGACCGTTCAACGAGCAGGGCTGTGAATTTGAGCTGTCGGCGAGTATTGGCCTGGTTGGCATGGCGACCCCGCGCGAAGTATTTAACGAAATGTCCTGGCTGGAAGCCGCTGATCAGGCCTTGTATATCGCCAAAGAGCGTGGGCGCTCGCAAGCGGTGGTTTACGCCTGCGAGCCGGGATAAAGTCTGGACTGTCGGGGCGCTTAAGTGAAGCGCCTCAGTAGGCGGACAAGCCCTGTTACCAGATGACTTTAACCGCCTTGTCGCCCAGCCACTCCTTCAGGCTGCCGAGCAAGCCGTCGTCCAGTCGGACCCCCCAGTGTTTGGGTAGCATCAGCTCGGCGCTGGCTTTGGGATGGCGGTAGGCGATACGTACCGGGCAACCCGCGTCTTCGCTGCGATACGGAGTGAGAATGCCAGCGAAGCGCGCGGTATCGGCCGTATTGCTATCCATCTGAACCAACAGGCTGCGCGCATACAGGCTGCGCGCTTCACCCAGTTCATAGATTTTGTCAGCAATAATCCGCAATCCACCGGAAAAATCATCGTTGCTTACCTTGCCCTCGATCACCAAGACTTGGTCTTCGCGTAGTCGGCTGCGGTTGGCATCGAAGGTTTCGGCGAACACACTGACTTCGAGCTTGGTGCTGATGTCATCGAGTTGAATGAACGCCATTTTCCCCCGGTTGCCCACCTTGGTGCGAATCCCGGTGACGAATCCGGCCATCAGTTGCGGTTCTTTGCGTGGCGAAAGTCGCGCCAGCGAGGTTTTGATGAAACCGCGTACTTCGCGCTCATAGGCGGCGAACGGGTGGCCGGACAGATAAAAGCCGATGGCAAGTTTTTCTTCCGCTAGCTGAGTGGTCTGGTCCCAGGGTTTGACTTCACTCATCAGGATAGGCGGCGCCACATCGTCGCCGAACATATCGAACAGTCCGCCCTGATTGATATTGGCGGCTTCCTGGTCGGCCGACTCCAGGCACAGGCCCACATTGGCCAGCAGCTGTGCCCGGTTGGCTTCAATGGCGTCAAAGGCGCCGGCGCGGATTAAGGATTCGATCACCCGTTTGTTGACGGTCTTTTTGTCCGTTCGTCGGCAGAAATCGAATAAATCGGTGAACGGCCCGGACTCGTTGCGCACTGCGATAATGTGTTCAACCGCCGCTTCGCCACTGCCCTTGATCGCGCCCAGCGCGTAACGAATACGTTTTCGGTCGACCGGAACAAATCGATAGAATGAGTGATTGACGTCCGGCGGCAGAAACTCCAACTTATTCGCCAGTGAGTCGTCGTAGAACACTTTGAGCTGGTCGGTGTTGTCCAGTTCGGATGACATGGTGGCGGCCATGAATGCCGCGGTATGGTGTGCTTTGAGCCAGGCGGTCTGGTAGGCCACCACCGCATAGGCGGCCGTGTGCGATTTGTTAAAGCCATACTCGGCGAACTTGGCCATCAAATCGAACAAGTGCCGCGCTAGTTCTTCGGTGTAGCCTTTTTTGCGCGCGCCATCGGTAAAGATGCTGCGATGCTTGTCCATCTCCTCGGCTTTTTTCTTACCCATGGCGCGGCGTAGCATGTCGGCGCCGCCCAAGGTGTAGCCACCGATGATCTGAGAGATCTGCATCACCTGTTCCTGGTACACGATCACGCCATAGGTCGGGTCCAGACAGGCGGTCAGGTCGGGATGGAAGTAGTCGACCGCCTGTTTGCCGGCCTTGCGTAAAATAAAGTCATCCACCATGCCTGAGCCCAATGGGCCCGGGCGATAGAGCGCCAATACCGCGATGATGTCTTCAAAGCGGTCGGGGCGCAGCTTTTCCAGCAAGCGTTTCATGCCGTCGGATTCCAGCTGAAACACCGCGGTGGTGTTGGCTTTTTGCAGAATCCGGTAGGCCTCTGGATCGGTAAACTCAAGCAGGTTCAGATCGGTATCGAACGAGGGGTCCAGATCTTTGATGTAGCGCACCGCCAGTTCGATAATCGTCAGGTTGCGCAAACCGAGAAAGTCGAACTTCACCAGACCAATTTTTTCGACATCGTCCTTGTCCAGCATCGATACCGGCACAGCTTCGTCACCATTTGCCTGGTACAGCGGGCAGAAATCGGTCAGCATGCCCGGCGCGATCAACACCCCGCCAGCGTGCATCCCGATATTGCGCGTTAAGCCTTCCAGTTTTTTGGCAAGTACCCAAAGCTCGCGCAGCTCTTCTTCGTTCTCCAGGCGCTGCTTGAGCATCGGTTCCATCTCGACCGCGTCGTCCAGGCTGTATTGCTTGCCGGGCGCTGCGGGAATCAGTTTGGATACCTGATCGCAGAACATGTAGGGCAGATCCAGTACCCGGCCGACGTCGCGCACCACCGCCTTGGCCGCCATGGTGCCGAAGGTGGCGATTTGACTGACAGCGTCCGCGCCGTAAGCCTGGCGCACATATTCGATCACCCGGTAGCGATTGTCCTGGCAGAAGTCGACGTCGAAGTCGGGCATCGACACCCGTTCCGGATTAAGAAAGCGTTCAAAAAGCAGCGCGTAGGCCAGTGGGTCAAGGTCGGTAATTCCCAGCGAGTAGGCCACCAGCGACCCCGCGCCCGAGCCTCGACCCGGCCCCACCGGGCAGCCATTTTTCTTGGCCCAGTTGATGAAGTCGGCCACGATCAGGAAGTAGCCCGGGAAACCCATCTGCACGATCGTGTCGATTTCGAACTTCAGGCGATCTTCGTAGCGCGGGCGATTTTCTTCAAGCACCGCGGCATCGGGGTAGAGTGACTTCAGGCGAATTTCCATGCCTTCACGGGTACGTGCCAGCAGATAGTCGTCCAGTGTCATGCCGGGTGGGGTAGGGAAGTTTGGCAGGTAGTTCTTGCCGAGCTGAACCTCGATATTGCAGCGTCGGGCGATTTCCACGCTGTTTTCCAGCGCTTCGGGGATATCCTGGAAGCGCTCCAGCATTTGCTCGGTCGAGAGGAAATACTGGCATTCGGCAAAAACGCGTGGCCGGCGCTTGTCACTTAGGGTGTAGCCCTCGGAAATGCATACCCGCGCTTCGTGCGCCTTGAAGTCATCCGGGTCGAGAAACTGGATCGGGTGGGTGGCCACCACCGGCAGCGCGGCTTCGCCCGCGAGCCATAGGGTTTGCTGCACCAGGTTTTCCAGTTGCGGGTTATCCAGTCGCTGAATTTCCAGGTAAAAGCCCGTGGGGAACATGGCCGCCCAGTATTGGGCCCGGCGTAGCGCTTCGTCGCGTTGGCCGTTGGCCAGCGCCATGCCAATGTCACCATATTGTGCGCCCGAGAGACAGAGCAGGCCGCTGTTGTCGCCTTCCTCCAGCCAGGAACGTTTGATTTCGGCATGGCCGCGATATTGATTCTGGGTGTAGGCCTGAGTTAACAGTACGCAGAGTCGGCCATAGCCTTGGCGGTTTCTGACGGTCAGCATCAGACGGAACGGCTTATCGCGATCCTCTTCGTTTTCCAGCCAGACGTCACACGAAACAATGGGTTTGATGCCCTGATTGCGGCAGGCTTTGTAAAACTTGACCATGCCGAAAATGTTCATCAAATCCGAGCAGCCGAGCGCTGGCATGTGGTCTTGGTACGCGCGCGCGACCGCGTCGTCTAGGCGCACAATGCCATCGGAGATCGAAAACTCGGAGTGAAGCCGCAGGTGGATAAATCGAGGTGCGTTCATGCGCTTATTTTACCGGCTGGCACCGGGCGCCGCCACAGGTCGGCGGCCGCCCCATGCGTCTGACAAAGGGAGGGCTTATAACAAACTACTGGCAACCTGTGCGCTTAGGTCATCAAGTAAGACGTAGCGTCGTTGATATTCCGCGCGTTTCTTACTGGCGATCTGTTCCATGGTCTTGCGTGGCAGTTGCGTCGGAACGTCGAAAAAACCTTGGGGGTTAAGTGTCGCCTCCAAGGCCAGCCAGAAATTATCGTAGTCCGCCTCGAAATTTTTGCGATAGCGCCAGGAATTGTAAATATGCTGTTGTTTGCTCACCGCCTGGACGCTTTGCATGCCGAGCATGCGCGCAAGCACGGTTGCCACTTCCATGGCGACACGCTTGGGAAACAGACCATGACAGGCTTTAGTGGCGGTTTTGATGATTTCCTGACTGTCAACGTCGCGTCTTGGCCCCTGCAATCCGCCGATAACCAGTGTGGCTCCCTGAGTGCTTTGGCGCAGGGTAAAGGTCAGGGTCACCAATGGGGTATCGTTGGCATTCAACATTTGTAACGACAGCTCACCTTCTTTGTCGAAAGTGTGTTGGTGTGTCAAGGTGAAACGGTATTCGCTGTTGTCTTTGCCGCGTAGAGTGGCCAGGATCAAGGTTCCGCTGTCGAGCAGAATGCCGAGCTGCTTTTTCGGTACGCGCGCGCGCTCAAGGGAGTAGTGCTGCTGCAATATCTTCAGTTTGCCCGCGGTGCCGAGCTTCTGGTGCAGATAAGGTCGGTGCAGCTTGCTGGCAAGCCTGGGGTTGGCGCGCAGAAACACAAGCAGCTGCTCGTCCTGAATAAAGGTGTCGAGCCAGCGCAAGGTGGATGGCAGCGTCAGCAAGCTGCGCAGCAGAAATTTAAATCGATTTTTAACTTCGTCCAGGCTATCTCGCTGGGAAAATTTCCCGCTAGCTAGATTAAACATGAGCGACGCTGGAGTGAAGGGCATACAGGGCCAGTTAGCAAAGATCCAAACCCCGCATTTTACGCAAGCCGAGGCTTGCCGTCGCTATGTTTTATGCTGGTTTAACTCGGTGTATTGGGTTTTAGCGCCGCCATAGCGGCTTTTTGCATTTCCAGTGCCTTGATTTGCATGGCTAACATGCCGAGATTCATCGTGAGCCATCCTTCTACCACATGCAGCTCAGCCAGCTTGCGTTCTATATCGGCTTCGTTCATCGGCGGCATGAACGGCTGAGCGGAGGCGGGCGTGGCGTTCTGCCATAGTTGACGCAGCATGGCAAAAGGGTCTGCGGGGTTGAATTCGGGGGTGCTCATGACGTCTCTCCTTGATTTTTTGACCCAAAAAAACGGGCGGCATAAGCCACCCGTTTAGTATAAGCCGTCTTGGCTTAGTTTGTGGTCTGTGCGTCAACGCAGGCCAGCGCCACCATATTGATGATGCGCCGCGCCGAAGAAATTGGCGTCAAAATATGCACGGGCTTGGCAATCCCCATCAGAATCGGGCCAATTGTCACACCATCCGAAGCGGAAACGCGCAGCAGATTGTAAGTGATGTTAGCCGATTCAATGTTAGGCATGACCAGTAGATTGGCCGAGCCCTTCAGGGTTGTGTCGGGCATGGCTTGCAGGCGGATATGTTCCACCAGCGCGGCATCGCCCTGCATTTCGCCATCAATTTCCAGTCCTGGCTGATGCTCGCGAATCAGGCCAAGGGCTTCGCGCATTTTTCCCGCCGATGGGCAATCCACCGTGCCGAAGCTGGAATTCGACAATAGCGCGACTTTAGGTACAATCCCGAAGCGTTTCATTGCCTTGCTTGCCATCTCGGTAATGCCCGCCAGTTGTTCGGCGTTCGGTGCGGAGTTTACGTAGGTGTCGGCGATGAAGATGTTGCCGTTGGGCAGCATTAGCGCATTCATTGCGCAAGCCAATTGCTGCGGATTGTTGTAGCCAACCACATCCTGAATGATGTCGAAATGCTGACGATAGGCGCCAAACGTGCCACAGATCAGAGCATCGGCTTCACCACGATGGACCATCATGGCGCCGATCAGCGTCGTGTTGCCAATAAGACGGCGGCGCGCCTGTTCTTGTGAAACGCCGCGACGTTGCATCAGCTTGTAATACTCTTGCCAGTAAGCGTTAAAGCGTGAATCGGACTCGTTATTGACCAGTTCGAAGTCTTTGCCGATTTCAAGTTTCAGGCCCAGTTTGGCAATGCGCTTTTCGATGACGCTGGTGCGTCCAATCAGGATCGGCAATGCTAGCCCCTGTGAAACGATTTCCTGGGTGGCGTGCAGCACTCGTTCATCTTCGCCCTCGGCCAGGACCACGCGCTTCTTGTCTTTTTTCGCTTGGGTAAAGACCGGCTTCATGAACAGGTTGGTTTTATAAACGAATTGCGCCAGGCGGTCGACGTAGCTTTCCATGTCCACGATTGGCCGCGTGGCCACGCCGGACTCTTGCGCCGCGCGGGCCACGGCCGGGGCGATCTTGACGATCAAGCGCGGGTCGAACGGCTTGGGAATCAGGTATTCCGGTCCGAAGGTCAAATCTTCGTCACCATACGCCGAGGCAACGACATCGGATTGCTCGGCCATCGCCAAATCGGCGATAGCGTGCACGCAGGCCAGCTTCATCTCTTCGTTGATCGTGGTGGCGCCAACATCCAGCGCGCCACGGAAGATAAACGGGAAGCAAAGAACGTTATTGACCTGGTTCGGGTAGTCGGAGCGGCCGGTACAGATAATTGCATCCGGACGAGCTTCCTTGGCCAGTGGCGGCAGAATTTCCGGCTCCGGGTTAGCCAGGGCCAGAATCAGCGGCTGAACCGCCATCGATTTGACCATCTCTTGTGTGACCAGGCGCGGGCCGGAGACCCCGAGGAAAATATCGGCGTTGGCGATCGCGTCCTTGAGCGTGCGTTGTCCGTTGTCGACAATCGCGTAACGCTTCTTGGATTCATCCATCCGCTCGTCACGGCCATCAAAGATGACGCCCTTGGAGTCACAGACCACGATGTTCTTGCGTTGCACGCCGAGTGCAACCAGCAGATCCAGGCAAGCAATCGCGGCCGCCCCGGCGCCCGAGGTCACCAACCGTACTTCGCCGATCTTCTTATTGACCACGCGCAGACCGTTGAGGACCGCGGCGGCGGTAATGATTGCGGTGCCATGTTGATCGTCATGGAATACCGGAATTTTCATCCGTTCGCGTAGCTTCTTTTCAATGTAGAAGCACTCGGGCGCCTTGATGTCTTCCAGATTGATGCCGCCGAAGGTCGGTTCCAGTGCGGCAATAATGTCGACTAGTTTATCCGGGTCCAGTTCGTCGACTTCAATGTCGAATACATCGATGCCGGCGAACTTTTTAAACAGTACGCCTTTACCTTCCATGACTGGCTTGCCTGCCAGCGCGCCAATGTTACCCAGCCCCAGTACGGCTGTGCCGTTGGAAATTACGGCGACCAAATTTCCGCGTGATGTGTACTTATAGGAGTTGAGTGGGTCTTCGACGATGGCGTCGCAGGCGGCGGCAACACCCGGCGAGTAGGCTAGGGCCAGATCACGCTGTGTAGCCAACGGCTTGGTTGGCGCAACCTGAATTTTGCCTGGGGTCGGGTATTGGTGGTATTCGAGTGCGCTCTGGCGCAATTGCTCATCCATTATCTCTAGAGCTCCTAAGTTGACGCTATTTGGTTGTAATTGTCGCTCGACATTATAGGGGTTTCCCCCTCTGGCGGGCTAGGCGCGCTCAAACCGCGTTAGTGCTTTGTTATTATGGTGTCATGTGTTTTTTGCATAGTTACCGCTAGGTGTGCTGCTGGCGTCCAGTACGGTGTCAACGGGTAGCTCAAGGGTTTTCGGATAGTCGCGGCTGAAGTGCAGGCCACGGCTTTCCTTTCGCGCGAGTGCCGAGCGGATAATCAGTTCAGCGGTTTGTACCAGATTGCGTAGTTCGATCAAGTCATTGCTGACGTGGAAATTGCTATAGTACTCGTCGATTTCATCTTCTAGTAAATGAACCCGATGCAGCGCCCGTTCCAGTCGTTTGTTGGTGCGTACAATCCCGACGTAGTCCCACATGGCGCGGCGTAACTCATCCCAGTTGTGAGAAATGACCACTGCTTCATCGGGGTCGGTGACCCGGCTGTCGTCCCAGTCGGGGATCGCGGGGATTTGAATCTTGGCTTGTGCCAGAATGTGTTCGGCGCAGGCCTTGCCAATCACCAGGCACTCTAATAATGAATTGCTTGCCAGACGGTTGGCGCCATGCAGTCCCGTGCAGGCCGATTCGCCGACCGCGTATAACCCCTCAACGTCAGTCCCCCCCTTGAGGTCCGTGACCAACCCCCCGCAGGTATAGTGTGCGGCGGGGACCACCGGGATCGGCTCCTGCGTGATGTCGATGCCGAGCTCGAGACAGTGCGAGTAGATCGTGGGGAAGTGGGTTTTGACAAATTCCGCTGGTTTGTACGAAATATCCAGATAGACGCAATCCAGCCCGTGGCGTTTCATCTCGAAGTCAATAGCGCGCGCCACGATGTCGCGCGGCGCCAGTTCTGCGCGCGGGTCATGTTGCGGCATAAATCTTGTCCCGTCCGGCAGGCGCAAAATCCCTCCTTCGCCGCGGACCGCTTCGGAGATTAAAAACGACTCGCTGTGGGAGTGGTACAGGCAGGTGGGGTGGAACTGGATGAACTCCATATTGCGCACCCGGCAACCCGCGCGCCAGCCCATGGCAATGCCGTCGCCGGTCGCTGTGTAGGGGTTGGTGCTATATAGATAAACTTTTCCGGCGCCACCGCAGGCCAATATGGTTTGCTTTGCCGCCAATGTCTTGATGCTATCGGTGCGCTTGTCGAGTACGTAGGCGCCAAAGCAGCGCTTGCCATCCAGCCCGAGCTTGTCGGCGGTAATCAAGTCGATGGCAATGTGCTCTTCCAGTAGGGTGATGTTCGGGTGTGCCTTGATCTTTTGCCCCAGTGTGCTGGTGACAGCGGCTCCCGTGGCGTCGGCGGCATGGATAATCCGGCGGTGGCTATGGCCGCCTTCGCGTGTCAGGTGATATCCGGTACGGTGGGTCTCGTCTTTGGTGAATGGCACGCCAAGCGAGATTAGCCAATGAATGGCTTCTTCTGAGTGTTCCACGATAAAGCGCGTGGCTTCTTCGTTGCATAGTCCGGCGCCGGCAATTAGGGTGTCGCGGATATGTTCTTCTACGGAATCCTCGGTATCCAGTACCGCTGCGATACCCCCTTGGGCGTAACTGGAGCTGCCTTCTAATAGGTCCCGCTTGGTAACGAGTCCGACCTTGCGCGTTTCGGCCAGATGTAAGGCCAGGGTCATGCCTGCGAGGCCGCTGCCGATAATCAAAACATCAAACTTAAGCATGCTATCTCCATCCGCAAACGAAGCGTTGAAGCTCATAAGAGTAGCAGAATAAAAAGCATTCGCGCAGAGGCTTGACGCATCAAGTTTTCTCACGTATATTTCGTCTCCTCGCTGCAGCACAAACCGCTCGGCACCGATCTTTAACAAAACGAACAACCGATAAGTGTGAGTGCCAGGCACAAGCCGAGCACTTGCACTGCAAGAGATAGAAAAACTTGTTTTTTTCTTTGAACTTGCGTACCATGTAACAAATTAGTTAGAGATTGAACTGAAGAGTTTGATCCTGGCTCAGATTGAACGCTGGCGGAATGCTTTACACATGC